>LNFM01001771.1_pt1 | contig 47749 bp, 47 predicted proteins | sample 596031 | NCBI WGS metagenome assembly LNFM01 (sample SAMN04254537, study PRJNA301005) | activated carbon metagenome | isolation source: dual media filters at the Ann Arbor, Michigan drinking water treatment plant | place: USA: Ann Arbor
CCGCCCACGTTGAGTGCAAGCCCCGGGGCCGAGATCGCCAATGCGCGGATCGAGCCCGGGGCATCGTTGCCGTACGACGCGACCACCGGGTCAAGCCGACCGCACGCCTCCCGACCAAAGACGAGTTTCTGCGCGACGACGACACAGCACCGCGTTCGAAAAACCCCTCACTCCGATTCGGCTTCCGGATACACCTGCCAGAACGCACGCCGACTGCGCTGCGCATATCCGCCGACGGCCTCGTCGTAGAGTTTCCACAGTTCCTGGCGCATCGGATGCTCGGCGCTCATGAGCGCATTGAGTTCCTCTTCGCTGGCCACGTCGTACTCGTACACCACGAGATATCTGGGCTCCGCGCCGTCGCTGGCGCGATAGCGGCGCACGCGCGTGATCTGCGGGAAACGCTTCGGCACGTCGGGCAGATGCTCGTCGTGATACCAGCGATTGAACTCGTCCTCGTGGGCCGGATCGACCGTGGCCAGGTTGAGCATCAGCCCGCGCGCCTGCGACATCCGCTTGCCCGGATCAGAACCCGAGGGCGATGCCGCCGGGACGCGAATCGCTTCCGGCCCGCAAGACGCCGTGCTTGCGATCGAACTGGATCAACTGGATCGCGCCGCCACCGGCCCACGGCGCGAGCGGCTCGATCGTGTGGCCCATGTCGGCCAGCGCCTGGCGCACCGATTCGGGGATGCGCTGATCGATCTTCAGCACCGGATCGCGCCCGAGGTTCGCGGGATCGGTTCCGGGGAAGCTGTACCAGCGCGGCGCATCGACGGCCTCCTGCAGCGGCATGCCGTGATCGATGATCGCGGTGAGGGTCTGCGGATTCCACTGCGCCTGCTGATCGCCGCCGGGCGTGCCGCCGATCAACCAGGGTTCGCCATCGCGGAACACCATGTAGGCGTTCAGCGTATGCATGGTGCGACGCCCGGGCGCGATCACGTTGGGATGCTCGGGATCGAGGCTGAAGCCGCGCCCGGCCCGGTTGTTCAAGGTCACACCGGTATCGCCGGCCACGACGCAGGAACCGAACGAGTTGGAAAGACTGTGGATGAAGGACAAGGCGTTGCCCTGACCGTCGGCGACCGCGAAATAGCTCGTGTCGCCGTTGTGCTCGGGCAGCACCGTGGCGGCGGGCCAGCGGGCCTGACGCGGATCGATTTCCTTGCGACGCATCTCGCCATGTGCCTTCGAGATGAAGCGCTCCAGCGGCCAGTCGACATAGGCCGGATCGCCCGCGTAGCGGTTGCGGTCGGCGAACGCGAGCTTCTTGGCTTCCGCGAGCAGGTGTATGCGCTCGGCGCTGAAGGCGCCGAGGCTGCTCAGATCGAAGCCTTCCAGGATGTTCAACTGTTCCAGCACCAGGAAGCCTTGCGAGGGCGGTGCCGTTTCACACACGGTATAGCCGCGATAATCGGTGGCGATCGGCGCCGAGACGACCGGTTGCTGACACGCGAAGTCGTCGGCGGTGAACAAGCCCCCTTCGCTTTTCAGGAACGCCAGCATGCGCTCGGCGATCTCGCCGCGATAGAAGGTCTCCGCGCCTTCCTTGGCGATAGCGCGCAGCGTGCGCGCCAGATCGGGCGCGGCCCAACGCTCGCCAGCGACGGGCGCCCGCCCTCCGGGCAGAAACTGCGCCTTGGAGTAAGCGAATTTCGACAACAAATCGGCGCGCTCGGCGTAGCGGTGACTGATGTACTCGGTGATCGCCACACCGTCCGCAGCGAGACTGATCGCCGGTTGCCACAACTCTTCCCAGGGCAAGGTGCCATAGCGCTTCCACAGCGCCTCGTAGACGCCCACCGCACCGGGAACCGACACCGCATGCACGCCCTCGAGCGGCATCTTCTTGTAGCCCTGGGCGGCGTAGTACGCCTGTGTCGCCCCGGCCGCAGCGACGCCGCTGCCGTTGAACGCCAGTGTCTCGCGTTTGGCGGCACTATGCGCGACGACGAACGCGTCGCCGCCCAGGCCGCACTTCATGGGCAACACCACGCCTTCGGCGGCAGCCACGGCGATCGCGGCATCGAAGGCGTTGCCGCCCCGCTGCATGATCGCCAGACCGATCGCGGCGGCCACAGGGTGCGCGGATGCCACCATCCCGCGCATGCCGAAAGCTTCCGGGCGCTGCCGACCACGCGCCGCCTCAGCGGCAGTCAAACTCCACGAACCGTCGTCCACTTTCATGCCTAGGCGCCTCCGAGGGATAGTGCATGGAAGCTAACACAGGGGTTTTGCGCATCGCAACGCCGCATTCGAAATCGCGAGGCCAGGCGCCCAACGCGTTCGGATGCGAGCGACCCTGAGTCCGCGAACTCCGCCAGACGGGATTCAGCCCTCGGCGCCGCCCGCCGAACCGAGCGAGCGCAGGGCGAAAGCAACGGCATCGAGCGGATGCAGACGAGCTTGGTCGCGCATGCGCGAGGAATCGACGCGTAGCCGTGCTCTTGCGCGCAACGGGCGAGCCTCTCGGCCATCGCGGGTCAGGCGGACATCCGGTTTCCTGCTGTCATGCTGAGCACACGATCGCCGCCGCGACCTGCGCAGAAAGCCCCGAAGGCCGGCTAGAGTCGTACGTGCCGCGCGGCTTGCGCCATGGATCGAATGGGGTCGTAGTGATCGTCTTCGACCGCGACGAACCGATCGATGCGACAGGCGTCCAGCACCGCGCGGCCGGCCTCGTCCTCATTGAGGGCAAGCAGGAAGCGCTGCAATCGCGACACCAAGGTCGGGTCGAGTTCGCCACGCGCGATCCAGGGCGGCATGGGGCTGGGGCCGAGCGAGCCGATCGACGTCAGCACATCGGCCAGTTCAGGCGAACGGTCCAGTTCCAGTTCGAACACCGTGCTGTCGATGGCCGCCACATCCGCCTTGCCGGCGGCGATCCAGGCCAACGAATCGAGGTGGGCGCCAGAAGGCTGCGCGGACGAAAAATACCCGGCATGCGCGCCGAGCGAGGCCAGATGGTGCCGCATCACGTTGTAGCCCGAATGCGAGCGTGGCTCGTTGTAGACGAATCGCAGGCCGCGCAAATCGCTCAACGAGGCATGCCCGCTGTCGCGCCGAACGACGATATCGGAGTAGTACACCGGCCGCCCGGCGTAGCGCTCGCCGCGCATCACCGGAGCCGCCACCAGGGTGACCGCCTCGGGTTCGTCTTGCCAGTTCCAGATGTAGGGCAGTCCGCAGATCCACAAGATGTCGATCTCGCCGCGTCCGAACCGCTGCTCCCGTTCCTGCCACGGGATGTTGCCGACGAACAGGGTGGACACCCCGAGAGATGCAGCGGCGAGCCGCGTGATTTCTCGGCAAGTGGCTTCCATGTTGGGCGACATGCAGGAACTGAAGCGAAGCATCGGGGGGGCACACGAACGAGGACAGTAAGAGGAGGCAATGTGCCACAAGCCGCCTGGGTGCGCCACACCGGCGTCGAGAGACGACCGCCGCTGTCGCGGCGTGACGCACGGCCCGGATGCCTGAAGCATAGCCTTCGCTCGTCCAGCTTCCCGGGCACGGTGCTGGCACGCAGCATCGAGACAGTGGCGTCCGGGAAGCTTCAGGCTGTGGCCCGCGCACCGAGCGATGCGCGCGGCAGTTTTCGCGGTCAACGGTGTTCGACGACGTGCGGGTACGCGCTGCCGATCGGGAACCATCGCGGGCAGCGCGGACTCTGTCTGATTCGTGTGCGTACGCAGCGCGGGCTGTTGCAGGCCCACCCCTCGCCGGAACCCTCGCACGGAACCGGGTTCTCGAGAGGCCTCCGTGTCGGCAGCACGGCAACCCGCCTGCCCCAAGCCGCCCCGGCGAGCACAACAAGGCAAACGCGTACGCAGCGGTCCGCAGTCACTCGGTCGAGCCTCGCGATATCCGCGCGGCGAGGCACCGTATGGGTTCGCGACGCCAGGCCGAGTGCGCAAAACACGGCGCAGCGTCGAACCTCGATCGCGGTTCCGGCGGGTCGTTCCATGTTTCGTTGCTTGTGGTCGCCGCCTCTGGGGACTAGCCAGTTTCGATCTCTGGCGATGCCATGAAATCGCAATCGCCAGCGCACGCAACCCGCCCCGATGCCATCAAGCTCTCGGCGCTGATCGAGCAGTTGTCGCTGACCCGAGTCGAGCAGGCCGATCTGCTGCAGGAAGTGCTCGACGATGCGCACATCGCGCCTTCGACCAGCATCACCGCCGAAGTGGTCACTCTTAACTCCCGGGTCGCGATCGAAGACGTCCTCAACGGCAAGTCGCGCGAGATCATGCTGGAGCTGCCCGATCGATGCGATCCGGCCCCAGGTCGCATCTGCGTGGTCTCGCCCATGGGGCGAGCCTTGATCGGGCGCAGGGTGAGGGACGCCGTGCAGATGGCGATTCCATCGGGCGAAACCCAGGAGGTGCGTTTGAAGGCGCTTCCTGACCAACCCGAAGCGCACGGCATCCACGACGGGAAGTCGTCGTCGCAGGGCGGGTTGCCGACACGATCGTCGGCGACCACGGCCATCCCGCCTGCCGTGGCCCGCCTCGCCCTTCCGCTGGCAGGGGACGGCCCTCCCGCCAGCTCGCGAGCGCTTGGTTTATCATCGACGGCCCGGAGGGCGGCACGCACGCCGCCCAGGGACGCCAACCCGACCTCTCGCGAGACATCATGCCGATCACCATCGTCGATTCGCAAGTACACATTTGGGGCGAGGACACACCGCAACGCCCTTGGCCCAAGCAGGACAACGAGAACCTCGCGCAGCGCGCGCGTGCCTTCCAATTGCCCGATCTCGAGGCGGAAATGCGCATCGCCGGCGTCGATCGCGCCGTCATCGTGCCGCCGACCTGGGACGGATTGCGCAACGACCTCGCGTGTGAGGCCGCGCAGCGCTATCCCCACAAGTTCGCCGTCATGGGCAGGCTCGCGGTCGAGGCGCCCGGCGCGCGCGAGCGCTTCGCGACGTGGAAACAGCAGCCGGGCATGCTGGGCATCAGGCTCGGCTTCCATACCACGGTGCTCAAAGCCATGTTCAACGAGGGCAAGGCGGATTGGATTTTCGCCGATGCTCAGAAGGCCGGCATACCGATCATGCTGCTGCTGCCGGGCGATATCGCCGCCTTCGAGCACATCGCGCAAAGCCATCCGGACCTGACGATCATCGTCGATCACATGGCCGTTCCGCGTCACGGCAAGGGCGACGGCGCCTTCACGCATATCGACGGGCTCTGCGGACTTGCACGGTTTCCGAACATCAGCGTCAAGCTCACGTCGGTGCCCTCGTACGCCGTCGACCCTTACCCGCACCGCGGACTGCACCCTTACCTGCGACGCCTCTACGACAGCTTCGGTCCGAAGCGCCTGCACTGGGGCTCGGACCTCACGCGCATGCCATGCAGCTATGGCCTGTGCGTGCGCCTGTTCACCGAGGAGCTGCGCTGGCTCAACGGCGACGATCTGGAGTGGATCATGGGTCGCGCGATCTGCGAACGGCTAGGCTGGCCGCTCGACGCCTGAGGCGCGAAGCGTCGGCCTCGCTCGGCACGCTCACAGCTGTGAGCCGAGCCAGGCCGACGGCATGCTCCCGGAGCATTTCCGCCCAGGGGCGATGCTCCCATTGCTCGGGCGTGATGCTCGTCGCACGATCTCGGTATCGATCAGCAGGCCAGGCAAGATGATCTGCAGCTTCGCACCGCGTTTCAGGGCAGCCGCCAGCATGCCGGCCGCCACGTCGTACGGCACGGCGGCGAGCGACGAAGGCGAGTCCAAGCGCCATCAGCGCGCAGGTCTCGGGCTCGGGCACGGCCATCATCTGCCCGGATGCCTCGAAGGCTCCAGCGCCGAGGCCGCGATTGAGGACGAGCTCGAAGGGATCGGAGGGTTCGTAGGAGGGCGAGGTGAGCCGCATGGCGATGCGGCAGGCGCCGACGGCGGGAGCGACGCCCAGGGGTTGGCGTCGGGAGGGTGAAGATGATGCGCGGGTCGATCTGGCCCGCGGGGCCGCCATGGGTGATGAACCCATCGAAGTCCTCACTGGCGGATACCCCGGGTGCCGGTACAGGTCGCCGTCTCGTCGAGGCCGTCCCGCACGACCATAACCGCGTTGCCCGGGCGAGCCTCAAGCGCTGCCGTTCCAGAAAGACCGTGCGCCGACCGGCCCGAAGCAAGCAGGTGAACGAGCGCTCGGTTCGGAGCGGCCGGGGGATGCGGTTACCGCCCCCCTTGCTGCTCGCGTTGACCTCGCACGAACGCTGCAATCACCACTTGTTGCGCAATTCGCGCAGCTTGACGAATACCGTGCGGGGATCGGGGTCATCGGGCAGATCCGGAAACGCCTCGCGCAGACGCGCGATCACGCTCGGGCTCGTGAGCCGAAAGAACGTGTTGACCTCGGTTTCGACCTTGAGGGTGGAGACGAACGCCTGGCTCGGATCCTGGCCCGTCAGACGCTCGAGCATTTGTGACGCGTTCCGATTGTCGGGCTCGCGGTCGAGCGTGAAACGAAGATTGTTCTCGATGTAGTCGTGCCCGGGATAGATGAGCGTGTGCGCCGGGAGATTGGCCAATTGCTGCGCGAACGTGTTGTAGAGTTCGTTCGGGTGGCCGCCGTTGTGGCAATTGCCGGCGCCGGCGTTGAACAGGGTGTCGCCGCAGAAGAGCGCCGGCTGCTCGGTATGCGAGAGCAGGCAGATGTGGCACATCGTGTGCCCAGGGGTATCCAGCGCCTCCAGTTCGACCGTCCTGCCGACCTTGATCACGTCCCCGGCCCCCAGCCCCCGCGACATGCCTTCGATCTTGTCCTTGGCATTCTTGTGCGCCAGGATCTTCGCGCCGGTCTTGCGCACGACCGCCTCGTTGCCGCCGGTATGGTCACGATGCTCGTGCGTGTTGAGCACCTGGGTGATGGTCCAGCCTTCCTCGGCCGCGGCCCCAAGGCACTTCTCGTGATCCAGCGGATCGATCGCGAGCGCTTCACCGGTTTCGGGGCAGACGACGAGGTAGTTGAAGTTGCGATAGTTGTTTCCGGTCCAAATCTGCTTGACGATCATGAGTCGCTCCGCTGGGTTTCAATCCCGTTCAATGATAGACCTTGCGGGCGTGGATGTGAGCTTGCAGCACGATCCATCGCCGCCGGGGATCCGACCCGCGATCCGATCCCTGCCCCGCGCTGCGCGAGCCGCGCCGCCCGGCACGGTTGCGCAAACCCCGTACAGCGTGCACGATTGCCCTTCGCACCCAGTTCCGTCACACAAACAAATCAGTCGGAGGAGCATCCCCATGTCGATCGTCGGTCAGGACGTCAACAATCCCGGCGCCGTCGCAGCGCCGGAAGTCGAGCGTTTCTCGAAACCCCAGATAGATGCCACCCTGCCGCGGGTGCTGCGCAAAGTGCTCGCGCTGCAGGACCTGGAAGAACCGGCGCGACGTTATCTGCCTCGACCCATCTTCGGCTACGTCTCCGGGGGCGCGGAGACGAACGCGGCCTTGCGCGGGAACCGCAGCGCCTTCGACGACCTGGTTTTCATGCCCAACGCGCTGGTGGACGTCTCGAAACGCAGCATCAAGACGACGCTCTTCGGCCGCACCTACAACGCACCCTTCGGCTTCTCTCCCATGGGCGGCACCTCGATGGTCGCCTACCAGGGCGACGTGGTGCTCGCGCGCACTGCCGCCGAGGAAAACGTTCCCATGATCATGAGCGGTGCCTCGCTCACCAAACTCGAGGATGTCCGCGCGGCCGGTCGCACCGCCTGGTTCCAGGCCTACCTGCCCGGCGAGACCGACCGCATCCAGTTGCTCGTGGATCGTGTCGAGCGTGCCGGCTACGACACGCTGGTCCTCACCATCGATACGCCGGTCAATGCGAACCGGGAGAACAACGTACGCAGCGGGTTCTACAAGCCGCTGCGCCCGACGCCCCAACTCGCCTTCGATTGCCTCACGCACCCGCGCTGGTTCTTCGGCATGCTCGTTCGCACCGTCATGAATCACGGCATGCCGCACTTCGAGAACATGGGCGAGCGCGTGCCGCTGATTTCCAGCAAATCCGAGCGCGACCGCGGCAATCGCGACGAGCTCAACTGGGCGCACGTCGAGTTGATGCGCCGGATCTGGAAGGGCAAGCTGGTCATCAAGGGGGTGCTGAACAAGCAAGTCGCGCGCAAAGCGCGCGAGAGCGGTGTCGACGGCATCATCGTCTCCAACCATGGCGGCCGGCAACTCGACTATTCCGTCGCCCCGCTGCGCGTGCTGCCCGGCATCGCCGCCGAAGCCAAGGGCATCACCGTGATGATGGACGGCGGAATACGCCGCGGCACCGACGTCCTGAAGGCCCTCGCCCTGGGCGCGCAGTTCGTGTTCGTGGGCCGCCCCATCCTGTACGCGACCGCCATAGGCGGGGCGGTCGGACTGCGGCACGTGGTCAAGCTTCTGCGCGAGGAAGTGGGCCGGGACATGGCGCTGCTCGGCATCAACCGCATCGACGAGATGACCAAGGATCTCCTGCTGCCTGCCCACGGATTCAATGGGCTGTCGTTCGCCGACATCAATCAGGCGCCCTCGCCGGATTGATGTCGCCCCCGGCTCGAAGCACGCCGCAGCGGCCTTCGTACCCCCTGCGGCGAGTCGTTCCGCATCTCATTCAGCGCATCAGCGCTCGATGGTCGACCATGATGCAGCGGTCCTGAACGATCTGTATCCCCGCCTCGGCCAGCACCTGAGCCACCTCGTCGTGCCGGATCCCGAGTTGGAACCAGACTGCCCGCGGCCGCTTCGCCAGAATGTCGTCGACATGCTGCGGAATGTCCGCCGGCCGGCGGAAAACGTTGACCAGATCGACTTCGCCGGGAATATCGACCAGTTTTCGATAGACCCTACGCCCGAGGATCTCGGTCGCCTCCGGAAAATATACCGGCACGGGGATGATTTCGTAGCCTGCCTTCTGCAGATACTCGGGCACGTAGTACGCCGCTTGCGCGGACTGCGCCTCGGTCTTGATGCCCAACACGGCGATGGTGCGTGTGATCGCAAGCATGCCGCGAATGTCCTCGGTGGACCGTACGAGATTGGGATGTGCACTCATCGAAGTCGCCTCTGCGGAAAATCGCCGATGGGCTGACGAGGCTGCAACCGGCGTGCCTGCGCGCTCCGAGCGCGACGGCCGCCTGTCACTTCGCCGCGGAGCTTTCGTCGGCTTTCTGCTTGCGTGCGGCATCGCGCGCCGCGGCGATCGCGCCCGACAAGGGCCGCCGCGGACCGTCCACAGCCTTGCCTCGCTCTACCGCCCATTGCCGCACGGCCTGCACGCGATTCGCCGTCAACGGATGCGTGTTCAGAAACTCGATCTGCGGCATCGATGCAACCGCCTGGTCGGACTGCACGCGCGTGAACACCTCGAACAGATCGATCGCGCCACCGACGTGCCCGTACTCGGCGGCCAGCACTCGCAGCGCTTCCTCGTCGGCCTGGCGCTCCTGCTCCCGATTGAAGGACAGCAAAGTGAGCATGCCCGCCTGGCTGAGCACGCCACCGGCCGCGCTGCGGCCCAGATCCGCCGACACGAGCGACAGCACGACGCCCACGGCGACTCCTCGCCCCAGGGCGGCTGCAGGATGCCGATACTTCAGGTGCGCGATCTCGTGCGCCATCACCATGGCCAGCGCATCCTCGCTGTCGACCTTCGCCAGCAAACCGCGAAAGAACACGGTGTGTCCGCCGAGCGTGGCAAAGGCGTTCACCATGCCGCCCTCGTGATAGCCCGCCTTCACCTTCATCCCGGGCGGCAACGCCATGTGCGCTGCCAGTCGATCGGCCAGCGCCTGCAGTTGCGCCTGCACGGCGCGCCCCTCCTCGGTCTTGGGTTCGGTCGCGAGACGATCGCCGACCAGTTGCGCCTCGTACTCGAACGGTATGCGAGGCGCGATCCATTGCGCCCCGTAAGAGATCGCCACGACGATCGTCGCCACCACTGCCAACGTCCCGCCTACGAGCCAGGAAAACTCCTTGAGCGGGTGCTCCCGGGAAGCGTTGATGCCCTCTGCAGGCAGGCGGTTTTCGAGCTTCACCTGGCGGGCGTTATCCGCGGCTCAGGGATGCGGGCACGCTGCCGGGCGGAACGTCGCCCGCTGTGCGCTCGGGCATCGCTCGCGGCACCAGCGCGGTGCCATAGGCGAAGATCTCCATCGCGGGCGCCCAGCCGCTGCTGATCGTCGTCGTCTCGAAGCGCACGCACACCACGAGACTCGAGCCGCGACGATGAGCATCTTCCTTGAGCCGCAGTATCGCCTCTCGCCGCGCCCGCTCCATCAGCGTCTCATAGGCGCGAAAGCGCCCGCCGACGAGGTTGCGCAGCCCGGCGACGAAGGTCTTGAAGTAATCCGCGCTGATGACCACCGTGCCCGAGACGAGATAGGCATCCTGCGCGGCGACCGCATTGGGCGCGAAGCGCATCGGAAAGGCCATGATGTCGCGATAACGACGTTCACGCACGCGGATCGACGCATAGTGCCGCCGCTCGATGACCTGGCCTATGAAATAGCCCGCCGCCAGCAGCCCCAGGAATATGAGAAGTTCGATGAACGCGCCCATCGCGCAGGCCGCTAGCCGAGGTCTTCGAGGCGCACGGCGCTGCCGTAAGCCAGGATCTCAGCGGCGCCCACCGAGATCGAGGTCGTCGCGAAACGCACGTTGAGAATGGCGTTGGCCCCGATGGATCGGGCTTCGGCCGTCATGCGCTTGATCGCCTCCTCCCGGGCCTCCTGCATCAGCTCCGTATAGCCTTTGAGTTCGCCGCCGACGATATTCTTCAGACTCGCGAAGATGTCCTTGCCGACGTGCTTGGCGCGCACCGTACTGCCCTGCACCATGCCCAGGTGCGAGGCGACCCGCTTGCCGGGGATGATTTCCAGATTGCTGATGATCATGCGTAAGGTCCATGTGGCGGGCACCGCCGACACGGCCCCTGACGGTGATTACGGCACGACAATGGAATGCTTTCGCACTGCGAGCGGGCGGCATTCCCGGCGGAAAGTGGACGCAGGAAGAGCATGGCGGGGACGCTGGTGCCGATGGGCGATGCGACGCAGCGTCGGTTCCCGGCCCTGCTCTCCCCGCGAATGTCGGATTCGAAACCTATCGGGCGGCAGCCTTCTTGCGGTTCGCTTCCACCCAGCCATCGACGTGCACCACGGTTTCGTCCAGCACCTCGTTGCGCAACCCCTTTTGCCGGGCAATCGACTGTACGAGGCGGTCGACGCGCTCGATATAGGGGGCGCCGTTGGCAAGTGCCCGCGCGGCAGACGACGGGGTCACCAGCGACAGCGCGGCATTGGCATACTTCTCGAAAGGCACCAGATCGCGCTCGGCCGCGCCGAGGGACACGCACAAGGCCTTCACCCAGTCGTACACCGAACGCGAAGCTTCCAGATCGCTGTGCACCGCATCCTTGATGGGGCGCATGCCATCCTTCTGCACGCAGCGGTAGTTGCCGGCGATCAGCATGCTCCACTTGGCCAGGGGCACGAAGATCGAGTCGTGAACCTTCAGCTTCACCGGCAGCTCGATGGCGCCCTTGGGCGTTGCGAAACGGGCGGCATCGATATCCGTCTCGAGCTGACGCAGGATGCCGGTGTGGGCTTCCGAATCGAAGCGCGCGGCCTTGAAGTTGGTCGCAAGGCGCACCTGCAGAACGTTCACCGGATCTTCCGGCGGACGGAAGGCCTGCGGATCGGGACTGCACAGGGTCATGCAGGCCGGATCGAAGCTGTCCCAGACGCTGGCATCGGTGAAGCAGTCGCGCAGCCCGGCGATGTCCAGCCCGGGAATGCGCGCGAGATAAGGCAGCGGCGGCATGTTCATGATGGACATGCACGGCTTCTTGGAGCGCGCGACCTTGTCCAGCAGTTCCTTCACGCCAGCGGAGCGATACTGCGGCTCCTGCATGGCCAAGGCGACCAGATCGTAGTCTGCCGGATTGATCGTATCGGGGCCCTCGGCCGTCAGCGATCCGGGCAAGGCGCGCGAGTTGACCTCGACCAAGCCCTCCTGGCCCCTGACAGGCATGCGCACGATGGCCCCTTCCTTGTTGATCAGGTCGACCTCGGCAGGCAGGCAGACGAGCTTGGCGGTGTGGCCGGCCATCAACAGCTTCGTTGCGAGCAGCGAACCATAGGACGCACCCATGATCAGTATGTTGTATTTGGCGGCCATCGTCGGGACTCCTTCTATCGAATCGTCGTTGCTCGATGCGAGCCGGCCGGCGGCACATGCCAGGCGATCGCATTGCGGAAGACAAGGATGCTAGTGAATGATGGGCGCTAGGGCAATGACCTCATGCGCGCGGCACCATGGTAGTGCGCAGGGCGCATTCGTGCTCGAGCGCTGCGTCATGGTTCTACCCGAGTCTCGCCCGAGCATCCACCCGCGCCAGGCGGGCAAGCAGATAGTCCACTTCCGCGCGTCCGGCCGCACTGAGCACACTCGCCGGTTTGCGCTGCGCATCCGAGGCCAGCACACCGCGCCGGCAGAGAATGTATTTGCGCACGGCAAGCCCCACGCCGGGCTGCTGCTCGTAGCGCATCAGCGGCAGATGCGCATCGAACAAGTCGTGGGCCCGGTCGCGCTCCCCGGCGGCGGACAGGCGCACCAGTTCGGCGAGCATGTCCGGAAAGGCGTAACCCGTCATCGCACCGTTGGCGCCCCGCTCCAGTTCGAAATCGACGAAGACGCCGCCGTTGCCGGTCAGAATCGATACCGCCCGCATGCGCCCCGACTGCTCGAGGGCGCGCATCGCGGAAATCTTCTCGAGTCCGGGCCAGTCTTCGAGTTTGAGCATCACGCAAGAGGGATTCTCCGTCACGATGCGGCAGATCACCTGCGGCGTCATCACGACACTGAAGCCCAGGGGATAGTCCTGCAGCGCGAACGGCACATCGTCGCCGATCGCCTCTCGTGCCTGAGCGAAATAGGCGACGATCTGATCGTCCGTGCGCAGCGTGTTCGGCGGCGCGATCATGACGCCGGCGGCGCCCGCCTCCATCGCGCCCCGGGCCAGCGCCCGCATGGGCGCGAAACCGGGTGAAGTCACGCCGACCACGACCGGAACCTTGCCCGCCCGCCGCACCATCTGGCGCACCAGGGCGAGCGATTCCTCCGCATCGAGCTTGGGCGCCTCGCCCATCACGCCCAGCGCTGTCAGCCCGGTTGCACCGGATTCGATGTAGAAGTCGGTCAGGCGATCGATGGATGCCGTGTCGATGCGACCATCGGAATGAAACGGCGTCGCCGCGATCACGTAGACGCCTGCGGCCTGCGCGTTGAACGCCATGCTCGTCACCTCGGAAAACGTAGGGAAAGGACATCAGGAGCGATTTTCTGCCATTTTCGACCGAAAGGGGACTGTCCGCGTGACGAACTCGCCACTGCCGGCAATCGAGGACTAGCGCCGATTGGCCGGGGCATCGACGTCCCACAATTGCGACCGCCAGCGCATTGCAATGGCAGCCGTCAGGCCAAGGCCGAGGACACAGTACAGACTCGCCATCGCGCGAAACCCGAGCAACTCGATCAGCGGGCCCGCGAGCAGCAAGCCCAGGGGCAAGCCGTAGATCGCGAACATCCGGATGCCGAGCACCCGCCCGCGATAACGCTCCTCGGAATGTCGCAACAGGATGGCGGACATCGGCACCAGACTGAAGCTCTGCGCGACCCCGGCGAACACCAGCGCCGCGATGCCCGCGAGCAGCGACTGCTGCTGGGCGAATACGATCAGCATCAGATACCACGCCACCGCGAAACCGATCATCCAGCGTCCCGCCGGGATCGCCCGCCCGAACCGCATGAGCACGATCGAACCGCTCAGCGCGCCCACGGCGAAGCCGGCCGCCAGGTAGCCGAGTCCGGTCTGATCGCTGAAATAGACATCCTTGGCGATGTAGGGCAACAAGCCCAGCGTCATGGGATACGCGGTGAAATTCACCAGGAAGGCGAGGCACATGGTCGCCAGAAGCAGCGGCGCGCGGCGCACGTAGCCGAAGGCGTCCAGAAGATCGCGCAACGGCGACGCACGCGCGATCGGACGACCACCCGCCTGTTGCGCAGCCTTGGCGCCTGCCACACGCACGCCGAGCGTGAGCAGCACGGCGACGAGGTAAGCGGTGCTGACCACCGTGTACGCCGGGCCCATGCCGAGCGCAGCGATCAATCCCGCCCCGCTGAGCGCGCCGAAGATGCGGGCCGACTCGACCGTCGTTCGCTCGATGCTCGTGGCCGGCATCAAGTGCTCCGGCGGCATGGTCTGACCGACGAGCGCATAACGCATGATGAGATCCGACGGCCGCACCAGGCTCATGCCCGCCGAGATGATGAATACCAGCAGCGGGCTCAACAGCTCGCTGTAGGCGAGCACCATGAGGGCGATGGCCTGCACGGCATAGAAGGCGCGCATCGCGCACAGCACATTGCGATGACCGACCCGGTCGCCGAGCACGCCGAACATGGGAGCGATCAGGGTTCCCAGCCATTGCAGCGACGCGAAAGCGGTCAGCAGCACCACGGACTTGGTCTCGATCAGGATGTACCAGCCGAGAATCAGCATCTCCATCTCGAACGCCCAGGAGGTGGCGAGATTGGCCGGCCACAAAAACCGGAAGGCGCGCACGCGAAAAGGCGCAAAAGCGAAGCTCGGCAGGGGCGCGCTCATCGACGGCTTCTTCCACACGGACAAGGCGGCGGCGCGAGCACGCGGGCTCCCGCCGCCGTCATCGCCCTGCATTCGTGATCAGCGCACATTGGACAACGCCTCCCGCCGCCACAAGTGAGCACGCCAACGCAGCGCGATCAGCCCGGTGCAAGTCAATCCGATGACGCAGTAGAGCGTCGCGGTGTTCGGGTAGCCGATCAGCGGAATCAGCTGCCCGGCAGCCAGCAGGCCGATCGGCAGGCTGTAGATGGCCAGCATCCGGATACCCATGACACGTCCGCGAAACTCGGCATCCGCGCTGCGCAAGATCATGCTCGACATGGAGACCATGCCGATGCTTTGCACGCAGCCCGCGAAGATCAGAATCATGCAAGCGGAGGCGTGCGTCGGCATGCGGGCGAACACGATGATGCCCAGGTACCAGATCGCGCAGAAGACGATCATCGCACGGGCGGGGCGCAGCTTCGAGCCCAGCCGCGTCATCAGCAGCGAGCCGAACAAGGCGCCTGCGGCGAAGCTCGCCACCAGGTATCCCAACCCGGTCTGGTCGGTCCCGTGGACCTCGCGCGCGACATACGGCATGAGACCCATGAGCAGCGGGAACGCCGTCATGTTGATGAGGCAGGCGAGCAGCATCGCAGCGAGCAGGTGACCGCGCGTCCACACATAGGACAATCCGTCCTTGACGTCGCGCCAAGGCGTGGTCGCCGACGAGTCGGCTGTCGTGTTCTTCGATGGCGGTCCGATCTGCAGCGTGAGAAAGAGGCTCAGGGCATAGAGACCGGCGATCACGGCATACGCCGGCCCCATGCCCACGCTCGCCACCAATCCAGCGCCGGCCAGCGCACCCACGACACGCGCCGAGTCACTGGTGGTGCGCGCCACACCCAGGGCGCCGGTCAGACGATCCTGCGGCATGATGGCTCCGATCAGCGCATAGCGCATGACCTGATCGGACGGTCGAACGATGCCCATGAGTGCGGCTACGACGAACACATGCACCGGGGTCAGGACGTCGGTGAAAGCGAAGATCATGAGGGACGTAGCCAACACGGTATACGTCCCGCGCATGCAACAAAGCACGCGCTTGTGACCGATGCGATCGCCGAGCACCCCGAACATGGGCGCGACCAGCGTACCGATGTACTGCAGCGAGGCGAACAAGGTGAGCATCAGGACCGACTCGGTCTGGACCAGCACGTACCAGCCCAGAATGAGCGTCTCCATCTCGAACGCCCACGAGGTCGCCAGATCGGCCGGCCATTGAAATCGATAGTCGCGGATGCGAAAAGGCGCGAGCGTCGAGACCTTCGAGCCGCTGCTCAATGCACGCACCTACGATGCAAATGATTCTCCTCCCCTGAGAGATTTCCGGGTGCGGGACGGCGTTTGGCCGTCGACCGCCCCGGACCGCAGCTTATCGAGCGGCGAGCGCTGCGCTGCGGCCCCGGCCGTCAGGCCTTCGCCGCGACCGTCAGGCCCTGCACGTTGTTTTTCTCGATCAAACGCGCAACCAGCCCGGACGCCTTCACGTCCTCGATGAAAGCACGCAAATACTGAAAGGCTGCGGGACGACCCTTGGGCGTGCCCGAGGCCTGCTGCACCGAGGTGAAATTGCCCTCGAGGATGCGAGAACCCGGCAGGCGGGCCTGGTCGGTGATCAGACGGGGGCGCAGGCTCGCCAGCGCCTCCAGTGCGTCGTCGACGAAGCGCTTGAACACAGCGTCGGCGCCGCGCTCGCGCACCAACTGCGCATGCTTCAACGTGCGCGTGAGGTAGAGGTCGTAAGCGCTGCGCTCGGAGATCGCGATCCGGACACCGTCGCGATCCACGTCCTCGATCTTCTGGATCGTCGAGCCGGCAGGCACGAGATACGTCGATTCGATTTCGACATAGGCGGCGGTGAAGTCGATCTCCTGCGCCCGCTGCGGCTCGGCGCCGAGGAACCCGACATCCCAGGCGCCGCTCTTGGCCGCATCGGCGAGCTTGCCCGGATTCTCGTACTCGACGAACTGCACCGGTACCCCGAGTCGGCTCGCGAGTTCGCGCCCCAGATCGAAGACGATGCCGGCGCTTTCGCCGCTGGGCTCCCTGCGGGTCAGCAGGAAGTTGCCCATGTTGACACCGACACGCAGGGTGCCGGTCGGGACGAGCTCAGAGCGAACAGCGGCGGAAGGCTGGGACACGTTTCACCTCGGATGCATGATGGTCGGCGCGGATACCGGAGGATTATTGACGGTTACCCCGCGACTGACAATCGATTCGACACGCATGCCATCGCTGCGACCCGGCGCCGCGTTGTACTCTCCGTGTCTGGCCGGACGATCACATCGACTCGAGGAGGCACACATGGCGGAACGGGAACTGCTCGGCAAAGTGGCCATCGTCACCGGGGCGACCCGGCGGCGGGGACTCGGACGCGCCATGGCGCTGTGTCTGGCGCGCGCAGGCGCGGACGTCGTCGTCACGGGCAGCGGCCGGCGCACGGGCGCAGACCTGCCCGCCGACGAACGCGAAAGCGGATGGCAGGGCGCCGAGAGCATCGCTCAGGAAATTCGCCAACTGGGCGGGCGGGCCGTGGCGATGGCGGCGGATGTCACGTCGAGCGCTGCCGTACAGGGCATGGTCGCCCGAACGATCGAGGAACTGGGCCGCATCGACATCTTGATCAACAACGCGACGTTTCCTCGCGGCGACGACCGCGTGCCGGTCACCGAACTCGACGACGACTTGTGGCGGCGCATCGTGGACATCAATCTGAACGGCACGATGCTTTGCTGCAAGTACGTCGCCCGCGAGATGGTGCGTCAGGGACAGGGCGGCAGCATCGTGAGCATATCGTCCGGCGCGGCGCTCAAGGCCGTCGCCGCATTCTCCGCCTATGCCGCATCGAAGGCCGCGGTCCATGCCCTGAGTTCTTCCCTGGCCGACGAACTGGGGCCGCACGGCGTCACGGTCAACGTCGTGGCCCCCGGGTTCCTGGACACCGCCCGGATCGACATGCTGCGCCGCAGCGGCCAATGGGAGAAGCGGGTGTCGACCATTCCGCTGGGGCGAGCCGGCACGCCCGAAGAGGTCGCCGAGACCGTCCGCTTCCTGTGCGGACCGCACGCCCGCTGGATCAGTGGCGAAGTCCTCCTGATGAATGGCGGCGAGGTCAGACGCGCGGCGCGATAAGCGCTCCAGCCCCCTCTTCGCACCATTTCGATGCGTCATCCCTGGCCAGGGAGGGCGGAATCATGCGTTTCTTGACCTATCGCAGCATCTACGCACCACATTAGTGCGAAAATCGCTCGTTTTCAAACTCATCCGGGGTACGAGCACGATGCGAGTCAAGACAGCAGAAGCCTTCTTGGAAGAGGTCAGCCAGCGCAACCCTGGCCAGCCGGAATTCCTCCAGGCCGTCACCGAGGTGTTGCGCAGCGTATGGCCATTCATCGAAAAGTACCCACGTTACGCGGAGCACGGCCTGCTCGAGCGCCTGGTCGAGCCGGAACGCATCGTCATGTTCCGAGTGTCGTGGATCGATGATCATGGCGAGGTGCGGGTGAATCGCGGCTATCGCATCCAGCACAGCATGGCGATCGGCCCTTACAAGGGTGGGCTGCGCTTGCACCCTTCGGTGAACCTCTCCATTCTCAAATTCCTCGCGTTCGAACAAACGTTCAAGAATGCGCTGACCACGCTGCCGATGGGAGGCGCCAAGGGCGGCTCGGACTTCGATCCCAAAGGCAAGAGCCCGCGGGAAGTGATGCGCTTTTGCCAGTCCTTCGTCACCGAACTGTTTCGACACGTGGGCGCCGACACCGATGTCCCCGCCGGTGATATCGGCGTCGGCGGACGCGAGGTCGGCTACATGGTCGGCATGGTGAAGAAGCTGACGAATCGCGCCGACTGCGTGTTCACCGGCAAAGGTCTCGCGTTCGGCGGCTCGCTGATTCGTCCCGAAGCGACCGGCTACGGCACCGTGTACTTCGCCGAAGAGATGCTCAAGACGCAGAAGAAATCGCTTCAGGGCATGCGGATCAGCGTCTCCGGCTCCGGCAACGTCGCGCAGTACGCGGTCGAGAAGGCCATGGCGCTGGGCGCCAAAGTGATCACGGTCTCCGACTCCAGCGGCACCGTGGTGGACGAAGCCGGGTTCACGCCGCAGAAGCTGGCGGTGCTGATGGAGCTCAAGAACCATCTCTATGGCCGGGTCGATGCCTATGCGAAACAGGTGGGCGCGCAGTTCCTGCCGGGCCAGTCGCCCTGGCACATACCCGTCGATGTCGCCCTCCCCTGCGCGACTCAGAACGAAATCCACGCGGCCGATGCCGCGAAGCTCATCGCCAATGGCGTGGTCTGCGTGGCCGAAGGCGCGAACATGCCCGCCACGATCGAAGCGGCCGAAGCCTTCGAGCAGGCCGGCGTGCTGTTCGCACCGGGCAAGGCGAGCAATGCCGGCGGCGTGGCGACCTCGGGCCTGGAAATGAGCCAGAACGCAATGCGTCTGTCATGGACGCGAGCCGAAGTGGATGGGCGCCTGCTGCAGATCATGCAGGGTATCCATGAAGCCTGCGTGCAGTACGGCCGACGCCCCGACGGCGGCATCAGCTATGTCGACGGCGCCAATGTCGCAGGCTTCGTGCGCGTCGCCGATGCCATGATCGAGCAAGGGGTGGTTTAGCGCGTCGGCACGCCCGCGGCCGGGGCCGAACGAGCCGGCACCGGGCGCCGCCTGCTTCGCCTCACTGCAAGCCGAACCGGCCGGAGGCGCGCTGCACGGCCCACCGGTCGGCCCGCGGTGCCGAAAGCGTCAGCCTCCGGGCGCCGCGCTCGCCTTCGACGCCATCTGCGCGAAGGTCTCGTAGACCGTCCAGTCCAGAGGATGCTCCTCGAGCGTCTGTGGATTCCACATGCGGCGCGGCAATTCGAGTATGTCGCCGCCATAGACATGCAGCCCGATCGCCGGCTCATCGCCCAGGCACTCGGCCACATGTGCGGTGTCGGCCAGCATCGGCAGGATCGAGCCGCGCTCGAGCGTGATCTCGCCCGCCTTGCGCAGACCGCCGGCTTCGCGACGATAGAGCGTGTTCTTCTCGCGCCCCGACAACAGCAGGATCATGGCCCAGGTGCCGTGATCGTGCGGCGGCGTGCGCCGGCCGTTGGGAAAGCGCACCTTGAGCAAGGTCAGGTTGGGCGAGCGATAAAAAACCTGCCGCGCGTTGCCGCCGACGCCGGACACATAGGCGAGCGATCGCTCGATCGCATCGATGTCGCCGCGCAAGCCTTCGACGACGTCGCGCACCGAGCGCATGGGATCCGCCCCCTGCGCTGCAGTCGCGCAGCGCGCCACCAAGTCATGAACCTGCATCTGTCAGCTCCTCCGCCGTCGTGGGTATCGCGGCCAGTGTAGCGCGTTCTCAGCCGCGACCGGTACGGCGCAGTTCCGCCCGCAGCCCGTCGATCTCATCGAGCAGGTCGGCCACCAGGGCGGCCAGTTCGGGCACGGCGTCGAAGTCCCGCTCTACCGCACGGATGCGCCTTGCCCGCGCCAGATCCCGAGTGCTGAAGCGCCACTCGGCCGCCGAACCGCCCGCGCAGGCGAGCGCGCCTTCCTCGACGTGACGCACCACCCACTCGGTGCTGACGGAACAGGCGTATGAAATCTCCTCGAGGGTGAAACCTGCGTCTTCGATCACGATGCCGGTGAGTATGTGTCGTTCGATCATGGATCAGCCCTTCATGCCTGCGCGTGGATCGAACGCCATCTCGCGCGCCATCGATTCGTACAGTTCCCGCGCCTTGGGCGTCGCCGCCGGCGGCACCACGACCTGAATTTCCAACAGCAGATCGCCGGGTGGCTGCGCGGGAATGCCTTTGCCCCGCACCCGCAGTTGCCTTCCGCTCTGCGCCCCTTCCGGGATGCGGACTTTCAAGCCGGAGCCATCGGGCAGCATCAGTTCGACCACTGCGCCCAAAGCCGCCTCCCAAGGGGCGACCGGCAGCGTCAGATGCAAGTCCTGTCCGTCTGCCCGGTAGCGCGGATGCGCCTTGAAGTGAACTTCGAGCAGCAAGTCGCCCGCCTTGCCCGAACCCAATCCGGGCGCGCCCTGACCGGCCAGGCGCAGCATCTGACCTTCACGCAGGCCCTTGGGAATCTGCACGTTCAGCGTGCGCTCCTCGAAACGCAGCCGACCCTGGTCATCGATGCGGGGCACACGCAGGGCGATCTGCCGCGTCGCGCCGCGAAACACGTCCTCGAGATCGACCAGCACCTTGGCATGATGATCTTCGCCGCGCGCGTGAAACCCGTCCGCATGCGGCTGGCCGCGCGAACCGGCGCGTCCCATGCGCCCGAACAGTTCGGCGAAGAAATCACTGAACTCTCCTGCGTGCGGCCCGCGCTCGCCTGCGCCGGAGAATTCGAAGCCGGCATCCCAATCGGGCGGGGGACGGAAATCCTGCCCCGGCTGGTAGCCTTGGCCGACCGCATCGTACGCTGCGCGCTTCTCCGGATCGGAGAGCACGGTATAGGCTTCGTTGACCTCCTTCATGTGGGCTTCGGCATCCGCCTCCTTGCTCACATCGGGATGGTAGCGGCGGGCGAGCTTGCGAAAGGCCTTCTTGATTTCCTCGGCCGTCGCAGTCTTAGCCACGCCCAAGGTCGCGTAATAATCCTTGAAATCCAATCGCCTCTCCTATCGCCTCGATGCCGAGCAGCCGGGGGCGCAAGCGTCCGACGCGACGCTCGACTGCGTATACATGGAGACGAGCAGTCGTAAATCAAGGGATTGAAACGCGCCCCGATCGTCCAAATCTTGGTTGCAACACTGAACGGATCGGCGCGGCACGCCGCCGGCCGATAGCGATCGTACGAGTTGTATCGTTTTTGTATCGATAGGAGCCACGCACATGTTTGGATCATTGTTTCCGCGCGACGTACTCGCTGAACTCGACCGTCTGCAGCGCGAGGTGCAGACATCTTTCGATGTGTCACCCAGCATCCGGGGAATGGGTCGCGGCGGATTTCCCGCGCTGAACGTCGGCGGCACGCCGCAATCCGTAGAAGTCTATGCGTTCGCACCCGGCCTCGACCCGGCCACGCTGGACGTCAATCTCGACCGAGGCGTGCTGAGCATCGCCGGCGAGCGCAAGCGCGACTTGCCGACGCCAGACGCAAAGACCGCGATCCACATCCACGAGCGTTTCGACGGGCGCTTCCGTCGCGTGATCACGCTGCCCGAGGATGCCGACCCGGACAGCGTCGCGGCCCAGTATCGCAATGGCCTGCTGCGCATCACCGTCAAGCGGCGTCAGGCAGCCCAACCGCGTCGTATCGAAATCCAGTAACCAAGGAGTGCATGAGATGAGCGAAGCACGAAACATTGCCCAATCGAAGGACGCCCGCGCCAGCCAAGCCGCACTGATGCCGCCGGTGGACGTGATCGAGGACAGCACCGGCATCACCCTGTTCGCGGACATGCCGGGCGTGTGCAAAGAGAAGCTCGACTTGCACATCGAAGGCGACACCCTGTGCATCGAAGGCGAAGTCTCGCTGGACATCCCGCAGAGCATGGAGCCGAGCTACGCCGAGGTGAATCTCTCGCGCTACCGGCGAGTCTTCACGCTCAGCAAGGAGCTCGATCCGGCCAAGGTGAGCGCGGAGTTGTCCAACGGGGTGCTGAAGTTGCGTATCCCCAAAGCCGAGCACGCGCAACCCCGACGCATCGAGGTGCGTGCCGGCTGATTAAGACTCGACCTTAACCGCCCGCGCCCGCCACGGCGAGCGCGGGTATGCTTGCGATCGGAGACCAGCCATGAGACTCGAAAACATCAAACAAGGATTCAACTCGCTTTGGGACTCGATGGCGGAAGGCTGGCAGCGCCTGCGCCAATCGGCGGCGGGTGCGCTCATTCGCTTCATGCCAGGCGAGCAATCCAACCTGCCCGGCAAGTCGGAAGTCGACGACGACTTTTATCTGCCCTCGCAAGGCTGGGCGCTGCTGGGGGGCGATGTGTTCGAGGACGATGCCCGACTGGTGATCCGGGTCGAGATCCCCGGCATGCGCAAGGACGAATTCAGGATCGAAGTCATCGACGACGCACTCGTCGTCAGCGGCGAAAAGCACTTCGAGCGCGAATCGAGCGAGGGGCGTTATCGGGTCCTGCAGTGCGCGTACGGCAGCTTCCGGAGAATCATTCCCCTGCCCACCCGGGTGCTGGCCGATCAAGCCGATGCGCGCTATGCCGACGGCGTATTGCGCATCGAGTTGCCCAAGGCCTCTCCAGGCCGACCGAGAAGCCACACCATCAACGTCAACTGAACCCGCCCTCGCATCGTCCGAATCGGCGTGCGCACCCATCATGCAACGCGTGCGCGCGCCGAGGCGTCAATCTGCGACCAGCTCGTAGCGCGTCCCGGCGGAGTTGTAGATGACCTTGCTCGGCAAACGCTCGCTGAGCGCTTCAATGGTCTCCAGGCCGGTGCAATGCATAGGCACGACGATCTTCGGATCGATGGCCGCGATGTCTTCGACCGTCTTGCGGATGCGCTCCTCGGGTGCGCCGCTCAGATGGAAGCCGCCGATGATGGCATGAACCTCTTCGACGCCGGTCACTTCCCGCGCATGCATGACCGTGTTCACCACGCCGGCATGGCCGCAGGCCGTCATGACGACGAGCCCCTTGCCCTTGAGGTGGTACACCAAGGCCTGCTCGCCGCTCAGATCGTCCTGCATGTCGACGCCATCGCGTTCGACGCGCGCGCTGGGCGCGGAAGTCTCATAGCTGGTTCGACGGGCGATTTCGCCGCTGATGAGCACTTGATCGGCCAGCAAACGCGGCTCGCTGACTCGAACGACACCCACGTCCAGCGCGGCGATCGCCTCCTCGTCCAGACGCCCCATGTCGCGCCGCCCCTCCTTGCCGGCAACGCTCCATCGTGCGAGGAAGGCATCTTCGCCGGCGTACAGATGCGCATCCTCGGGCAGGCTGTGCCGCTTCTCGCGCAGGAACGCGAGCAGCCCGCCGTAATGATCCCAATGGCCATGGCTCAAAACCAGCGTGCGAATCGCGGCCAGATCGATGCGATAGTCGTCGAGCAGCAGTCCGAGATTGTGCAGGTAGACCAGCGGCGTGGCGCCGAAGTCGAACAGCAGCGGAAAAGTTTCGCCGCCGGCCTGGGACTCGATGCATTCGGCGAGACCGTGTTCCGCGCACAGGCAGCGCTCGTAACTCTTCGCTTGACGAGGGCGGCGCTTCGCCGGCCCCTGGTCGCGCAGCAGGTTGTCGACGAAGTTGTCGACGATGCTCGTGACGCGGATGCGATCGACTTCGGGCAGATGCATTTTTTTCTCCTCTAGGCCTGCTGCTGCAGATTGGATGCGACCAGGGTCGCTGCCATGACTGCGCCGCGTCTGTCACGCACTTCGAGCGCCAGCGCACCGCACATATCGTAGCGCAGGTTCGATCGGAGCAACGCCAAGCCGATCGGACGCGTGGGCGCCGCCTCGCCCTCCTTTCGGACGGAAGGCAGCGGCGCACTGGTCACCGAGGTGACCTACCCCACACCCGCTCGCCGCCGACGAACACTTCGTAGCCCGCGCGCAGCGGTCGCCCGCCTCGTGGTCCGGCGATCGGCCGAATCAACTGCGGCAGGCGCTGCGCCGCGCCTGGGAGCGTGCCGCTCATGATGGCGTCGTACTCGGCGCGCTGCGCATCCAGGGCCTTCATCCCTTCGTAGTCTCCGCAATCGGGCATGCGCACGCAATGCTTCGCCACGCCATTGGCAAACACGGTAACTTCCCTCCCCGTCCGGTCGATCCCGAGTGCGTGTCCGTACAGGGGCAAGCCGGCTTCCCGTCGAAGCGAATCGCGGGCACCGAGCCCGGCCGGCACGGCGCCTGAGGCCAACAACGCATCCCAAAGGGCCCCCACCTCCTCGGCCGGAAGGATGAGTTCGTAGCCGACGCGTTCTCCCGTATAGCCCGTGCTTGCGATCCACGCTTCACAACCGCGAAACACGAGCCGCCCGATGCGGTGACGGCCCGCCTGCAGCGCGCTCCCCGTCACCTGCTGCAGCAGACCGGCCGAGCGCGGCCCCTGCAACGCGAGCATCGACGTGGTATGCGTCACGTACTCCATCCGGACGGTATCGTCAGGCGCCTCGGCAGCGAGCACTTGCCAAGCACGATCCCGGTTGGACGCATTGACGACGAGCATGAACCGATCGCCTCCGAGGCGATCGAGGAATGCGTCGTCGATTGCTCCGCCGCTGTCGTTGGCGAGGAAGGTGTAGTGCGCTCGGCCCGCAGCCAGAGTCCGGGGGTCGTGCGTGAGGCGACGCGACAGCCATGGCTGCAACGCTCGTGCCCGTGAGAAGAAAACGGCCCATGTGCCCGATGTCGAACATGCCGGCGTGCGTGCGAGTCGCAATGTGCTCGCGCACGACACCGGTCGCATAGTTCAGGGGCAGGTTCCAGCCGCCGAACGGCACCATGCGCGCCTGCTGCCTCACGTGTCGTTCGAACAAGGGCGTCTGCAGCAACGCCGCGCCGAGGGGATTCTTCATGTCGTGGCCGCTCGCATGCTTCATCGTGCACCATACGCGACGCGCAGCGAGCCGGATCGCATCGAAGGCACGGTTTACACACTCGTACGAAAGCCGGTAAAGTTCGAGCCTTCGAGCGCGCCCTTCACGAAATTCTCCACGAGGGCGCGCCCCTCTCCCACCTTGGCAGGCACCGCGCTGATGAAGCGACTCGATGGTTTCCATCTCCTGCTCGGCTCGTTGATGGCCGGCGTGCTCGTCTTGTCGGGCTGCGATCAGGCCGGCTCGCAGCCAGGCGGCATGCCGCCCCCGGAAGTCTCCGTGGTCGAGGTCAAGCTGCAGACGCTGCCGGTCAGCTACGAGTACGTCGGTCAGACCCAGGGTTCGCGCGATGTCGAAGTCCGGGCACGGGTGACCGGCATTCTGTTGAAGCGCAATTTTCGCGAGGGTGCGCTCGTCTCGCGCGGGCAGTCGCTCTTCACCATCGACCCGGCACCGTTCCAGATCGCGCTGCAGCGTGCGCAAGCCGAAGTCGCAGCGGCCGATGCCCGCCTGGATCAGGCGCGTCGCAATGCCGCGCGCCTGCGGCCGCTGGTCGAAGCCAAGGCGGCGAGCCAGAAGGATTACGACGACGCCGTTGCCGCCGAACGCATCGCCGATGCGGACGTTCGCCTGGCGAAGGCGAAACTCGCCGAAGCCAACCTGAATCTGCAGTACACGCGCGTGGAGGCGCCGCTCACCGGCATCACGAGCCGCGCCGCTCGCAGCGAAGGCGCCTTGATCTCCGGGCCCGAGGTCCTGCTTGGCACGATCACGCAGACCGATCCGATTTGGGTGACGTTCGGCATTCCCGAGCGCGAGCACCTGGCGATACGCAACGCCGTGGCGGCCGGGCAACTGCAGTTACCCAAGAACGGCTTCGAAGTCACGGTCCGCTTGTCGGACGGCTCTGAATTCGAGCGCAAGGGGCGCCTCGACTTCAGCGACGTGCGCGTGAATCCCGCTACCGGCACCACCGAGACGCGGGCCGAGTTGCCCAACCCGCGCGGACAGGTCAAGCCAGGGCAATTCGTTCGCGTTCATCTCGGCGGGGCGATCTTGCCCGATGCCATGCTGGTTCCGCAGAAGGCCGTGCTCGAAGGCCCGCAGGGCAAGTTCGTCTACGTCGTGAACGCGGACAGCAAGGCCGAGCCCCGCCCGGTGCAAGTCGGCGAATGGCGCGGCGAGGACTGGATCATCCGTTCGGGACTCAAACCGGGCGAGCAGGTCATCGTGTCCGGACTGCTCAAGCTCGGGCCGGGCGCCCCGGTGAAGATTGCCGCGGCGGCGCCCCCCGACGCCGCTGCCAAACCGCCCGCGGGCCTGCCGCCGGCTCAGAAGAAGTAACCCCGATGCTTTCGCGCTTCTTCATCGACCGCCCGGTCTTCGCCGCGGTCTTGTCGATCTTCATCGTGCTGGCCGGACTGGCCGCCATACGCGTGCTGCCGATCGCGCAGTACCCCGAGATCGCACCCCCGGTCGTCACCGTCATCGCCACCTACCCCGGCGCCTCGGCCGAGGTCCTGGAACAAACGGTGGCCGCGCCGCTGGAGAACCAGATCAACGGCGTCGAGCGCATGCTCTACATGAGCTCCAGCTCGGCGGCCAACGGCGTGGTGCAGATCCAGGTGACCTTCGAAATCGGCACGGACGTCGACCAAGCCGCCGTGGCGGTCAACAATCGCGTGAAGCAGGCCGAGCCGCGCCTGCCGCTCGAAGTGCGCCGGCTCGGCGTGACCGTCGAGAAAGGATCGTCTTCCTTCCTGCAGGTGCTCGCCTTCTACTCGCCGGACGGCCGCTTCGACGATCTGCACACCAGCAACTACGTGACGCTCAACGTGCTGGACGTGCTCAAGCGCATCCCGGGCACGACCAACGTGCAGATCTTCGGCGCCAAGGACTACGCGATGCGGATCTGGGTGCGTCCCGATCGCCTCGCGCAGCTGAAACTCACCAACATCGACCTCATTCGCGCCCTGAACGAGCAGAACGCCCAGTTCGCCGCCGGCAAGATAGGCGCGAGCCCGACCAGCGGCCCGCAGGAACTGGTCTACACCGTGACCACCAAAGGACGACTGAGCGAACCGCACGAGTTCGAGGACATCATCATCCGGGCCAATCCGGACGGCTCGACTCTCAAGTTGAAAGACGTGGCGCGGGTGGAACTCGCCTCCAAGGATTACGAGTTCATGGGCCGCATCAACGGCAAGCCGGCGACGCTGATCGGCGTGTTCCTGCTTCCCGGCGCCAACGCGCTCGAAGTCGCCGAGAACGTCACCACGGCGATGGAACAGCTGTCCGCGCGCTTCCCGGCCGGCCTCGCGTACTCGATTCCGTACGACACGACACGCTTCGTGAAGGTCTCGATCCGCGAAGTGCTGATCACGCTCGGCGAGGCCATGATTCTCGTCTTCCTGGTGGTCTATCTCTTCCTGCAGAACTGGCGCGCGACGCTGATCCCGATGGCCGCCGTCCCGGTCTCCCTGATCGGCACCTTCGCCGGCCTGCATCTGCTCGGCTTTTCGATCAACACGCTGACGCTGTTCGGCATGGTGCTGTCGATAGGGATCGTCGTCGACGACGCGATCGTCGTGCTCGAAAACGTCGAGCGCATCATGCGAGAAGAGAAGCTCTCGGTGCGCGAGGCCGCCATCAAGGCGATGCACGAAGTCACCAGCCCCATCATCGCTATCGTCCTGGCGCTCTGTGCGGTGTTCGTGCCGATCGCTTTTCTCGGCGGCCTGACCGGAGAGCTCTACCAGCAGTTCGCGGTTTCCATATCCATCGCCGTGGTGTTGTCGGGCGTGGTGGCGCTGACCCTCACCCCCACGCTGTGCGTCGTATTCCTCAGACACGGCAGCGGCGAACCGAACCGGTTCTTTCGTGCCTTCAATCGAGGGTTCACCCGTGTGACCGATCGCTACGCGAACGGCGTCGCCTGGATGATCCGACGCGGCACCATCGGCTTGCTGTTGTTCGCCGGCATGGTCGCGCTCACGGCCTGGTTGTGGCGCGTCACGCCCGGCAGTTTGGTCCCGGACGAAGATCAAGGCTTCTACATCTCCGCGGTCATCCTGCCCGACGGCGCCACGCTCGAGCGCACCGACAAGGTGGTGTCGGAAGTGCTGCAGATCATCAAGTCCAACCCGGCCAACGAAGACGTGGTGGCCTTCACCGGGTTCGACTTAATCGGCGGCGGCTTCCGCAACAATGCCGCCACGATCTTCGTCACGCAGAAGCACTGGGACGAACGCACGACGACCACGCAACAACTCGTCGGCGAACTCTTCATGAAGACCACGCACATCAAGGACGCCCTGGTACTCGCGTTCAATCCGCCGCCCATCTTCGGTCTCGGCACCGCGGGCGGGTTCGAGTTCTACATCCAGAATCGCGGCGAGGGCGGACCGGCGCGGCTGGCCGAAGTCATGGGCCAGTTCCTGGCCAAAGCCAATGCCGATCCCATGCTGGGCGGCGTGCAGACGCTCTGGCGCGCCACCGTGCCTCAGCTCTACATCGACCTCGATCGCACGGCCGCCAAGGCGCGCGGGGTGCCGCTGGACGACCTCTACACCACGCTCGCCGCCACGCTCAGCAGCTACTACGTGAACGACTTCAACCGCTTCGGGCGCACCTGGCAGGTATTGATGTCGGCCGAGCCTGCCTATCGCATGCGCCCGGATGCGATCAACGACGTCTATCTGCGTTCCGACCGCGGCGAGATGGTGCCGCTGAGCGCGCTCGCAAGCATCCGCTTCACGGCAGGCCCGGATGCGCTCGACCGGTTCAACAACCTGCCCGCGGTCAAGCTTCTGGGCCAGGGCGCGCCGGGCGTCAGTTCGGGGCAGGCGATCGAAGCTGTGGAGCGCATCGCCAACGAAGTGCTGCCGCCGGAATTCAGCTACGACTGGAGCGGATCTTCGTTCCAGGAGAAGCGCGCCAGCGGCACCTCGACCCTCGCGCTCGTATTGGGTGCCTTCATGGTGTTCCTCATCCTCGCGGCCCAGTACGAGCGTTGGTCGTTGCCGCTGTCGGTGCTGCTCGCGATGCCGTTCGGCACGTTCGGCGCCCTGGCTGCGGTCTGGCTGCGCGATCTGACGAACGACGTGTATTTCCAGATCGGCCTCGTGACCTTGCTCGGGCTGGCGGCGAAGAATGCCATCTTGATCGTCGAATACGCGGTACTCAAGCGCGAGGAGGGCATGTCGGCCTCGGCGGCGGCCATCGAGGCTGCTCGGCTGCGTTTCCGGCCCATCCTCATGACCTCGCTCGCGTTCATCCTCGGCGTGCTGCCGCTGGCGATCAGCACGGGTGCCGGCGCCGGGGCCCGTCATTCGGTCGGCACCGGGGTCATGGGCGGGATGATGGCGGCCACCTTCCTGGCGATTTTCTTCGTGCCTTTGTTCTTCCGCATCCTGACCGAGCGCCGGCTGGCGGAAAAACGCTCGACCGCCGAACTCAAGGCCGAGATCGCGCATGTGCGGGAACTTGCCCTGAAACCCACCGAGCATCCCCATGTCACGCCGCCTCGCCACTAGCGCACGCCGGCTGGCCGCGGCCCTGTGCGGCGCTGTCACGGTATCGGGCTGTGCACCGATGACCAGCGCGCCGGTGCGTCCCGCGCAGGATCTGCCGTCACAATGGGAGGGCGCGCCCAGCCAAGGCCGAGCGATCGCGGTGGCCCGGTGGTGGACCATGCTGCAGGATCCGACGCTCGATCGCCTGGTCGACGAGGCGCTCGCGAACAACATCGACATTGCCGCGGCAGTAGCCCGAGTCGATGAGGCAAGAGCTCTGCTGGCGCAATCGGAGGCGGCGCGCAAGCCGGTGGTGGATGCCACCGCGCAGGCCGATCGGAGCAAGAGTTCGGAGCGGACCGACGCACCGATGCCGGCGGGCACGCCCCTGCATCGGGACAACATCCGGGCAACGATCAACGCCTCCTACGAGATCGATCTGTGGGATCGGCTGCGCAATGCCAGCGCCGCAGCCCGCGCGCAATTGCTGGCCGCGGAGGCCGCGGGCAATACGGTGCGCATCGCAGTCGCCGCGCAAGTCGCCCGTTCCTACTTCGCCTTGCGCGCACTCGATGCGCAGATCGACATCAGCCGCCGCGGCATCGCCTCGCGGGAGCAATCGCTGCAACTCCAGGGCAAGCGCGTGGAAGCCGGTGTACTGGCGGCGCTCGATCTGCGGCAGATCGAAGCCGAATCGGCCGCTGTGCGCAGTCAACTTGCTCCGCTCGAAGGCGCTCGAGCCCGCGAGGAAGCGGCGCTCGCCGTGCTGCTCGGTCGCTCGCCGCGCGAAATCATGGGCGCGGTCGTGCCGGCAGCCGCCGATGCGCCGTTGGCTCAGCCCATCCCCGTCGTGCCTGCGGGCCTGCCCTCGGATCTGCTGCTGCGTCGGCCCGACATCGTCGAGGCGGAGCGACAGCTCGAAGCCGCCAATGCACGTGTGGCCATCGCGCGCGTGGCGCACTTTCCCAGCATTGCGCTGACGGGTTATCTCGGTCTCGAAAGCGCCGCGCTGGGCCGGCTGTTCTCTGGTCCTGCAGCCATCTGGCAAGTCGCGGGCATGCTCGCTCAGCCGATCTACGCCGGTGGCCGCCTGCAGGCACAAGTCGACGCCGCAACGGCGCGCGAGCGCCAGGCACTCGCTCAATATCAGCGCGCCATTCAGACTGCGTTTCGCGATGTGCGCAGCGCATTGGCCACCCAGGCGCAAGCGCGCTCGACCTACGATGCCGAGCAGGCCCGGGTGACGGCGCTGCAGGACAGCGTGCGCCTCGCACGCCTGCGCTACGAAGGCGGCTTGTCGAGCCAGCTGGAATTGCTCGATGCCGAACGCGGCCTGCTTTCGGCGCAGATCAATCAGGTCGAAGCCGTGCGCATCCACTACAGCGCCATCGCCGATCTGATGCAAGCCCTCGGCGGCGGCTGGGAATGAGCCTTATCTGAACTGGTGGGCCAGGGTGTACTCGTCGGTGCGCCCGCCGTACTTCAAGCCTGCGCGCATCGCCCACGTCGCATACTGGTGATGCAGCACGATGACGGCATGATCCTTCATCGCCAACCCCATCGCTTCGCGGGCCAGCGCCTCGCGCGTGCGCTGATCGACGGTGGCGAGGCTGCGCTCGACCAGCCGGTCGATTTGGGGGTTGGAATAGCGGCCCCAGTTCCAGGTGCCCAGACCCTTTTCCGGCGAAGGCGTCGCAACGAGCGTACGCAAGGCGAGATCGCCCCCGGACGAACCCCAGCCCAGCAAGGTGACCCCGAACTCCCCGTTGCGCGCTTTGGTGAAGTACGTCGCTGCGGGCATCGTCTCGACCCGTGCGGGCGCGATGCCGATGCGTGTCCACATCTGAGCCACCGCCTGCGCGATCTGCTCGTCGTTCACGTAGCGGTTGTTGGGCGCGGCCAATGTCAGCCTGAACCCTTCCGGATACCCGGCCTCGGCGAGCAACTTGCGAGCGGCTTGCGGATCGTAGGGCGGCACCTTGAGCGTCGGGTCGTGGGCGAACACGGGCGGCGATACCAGATTGGAAGCCGGCAGGGCCATGGACTCCATCACCCGTTCGACCAGCGCCTTGCGATCGATGGCCAGGGAGAGCGCCGCCCTCACCTTCGGGTCGCGGAACGGATTGCGAGCCAGGGGCTTGCCGTTGCGATCGCTCACACCGGGCGGCGTCTCGCTGTACTGGTCCAGATGGAGGAAGATCGTGCGCCAGGAAACCTTGCGCTGGACGTGAACCCGCTTGTCGCGCTCGAGGCGCCCCGCGTCGCTGGTCGGCACGTTCTCGATCGCATCGACATCGTTCGCCAGCAAGGCGGCCAGCCGGGAGGCATCCTGCGCCAGAATGCGCAACGTGACGCGCTCCCAGCGCGGCTTGTCGCCCCAATAAGCGTCGCTGCGAACCAGTTCGACGCGATCGCCGCGCGCGAAGGACTGGAGCTTGAACGGCCCCGTGCCTATCGCGGCACGCCCCGCATTGAAGTCATCGGTTCCCGCGGACCCGATGCTGCGCGACACGATGAACAGGGAACTGAGGTCTCGGGGCAGCACCGCATGCGGCGTCCGGGTCTTGAATCGGATCGTATGGGAATCGACGATCTCGGTGGCGGCTATGGCACGGGTGAAGCTGCCGAACTGCCCGCCTTTCTGCGCGAGATCGGCCGCGCGACGAATCGAGAACTCGACATCGCGCGCATCGAATGCGGACCCATCGTGAAAGCGCACGCCTTTTCGCAGCGTGAATTCCCAGGTCGTGTCGTCGACCGCGCGCCAGGAGGTCGCGAGCCCCGGCACCAGATTGGTATCGGCATCGACATTGGCCAGCGCATCGAACACATGCCAGCCGACCGCGTTGTTCGGTGCGATGTTGGCGAAATGCGGATCGATCGAGGTCACGTCGGCCCCCATGCCGATGCGCAGATGAGTTTCGGCGGCCAAGCTCGTCGCAGCCGTAATGAGGCCCAAGAACAATGCCATGACGGCCAGCAGCACCGTCATGCCGGTGCGCAAACGCGCGCGGATGTGCTTGTATTCGATCGTCACGCTCACGAATCGTGCTCCATGCTCGATGAGAGCTTCAAGTCTAGCATCACGCGCACAGATTCGAAGGCGGCACCGTGGCCTGCCGGTGTATCATCGACGGACATTCCCGTACTGCCCGCAGGTGACTCCGATGCTCAAGTGGCAATTCCCCTACACCTCCCAGCGCATGCCCGTGATGGCTTCGAACATGGTCGCGACCTCGCAGCCGCTCGCGGCGCAGGCCGGATTGCGCATGCTGCTCAAGGGCGGCAATGCAGTCGATGCCGCGCTGGCGGCCGCGATCACGCTGCCCGTGGTCGAACCGACCAGCAACGGCATCGGCAGCGATGCGTTCGCGCTCATCTGGAAGGACGGCAAGCTGCACGGACTGAACGCCTCGGGCCGCTCGCCCGCCGCTTGGAATCCACAGCGCTTCGCCGGCAAGGATGCCATCCCGAACCGCGGCTGGGACTCGGTGACCGTGCCGGGCTGCGTCTCCGCATGGCGCGCCCTGTCCGAGAAATTCGGCAAGCTGCCCTTCGCCGACCTCTTCGAGCCGGCGCTCAAGTACGCGAGCGACGGCTACCTGGTGAGCCCGACCATCGCGCGGTTGTGGGCCAAGCAGGCCCCTGAACTGCAGGATCAGCCCGGCTTCCGGGAAGCCTTCATGCCGCGCGGGCGGGCACCTTGCGCAGGCGAGCTGTTCCGCCATCCCGAACAGGCGCGCACGCTGCGCCTCATCGCCGAAACCCGGGGGGATGCCTTCTATCGAGGCGAACTCGCCGAAGCCATGGTTGCGCACTGCCGAGCCAACGGCGGCGCGATGACGCTGGAAGACCTCGCCGCCCACCAGGCCGATTGGGTCGAGCCGATCAATATCGACTATCGCGGCTACCAGGTGCACGAGATTCCGCCGAGCGGCCAGGGAATCGCCTGCCTGATGACGCTCGGCATCCTCGAGAATTTCGACATGGGAAGCCTCGATCCGGAGTCCCCGGAAAGCCTTCACCTGCAGGTCGAGGCGATGAAACTGGCATTCGCCGACGCCCATCAGCACATCGCCGATCCGAACAGCATGAAGGTCAGCGTCGCGCAGTTGCTGGACAAGAGCTACCTGAAGGAGCGCGCCAAGCTCATCGATCGAACCAAGTCATCGACCCCGAAATTCGGCACGCCGCGCGGCGGCACGGTCTATCTCACCGCTGCCGATGCGGATGGGATGATGGTGTCGTACATCCAGTCGAATTTCGCCGGCTTCGGTTCGGGCGTGGTGGTGCCCGGGACGGGCATCAGCCTGCAGAATCGCGGCATCGGCTTCACGCTCGCCGAAGGCCACGTCAACCAGGTCGGGCCGCGCAAGCGCCCGTTCCACACCATCATTCCCGCGTTCATGACGCGCGGCAGCGAGCCCGTGATGGGATTCGGCGTGATGGGCGGCTTCATGCAGGCCCAGGGACACACGCAGATGGCGCTGCGCTACGTCGATCATCAGCAGAATCCGCAGGCCATGATCGACGCGCCCCGCTGGCGAGTCGAGAACGGCCCGGTCGTCAACATCGAGGAGGCTATGCCTGCTGCGGCGGTGGATGCGCTGCGCGGGCTCGGTCACAACGTCGTCGTGGCTGACCGTTTCAACACCGACTTCGGCCGCGCTCAGATCATTCTCAAGACTGAAGGCGGTTACATCGGCGGCTCGGAATGGCGCACCGATGGCCAGGCGGTGGGCTTCTAATACCCGAGTCGGATATTCGCCGAACGAAAGCGCCGAGAAACGACGCCGTACTTGGTCGGCAATCGGCGCCAGGTGTCAGACCCGGCGGCGCTTCGCTTCGCGTCTGACGCCGATTTCGACCCCTTTGTCACGTCGGCGTCATGGATGCATTTCGGCCGTTCGTCGACGAATCGCCGGCTCGGTACAATCGCCGAGCCTCGTTGCCCGTAGCCTCGATTCGTCCCAACGTCTCGTCGAGCAGCGTGAAGCCGGGCAAGCTCGGCAAGCCCGGCTTAGTTCGCGGCAGCAGCAGCACGCAGGCTGGCGAAGACGCCGCTCCCCCGCGCCCGCGGCGACCGTGCTCAGTGGTGATGACCGCCTGGGCCATGGACGTGGCCATGCTGCATTTCTTCGCGGGTCGCCCGCCGCACGGAGAGAACCGTGCAATTGAAGTTCAGCGCTTTACCGGCATAGGGATGATTGCCGTCCACCTCGACGGCATCGTCCCCGATCGCCGTGATCGTGAAGATGCGGGTATGTCCGGAGTCTGCGCCCGTACCTTCGAAACGCATGCCGACTTCGAGATCGCTCGGAAACGCGGAACGCGGCTCCGAGCGCTTGAGCTCGGCATCGTATTCGCCGAAAGCATCGTCGGCCTCCAGCCGAACGGCCAGCTCGGCGCCCTCTTCGAGCCCGTTCAATTTCTCTTCGACGGCGTCGAACATGCCGGAATAGCCACCATGCAGATACTCCATCGGCTCGTCGCTTTTTTCCAGCACGGTGCCGTCCAAGTCACTGAGTTCGAACGACAGCCCAACCACGGTGTTTTTTTCGATCTTCACTGAAATCTCACTTATTCAATCGTCGCACGAGTTCTAGAACATCGTCGGCGTGCCCTGCCGCCTTGACACCATACAGCGCATGTCTCAGCGTGCCCTGCCGGTCGATGACAAAGGTGGAACGCATCACTCCGAGCCGGCGCACGCCTTCGACTTCCCGTTGCTGCAGGACGAAGTACTTCTCGCAAGCTTCGCAGTCCGCATCCGAAAGCAGCCGCACACTCAATCCATGCTTGTCGCGAAATGCGCCGTGCGCCAAGCAGTCGTCTCGGCTCACCCCGAGCACGACGGTGTCCAGCGCAGCGAACTCGTTCTCCCGATCGGAGAAATCGATCGCCTCACGGGTGCATCCTGGCGTGTCGTCCTTGGGATAGAAGTACAGGACGACGTTGTACCGATTACGGAACTCCGCCAGACTCACCATCTCCATATCGGCATCCGGGAGAGTGAAGTCCGGCGCTGACTGCCCTGCCTGAAGCATGCGAAACCCCTTTGTTGGCTTCACGCGTGGAGCGCGCAAGTATAAACGCTTTTCCGCGCGAGCCATCCAGCCTCGTCCGGGGAAGGAAGTCGAAATCGACTGCCGCGAGGCTCGCTATAATCCTTGGCAATGAACTCTCCCGTCCCAGCAGCGCTGTCTCCTGCTTCGTTCCTGCGCCGCCACTGGCAGAGAAAGCCGCTGCTGTTGCGCGGCGCGCTGCCCGATATCGTGGACATGTTCAGCGCCAGCGAACTGCGGCACCTCGCCATCCGCGACGAGGTCGAATCGCGCCTCGTGACGTACGCGCGAGGCAGATGGGATCTCGCTCATGGCCCCTTCAAGCAGAGCCAACTCAAGAAGCCGCCGACGAGACTCTGGTCGCTGCTGGTGCAAGGCGTCGACACGCACCTCGTGAAGGCGCGCGAGTTGCTCGACCGGTTCAACTTCGTTCCCTACGCACGGCTCGATGACGTCATGCTGAGCCTCGCACCGCCCGGCGGGAGCGTGGGTCCGCACTTCGATTCCTACGACGTGTTCCTGTTGCAGATCCATGGCAAGCGCCGCTGGCGGATCGGCATGCAGTCCGATTTGACGCTCCAGGACGCCCCGCTGCGCATTTTGCGCAACTTCCAGCCGCAGCGTGAATTCGAGGTCGAGCCTGGCGACTTGCTTTATCTGCCGCCGCAGTATGCTCACGAAGGCATTGCCACGACCGAATGCATCACCTGCTCCATCGGCTTCCGGGCTCCGAGCCGCCAGGAACTGGCCCGTGCATTTCTCGAATGGTTGCCTGACATGCTGCATCTCGAAGGTCGTTATTCGGATCCCGGATTGGCGCCCACGAGAGAGCCAGCCGCCATCGCGACGCCCATGATCGAGCAGGCGGAGCGGATGCTCGCCGGAATTCGCTGGAACCGCGAATTGGTCGAGGACTTCCTCGGGCAGTACCTGACCGAACCCAAGCCGCACGTGTGGTTCGAGTCACCCGAGCCGATGTTGTATCTCGATCAATTCGTGAAGCAGGCCCGCGCCGAGGGGGTGCGCTTGAGTCTGAAGTCCCGCATGCTCTACCGCGGCGAGCGGGCTTTCATCAACGGCGAGGCCGTCACGGTGCCCGAGCCGGCCCGCAGGGCAATGCAAGAGCTGGCCAATCAGCGCGTCCTCAAGCAGTGGCGAACCCGCTCGTCATGGGCGGCCCGTACGCTCCACGCATGGTATTGCTCAGGGTATGTCGAGCTCTGCGGATGACCCACAGCGCCCCGGGATCGGGGACGCACTGCGCAACGAACACGTCCTCTCCGGAGTCGGCGCCTACGAGGCTGCTGTCGATCGACTGTTGGGAATGGCGCTCGGTCGCGTGCGCATATTCGACCGCAAGCTCTCGCTTGACTACAATCGCGCCGAGCGCATCGATGCGATGCGCGCCTTCCTGCTCGCCAATCGCTCCAATCGGATCTCGATCGTGCTGCACGACTGCGGGCGCATTCGCACCCACTGCCCACGACTGGTGTCGCTCCAGCAGCGGTTCTCTTATGCCCTGAGCATTCATCGCACGCTTGCGCCTGCCCACGGGGTCTACGACCCCTTTTGCATCGCAGACGGCAGTCACTACGCAAGGCGGTTTCACTTCGACACGATGCGCGGGACCCTGGTACTCAACGATGCGGATGGCGCCGCGCTGCTCGTGCGCCGTTTCGAGGAGATCTGGGAAGTCTCGCAGCCCGGTATCACGGCTACAACACTCGGGCTGTAATTCGTTCGATTCCCCGTCGGCGCACTTGCCCGCGACATTATGGTGCGTGCTAAACTGTACGGATCGGTCGTCTCGTTACATCGTTAGCTTGTTGGTTAACTGTACGGATGGCCGTAGTACACCCCGTCAACGCCAAGTACAAAGGAAGAATCGATGAACCGCTCTCTGATCGCCGCCGCCCTTCTGGCGCTCTTCGTCGCCGGCTGCGGCGATAAGCCTGCCGACAAGCCTGCTGCCGAACCCGCTCCGGCGCCTGCCGCCGAACCCGCTCCGGCGCCTGCCGCCGAGCCCGCTCCGGCCCCCGCTGCTCCGGCCGCCGAACCCGCTCCGGCCGCTCCCGCGACTGATGCCAAACCGGCCGATGCGGCCGCCCCCGCCGGCGCACCGACCGACGCCAAGCCTGCTGACGCTGCCGCTGCCGCGAAGGATGCGGTCAACAAGGCGACGGAAGCCGCCAAGGACGTAATGAAGAAGTAATTCGGCACTTTGCCGACAAAAAAGCCGGCATTCATGCCGGCTTTTTTGTTCCCGCACCTCATCCGGGCTGCAGGCTAGCGCGCCAACTACGCCAACACGATCCAGTCGACCCCACCCTCCTGACTTGCGACGAGGATATCCTCGGGCTGGCTCCCCAGCACGCTTGCCAAGGCAGTGCGTGCCAGTTCCGGCGTATTGTTGGTATCCGACAGATGCGCCGCAACGACATGCCTCAGTTTGCTTCGATCGAGGGATGCGAGCAGATCGGCGGCATCCTCATTGCGCATATGCCCGAGCCGCGAGCCGATCCGGGATTTCAACGAGGGCGGATACGGGCCTTCCCGAAGCAACCGAGCGTCATGGTTGCACTCGAGCATCAGGGCAGAACATCCCGAAAGCATGGCGCGGATGTGGGGCGTTGCGGTGCCTACGTCGGTCAGAATGCCCAGGCGGTTCCGGCCATCGTCGAGCACCATCTGCGCCGGTTCACGAGCATCGTGAGGCACGGGGAAGGGGTCGACCTGGACGCCCCGCAGTTCGAACGGCCGATGCGGATCGAAGCAATGCACGCGGACCTTCCCGAACTTCGGTGCCACGGCTGCGAACGTGCCTGCGGTCATGTGGACGGGAATGTTCGATCTGGCCGCGAATCGCGCGACCCCGCCGACATGATCATCGTGCTCGTGAGTGACGACGATCGCGTCGATGTCGTCGGCGGCAAGCCCCAGCCGCTGCAGGCGTACGACCGTTTCGGCATAGGGGAAGCCGCAATCGACCATGACACGCGTGCCTGCGGCCTCCACCACGAGCGCATTGCCGCGGCTGCCGCTGCCCAGGGAGGCGAATCGCATGCCGCTCAGTGGGTCTTGAACACGAACGAGGGCGCTGCCGCGCTCGCCTGCGCTGCTACAGCAGGCGATTCCAGAGGATGTCGGCCCGATCCCGCCGAGAGACGGACCGCCGGCCCTCTCAATGCGGTCATTTCAGCTGGTCGTGGAGCAGCGACAGAATCCGGTTGGCGGTTTCCGAGCGCTCGGGCTGGCCGCTATTGTTGAGCACGCTGACCCGAGAGGAGGCATCGTTGCCGCTGTCCGTCACGGAGATCCTGAATTGGGCATTGCGCTCTTTGGGATCCGGGGTGCTGCGCCAGAAGGCGAGCTTGGAGAGCATTCCTGTCGGCTCCTTGGTGCGGGCATCGACATTGGGATCGACATAACGCACGAAGTAGAGTCCCTTGGAGCGATCCCGGTCCTCGACCGTGAACCCGACTCTGTCGAGGGCCAGCCCGACCCGTCGCCAGGCTCGGTCGAACTGATCGTCGACCGCCAGGAGACCCACGCCGTCTTGCCCGCGAGTGAGGCGTGCCCGAGGGGACGCGGCGGGTTGCTGCAATTGCGCTTTGGCACGCGCCTCCTGCACGCCGAACCGGACCATAAGACGGCGCAGCATTTCCGCTTCCAGATCCGGATCCGCCGGGCGCGGCTGCCACACCGTTCGCTTGCTTTCGCCGGTCGAGTTCTCGAAGACTTCGACCATGCCTCGATGGCTGATATAGATCTCGGTGGTCGTGCCCCCGCTGCCTCGCTCGAGTCTCGTGCGGTACTTGTCCCGCTCGGACGTGGACGACACGCTGCCGAGGAGTTTCGCAAAACCGTCTCTGATGAATCCATCCCGGAACTGCGCGCGATTCTCGGCCCAGTCCGTCTCCATCACGCCCGCTTCCGGGATCTCCACGTTGACGAGGAACCCCACCTCCTGCCAGAACGCCTTGACCGTGGGCCAGAGTTGCTCGGGCGCACCTTGGACGACCAGCCAGCGCTGCGTGCCGGCGCGCTCGATTCGGGCATCGTTGACGTTGGGCAAGACCTCGGGGTTCGAGGTGGCCGGCTTGCTTGCCCGATCCTTCGTGTACGTCGAAAACGTGGCTGTTCCCGACGGCGTGACATCGGGAACCAGGAAACGATCGTCGGTCGTGGGACGCGCCAGATCAGGCGGGATCTCCAGCGGGGGAAGACGACTGACGCTGGCACTCTTGTAGTCGACCTTGTTCGACTCCATCAAGTTGCTGACGGTGGAACAGCCGGTCGTCAGCAAGGCGGCGATAGCTATCGAAGCAACGGACGATTTCATGGGCACCGGAAAAGGGAGAAAAGAAGCAAGGTCAGACGCGGGTTCAAGCAGCGAGTTCCGCGTGTCGCATGGCTTCGCGCAGAACTTCATGATAGCCCTGGGAAAGTCCCGTGAGGGGAAGGCGAATGCCGCCCTCGACCAGCCCGAGCTGCTGTGCGACCCATTTTACCGGTACCGGATTGGGCTCGACGAACAGCGCCTTGTGCAGCGGGACGAGCTTGTTGTTCAGTTCACGGGCGCGTCGAAGATCTCCGGCGAGTGCCGCCTCGCACATCTGATGCATCAACTTGGGGGCCACATTGGCCGTGACCGAGATGACGCCATGGCCGCCCACGAGCATGAGCGCAAGCGCAGTCCCATCGTCGCCGCTGTAGACCGCAAAGTCCGAGCGCACGCGTCGAATGACGTCGATGCCGCGCTCGATATTGGCCGTCGCATCCTTCACGCCGACAATGTTCGGAATCTCGGCCAAGCGCAGCAGGGTGTCATTGGACAGGTCGGCGACGGTTCGACCCGGAACGTTGTAGACGATCTGCGGCAAATCAACCGCCTCGGCAATGGCCTTGAAATGCAGATACAGGCCTTCCTGAGTCGGTCTGTTGTAGTAAGGCACCACCGAGAGGCTGATGTCCGCACCCGCCTCCTTGGCGTAGGCGGACAGTTCGATCGCCTCGCGGGTGGAATTCGCGCCGGTGCCGGCAATGACCGGCTTTCGCCCGGCGACATGATCGACCGCGGTGCGAATGAGCAGCCGATGCTCATCCCAGTCGACCGTCGGCGACTCGCCCGTCGTGCCGACCACGACGATGCCATCGGTGCCTTCACGCAGGTGGAAATCGATGAGGCGCCGGAACCGGTCCAAGTCCAGGCTGCCGTCTTCATGCATGGGAGTAACGATTGCGACCAGGCTGCCGGTAAGCATAGAGCCCTCGTCTGGAAAGAGACCCTATTCTAGCGCAAGGTTCCAATGGACGGGATGCCATTGCAGAACTTGCGACGCCAGTCCCGGCGAGTTGCCCCGGAGCGCGCGCTAGACCGACTGCGCACGCTCGGCACAGATCCTTTGCACCATCGCCGGCTTCGGCTCGTCCACCCGCAGATCCTCGTAGGCGATCACGTGCAAGCGCCCTCGGACGGCGTCCAGGAGCTCGCCGGGCTGCAGGAGAAAATCCGGATTGGCGGGACGTCCGAAACGCTCGTTGCCCGCCGCGAACGTCTCGTAGAGCAGCACGCCGCCCGGGGCGATGGCATCGACCAACGTGGGCAGCAAGGGACGGTGCAGGTAGTTGGTGACCACGATACCGTCGAAGATGCGCTCGAGGCAAGGCCACGGGCCGCCCTCGAGATCTGCCTGCAGCACCGCGATGCCCGGGATGTTCCGAAGACGGCTCAGAGCCTCGGCATCCCGGTCGACGGCGAGCACCCGATAGCCGCGCTGGGCCAGCATGATCGCGTGCCGTCCCGAGCCGCAAGCCATATCCAGCACCTGCCCACCTGCCGGAATCCGGGCGCACCAGCGCATGATCCACGCTGAAGGCTGAACGAGAAGTTGATGCGCCATCTTCGGGTGCCTCGGACAACGACGATGATTGCAGCGGTGGTGCGCTTGACGCGCGCGACGCAAGTGCCCGGTCCAGGCGCGCGGCGTTCGCGAAGCGCAGTCAGTATAATCGCGCTGCTCTGAACGCAGTCCCTCCCGATCACTCTCTTTGCGCATACATTCGATGCCCACATTCTGCCGTACGTTCCGTGCCGCCCTGGCCGCCGGCCTGCTCATCGGTCTGCTGTCGCCGAATCAGGCGCTGCGTGCAGCCGCGACACTCGGCCCGGACGAATTCAACAGTTGCCTCGCCCAGATTCGGGTGCAGGCGGCCAAAGCCGGGGTCTCGGCCCCCGTCGTCGAAGCTTCGCTCGAGGGCATCGAACCCGACATCACCGTACTCGACGCCATGGCCCATCAGCCGGAGTTTCGCACCCCGATCTGGGACTATCTCGCGGCACTCGTCGACGAGCAGCGCGTGACGGACGGACGCAACCGCCTGCAGGAATGGGCAGCGGTGCTGACAGCCGCCGAAGAGAAGTTCGGCGTGGACCGCCATACGATCGTCGCCGTGTGGGGTGTCGAATCGGACTTCGGTCGTCTGCTGGGCACGCGGCCCCTGGTTCGCTCGCTGGCGACGGTGTCGTGCGCCGGATCGCGGCAGCGGTTTTTTCGCGGCGAGCTGATCTCCACGCTGAAGATCATCGAGAGCGGCGATTTCTCGCCCTCTGCTCTGGTCGGCTCCTGGGCGGGCGCATTCGGCCAGACGCAGTTCATGCCCTCGACCTTCCTGCGCATAGCCGTCGATTTCGACGGCGACGGGCGCCGCGATATCGTGGGTTCGGTGCCCGATGCACTGGGATCGACCGCCAACTACCTCAAGCGGGCGGGCTGGGTGAAGGACGCGCCGTGGGGGTATGAGGTCAAGCTGCCCGCAGGCTACAGCGGACCCGCGGGACGCCGTCACAAGCAGAGCCTCGCCCAATGGTCGGCCCTGGGCATCCAGCGCATCGACGGTCGCCCCCTGGACGGCCCTGCCTCGGCAGGTCTGCTGCTGCCCGCAGGCGGCGGTGGTCCCGCATTCATCGTTTTTCGCAACTTCGATGCGATCTACGCATACAACGCGGCGGAGTCGTATGCGCTCGCGATCGCGCATCTCGCCGACCGGCTACGCGGCGGCCGAGGCTTCGTGACCGCATGGCCGACCGATGACCGCGGGCTGTCCCGCATCGAGCGCAAGGAGGTGCAGGAACGCTTGCTCGAACGAGGTTACGACATCGGCACTGCCGACGGCATGATCGGCCCGAAGACACGCGCTGCCATCCGAGAATTCATGAGCACGCGCGGAATCGCGACCGAGGGCCGGGCGGGCGGGCGCGTACTCGATGCGCTGCGCTCGATCCATCGCCCGGCGGGAACGACGCGCTAGCACGCTGAAGCAGAGCCCGATCCGATTCGGAACGCCACGGGCGAAGGACACGCGCTGCGGGCGTTGCCTCGATTCGATCGGTCCGGCGCGGAACAGCGAAGGCTTGCCCCCTAGGCGCGCCGTGCCGCACTTCGACGCCCGCACCAACGGCGGTGCGCCTCGCGCTTCGCCTACACGACCCGAAAATTCTTGAACTGCCACGGATCGGACGCATCGACGTCCTCGGGAAAGATCATTCCCCGATCCAGCAGCGGTGTCCAGTCGGTGTAGACGCCGACCAAGCTGCCCAGATACGGCTTGGCCACTTCGAGCACTCGGGCGAAATCCATGTCGTCGGGGTCGACCACGCCCGCCCGGGGATTTTCGCAGGCCCAAACGACCGCCCCGAGCACGCCCGCTGCCACCTGCAAGGTGGTGGCGTTGTTGTAGGGTGCCAGCTCGCGGGCCTCCCCGATGCTGAGTTGCGAACCGTACCAGTAGCCGCCGCGCTTGTGCCCCATCAACAACACGCCCAATTCGTCGATCCCGTCCTGGATGTCGTTCATCAACACCCGCTGGCGCGGCTGGATGCGATAGTTCCGGCCGCACAACTCGTGCAGCGAGAGGACAGCGGCATCGCAGGGATGGTAGGCGTAGTGCACCGTGGGCCGGAAGCGGATGCGTTCACCCTCTCGCACGGTGTAGTAGTCCGCAATCGATATCGATTCGCCATGCGTGATCAAGAAGCCGTGGTAACTCCCGCTGAGCGGCGTCCAGCTGCGAACGCGCACCGAGACGCCCGGCCGATTAAGGAAAATGGCGCACTGCGGCCCGAAGTCATAGCGCACCCCGTCCGGAGGAAAATGCCGCTCGTGGGATCCCCAGCCGAGTTCGCTCGGCTGACAGCCTTCGCCAACGAAGCCATCCACCGACCACGTGTTGACGAACTCGTTGGGTCGCTTCTGGGGCAGCGCGTGCTGAGTGTCGCGTTCGGCGACGTGGACCACCTTCATGCCGATGCGTTCGGCAAGCAGCGCCCACTGCTCGCGCGACTCGGGCGCCGGCGACGGCGTCTCCGGCCCCAGGTCGCGAGCCATGTTGATCAGCGCTTGCTTGACGAAGTGGGATACCAGCCCCGGATTGGCGCCGTGCGTGAGCACGACCGTCGTGCTCTTGCCGAACCTGGCGTTCAGCTCGAGCGCCTTTACCCGAAGGGCATAATTGGTACGTTCAGCGGCCGCCACGCTCTGATCGGTATATCCGCCCACCCAGGGCTCGATGCATGTATCCAGGTACAGCGCGCCACGCTCGAGGCAATACTCGATCAATGCCGTGCTGGACACATCGACCGAAAGGTTGAGTATGAAGTCGCCCGGCTCGATCACTTCGTCGAGCACATCGCGCCAGTTCAGGCGCGTAAGCGGTTGGATGCGATAAGCAACGCCGTAGGCCGCTGCTTGAGCGGCGCCGCGATCATCCGCGGTGATGATCAGTACGCCGTCTTTCCGGATCTCGAGGTGGCGCAGCAGCAAGGGCAAAGCGCCTTGGCCGACCGAACCGAAACCGATGAATACCAATTTCCCCGGTAGCCGGGCGTGCTTCTTGTACTCGACCATTTCTCGATAGAGCCTCCGTAGTCAAGCGCGCCAGAGCAGGCGCGGGAGTGAGGGGGACGGGAAGAGCACGAAGTTTAGCAACATCGGCTGTCCGTCGCAAAAATTGGGCCTATCGTCGAGGGCACCGCGGTGATTGCGGGCGCAGCCGCGCACTCGAACCGGCCCTGTTCGGCGTCAGGGACGAAAGCACCTCATCGAAGCAGACGCCCTCGGTTTTCGCCGTACGACGCTCGCCGAGGGCTCAGCGATTCTCCGAAGGACCCTCGAGTCGAGACGCCCGCGGCCACGCAAGGAAGGCGCAGACTTCGTCGTCGCGATGCGCCGACAGCGGGCCCGCGATGAAGCTTCGTCACCGGCCGAGCGAATGCGCGAACGTGCATGCGAACGACATGGCACGGGCCTCGATCCCTGGAGGGTCCGTCCCGCAAACGGCAACAGCAGACCTCGGGCCCGGCGCTGCGAGCCTCGCGACGACCGTCGCCGCCATGGCCGTCGATCCCTTCTCCTGCGCCTCGAACTATCGTAACTTCCCGGCGACGCTCCAAGCGGGGACTGCAGCATCTCGATGTGCGTTCCAGGCAGCGTGCGGCACTCGCGCGCACCCCAAGCGACCGACTGAAAGAGGAAATCGACGATGAAGCGCTACGAAGGCGGTTGTCACTGCGGCAAGGTCCGGTTCCAGATCGAAGGCGACATCGTCGCCGCTTCCCAATGCAACTGCTCGATCTGCACCAAGAAAGGCGTGATCAACACGCGCGTGGCGCCCGAACGGCTGAAGATGCTCCAGGGCGGGGACGAGCTTGCGCTCTATCAATTCGGCACGCTCACGGCCAAGCACTGGTACTGCAGGCACTGCGGCATTCACGTTTTCGCCAATCCGCGCCGAGCCCCGACGCAGTTCGCCGTGAACTTGCGCGCCTTGGACGACTTTCATCGCATCATCCCGCAACTGGTCGTGAAGCAGTTCGACGGGCAGCACTGGGAACAGGCGGTCGCGGCCGAAAGCGCGGCTCGCCCGTGATGCGAACGAGGCCATCCGCGGCCGGGCGGATGGCCCCGAAAGCGGCTATTTCTGCCAGATCACCAGTTCTTCGCCCTCGGGCGTGAGCTTGGTGCCGAAAGGATCGCAGAATCCCTGCAGCCGCTCGAGCGCTTCCTTCTCCGCGGCGGGATTGGAGAAGAACGTCTCGTTGATGTCGTTGTGCCGGACTGTGCGGAAGGCGACCCGCTGCAGGTCCTTGCCGTCGTAAGTCAGACGCACGGCCTCACCGATCCAGTCGCCGTGCTTGCGCCCGCCATGACCGGTATGGAATGCAAAGTTGCCCAGCCCGTAGAAGACCGGCTTGCCCTTGTACATCTCCATCGGCAGCGAATAGTGCGGACCATGACCGATCACGACATCCGCGCCTTCGTCGATGGCCGCATGGGCGATCTCGATCTGGTATTGCAGCACTTCTTCGAACAGCCCCCAGTGGTGGGACGCGACCAGGATGTCGCATTGCGCGCGCAGACTGGCGAGGTCTTCCTTGTAGCGCTTGAGGTGCATCGGATCCGCCCATGTGACGACCAGCGGCGGCACGCCGGGACGATTGGCCGGCGGCAGTTCGGGGCGCACCTTGTAGAGCAGCGGCTGATAGGCGGTGTGCCCCTGCAGCACGGCGATACCGGGCGAATGATCGCCGGCTTCATGCCCCGTCGGCCAGTAGACCGAGCTGCGCTGGATGAAGCCGTAGCGGACACCTTTGCGCTCGACGATCACCGGCGCATACGCGCTCTTGCGATCCAGGCCCGCTCCGGTGTTCGGGATGCCCAGGGCCTTCAGTGTCGCGCAGGAGGACGTGATGGCCTCGGCGCCGTAGTTGACGTTGTTGGCGTTACCCACCGCGTCGAGACCGAGCAGCTTGAGCGCCTCGCCGATCTTGGGCGGCGCAAAAAAACCTTCGTCGCGCAGTTCGTGGGTGTTGCTCCGGTCGTACAAACAGCACTCGAGATTGGCGAACCGGCAGTCCGCGGTCGCCAGAGACTCCCGGACACGGCGAAACGGCACCGAGGGATCGGTGACGTTCATGAGATTGATATCGCCCAACAGGGCGAGCGTATGTTTCACGAGTGGAATCCTCCGGGTAAATGCACGCGGCACGGGCTGCCGATCATGCAGCAGATCGGCCACCGGCGCCAGCCCGGGCTGGCGGCACCGCGCCTCCGGAACACTGCCTGGACCCTAGGTCTGGCGCCCCAGGCGGGAAGGCTGCGCACGCCGCGCGACCGGCGTCAGCACGCGTCGAGCGCGCAATCGGCGCGACCGCACCTGACGGACGTAGAATCGCCCTAGCCATCCAGGAGCGTGCCATGCCGAGCTTGCGCGTCGATCGCGATCTGCTGCTGCATTATGTCGTCGATGACTACACGGATCCGTGGAGGCAGCCGCAGACCATCGTCTTGCTCCACGGCCTGGGAGAGAGCGGCGCGGTCTGGCACGCCTGGGTGCCTCACCTTGCGCGCGAGTATCGGGTGATTCGTCCTGATCTGCGCGGCTTCGGCGATTCGACGCCGATGCCGGCCGGCTATGCCTGGAGCGTGGAAACGCTGGTCAGGGACTGCGTTGTCCTGCTCGACGCGCTGGCTGTCACGCGCGTCCATCTCGTCGGCGCCAAGCTCGCAGGCACGATTGCCCGGGCATTCGCCGCGCGACATCCGCAGCGCATGCACACGCTCACCGTCGTCGGCTCCCCTCCGCCGCTGTGGCCAGGCCGGGCCGAGAAACTGCCCGCACTGGTGGCCGAACTGCGACAGATCGGGATTCGGGAGTGGGCCCGCAAGAGCATGCCAAGCCGTCTGGGGACGAAGTTTCCCGCCGCGGGGCTGAAGTGGTGGGTCGACCTCATGGCGCGCACCGACCTCGAAAGCCAGATCGGCTTCATGCAGCACATCGAGTGCGCCGACATCCGCGCCGATCTGCCGCGCATTCGATGCCCGACATTGGCGATCACCGCCAGCGGCAGCGGCGTGGCTTCCGTCGA
>LNFM01008135.1_pt1 | contig 47746 bp, 43 predicted proteins | sample 596031 | NCBI WGS metagenome assembly LNFM01 (sample SAMN04254537, study PRJNA301005) | activated carbon metagenome | isolation source: dual media filters at the Ann Arbor, Michigan drinking water treatment plant | place: USA: Ann Arbor
AGCCGAAGGGCGTGGCGGTGGTGATCGAGGCGCAGCACCAGTGCATGACCACCCGCGGCATCCACAAGCCGGGCGTGTCCATGGTGACCAGCCGGATGCTCGGCGCCTTCCGCGATGATGCCTCCACGCGGCGGGAATTCATGGCGATGCTCGCCGCACCACGCGCCAACGCCGAGGCCTGAGCGGCACCGGCGCACACGCGCGTGACCTGCACCCGCCGAGAGGCGGGTGAGCGGCCGAATGGCCGCCGCGGCATATGCCGCGCAGCCTAGCAGCCGGAGGCTGCGCCGGCGTCTGAGGCAGAAAAGGCTTCCGCCTCCACCTCGAAGATGAAGCGCGGATCGGCCAGGCCGGCCACGATCAGCAGGGTGCTGCAGGGGCAGATCGGCCCCAGCACGGCATCCCGCTGCGCACGGAAGGCCGGGATCAGCGAACGGTCGGTGAGGAATACGCCGAGCTTCACGATATGCTCCGGCCCCATGCCATGCGCCGCCAGCACCGCGTGCAGGTTGCGGAAGGCCTGGGCAATCTGGTCCTCCCCGCCCGCCACCACGGTGCCGTCCGGCGCCACGCCGATCTGGCCGGAGATCACCAGCCGGCGGCCCGGACCTTCCACCAGTGCGGCATGGACGTAGCGGGCGCCGGGCGTGTGCACGCCGGGCGGGTTGCCGAAGGTGATGGTCATGTGCGGGGCGGGGCTCCGGGCAGGTCTTCGCGTTCCACCGGCACCGGGGCCGGCGCGGTGGGGGTGAGGCCCTCGGCCAGCCAGGCACGCAGCGTGCTGCGGAGCTGGAATTCGAATTCCACGTTCATCTCCTCCATCGCCTGGCGCACCACATCCTCCGCCGCCTGGCGACGTACCGCGGCACTGGCGCCATCGGCCACGGTCTGCAGGCGCTGCACCTGCGCCTCCACGAAGGCCACGCGGGTATCCGTGCCGGTCAGGATTTCCACCCGGCAGGCCAGCTCGCAGGCCAGGCGCTCGCCCGGCTCGCCGCCGAACATCCCGCCGAGGCCGCCACGGGCGGGCAAGGGCTGGCGGGTGAAGCGGGCGTTGGTGATGACGAAGCGGGCGCGGCCCTCCGTCCCGATCGGCACCAGCCGCTGTTCCGCCATGCGCCGCAATTCCACATCCGGGCGCATCGGCGCCGGCTCGATCACCTGGATCGCGCCGGGCACCGGCTCCCCGATCTGGATCTCCAGCACATTCAGCCGCAGCGGGGTCAGATGGCGATAGCCGGTGACCAGGGGGCGCAACGGCGGCAACGGCGCTTCGGCGGTGGCGCAGGCGGCGGCCAGCAGCGGCAGGGCCTTCAACAGGTGGCGACGTTTCGGCATGGCGACGTTCCCTTGCGGCCCGCATCCCGGGTAGTGCAACGCGGGGCCAGGGTCCACCCTCAAGAGTCAGGCCCCATCACGCGCGCCCGGCCTTGCCGTCCACCTCGGCCCGCTCAAAGCGGAAATCCACAGCGCAGAATTCGCAGGTCATGGTGATGGCGCCGGACTCCGCCATGTGGTCCAGATCCTCCGGCCCGAAATTCTCCAGCACGGCGGCCAGTCGGGCGCGGGAACAGCGGCAGCCATAGGAAAGCGGGCGCGGACGGTCGGTCGCCAGGCCCTCGGCGTGGAACAGCCGGTGCAGCAGGCGTTCGCCGGGCAGTTCGTCATCCAGCATTTCATCCGCCTTCAGGGTGCCGACCAGGGCCTGGGCGGTGCGCCAGGCATCGTCCTGCTCCTCCTGGTCCAGCTCCCCGATGCCGCCCTGGCCGGCGACCCGCTCGATCACCAGGGCGCTGGCGCGCCAGCCGGCCAGGCTGCGGCCGCAGGCCAGGCGGACCTCGGTCTGCAACTGCTCCGAGGTCTGGAAATAGGTGTCGGTCATCTGCGCCAGGGTCTCACCCTCGATGGCGACGATGCCCTGGTAGCGTTCCATGTCATCGCCCTGGTCGCAGGTGAAGGCGAAGTAGCCCTGGCCGAGCAGCTGGGCGGCGGTGGGCTGCGGGTGCATGACCAGCAGCGCCTCCAGCCTTTCGGGGTCCGCCTTGGCATAGCCACGCAGCGCGCCGGCATCCGTGCAGTCGGCCAGCAGCATGGAGACCGGGCCATCGCCCTTGGCCTGGAGGCTGAAGGACCCCTTGAATTTCAATGCGGTGGCGAGTGCGGCGGTCAGCGCCAGCGCCTCCCCCATCAGGCGCAGCACGGCGGGGTGCTGGGAATGCCGGCCAATCAGCGCATCCGCCAGCGGGCCGAGCTTCACCAGGCGGCCGCGCACCGGGCGCTGGTCCAGGTGGAAGGGCAGCACGCCGCGCGGCACCACCAAATCCGGCACCGGCGGGCGGTCATGGTTGAGGAAGGCGGGTGTGGCGGAGGGCAGCGTCGGATCGGTCACGGGCGAAACCATGCATGGGCGCAGCCCCGCGGCCCATGCAGACAGGCGGGGGGCGGTGCGCGTCAGGGCTGCCGGGGCTCCGGCAACCGGGGGAGGCCAAACGAAACAGGCCGGGCACGCCATGCGGCGGGGCCCGGCCATGAATGGCAGAGATAGGGAGCCCAGGCGCCGCCGACCACCTCTCGGCGATCCGCGGCGTTAGCTGCCGAACAGGCGCTGCATCAGGCTGCGCTGCGGCGGCTGGGCCACCGGCGTCACGCCTTCCGTAGTATCCCGCCCCAAGGCGGCGTTTTCGCGCAGACGCTGGGCTTCGCGCTGCGGGTCCACCGCCACGCCGGGCGGGGTCGCGTCGCCGCGCCAGAACATCAGGCGGTCCGCCACGCTGCGATCGGGGCGGTCCAGCCGCAGGCTCTCGGCATCGACGCGGGCGCGGATATTGTCATCCACCGGCTGGCCGGCCTGGGCCAGCAGCGCGCGTTCGGCGCCGGAGGGGGCGGCGGCCTGTGCCGGCACGCCGCCGAGAATGGCGGCTGCGGGCAGGCGCTGGTCCTGCGGCCGGGGCGTGCCGGGGGTCGGCACCGGCAATTCGGCCAGCCGCGGCGGCACCGAGAGCGGCGCGCGCGTGGTGACCTGGAATTCATCCGGCGGGTCCCGGGTGAAGCCGAGGGAGCGGGCGGTATCGCCGCCGCAACCCGCAAGCACCGCGAGGAGAGGCAGGCCGAGCAAGAAGGGACGGATCTGGGTCATGGCGTGGAACCCTTAGACCTGGGTGAAGGCCGGAACAAGGCATCGCCCATCAATGCCACCACGCCGAGCACGATGGCGGCGTCGGCGGGGTTGAACACATACCAATGCCAGCCCCAGGCGTGGGCATCGAAGAAATCCGCCACCGCGCCGAAGCGGAAGCGGTCGATCACATTGCCGACCGCGCCGCCGACCACGGCGCCGAGTGCCAGCGCCGTCAGCCGGTTCTCGGCCCGCGCCATCCAGCGCAGCAGGAAGCCCGCAATGGCCAGCGCCAGCAGCCCGAGGGCCGCCTGCGTCCAGGGGCTGTCGCCGGCCAGCATGCCGAAGGTGACGCCGCGGTTCCAGACCATGGTGAGGTCGAAGCCGAAGGGGCCGGCGGAAACCAGCGGAATGTGGCCGACGATGGGCAGGTTCAGCACGAACAGCATGTAGTGCTTCGTTGCCTGGTCCAGGACGAGGACGGCGAGCGCGAGGGCGAGGCCGATGCGGGTCATGGGGTGTGGCCTGGGCCAGGCCCCCACCCCGACCCTCCCCCGTAGATACGGGGGAGGGAGACAGGACAGCGCCAGCGCACTCCCTCCCCCGCTTTTGCGGGGGAGGGTTGGGGTGGGGGCCGGCGCGCCATCACCCGACCACCGACTCGCAGCGGCGGCACAAGGTCGGATGCGCGAGCGAAAGCCCGACTTCCGGCAGTACTCGCCAGCAGCGATCGCACTTCTGGCCCTCCGCAACTTCAACTTTCAGCCAAAGGCCTAGGATGCTGTCCGACTTTGCTGCGTCGTCCAAACCAGCGGCCGACTCTTTCGCTTCGATATCGACGCTGGAAACAATGCAAACTTCAGCCGCAATCTGAGCCAGCTGACCACTACTGCCGTTCTCAATCCGGTCAAGAAAAACCCTCGCGGCCTCTTTGACTGTTTCCGAATCGTCGACGCGATCCTCAATCTGCCGCCGTAAACCCCGCGGATATGCGTTGAACAAAACACGGTATGCTAAAGACGATCCGGGGCCACCTCCAGCCCGTACTTTTTCGACGCGACTCGTAATTTCGCGCCTGACAAGCCGGTAAGCGTCGATCCTCCGCGCGATGTCGTCATCCCGCCATTCCGCCGGAACCACCGGCCAGTCGCGCAGATGGATGCTGTCCGTCTCGTCCGGGAAGCGGGCGAGCCAGCTTTCCTCGGCGGTGGCGACCAGCACCGGCGCCAGCCAGGCGGTCAGGCAGCGATGCAGTTGATCGATCACCGTGCGCGCCGCGCGCCGGCGCAGGCTTTCGGGCGCGTCGCAATAGAGCGAATCCTTGCGGACGTCGAAGTAGAAGGCCGAGAGGTCCGTCGCGCAGAAGGCGTGGATATCCGGGTACACGCCGCTCCAGTCATGGTCCTTCACGGCCCGGCGCAGGCGGCCGTCGAGCTCGGACAGGCGGTGCAGCACCCAGCGCTCCAGCTCCGGCAGCTGGGCATGGGGCACGATCTCGCTTTCGTCGAAGCGGTCGAGATTGCCGAGCAGCCAGCGCAGCGTGTTGCGGATGCGGCGATACAGCTCGCTCTGCTGCTTCAGGATTTCCTTGCCGATCCGCTGGTCCTCGGTGACGTCGGTGTTCATCACCCACAGCCGCAGGATATCGGCGCCGTAATCCTTCACCACATCCTGCGGCGCGACCACGTTGCCGAGCGATTTCGACATCTTGCGGCCCTGCTCATCCAGCACGAAGCCATGCGTCAGGATCGCCTTGAAGGGCGCGACGCCGCGGGAGCCGATGGATTCCAGCAGCGAGGAATGGAACCAGCCGCGATGCTGGTCCGAGCCTTCCAGGTACAGATCCGCCGGGAATGGCAGGCCACGTTCCGGCGTCAGGACGAAGGCGTGGGTGGAGCCGGATTCGAACCAGACATCGACGATGTCCATCACCTGCTCGTAATCCTCGGCGCGCCGGTCCTCGCCCAGGAAGCGCTGCGCGGCGCCGGGCTTGTACCAGGCATCGGCGCCCTCGGCGCGGAACGCCTCGATCACGCGGTCCATGATTGCCACGTCGCGCAGCGGCTCCCCCGATTGTTTCGAGACGAAGACCGGGATCGGCACGCCCCAGGCGCGCTGGCGGCTGATGCACCAATCGGGGCGGACGGAGACCATGCCGCCGATGCGGTTGCGGCCGATGTCGGGCACGAAGTGCGTGTCGGCAATCGCCTGCATCGCCTTGGCGCGGATGGTGTTCGCGGCGTCCGTCTCGCCGGAGGCGAGCGGCTTGTCCATTGCGATGAACCACTGCGGCGTGGCGCGAAAGATGACGGGCTTCTTGGAACGCCAGCTATGCGGATAGCTGTGCGTCAGCTTCGCCTTCGCCACCAGCGTGCCCATCGCGATGCAGGCGGCATAGACCGCATCATGCGCCTTGAAGACGTGCTGGCCGGTGAAGCCGGGCGCGTGCTGCGTGAAGGTGCCGTCATCGCCCACCGTCTCCGGCACCGGCAGCCCATGCGCGCGGCCGAGGTTGAAGTCGTCCTCGCCATGGCCGGGCGCGATGTGGACGAAGCCGGTGCCGGCCTCGGTCGTGACGAATTCGCCGGGCAGCAGCGGCACGTCGAAATCATAGCCGCCCGGCGCGCCGTCCCAGCCGGCCAGCGGATGCGCGGCGATGGCGCCCTCCAGCTCCGCGCCCTTCAGCAGGCGCTTGATGCTGTGCGCGCCGAGCCCCGCATCCTTCTCGAACTGCGGCAGCAGCGGCAGCGCCACCAGCAGGAATTCGCCCGGCACCAGGGCGCTGCCCTCGCCCACGCCCTCCACATGCACCAGCGCGTAGTCGATCTCCGGGCCGAAGGCGACGGCGCGGTTGCCGGGGATGGTCCAGGGCGTCGTGGTCCAGATCACCACCGAGGCGCCGCGCAGGTCCGCGGCCGAAGCGGTCTTCACCCGGAACCGCGCCCACAGCGTCGGCGAGACGTGGTCGTGGTATTCGATCTCCGCCTCGGCCAGCGCGGTCTTTTCCACCGGCGACCACATCACCGGCCGCAGGCCGCGATACAGCGACCCATTCATCAGGAATTTCGCAATTTCGCCGGCGATGGCGGCCTCGCTCGAAAAATCCATCGTCGCGTAGCGCCCGGCCCAGTCGCCGAGCACCCCGAGGCGCTTGAACTCCTCGCTCTGCACGCCGAGCCAATGGGTCGCGTAGTCCCGGCATTCGGCCCGGAAATCCAGGATCGGCACCGCGTCCTTGTCGCGACCCTTGGCGCGGTACTGTTCCTCGATCTTCCACTCGATCGGCAGGCCGTGGCAGTCCCAGCCCGGGACGTAGTTCGCATCGAAGCCGGACATCTGCGCCGCGCGGTTGATCACGTCCTTCAGGATCTTGTTCAGCGCGTGGCCGATATGCAGGTTGCCATTGGCGTAGGGCGGGCCGTCATGCAGCGTGAAGGTCGGCCGGCCCGCGCTTTGCGCCCGCAGCCGGTCCCGCAGGCCCATCGCCTCCCACCGCGCCAGCCAGGCGGGCTCGCGCTTCGGCAGGTCGCCGCGCATCGGGAAATCGGTCTTCGGCAGGAAGACGGTGCCGCGGTAATCGCGCGCAGGGTCGTTCGGGGCCACAGGGGGGGCGTCATTCATGGGGTGCGGTCTCAATGAGCCTGCGAGGAGGCCGGATAGGGGCGTGCGCGGAAAACCCGGCCCTCAGAGGGCCGGGCGGATAATTCGGAGGCCGGACATCCCGCGGAACATGCCGCTTATATGCGGATGCAGCCCGGTTTGGGTCAAGGACGCGCCCTCATCCCCCCAAACCCAGCGCCGCATGCAGCCCCCAGGTCACCCCAACTCCGGCCAGGATGGCGGCGCCGATGTTGCGTACGGCCACCTGCACCGCCACGACCACCAGCGCACCGGCCCAGACCGGCGCACCACCGGCCAGCAAGGGCGGGGTGACATAGGCGACGAACAGGCAGCCCGGCAGATGGCGCAGCAGCGCCTGTACGAAGGGCGGCGGCCGCACCACCCGCAGCACGGCATAGCCCCCGGCCCGGCTGGCATAGGTCACCAGCGCCATGCCGAGGATCGCCAGCAGGACATCCGGCCTTACGTCCAACTTATTGGCCCCTCAAACGGCGGGCGCGCGCTTGCCTTCGCGGCATAAGCCGCGGCGGCCATTCGGCCGCTCGGCCGACGAAGGTCGCCGGCCACAGCATTTTCAGGCCCGTCAAACGGCGGGCGCGCTAAGCGCGCTTGCCTTCGCGGCATAATCTGCGGCGGCCATCCAGCCGCTCGGCCGGCGAAAGCCGCCGGCCGCAGCATTTTCAGGCCCCTCAAACGGCGGGCGCGCGCTCCGCGCGCTTGCCTTCGCGGCATAAGCCGCGGCGGCCATTCGGCCGCTCGGCCGACGAAGGTCGCCGGCCGCAGACTGGTCACGCCGCTCATCCTCACCGCTTCCACCCCGATGCCCCCCGCCCGCGCAGCTCGATCCAGGCGCCGAGCCCGGCGCCGGCGAAGGTGCCCAGCAGCAACGGCAGCGGTACGGGCCAGCCGGCGCGGTGCGCCGCCAGCGCGACCAGCCCCGCCACCACCCAGGGCAGCGCATCCACCCGCACGCCGCGCCACAGCGGCACCAGGATGGACAGGAAGGCGGCGATGGCGGCGAAGAACAGCGGGTGCCCGGGCGGCACCTGCAGCAGCCCGCCGCCCAGGAACCCGGCCATCACGGTCACCACCCAGGACACCCAGATGCCGAGCCCGTTGCCCAGCAGGTAGCCCGCATCGCGGCCGCCCGCCCGCTGTTCCGCGATCGCCATGGCGAAGGAATGGTCCACCAGCGTCGCCAGGCTGCCCCACAGCCGCCAGCCCCGCAGCCGGTCCAGCCAGGGCGCCAGCGCCGCGCCCATCGGCGCCATGCGGAGGTTCACCACCAGCGCCGCGACGGTGGCCCCCAGTACCGGTGCCGGATCGGCCCAAAGCTCCAGCGCCACCAACTGGGCGGAGCCGGCGAAGACCAGGCTGGTCATCAGCGCCGTCTCGGCGAAGGTCAGGCCCTTGGCGGCGGAAAGCACGCCGATCACCACGCCGAAGGGCAGCATGCCGACCCAGAGCGGCAGGCTCGCCACGGCGCCGCGCCACACCCCGGCGCGCGTGAAGACGACCCGACCGGCGGGTGGAGGCGTTGCCACGCCCTCAGCCCCGCTTGAAGGACAGCAGGCGGTCCGCGGCCTCATCCGGATCCATGCGGAGTGCCTGCTCCGCCGTGCCGCGGCCAAAGCCGGCCCGCGCCAGGGCCGCCATCGCCTTCAACCGCGCCTCCGGCGGCGGGTCCGGCTCGCCGAAGGGGCCGATGCGGCGGCGGCGGCACAGGGCGAGGGCTGCGTCCATCTCCGCGGCCTCACCTTCCGGCAGGGCAGCGGCGGCGGTCTCCGCATCGACGCCCTTCTGCGCCAGGTGGGCCAGCGCGGCGCGGCGGGACCGGCCGCTGCGCAGCAGGCGGCGGGCGCGGCTTTCGGCGAAGGTCGCATCATTCACCGTGCCGTTGGCGGCCATCTGCCGCGCCACCGCGGCGGCGGCCTGTTTCGCGGCGGCGACCAGTGGGGCCAGGTCCTGCATCCCGAAGGCCTCCGCCGCGCGCGCCCAGCGATCCACGCGGCGCGCCAGCACGCGGCGCAGCCCGGCCTCCGTTGTCGCGTAGCGGGCCAGATGCGCCACGGCCGCCTCCCGCAGCCGCGCCTCGCCCGGTGGCGGGCCGGGCGGACGGGGCGGCGCATCGGGGTCGCGGACGGGTCGGCCGCCACGACGCCGGTCGGGCCGGGGGGCGGGCCTGGGGTCGGGCCGGGGATGCTGTCTCATCACCGCCCCATCCTGGCACGCCGGCCGCGCCACTGGCGACTGGCTGCGGCGACGTCGAAACCTTTCCGGGTCTGGCGGCGTTGAGACACGGCAGGCAGGGAGCGCCCCAGCGCACCCGCCAACCCAAGGAGACAATCCATGCTGAACAGCAAGACCTTCCTGTCCATCTCGACAGCGGCCGCCATCGTCGTGGCCCCGATGCTCGCCTTCGGCCAGACCGCCGCCGTCCCGAACGACGCACGCGGTGGCATGACGGCGCAGGCTCCGGCGACGGGCAGCACGGCGCCTGGCAACACCGGCACCTCGACCCGCGGCACGACGACGCCCGGCACGACGACGATGTCCCCGCCCGCCACCGGCACCACGGGCACGACGGCGACCGGCACCACCGCGACCGGCACCACCGCGACCGGCACCACCACGCCGACCCTCTCCGTTGACAGCATGAGCCTGCGCGAGAGCCGCCGGGCGAGCGAGATCATTGGCTCCAACATCTACAACGACGAGAACAACAGCATCGGTGAGGTCGACGACCTGATCGTGCCGCAGGGCGGCACGGCGCCGGTGGCCGTGATCTCGGTGGGTGGCTTCCTCGGCATCGGCGCCAAGCTGGTCGCCATCCCGTATGACCGCCTGACACATGACACCGAGCGTAACCGCTGGGTGCTGCGTGGCGCGACCAAGGAGAGCCTGGAGAGCCTGCCGACCTTCTCCTACGACAACACCGCGCGCCGTGGCTGACCTCGATACCAAAGGAATACGCTTCAGATGAAAAAATCCCTGTTCGTGATGGCGGCGCTGCTGCCGATCGTGGCCTGCGCCGACAACGCGCCGCGTGACGGCCGGGCGGGCAACCCGCCCTCCACCGCCACCCAGCGCGCCTACGACAACGTGACCGGCAGCCCGCCGACCAGCCGGGACGGCACCGGCAACAACCCGACCGGCACGGCGGCGGAGCGGGCGCTGGATCGCGCGGCGGGGACCAACACCTCGGGCGCCTATCCGCGTCAGTCGGATGGCCGTCCGGGCAACCCGCCCGGCACGGCGGTGGAGCGGGCCTATGACCGCGCCACCGACTCCAACACCTCCGGCGCCTACCCGTCCAACAGCGGCGGCGTCCGGCAGTAATTTCCTGCCACTGCGTGACTGAGGAAACGGCCGGGCCTGTCCCGGCCGTTTCTGCGTTCCGGCAGCCGTATTCAGGGCGCCGGATCCAGCAGCGCCGGGCCAATATAGTCGCCCTTCACCACCACCACCTTGTCCACAGCCCGGTAGAACAGGTTGGCCGGCGGCACCGCGGCCACCAGCAGCGCGCCCGGGATGCGCACCGTCAGCGGCGCCTTCTGCACATTCGCGCGGCGCGCCCAGGTGCCTGGCTCGCCCAGGAACAGATACAGGTAGCGGCCACGATCCGCCGGCGAAAAGGCGGCCGGGTCCCAGACGCTGGCATCCCGGATGAACTTCCAGAAATCGAGCTGCCAGCCGGTGGGCGCCGCAAGCCGGATGCGCGCATTGGGCTGCCCCGGCCCGCCCGGCAGCTTCGCCTCCGTCAATTGCCGTGCGGTGGCCTTGCTGAAATGCCAGGCCTCCCCGGCTTCGATCGCGGCCCGCTCCGCCGCCGTCGCCGGCGTGACCAGCAGCAAACCCATCCCCGATCCCTCCCGCGGTTGGGCGCATCCTAGCCGCCGCCGGCGCCGGTCGGTGGGTTGGCGACACGGTCTGAAACAGGGCGCGGCACCCCGCGCCGGCGTGCTTTGACCGCCCGCCCATAATCGTGCAATTTCCTTCGCTTCCGCGCTCGCCTTGGCGAATGGCGCCTGGCCGCGCGGCGTGACGGAGGATGGATCGCGTGATCCCCGCCCTGATGCCGACCTACAACCGGCCTGGCTGTACACTGCGGATGGGCGACGATTCCTCGATTTCGGTGCGGGCATCGCCACCAGCAGCCTCGGCCATGGCCATCCGCATCTGGTGAAGACCATCGCGGAGCAGGCGGCGCGCGTCATGCACGTCTCCAACCTGTACCGCGTGCCCCAGGCCGAGGAACTGGCCGCGCGCCATGTCGCGGCGTCCTTCGCCGAGAGCGTCTTCTTCTGCAACTCGGGCGCCGAGGCGAATGAAGGCATGGTGAAGGCCGTCCGCAAATATCATGCGGAAACCGGCCACCCCGAGCGCTTCCACATGATCTGCTTCGAGGGCGCCTTCCACGGCCGCACTCTGGCCATGCTGTCCGCCACGGGCAATGAGAAATACCTGGCCGGCTTCGGCCCGCCTGTGCAGGGCTTCGATCACGTCCCCTTCGGCAACATGAACGCGGTGCGCGACGCCATCGGCCCGCACACTGCCGGCATCATGATCGAGCCGGTGCAGGGCGAGGGCGGCGTGCGCCCGGCCGACCTGCGCTTCCTGAAGGAACTGCGCGCGGTCTGCGACGAATTCGGGCTGCTGCTGGCGCTGGATGAGGTGCAGACCGGCATGGGCCGCTCCGGCAAGCTCTGGGCGCATCAATGGGCCGGGATCGAGCCGGATGTGATGTCCTCCGCCAAGGGCATCGGCGGCGGCTTCCCGCTGGGCGCGATCCTGGCGAAGGAGAAAGTGGCGAAGTACCTCAAGCCCGGCACCCACGGCACCACCTATGGCGGCGGCCCGCTGGCCTGCGCCGCCGGCAATGCGGTGCTGGACGTGATGCTGGCGCCCGGTTTTCTCGACCAGGTCGATGCCGTGGCGCGCCTGCTTTGGAAGGGGCTTCTCGACCTCGCCCAAAGGCACCCGAAGGTGATCGAGGGTGTGCAGGGTGCCGGGCTGCTGCTCGGCATGAAGCTGCGACCGGAAATCCTCAACGGCGAGATGCAGGCCGCCGCGGTGGCGGAGGGCCTGCTGACGGTCGCTGCCGGCATGAACGTGCTGCGCCTCGCGCCCCCGCTGATCATCACGGAGGCCGAGGTGACGGAGGCGTTGCGCCTGCTCGACCGCACCTGCCTGCGGATGACGCCGAGCGCGGCACAGGTCGCCGCCAAGTGAGTGCGGCGCTGAAAAGCGTGGCGGGAGGGGGCAACCCCTCCCCGCGGCATTTCCTCGAATTGATGGACCTCGATGCGGCGACGCTGCGCCGGATGCTGGACCTTGGCGTGCAGGCCAAGCGCGGGCAGGTACCGGGCAAGCCGCTGGCCGGAAAGTCCGTGGCGCTGATCTTCGAGAAGCCCTCCACCCGCACCCGCGTCAGCTTCGAGGTCGGCATCCGGCAATTGGGTGGCGATGCCATCGTGCTGTCCTCGAAGGACATGCAGCTTGGCCGTGGGGAAACCCCGGCGGATACCGCCCGCGTGCTGTCGCGCTACGTCGATGCCATCATGCTGCGGACCGACAACGTCGCAAAAATCCGGGAGCTGGCGGAACACGCCACCATTCCGGTGATCAACGGCCTGACCGATGTCTCCCATCCCTGCCAGTTGATGGCGGACATCATGACCTTCGAGGAACATCGCGGCCCGATCGCCGGCCAGGTGGTCGCCTGGACCGGTGATGGCAACAATGTCGCGCAATCCTTCATCCAGGCCGCCGCCCGCTTCGGCTTCACCCTGCGGCTGGCCACCCCGCCTGAACTGGCGCCGCCGGCCGCGCTGATCGCCTGGGCGCGGGCGGAGGGCGCGAAGATCGAACTGACCACGGACCCGCATGCGGCGGTGGCCGGGGCGCGCTGCGTGGTGACGGATACCTGGGTCTCGATGTCCGATGAGACGGCGCAGGAAAAGCTGAACCGCCACAATCTGCTGGCGCCCTACCAGGTGAACGACGCGCTGCTGCAGCACGCCGCGCCGGATGCCATCGTCATGCATTGCCTGCCGGCGCATCGCGGGGAGGAAATCACCGATGCGGTGATGGACGGCCCGCGGAGCGTGGTGTTCGACGAGGCAGAGAACCGCCTGCACGCCCAGAAGGGCGTGCTGCTATGGGCGCTGGGGCTGGCCTGACATCCTGGCTCCGGGGTGGAGAGCGGCCATAACCGCCCTCCACCCCACCACGCCCAGCAGCCCGACCAGCGGCACGATCGGCGCCAGGTAGCGTTGTTCCAGGTGAACGGGCAGATACACCCCAAAGTAGCCGCCGATGATCAGCCAGGCGCCCAGCACCGGCCAGGCGCGGGCATCCCCGGCGCGGAACAGCAGCAACGGCGCCAGCATTGCCCCAACCGCAAGGGCATAGCCGCGTTTGAATCGCCCCGAAGGCGGCCAGCGCCAACAGCGCCGGCAGGATGGACAGAGCCGCCGCCAGCAGGCTCGCGCCCCAGCCCCCACGCCGCATCCTGGCCCAGATGCCGCAAAATTCCGTGCTTCCGGCGGAACGGGTATCACCCGCCTGCGCGCCGCGTCGAGTTGCGTTGCCGCAGCAAGACACACGGATCGACGCGGAGGCGCGTTACACAAGGATCGACGCGGAGGCGCTTTGCCATTCGCCCCGATGCGCCCATGTAGAGGCGCATGACATCCCTCACCCGCCGTGCGGCCCTGCAAGCCGCCGCTCTCGCCGCAGCCGCGGGCACCGTGCCCGATGTTCTGGCCCAACCCGCCTCGGGGACTCAACCTATCGGTAACCCCCTGGCTGACCTGGCCGACCGCCCGCTTTTCGGCGCGACGCTCCGCACCCTGCCCAACGGGCTGCGCGTGGCGCATGTGGAGCAGCGGCGCGCGCCCGTCGTCGCCCATTACGCCTATGTCGCGGCGGGCGGCGGCGAAGACCCGCCGGGTCTGTCCGGCATCGCGCACTACCTGGAACACATGCTGTTCAAGGGCAGCGCGAACGTCGCCTCCGGCGAATTCTCCCGCCGCGTGGCGCGTGAAGGCGGCAATGACAATGCCTATACCTCCCGCGACGTCACCGCCTATTTCCAGCATGTCGAGGCCAGCCGGCTCGACCTGGTGGCGATGATGGAGGCGGATCGCTTCGCCAGCGCGCTGATCCCGGAATCGGAGATGGAATCGGAGCGGCTGGTGATTCTGGAGGAGCGCGCCCAGCGTACCGGCTCCTCCCCCCGCGCGCTGTTCTTCGAGGAATTCGCCGCCGCCATGTGGGGCCGCCAGCATTGGCACGGCCGCCCCATCATCGGCTGGGAGGAGGAAATCCGCGCCATCCGCCACCAGGACCTGCTCGACTTCTTCCGCGCCCGCTACGCGCCGGGCAATGCCGTGCTGGTGGTGGCCGGCGCGGTCAGCGGCGAGAGCTTCTGGGACGAGATCACCGAGCGCTGGGGCGTGGTTCCCGCCGGCCCCGCCGTGCCGCGCGACCGCGCGCCGCCGCCTTCCGAAATTCCCCAGCCGCGCCTGGTGCGGAACGACCCGCGGCTGCGTGGCGAGGCGACCTTTGTGCGGTCCTGGCAGGCCCCCTCGCTGACCGCCGGCGCCAGCCAGCACGCGGACCCGCTGGAGGTGCTGCGCCATCTGCTGGGCGGCGGCCAGGGGTCGCGGCTGTACCGGGCGCTGGTCGATGCCGGCCTCGCTGTGGGTGTATGGGCCAGCTACAGCGGCGACACCGCAAGCTGGGCTGATTTCGACATCGCCGTGACCCCGCGGCGGGACGTGCCGCCCGGGCGGGTGGAGGAAGTCGCCATGGCCGAGGTGAAGCGCCTGCTGGATGAAGGCGGGCCGACCGAGGCGGAGGTGGCGCGCAGCATCCGGCAGATGTCGGCCGGCGCGCTGCTGGCGCTGGATGGCCTGGGTGCCGCGCCGCGGATGATCGGCAGCGCGCTGTCCATCGGCCTGCCGATCGAGACGGTGGAATTCTGGCCGCGCCGGCTGCGCGCCGTAACGCGCGATCAGGTGGCTGCCGCCGCGGTCGCCGTGCTCGGCCAGGCGCCCTCGGCGAGTGGTTGGCTGCTGCCCGAAGGGGTCACGGCTCCGGCGGAGGTGCGGCTGTGAGCGGCACCTTTCAGGTCGAGATCCAGCGCGTCACCGCCTCTGGCGGACAAACGGCCTGGCTGATCGAAGATCATTCGGTGCCGGTCGTCTCCCTCGCCTGGGGCTGGAACGGCGGGGCGGCGCTGGACGCGGCGGAACATGGGGGCGCGCTCGCCATGGGCGCGGCGCTGCTGACGGAAGGCGCGGGCGACCTCGATGCGCTGGCCTTCGCCGATGCGTTGCGCGATTCGGCCATCGCGCTCGGTTTCGGCGCCCAGCGCGACGGCTTTGAGGGGTCGCTGCGCGCCCTGGTGCCGGCGCTGCCGGATGCGGTGCGGCTGGCCAACCTGGCGATGCGCGCGCCGCGGCTGGAGGCGAACGCCATCGCCCGTGTGCGCGCCCGCGCCTTGGCCGGCGCAAGGGCTGCGCTGGAGACCCCGCGCGGCCAGGTCGGTCGCGCCTTCTGGGCCGCGGCCTATCCGGACCATCCCGCTGGGCGGCCGACCTCCGGCACGGTGGAAACCCTGACCGACCTGCCGGAACAGGCGATCCGCGACGGGCTGGCCCGCCAGCTGCGGTCCGGCGGCGTGCTGGTGGCCGCCAGCGGCGCCATCACGGCCGCGCAACTGGCCGAGATCCTGCCACGGCTTTTCGCCGGCCTGCCGGCGGAAGCACCGCCGGAGGCGCCGCCGCTGCCCGCCTTCCGCAGCTTCCCGACACTGGTGGTGCCGGTTCCGGCGCCGCAATCGGCCATCCAGTTCGGCCAGCCCGGCCTGCCGGTGACCGACCCGGATTGGGAGGCTTTCCAGGTGGTGCTCCGCATCCTGGCCGGTGGCGGCTTCTCCTCCCGCCTCATGGAGGCGGTGCGGGTGCAGCGTGGCCTGACCTATGGCATCGGCGGCGGGCTGGACACCTTGTTCGGCCAGGGCGTGGTGGTGGGTTCCTCCGCCACCGACAATGCCAAGGTCGCGGAGGCGCTGGAGGTGACGCGGGCCGAATGGGCGCGCATGGCCGCCGAGGGCCCGACCCAGGCGGAGCTGGAGGATGCCGTGGCCTTCCTCACCGGCAACCTGCCGCTGCAATTCACCGATACGCGCCGCATCGCCGGCACGCTGCTGGCGATGCAGCGCAACGGAAGGCCCATCGACTGGCTGGAAGGCCGCAACGCGAGGCTGCGGGCACTGACGCGGGACGGCACCGCGCAGGTGGCGGCGCGGCTGCTGCGGCCGGATGGGCTGGCCGTGGCGGTGGCGGGGCAGCCGGCGGGGCTGTAGGCGCCGGGCCGCGCCGGGCTCACCAGGCCGCGCGCCTCATACAGGCGCAGCGCCTTGGTGCTGACGCCGAGCCGGCTGGCGGCCTCGGCGGGGGGTGAACATCCGGCCTGGCTGGGACATGCGGCACCTTTCTGCGGCTCGCACGGCTTATCGGGGCGGCCCCAGGGGCCGGGTCAGGTCCCGTCCTGCGCCGCGCTGCGCAGAAGGGCCGCCAGCACCTCGGCGATCTGGGCCTGGGTGTAAGGCTTGGTCAGGCGCGGCGTCCGTTCCGCCTCCGGCCAGGGGCCGGCATGGCCGGTCGCCAGGATCACCGGCAGGCCAGGCCGTTCCTGCGCCAGCCGCTCGGCCAGATCGGCGCCGCTGAGGCCCGGCATGGCGTGGTCGGTCACCACCACCACCGGCTCAGCCCCGGCAGCCAGCGCCGCCAGCGCCGCTTCCGCCGAATCGGCCGTCTGCACCTCATAGCCCAGGTCGCCGATCAGGGCGGCGGTGCCCTCCAGCACAAGCGGTTCGTCATCCACCAGCAGCACCAGCCCACTGCCGCGCGGTGCCTCCGCCTCCCGCCCCGCCGCCACTTCCGCCGCAGCCTCGGCGGAGACGGGCAGCCACAGCGCCGCCACGGTGCCCTTGCCGGGCGCGCTCTCGATATGCAGCGCCCCACCGGATTGATGCGCCAGGCCATGCACCATGGACAGGCCCAGCCCGGTGCCCTGCCCCGGGCCCTTGGTGGAGAAGAAGGGCTCGATAGCGCGCTCCAGCGTCGCCGCATCCATGCCGGTGCCGGTATCCTCCACCGCGATCCGCAGGTAGCGGCCGGGTGCCAAGCCGGGGGGTGCCAAGCCGGGGGGTACCAAGCCGGGGGGTGCCAAACCGGGAGGCGCCGTGGGCTCCGGCACCTCCCGCGCTTGCAGCAGCACCTGGATGCGGCCGCCCTCCGGCATCGCATCCCGCGCATTCACCACCAGGTTCATCAGCGCCAGTTCCAGCGCGTGAGGATCGACCAGCGCCGGCGGCAGGCCCGCCCCGCCCTGCACCGCCACCTGCACCCGCGGCCCGGCGGAACGCCCGAGCAATTCGCCGAGCCCGGCCAGCAATTGCCCAAGATCCACCGGGCGAGGGTTCAGATCCTGCCGCCGGGCGAAGGCGAGCAGCCGCTGGGTGAGCTGCGCGCCACGTTCCGCCCCCATCGTCGCCGAATCCAGGTGGCGCAGAAGCTGCGGCGTGGCGGCATCGCCCAGCCGCTTGCGCGCCAATGCCAGGTTCCCCAGCACCGTCATCAGCAGATTGTTGAAATCATGCGCCACGCCGCCGGTCAGGCGACCCAGCAATTCCATCTTCTGCGCCTCCAGAAGCTGCGCCTGGGCCACCTTCAGGGCCGAAACGTCGCGCGCCTCCGGCACGAGGAGGGAGACCATGCCATCCTCGTCCCGCACCGGCTTGATCGAGAAGTCGATCGCCAGCGTGGCGCCGCCGGCCCCGCGCATCGCCAGTTCGCGCCGCACGAACTGGCCGGCGGCGGCCTGTGCCACGGCGTCCCGCACCACGGCCCGCAGCGCGGCATCCTCGGGCCACCAGGGGGCTTCCCAGTAAGGGCGGCCGATCACCTGCTCCGCCGGGAACTCGCCCAGCTCCAGCATCGCCCGGTTGGCCTCCAGCAGCGTGCCGTCGGGGGACAGCAGGCCGATGAACTGGAAGGTCGCGTCGAAGATGCCGCGGAACCGCGCCTCACCCTCCCGCAGCCTGGCATTGGCATCGGCCAGCGCGCCGGTGCGTTCGGCGACGCGGCGCTCCAGCATGGCATTGGCCTCGGCCAGCGCCTGCGCCTTGCGGCGGCGATCGGTCACGTCCAGCGCGATGCCCAGCATCCGGCGCGGCTGGCCGTCCACCCCGCGCCGCACCTCCGCCCGCACCGCGATCCAGCGTTCGGGTGCACGGCCCCACCGTTCGGAGCGGCCATGCGCCAGGCGGAACTCGGCCTCCAGCGGCACTTCCCCGCGCACCGCGGCGGTCAGCGCCGCGGCCAGGGCCAGGCGATCCTCCGGATGGACACCGCGCAGCGCGGTCCGGGCGGTGATGCGGCGGCGCGACCGCAAGCGCCAATCGGCGAAGACATCGCCGATCAGGACCAGCCTTCCCTCACGCAGATCCCAGTCCCAAAGCCCGATGCGCCCGGCCTGTTCCGCCAGCCGCAGCCGCGCCTCGCCTTCCTGCACGGAGGCAAGCAGCTCCTCACGTTCCGCCAGGGCGGCGGCGAGCGCGGTGCCACGTTCCTCCGCCGAAATCCGCGCCGCGCGGCCGCGCCGGTCCGACCGCAGCGCCGCGATCGCCAGCGTGCCGGCCAGCGCGGCCGCCAGGGCGAAGATCAGGCCGTTGCGGCGGAGGCGCTGATGGTAGGGCGCCAGCACTTCGGCGCGTGACAAAGCGGCGGAGGCGATGACCGGCATCGCCGGCACGCGGCGCCAGGCAAGCAGGCGGATCGTGCCATCGGCGTCCCGTACTTCCCGCACGCCGGATTGCGCGCTGGAAATGGCGCTTGCATTGCCGCTGGCGGCCAGCGGCCAGCGTGCCACCAGCGTGCCGTCCGGGCGGTTGAGCTGCAGCACCGCGGCCTGGCCCGGCGCCAGATCCTCCACCACCCGGCCGAACTCCTCCACCCCGATCGCGGCCAGCACGGCGCCGCGAAATGCGCCATGCGTGTCCCGCAGCGGCAACCCCCAGGCGAAGTGCCAGCCGCCGCCCGGCGCGCCGTGCAGCAGGTTGGTGACATGGCGGTCCTCACCCTGCCGCAAGGGCGGGAAATAGGGCGCGGCGGCCAGCGACTGGCCGAAGAGGCGGCGGTCCAGGCTGCCGGCCACCAGCCGCCCCGCCGCATCGACCACCCAGATCGCCTGGATCTCCGGCGTGCCGGCGGCGATCTCCTCCAGCCGCGCCCATTCGGCGCCGCGCAGATCCTCGAGGTTGCTGCGGCCGGCGAGGCGGGCGACGCGCCCGGTGGTCAATTCCGCGATGCGGAGCAGGCGGTTGGCCTGCTGGGCCAGCAGCGCGGCGGTATTCTCCGCATCCGTCCAGCCCTGGGCCAGGGTGGCACGGCGGTCCGCCAGGCTCGCCATCAGGAACAACCAGGCCGCGATCAATGCGAAGGCGGCGAGGCTGAGGGCAATCCAGCGCTCCGCACCCTCCGCCTTGCGACCCCAATCCGACCCCATTCCTTCCCCTTCGCGCCATGGACGCCGCAACCATGGTCCTACGCCAAGATTTCATCGTCACCCGAAATGCTCTAACCCGCTTTTGGAGCCAGAGCTGGATGGCGAAACCTACCGCGCCCCGACGGGTTCAACCGTTGTGGACCATGCGCGGGACGTTCCGGCAGCAGACTAGCGCGGAATGGGGGGCCAGATGTTTCGGGAATGTTGCGTGCCAGCAAATCATGGCTTCGCTGCGTCCGAAGTGGCCGGTTACGCGCTGCCTGCGGACGAAGAAGCAGCGGGGAGACGGCGATGACCGAGGCTGGGTGTGCGGCATGGGACGCGGTCGCGAAGCTGGCGCGGCGGCCCGGGGCGGCGGGCATCCGCCATTTGCTGGAGGCAGACCCGCAACGCGCCGGGCGCTTCGGCTTCCGCGCCGCCGGGCTGCTGCTGGATCTCTCCCGCACCTCCCTGACCGATCCGGTGCTCGCGGCGCTGCTGGCGCTGGGCGAGGCGCGGGGCGTGGCGCGGTTCCGCGATGCGATGGCGGCGGGGCAGCCCGTGAACGGCACGGAAGGCCGCGCGGCGCTGCACATGGCGCTGCGCGCGCCGGCCGGAGGATTCCATGTGGGGGATGAGGATGCCTCCGCCACCGTGCGCGGCACGCTGGACGCCATGGCCGGCTTCGTGCGCGGCGTGCATGGCGGGCAGATCCGGGGCGCCGGCGGAGATCGCTTCACCGATGTGGTGAATATCGGCATCGGCGGCTCCGACCTCGGCCCGGCCATGGTGACGCGCGCCTTGTGGCGGGCCGGCATGCCGATGCGGGCGCACTTCCTGGCCAATGTCGACGCCCATGCGTGGGAGGCGCTGCGCCCGCAGCTCGACCCACGGCGCACCCTGGTGCTGGTGGCCTCCAAGACCTTCACGACGCAGGAGACGATGACCAACGCGCGGCTGGTGCGCGACTGGCTGGCGCAAACGGTAGGGGAGGATGCGGTGGCCGGGCATCTGGCCGCGCTGTCCACCAACCTGCCCGCGACCGCCGCCTTCGGCATCGCACCGGACCGTGTCTTCGGCTTTCGCGACTGGGTCGGCGGGCGGTTCAGCCTGTGGTCGGCAGTCGGGCTGTCCATCGCCCTGGCCTGCGGGCTGGAGACCTTCGCCGGGCTGCTGGCCGGGGCGCGGGAGATGGATGAGCATTTCCTGGCCGCCCCGCCGGAGTCCAACCTGCCGATGCTGCTGGCGGCCACCGAGGTCTGGCATGTGAATTTTTGCGGCTACGGCGCCCGCGCCGTGCTGCCCTATGATGAACGCCTGTCCCGCTTCGCGGCGCATCTGCAGCAGTTGGAGATGGAGAGCCTCGGCAAGCGGGTGACCAATGCCGGGCTGCCGGTGGGCCACGCGACCGGGCCAGTGGTGTTCGGCGAGCCGGGCACCAATGCGCAGCATTCCTTCCTGCAGCTGATCCACCAGGGCAGCACGCCGGTGCCGGTGGATTTCGTGCTGGTGGCGCGACCGGACCACGCCCACCCGGCCAGCCACCGCATCCTGCTGGCCAATGCACTGGCCCAGGCCGAGGCGCTGGCCCGCGGGCGGACCGAAGCCGAGGCGCGGGCGGAAATGGCGCGGGCCGGCCTGCCGGAGGCCGAGATCGACCGCCTGGCGCCGCACCGCACCTTCCCCGGCGACCGCCCCAGCACCAGCATCCTGCTGCCGGCGCTGACGCCGGCCGCGCTCGGCGCGCTGGTGGCGCTGTATGAGCACAAGGTCGCCTGCCTCGGCGCCTTCTGGGACATCAACCCCTTCGACCAATGGGGCGTGGAACTGGGCAAGCAGCTGGCCGGCGGCATCCTGCCGGCGCTGGAGGGCGGCACCACCGCGGCGGGGACCCAGGACGCCGCGACCGCGGCAGGGACCCAGGACGCCGCGACCGCGGCAGGGACCCAGGACGCCGCGACCGCGGCGGGGACCCAGGACGCCGCGACCGCGGCGGGGACCCAGGACGCCGCGACCGCGGCGGGGACCCAGGACGCCGCGACCGCGGCGGGGATCCGCGGCGGGGATCCAGGACGCCGCGACCGCGGCGGGGATCCAGGACGCCGCGACCGCGGCGATGATCGCCGAGATCAGGCGCCTCCAGGCCGGTTGAACCGGCCCTCAGGTGCCGAGGTCGCGCAGGCTGTCATAGCCGACGCTCAACCCGCCCATCCGCAGCGTCACCGCGCCATTGTCGCGCAGCGCGCCGGTGACCTGGCCGGTGACGGTGAAACCCACCGGCACCGCGGCGCCGGCACTGTCGCGGCCGCTGACGGTGATGCGGTAGGTGCCATCCGGGCGCTGCGTGCCGCGGCTGTCCTTGCCATCCCAGTTCCACGCCATCGGCGCCGCGCCCAGCGTCACGTCGCTGCTGCGGACCAGCAGGTTGTTGGCGTCCCGCACCTCGACCCGCGCCAGGCGGGCGGTGCCGGCGGCGGGCAGGTTCACCGTGGCGCTGCCGGATTGCAGCGGCAGCCGGTCCGTCTCCACCGCCACGCGGCGGCCAACGAGCGAGGCGGCCTCCCCCAGCTGGCTGGCCTGCTGCAGCGCCAGCAACTGCCGCAAGGTGCTGTTGGTGTTGATCTGCTGCTCGACGGTCGAAAACTGCACGAGCTGCTGGGTGAGCTGGTCGGCATCCATCGGCGAGGTCGGGTCCTGGTTCTGCAACTGCGTGGTCAGCAGCTTCAGGAAGGTATCGAGATCTCCCGACAGCCTGGTGCTGGCGGAGGCTGTGCCGCTGGTGGCGGTGCCGGTCAGGGAGGTGCCGGTCAGGGAGGTGCCGGTCGGGGAGGTGCCGGTCGGGGAGGTAATCGAGCCGCTCATGGAAATGCTCCGTCAGACTGCGAGGTCGATGAGGCCTGGATGCGCCGTGCGGCGGGTGGGCACGCCGGGTGCGGCCTGGTCCTGTGCGGCCTTGCGGCCAGCCTCCGCGCGTGACGCCTGGCCCGGCGCGCCGGATGGCGAATCCGGATTGCCCTGGCCCGGATGACCCGGACCTGAACCGCCCTGGCTGAGCGAGAAGGATAGCACCGGCCCACCCTCGCCGAAGCCGGCATCGGCAAGGGCGCGTTCGAGATCCCGTGCATCACGTTGCAGCAGCGCCAGGGTCTCGGGGCGTTCGGCGGTGACGCGGATGGCGGCCTCGCCGCGGCTGCGGTCGATCGCCACCTCCACCCGGCCGAGTTCCACCGGGTCCAGCATCAGGGTCAGGCTGGAATCCGGGCCGAGCGCGAGCGCCACCGCGAAGGGTGCCACCTGGCGTGCCGGCCAGGCCACCTGCACGGCCGGCGCGGCGCGAACCGGCGGGGCCGGGCGGGCCATCAGCTCCGTGCCGGCAAGGGCGGCGGGCGCATCCAGCCGGGCGCCCGGCTCGGGGCTGGAACGCTCGGAGGTCAGGCGTTCGGGGGCCAGGCGTTCGGGGGCCAGGCGTTCGGGGGCCAGGCGCTCGGGGACCATGCGCTCGGCGGCCTGCGCTTCGGCGGCCTGGGCCTCGGCGGCGCGTGATGGTGCGCCGCGGCCCGATCCGGGCTCAACAGCCTCCGCCTCCGCCATGGCGCCGGCTTCGGCTGCGGCGGCCATGTCGGCGGCCAGGTCGACGGAAGCGGCCGCATCGGCCGAGCCGGGCGCATCACCGGCCATCGCTCGCGCCTCGGCCGAGGCGGCTTGCGGCGGCGCGGCCTGGCTGACGGCGGATACAAGAGCCGGCTGGGCCAGCGCGACCGTGACAGGCGGCATGGCGATGGCGCCTGCGGGTCCAGGGGTCGCCGCGGCGGGGCCAGGACCGGCGCCGACGATCGGGCCCGACCTGGCGGCGGAGACAGGAGCAGCCGGCTGATCCGAGGCAGGCTGGTCAGGTGCAGGCTGATCCGGGGCTGGTTCATCCAGGGCCGGATCATCCAGCGAGAATCCGTCCACGGAGAGCTGGTCCAGGGCGAGTGGGCTGCCCGGAGCCGCCACCGGGCCGGCGGGAGAGGCATCCGGTACCGGGGATGCCGGCGCGCCGCCGGACAGCGCCGTTCGGGCTGCGCCGGGTTGGGCTGCGCCGGGTTGCAGCGGCCCCGACTGAGCCAGCCTGGGCGCTGCGGCGGAGATCGGCGCGGAAGGGACCAATGCCGGCGGCATGGCGCGTGCTTCGGGGGCTTTCACCCCGGTCCCCATCACCCCGGGCAAGACCGTCTCGGGCAGGACCACCTCCGTCAGCGAGGGCAGGGGCGAGGCTGGCGTGGCTGACGATGGCGAGGCAGGTGCCGGAGAAGGCGCATCCGGCTCTGACGTGATGGCGGCACCGCGCATTGCCGCGGGCGCCGGCACCTGCCCGCCAGGGGCCGCGCCATGGCCCTGGGGCGCCAGCGCGGCGCCGATCTGCGGCGCTTGCCCGGCACTCGTCGGGGCGGGCGCGCTGCCAGCCTCCGCCAGCGGGGACCCGTCCTGCGGGTCGATGGGCCGCGGCGATATCCCGGCCGCCTCGGCCAGCGCGGCGGTGGACAGGGCGGGGGTTGGTGGCTCCGCCAGGCCCGGCAGCGCCGTCGCCGCGAAGGCGGAAACCGGCTCCCCGGTGGCTGGATCGGTGGTGGGCAGGGTCGCGGGCGCGGCCTCCTCCCCCGGTGGCGGGGCCAGCCCGGCATCGTCCTCCGCAGCCTCGGACCATCCGGCCGCTTCCCCCATGGCGCGCTCGACCAGGGCCGCGAATCCGCGGTCACCGGCGCGCCGGTCGTCAGCGGCGCCTGGCATGGTGCCAATGGCGGCGGCGGGGGGCGCCTGGGGTGACCGGGTGGCGGGCTGGATCTCCATGCCGGCGACAGGGCAACCGCCATGCCAGCCCGGGGGCGCGCACGCCCGGCAGGAAAGGGCCGGGCCACGGCAGGTTTTGCCCCCTCCCGGCAGCCCACGCCCGGCGCGAGGCCGCATGGGCTGGCACGGGGGTTGCGTTTCACCCGGAGAACCCCTCTCGCGGCGTCACCTGCCGCCCGTCCCTCGGAGACACCGCTTCATGTCGCTGCTCGGCTCGATGACCACCGCGATCAGCGGCCTTTCCGCCCAGGCGCGGGCGCTTGGCCATGTGTCCGACAATGTCGCCAACAGCCAGACCGTCGGCTTCAAGCGCGTCGATACCAACTTCACCAGCTGGCTCACCCGTTCGAACCTGCGGCTGCACATGCCGGGCTCGGTCGAGGCGCGGCCGGACTACACCAACACCGTGCAGGGCACGGTGGAGCAGGTGGAGAATCCGCTGGCCATGGCGATCGCCGGCCAGGGCTTCTTCTCCGTGGCGCAGGCGCGCGACGGCCAGGGTGATGCGGTGACCTTCGACGACCGGCAGTTCTTCACCCGCAACGGCGATTTCGCCATGGACCGCGACGGCTACATGGTGAACGGGTCCGGCTATTATCTGGAGGGCTGGCAGATCCAGCAGAATGGCGAGCCGGACCGCACCAGGCTCGAGCCGATCCGGATCAGCGACCTCGTCTACAACCCGCAGCCCACCACCAGCATCGGGCTGGCGGCGAACCTGCCGGCGAATGTGCCGACGGTGGCGGCCGTGCCGGGCGGGGCGCCCTGGGCACCGGCGGAGGATCCGGTCAGCAGCGTCATCCAGATCTTCGACGCGCTGGGCAACCAGCAGCAGGTGACGCTGGATTGGTGGCGGTTGGATGTCGACACCTGGCGACTTCGCATCACGCCGGATGGCGATACCATCGCACCGGTCGATGGCATCTTCGCCGATATCGACTTCGGCGGCCCCATTTCCGCCGGGCCGCCCGTGGTGGATGCGCCGGCGGGCACCATCTCCGCCATCATCCCGCTGAGCGCCACCACCGGCACCGTGCCCGACGCCGCCGGTGAGCCGGCCTCGATCGGCTTCACCGCCAATTATGGCTTCGGCGACCAGACCATCACGCTCGGCCTCGGCGGCTATGGCCTGCCGACCGGCCTGACCAGCTATTCCGGCACGGAGTACAGCGTGCGTGACCTGCGCCAGGATGGCGTGCCGCTCGGCGCCTATTCCGGCGTGACGGTGCGGGAGAATGGTGACGTCGCGGTGAACTACGACAACGGCCAGACGCGCATCGTGGCGCGCGTGCCGGTGGTGGCCTTCAACGACCCGGACAAGCTGCAGCGGCTGGATGGCCAGGCCTTCATGCGAACCGTGGAAAGCGGCGAGGCGCGGGTGACGGATGCGGCGACCAATGGCGTGGGCAAGCTGGTGACCGGATCGATCGAACGCTCCAACGTCGATATCGCGGCGGAATTCTCCAAGCTGATCCTGGCCCAGCGTGCCTATACCTCGAACACGCGCATCGTGACCGCGGCGGATGAGATGCTGCAGGACACGATCAACATGAAGCGCTGACGGTAGATGAGCCTCGACCTCGCCCTGTCCGTCGCCACCAGCGGGTTGCGCCTGCTGGACCGCCAGATGGCGCGCGCGGCGGATGACATCGCCAATGCCGGCACGCTGGGCCACACCCGCAAATCGCTGGAAGGCAACGCGCTGACCGTTGCCGGCGCCGGGCAAGGTGTGCGGGCCAACGTCATCACGCGCGATGTGGACCTGGCCGTGCAGGCGGCGCAGCAACGCGCCGGCGGCGATGCCGCGGCGGCCGGGCTGCGCGAACGACTGCTCGGCGGCGTGGAGGCGGCGCATGGCACGCCGGAGCTGGGCGACAGCCTGGGCGGGCTGATCACCGGGCTGCAATCCGCCTTCATCGAACTGCGCGAGGCGCCGGCCGATGCGGTGCGCCGCAGTGCGGTGGTGCTGGAGGCGCATACGCTGGCTGGCCGGCTGAACCAGGTCTCGGACGCCATCGGCACGGCGCGGCAGGACGCGCATGATGCGCTGCGGGCGGAAGTGGCGGCGGTGAATGCCGGGCTGTCCGACGTGGCGCGGCTGAACACCGTGATCAAGCGCGAAGTCGCCGCCGAGCGCAGCACCGCGGCGCTGGAGGATGAGCGCGACCTGGCGATCGGCCAGCTCGCCGGTTCGCTCGACCTGTCGGTGATCCGCGGCAGCGCGGGCGATGTCACGCTGGTGGCGCGCGGCGGCATCGTGCTGCCGCTGGTGCAGGGCAGCACGCCCTTCTCGCTGGCCGATGCGACCTTGGGCACCGGCGCCTTCCATGGCGGTGCCGGCACCCTGCCGGGCGTGATGCTGAACGGCCGCGACGTAACGCGGCAATTGGCCGGCGGCCGCATGGGCGCGGCGGCGGAATTGCGCGATGCGACGCTGCCGCGGATGCAGGCGGAGCTGGATGTGGCGGCGTCGCAGATCTCCCACCGGCTGGAATCGCAGGGGCTGCGGCTGTTCACGGATGCGGCCGGCACCGTGCCCGATCCCACCCTGCCCTATGCCGGCAGCACCATGGTGGGCTTCGCCGGCGCCATCCGGGTGAATGCGGCGGTCGCCGCCGATCCTTCGCTGCTGCGCGACGGCACGCATGACGTGGCCGGCGACCCGGCCGGCCCCAGCGCCTTCACCACCAACCCGCCCACCGGCCCGGCGGGCTTCGCCACGCTGCTGAACCGGGTGCTGGATTTCAGCTTTGGCGCGGAGCAGGCTGCCGGCGTGGCGCAGCCAGGCTTCGCCACCGGCGGGTTGGGGCCGGACGGCACGCTGTCCTCGCCGCTTTCGGGCCTGCGGACACTGGCGGATTACGGCGCCGCCCTGGTTGCCGAGCAGACCGGCGCCCGCGCCGCCGCGACGGAGGCCGTGGGTCGCGCGACCAGCCTCGGCGAATTGCTGACCAGCCGGATTCAGCAACGCTCCGGCGTGGATGTCGATGCGGAGGTTGCCGCCATGGTCCAGTTGCAGACCGCCTACGGCGTCAATGCGCGCGTGATCTCCACCATCCAGGCGATGTGGGATTCACTTTTCAACGCGGTCCGCTGAGCGAATTTCAACGCGGTCCTCTGGACCGTTCTAGCACGCGGTCCTCTGGACCGTTTTAGCACGCGGTCCTCTGGACCGACGGAGGCCAGGCCATGTCCATCATCGGCAGCATCGGCAATCTCGCCGTGGATCAGGCGGCGCTGCGGCTGCGGCTCGATACCACCTCGCGCCAGGTCTCCACCGGGCAGAAGGCGCAGGTCTTCGGCGATCTGCGGCCGGAGGCGCGGCGCGCCATCGACCTGCGCGGCGAGGTGGCGCGGCGCGAGGCCTATATCAACGCCGCCGACCGCGCGCTGGCCCGTGCCGATGCGACGCAGACCGTGCTGGGCCGCCTGCAGGAGATCGCGGCAACGGTGGGGGCGGAGGCGCTGCGCGCCAAGACCATGGCCGCCACCGGCGCCGACGGCCTGGCGCGCACCGCCGCCGCGGCGCTGGAGGAAGTGGCGGCGCTGCTGAACGCGCGGCATGGCGGCGAATACCTGTTCGGCGGCTCCGACGTGACCGCCCCGCCGGTTCCGGATGCCGAGAACGTGGCGACCGGGCCGATGGCCACCGCCATCGCCACCGCCGTCGCCACCCTGGATGCCACCAATGCCGCGACCGTGCTGGGGGATACCGTGACGGCAGCAACCGACGCCGCCACCTCGCCTTTCTCGGCCTTCCTCGAAGGTCCCGGGACGACGGAGGCGACGCGCGCGGTGCAGGTGGCGGATGGCGAACGCGTTGAGATCGGCGTGCTGGCCAACCGGAGCCAGGATGGCGAGGTGGTGGCGAGCTGGGGCCGCGAATTGCTGCGGAACCTGGCGATCATCGCCGCGGTGACGCCGGCGCTGGCGGCGGAGGGCGGCGGCTGGTCCGGCCTGATGGACGGCGTCGCCACCGCGATGGGCGCGGCCGCTGAAGGCCTGGCCAATGAACAGGCGATGCTGGGTGCGGCCGAACAGCGCATCAATTCGGTCAGCGCGCGCCACCAGGACACGCTGGTGGCGGTGCGGACGCAACTCGGATCGGTGGAGGAGGTGGATCTGGCGCAGGCCGCCGCGGAGATGAGCCAGCTGAAACTGCGCCTGGAGGCTTCCTATGAGGCGACCGGCATGTTGTCCCGGCTCTCGCTCGCGGCGCTGCTCCGCTGATGGCGCCTCGCTGGCCCGCCGGGTGTCGGTGCGTGGCGCTTCGGCAACCGGCCTTCAACCCTGGTTAATGCCGATGCGCCATGATGCCGGGGCGCGGTGTGGACCAGAATGGGACGGGGCCACATCGCGCATCCTCGGAGGATCGAGCCCGCGGCGCAGGCCGCGTGGTGGCGAAGAATTCGCGAAGGTCGGCATTCGCCGGCACCCCGGAATGGCGGAGTTGCTACCCCCGCCGCCATGCCGACAGACTTGGGAGAGTGGCATGTCCACGTTGGTGCTCGAGATGCGGGCTGGCGAGTTGATGGTGGTGAATGGCGCCTCGTTGCGCTTCCGCAGCCGTACGCGGGTCGAGCTGGTGGCGAAGGCGCGGTTTCTGTTCGGCAAGCAGGTGATGTCGCCCGAAGGGGCGAATACACCGTCGCGCCGGATCTATTTCGCGCTGCAATGCGCCTATGTCGGGCCGGAGGAGGAGCGTGAGGCGGCGATGGCCGACGCACACCGCCTGGTGGCCGAATTCCAGGAGGCGACGACCTCCGACATGGCGCGGCAGTTGCTGGAGCGTTCGCTCGCCTTGGCCGAGCAGGATGAATGGTACCAGGCGCTGCGCCTGGTCCGCCATGTGATGCGGCATGAGGCGACGGTGCTGGGGCTGGACGTGCAGACCGGCCTGCCGCTGCCGGTGGCAGGGCTTGCCGCGGCGGCCGCGCAGGCGGCGATGCGGCCGCATCTGGACTGAGTTTTCACGAATTTCCTGCCCCGCCGGCGCGGGGCTTTACCACCTGTTCATGCAGGCCGGGGCAGGATGCCAGGGAAGGTCCACAAGCTTCGGACCTCTGACCGATGGGGATGGCGCCGCAGAAGGCGCCGCCCCACCGGTCCCGCGGGTGGGAGGCAAAATGCCGGCCCACGCGCGGAACGCCTTTCGAAGGAGATGGGGACAATGTCCTCCGTCAACACCAATGCCGCCGCCATGGCGGCGATCCGCTCGCTGAACAACATCGGCCGGGACCTGGGCAAGACCCAGCAGCGTATCGAGACCAACCTGCGGATCAGCCGTGCCGATGACGACCCCGCCGTCTTCGCCATCGCCCAGAACATGCGCGCCGACCTGAACGGCATGACGGCGGTGAAGGACAGCCTGAAGTTCGGCAAATCGGCGCTGACCGTGGCGCGCGACGCGGCGACGCAGATCTCGGACGAGCTGGGCCGGCTGAAGCAGACCATGACCCAGGGCCAGCAGCAGGGCCTGGATGCGGAGCAGATCAACAACCAGATCACCAATGCGCTGCAGAACATCGATGCCTTCGCGAAATCCGCCACCTTCAACGGCGTGAACCTGCTGACCAACGGCCTGACCGTCGATGGCGTGACCAACACCTCGGTCGACATCGTCCGCGACATCACGGGCTCGGTCACCTCCGTCGCCGGCACGGACAGCACCTCGGACGGCCTCAACATGAACGGCCTGTCGGTCACCACGGCCGCGCGGACCGTCACCTTCGACGATACGCTGGCACCGGCGAATGCCGAGGTGCTGACCGTCACCGTGCAGCGTGACCTGGACGGCGACCCGACCACGGCGCTGGAAGATGTGGATCTGGTGTTCGAGTTCAGCGACGGCTCCGCCGCGCTGGGCACCACGCCGGATCCGAACACACGCGTCTTCGACGTGCAGTTCGAGGCGACGGACAGCCCGCTGACCCGCGTGACCGCGCTGATCACGCGCATGAAGGAAGCCGGGCTCGATGCCGGCCTGAACAGCGACGGTGAGCTCTATATCCGCGGCGCGACGCAGGATGTGACCACGGACATTACCGGCGCGACCGTGGAAGCCGCTCCGGCGGACGGCACCGGCCAGAAGGAGGCGATCGCGATCGTCGAGGGCGCCATCGACCTGATGGGCACGCGGCTGGCCAATCTCGGCGCCAATATCCGCCAGGTCGATGGCCTGACGACCTTCACCACGCAGCTGAACGACTCGATCAAGGAAGGCCTCGGCGCCCTGGTCGATGCGGACCTCGCCGAGGAAAGCGCCAAGCTGACCAGCCTGCAGACCAAGCAGCAGCTGGCCACGCAGTCGCTGTCCATCGCGAACCAGCAGAGCCAGTCGCTGCTCAGCCTGTTCCGATAAGCCTGAAACGGGCGCCCTGGCGGTAACGCCGGGGCGCCCGCGGCCAGAGGTGTTTCGCCGTAACCAAGGACGGCGAATCGGCTTCGGCCATCTGTCTCCACGCATGTCTCGCGTCGCCCTGCGAAGCCGCAGGGCTTGAAATGCTGTCGTCCCGCGCCGGAGGATCCATGAGCGCTTCGCGCTACGCCGCCACCCAGAACGCCGTCGCCTCCCCCCGCGAAATCGAATTGCGCGCCTTCCGCTACGTCAACGGGCTGATGGCCACGGCGACCGATACGCGCACCCGCGCCGTGGCGCTGGAGAAGGTGCACCGGCTATGGTCGATCCTGATCAATGACCTCGGCTCGCCCGGCAACGCCTTGCCGGCGGAACTGCGCGGGCGGCTGATCTCGCTCGGCATCTGGGCGCAGAAGGAAACCGACCTGCGGCTGGATGATGGCGGCAGCCTGGAGCCGCTGATGGCGCTGCATCGCGACATGATCGAGGCGCTGGAGGCGCAGCGCCGCCTGCCCACCGCGCCGCTGGCCGCCGCCACGGCGCCGGCCTTCAGCGCCCGGGTCGCCTGACATGCTGCCCGGCCTCGGCGCGCTGACCGCTTTGGCCGTGGCGCAGCGCGAAGGCACCAATCTCCAGGCGCGCTTCACCGCCAGGCGCGATAATGAAGCGGCGATGACCCGCTTCCGCGAGGCCGCGACCCAGCACCAGGATGTGGAATCGCTACTGAAGGACCGCCGCACCCTCGGGGTGATGCTGGAGGCCTTCCAGCTCGAGGGCGAAATCGACAAGCGCGGCATCCTGCGCAAGATCCTGACGGAAGACCCCGCCGCGGAGGGCAGCCTGGCCAACCGGCTGACCGACCGGCGCTGGCGCGAACTGGCCAGGGCCTTTGCGGGGCGCGAGGCCTCGATCGAAACGCCGGCGCAGATCGCCGCGCTGTCCACGGCGGCGATGGGCGGGATTTCACTCGCCCGCATGGCGGGACTGGATGCGGCGCAGGTGAAGGCGCTGACCACGGCGCAGGTGCGCGTGCTGGATGCGTCGCAGATCCGCGCCATCGGCAGCAGCGAGATCGCGGCGCTCGATGTGGAGGATGTGCGCGCGCTGAACGCGGACCAGGTTGCCGCACTGCGGCCTTCCCAGGCCGCAGCGCTGGGCGCCGCGCGGCTGGCCGCCATCGATGCCACCGCCTTCGCCAGGCTCGGCGTGGCGCAGCTGCGCGCACTGGATACGACGCAGGTTGCGGCGCTCGGCACCGGCCAGCTCGCGGCGCTCGGCACCGAGCAGCTCGCGGCCTTCTCCGGCAGCCAGGCGCGCGCCTTGAGCGAGACGCAGCGCGCGGCGCTGAGCACGACGCAGTTGCGCGCGCTCGGCACCGCCGGCCCACCCACGGCGTCGGAGGAAGCGGCCGCGGCGGCGCTGGAGCTGCGCGGCCCCTTCGAGGATGCGAGGCTGCTCGACCGGTTCGTGGCGGATGCGATGACCAATCGCTACGAGAAAGCGATGGGCGACGGCAATACCGGGCTGCGGGAGGCGCTGTACTTCATCCGCAATGCGGCGAAGATCACATCCATCACGGAGCTGATGACCGACAAGGCGATGACCGCGGTGGTACGTGGCGCGCTGAGCCTGCCGGAGACGTTCGGCGTGCTGGAATTCGAGCAGCAGAAGCGAATCCTGACGGCCCGGGTGGATCTGGAGGCGTTGAAGGATCCCAGGGAAGTGGTGAAGCTGGCGCAGCGCTACCTGGCGCTGTCGGCGCCCTCGCAATCCGCGAGCAACCCGATCCTGGCGCTGTTCGGCGGCGACGGCGGCGGATCTTTCACCCCTCCGACCGGCATCTCGCTGCAGGCCTGACGGGCCGCGCGCCGCGACCGGGGGCCCGATGGCGCGCCCGGTCGCGGCGCCTCAGCCGCTGACATCGACCTTGGGATCCGTCGCGGGCAGCGGCGGGTTGCGATAGGCGTCGATCTCCCGCGGCGTCGGGATGGATTGGCGCAGTTCGCCATCCGGCGCGCGGAACTCCAGCACCACCAGGCTCAGCGAGGTGTCGATGCGAAGCTGGCTCGAAGGGGCCGGCGTGGTGGGCGGCGGGGCCGCGGGCGGCATGGAAGCGGGCTGGCCGGAACTGGGCAGGCTGCGCAGGGTATCGGTTGCGGTGCGTGCCGCCGCGGCGGGCAGGGTGGCGCTGAGCATGACGGGACTCCCACATCAATATGAGACAACGCCTCATCTAGCGCGACTCGTGTTGAGGAAGCGTGAATCGCACCGCGCCGGAACCTTCCCCGGCGGGGTTTGACCCGGGCGGCGGGCGGGCCGATGCTGTGGTGCACAAGACAGCGGTCCCGTGACGAGCAGCCCCGCCCCCTCCCCGCCCCTTTCCGCGCATCTGCTGACCGCCCTGGTGGCCACCGGCGGCGGCGCCATTGCCTGGCTGCTGAATATCCCGCTGCCCTGGATGCTGGGGGCCATGGCGGCCACTGGCGCGCTGGCCTGGAACGACCGCGCCGCGGTGGCGGCGCCGGTGCGGCCGATCGCGCTGCTCTGCCTCGGCCTCGGCCTCGGGCAGACCTTCACCACGCCGGTGCTGGCCGCACTCGCCACCGCGCTGCCCTGGCTGCTGGTGGCGGCGGTGGTCAGCATCATCGTCGGCGCGCTGGTGGCGCGCTTCTTCGCCCGCATGGCGGGCACGGATGCGCGCACCGGGTATTTCTCCGCCGTGCCGGGCGGCGTCATCGTCATGGCGGTGCTGGCGCAGCGCTACGGGGTTTCCGTGCCGTCGGTGACGCTGGCGCAGACCATTCGCGTCATGGTGGTGGTGGTGATCTTCCCGCCGCTGATCACCTGGCTGGCGCCGCGCGGCGGGGCCGGCGCCTTCTTTGCCGAACGGCCGCCGGTGGATCTGGCGGGGCTGGCGGTGCTGATCGCGGCCGGGCTGGGCGTGGCGCTGTTGATCCGGATGCTGAAACTGGCCAATCCCTGGATGCTCGGCCCCTGCGCGCTGGTCATCGTGCTGTCCGCCTTCGAGATGCTGCCCTCCGGCGTGCCCTTGTGGATGATCGATGCGGCGCAGGTCGGCATGGGGGCGGGGCTCGGCCAGCGGATGAGCAAGCGCTTCCTGCTGGCGTCCCGCCGCCTGGCACTGGCCTCGGTGGGATCGACCCTGATCCTGTCCGTGCTGATGGCGGCGCTCGGCATCGGGCTCGGGTTGATCTCCGGCCTGCCGCCGGCCGCTTCGGTGCTGGGCATGGCGCCGGGTGGGATGCCGGAGATGACCATTACCGCCAAGGCGCTGGACCTGGCTGTGCCGCTGGTGCTGGGCTTCCACCTGGTCCGCACCGTGGTGTGCAACCTGCTGGTCGGGCCGGTCTGGAAGGTGGCGGAACGGCTGAGGCTGGATCGGTAGCGTCAGCTCGACCGGTAGTTCATCCGCCGCAGCAGCCACAGCCGGTAGGCGAGCGCCACATCCGGCGGCGGGCACAGCGTGCCGAGCAGCAGCGTCGTCTCGCCCGGCCCGATGCGCCGCGTGCCGGCTTCCGGCGCATCCGGCGCTTCCTCCGGCCAGTTGCGGGCGGCGCCGCGCCACAGCGCGACGACATCGGCCGGGGTCAGCGCCGGCAGTACCAGCAGCGCCCGGCCACGCAGGGCCGCGGCGGCGGCGCGCGCTGCGGCGAGCAATTCGGCCTGTGCCGGGTCCGGCAGCAATTCCCCGAGTGCGGGCACGTTCGGTAGCGAAGGGTCGCGCGCATTGCCCGCGCCATCGAAGGCAAAGACGGGGATGAGGCCAAGCTCCGCGGCCCGCGCCTCCGCCCCCGTTCCCGACAGCACCAACCCATCCGCTGCCGCCTGGACCACCGCGGCCTCGGTTGCCGCATGGCGGCGGGTATTGTCCGCGGGCGGGCAAAACACCGGAACGCTGGCGCGGCCGAGCAGGTCCAGCGCCAGCAGCGCCGCGGCCTCCGGCGCCGCGGCGGCGGGAATGGCGATGCGCAGCGGCGCATTCAGCGGCGCGTCCGGGCGCAGCGCCAGCAGGCTGGGCTGCATGCTGCCGCAGATGCCGGGCCAGTGGCGCGGCTCGTAGCGTGCCCTGCTATCGCCCACCAGCTGCGCCTGCACGGCGAACCCAGGCAGTAGCAGCAGGACCGGACCATCGCGCAGGGTGGCGGAGGCGAAGCGGTTGGCGGCGGTGATGCCATCCGGTGCGCCGAGCACGGAAACGCGCAGCGCCGCGGCCCGCACCAAGCCGCGCGCCAGCGCCCCCGCGGCGCGGGTGGCCAGTTGCTCCGCCATGCCCCCATCCGGCCCCGGCGCCAGCACGGTGACCGATTCCGGCACCAGGCTGGTGGCCGCGCGGCCGGCATTCGGCCAAGCCAAGGCCGCGAGCGCCGTGGCCGACAGCAGTCGGCCGGCTGCCCGGCGGGTCGGGCGGTAGGTTCCGATCCCTGATGCGTGCATGTCGGCGGTCAACTAGCCGCTCGAATGGGGCAGAAACGTGGCAATGGCTGGGGCACGGCCTGGGACAACGGCCTTGGTCTAGCTGTCGTAGCGGATCAGCGATTCGAAGGGCACGTCGATCCGCGCGCGGCCGCCGAGGAAGGTCAGCTCGATCAGCGTGGCCGCGCAGGGCACTTCCGCCCCGGCCTGGCGTAGCAGGGAAATGCCGGCGGCCAGCGTGCCGCCGGTGGCCAGCAGATCATCCAGCACCACCACGCGGGCGCCCTTCGGCACGGCATCCGCCTGCATCTCGATACGGTCCGTGCCGTATTCCAGCGCGTAGTTCAGGCCGATGGTCAGGCCCGGCAGCTTGCGCGGCTTGCGCAACATGACGAAGCCGAGGCCGAGTTCCAGCGCCAGCGGCGCCGCCACCAGGAAGCCACGGCTCTCGATGCCGGCCAGCAGGTCGGGCTTGTGCGGGCGGATCACATCCGCCAGCCGCGCCATGGCGGTGCGCCAGGCGCTGCCATGCCGCAGCAGGGTCGAGATGTCGTAGAACAGGATGCCGGGCTTCGGGAAATCCGGGATGCCGCGGATGTGGTCCTTGAGGTCGATGCCGGGATCGACCGCGAGACGGTCCGTGTTGAGATCGGCGGAATTGAGATCGGCCATGCTGCGGGTCGCGTGCTCCTGCCGCGGCGCGTTGCGCCGGGCCACCCTGCGGGCCGGGGCCGCGCTGCCGCGCGGGCGGAAGCTACGCCGCCGCGGCCCGGTGCTGCAACCTTGCCACCGGAAGGCTTGGCCCTCCGGAAGACTGGGCTCTCCGGAAGACTGGGCTCTCCGGAAGACTGGGCTCTCCGGAAGGCTGGGCTCTCCGGAAGGCTGGGCTCTCCGGAAGGCTGGGCTCTCCGGAAGGCTGGGCTCTCCGAAAGGCTGGGCCCTCCGGAAGGCCAGGGCCGCCCGGGGCTTGGCGGATGCGGTGGGCTGGGCCACATGCGGGGCATGTCGCGCACCACCCTCGCCCTGCTGGGCGGCCTCCTCGGATTTCTGCTGTATGTGATGGTCGTGGTGGCGCTGGCCGACCATGTGCTGGAGCTGCATTGGCTGGTCCAGCTTGTCTATTTCATCATCGCCGGCATCGCCTGGGCATGGCCGGCCAAGTGGCTGATGTTCTGGGCCGCGCGACCGCGGAGTTGACGGCGTTTTCGCGGAAGCGGCCTCTGGCGCAGACGCCGCCCGGTCGCGTCAGAACGGCCGGCTGAGCGCCACGATCACGCGGTCGTCGCAGATCTTGGAGCCACCGAAGCAATCGGCGCGCGGATCGAGCGAGGTGAAGACGGCGGAGACTGTGCCGATGATGCCGCCAAAGATCTCCCGCGACGCGAAGAGCGAGACGTTGAGATAATCCTCCGCGCCGAAGGCGCCCCGGGTGCTGCTGGCGGTGGCCAGGTTGCGTTCAATCCACTGGTAGCCGACGCGACCACCGACGGTGAAGCCGAAGTCCAGCGCCATGTCGAAGCCGCCTTCGAGATAGACGCCGAGGCCGGATTCGCCCGTGAAGTTCGGCGACAGCGCCGCAAGGCCGACGAACTTGACCGGCGCGATTTCATAGCTCGCCCGCAGCGCGAATTCGTAGAAGTCCAGCGCAAAGCCACCGGGCGGGGCGTCGTAGCCGGGATAGGCATAGTAGGTGGCGCCGAGATCCAGCTTCACGCCGGCGAGTTCCATTCGGTAGCCCGCATTCAGGTCCAGTTCCTGGCGCGCATTGGTCCCGGCGAAGGCGACGTTGCTCAGGAACGCACCGACATAAAGCCCGCTGGTGTGCTCGGCATCCACGGCAAGCTGCGCCGCCGGCCGGTTTCGCGTCTGGCTCAGGCCGCGGAAGGAATAGTCGGAGGTGATGGTGGGGGTGGTCGCGACGGTCAGGCCGGCCGATTCGATGCTGTGCTGCGCCGAAACCGCACCCGAACCGAGCAAGATGCCGCCAAATAAGGCAACCACGGCCAGGCTATATGATCGAATCATAAGCAATCCTCGCTTTGCGCTTGCTGCTGCGTTGTTTCTAAGCAGTAACAGGCTTCGCGGCGCAGGGAAGCGTTTTGTCATGAAATTTGTATAATCTTCGGGCGCCGCAACGCCGCGCCAAGCCGGCGGTCAGGACGTGCGGGCCGGGCAATCCAGACGCAAAAAACCCCGCCAGGACATTGTCCTGGCGGGGTGATGCCCACCGCTTCCAATTGGTCGGAGTGAGAGGATTCGAACCTCCGGCCCCTGCGTCCCGAACACAGTGCTCTACCAGGCTGAGCTACACTCCGGCGGGTAGCGGGGGTCCGCCGACCCGGCGTGCGATTTCTGCCGCGGCGGGATCCAGACGCGACGCGCCGTCCCATGGCGGCCGCCGTGTGGCCCGGCAAGGCGCCGGGATCAGCTGATTGATCCTGGTCCATCAGCAGCCGCATGGCCATGAACGACATCAACCAAGCAGGATTTTTCCTCTGGTCTACGCTTCCTGGACACGACCAATCGCGCCTCTTGTCGGCATCCAGCATTGCTTCTCGCAGCCTCTACCGGCCCAGTTGTCCCGTTGCGTCATCGGCGCATGCGAAGCATTTTACCCACCTCGCTTACGCTGGAGACAACGCCATGGCCCATCGGCGCCGCGGCCCGACGAGCAGCCTGGCGCCCTCGGCCCGCAGCGGCGCTCGCCAGCGCGCCGCAAAAGGGATGGCCGGTTGTCCGGCACGCCGATGACCGGGACTGGCTGCGCCGCATGACGATGCTCCTGGCGGCCTTGGCTGCGGCGGCCCTGCTATCGGTCTGTGGCATGGCGTGGGAGGCATGGCAGTCGGCGCGGGAGCGCCAAAGGATCGCCGCGCCCGGCACCTTGGTGGACATCGGCGATGCGCGGCTGCACGCGGTGCTGCAGGGCCGCCGCCGCAGCATCGACCAGCCCGTGCTGGTGTTTGATGGCGGCCTGACCAATGGCAGCCTGGCCTGGCCCGCCGTGGTCGCGGCGCTGGGGCCGGCATGGCTGACCCTGTCCTTCGATCGGGCCGGCCATCTATGGAGCGATCGCGCCCCCGGCCTGCGTGACATGGAGGCCAGCCTGGCGGATCAGCGCGCGCTGCTGGCCACGCTGCACCTGGCGCCGCCGTGGCTTCTGGTGGCGCATTCCTGCTCCGGCCACATCACGCGGCTGCACGCGGCGCGGCATCCGGAGGATGTCGCGGGGCTGGTGCTGGTCGAGACCATTCCGGCCGAGCTGGCCGGCGCCATCACGCAATCCAGCTTCGCACGGTCCCTGTGGTGGAAGGTGCCGGCGGCCCGGCTGGGCCTGTGGCGTCTGCGGCGCCTGCGCAAGGGCCTGCCGCCACGGCCGGATCAGGTGACACCGGATACCATGCAGGCCGCCTGGACCCGGCTTTCGCAATCCCCCTCGGGACTGGAGGCGACGCGCGCCGAACTCGCCTGCCTGGTGGCGGATACCGCGGCCGTCGATGCCGCCCCGCCGCCCGTGCAGCCCTGCATCGTGCTGGCCTCCACCGAAGGCGCCGTGGTGGTGCCGCGCGGCCTGACGCCGGCGGTGGCGCATGAGCAGGCCTTGCTGGCGCAACACGGGCTGGCGGCCCGCCTGCCGGGCGCGACGCTGCGCATCACCGCCGCCAGCGCGCACGAAATTCCCTGGCAGGCGCCGGAGGAGGTGGCGCAGGCGATCCGGGACCTGGCCGCGCAACTGCCTCCGGGGCCGCCGCCGGGCTGAGTCCGACCGCGCAAAATCCTCGCGGCATGCTATGTAGGCAGCATGCCACGCCGCACCGCCCTTCTGCTCGGCCTGAGCCTTGCCCTGCCGGCCCTCGCCCCCGCCGCGGCGATGGAAAGCGCCGCCGTACAGTCGCCACGCGCCACCGCGACCCTGGTCGCGGACATGGCGGCGGTGGCGCCGGGGCAGGAATTCCGGGCCGGGTTGCGGCTGCGGCTGGCGCCGGGCTGGCACAGCTACTGGAAGAATGCGGGCGATGCCGGCGCCGCGCCGGAACTGAACCTCGCCTTGCCGGACGGCGCCAGCGCCGGGCCGATCGCCTGGCCGGCGCCGGAGCGCATCCCCTACGGCCCGCTGGTCAATTACGGCTATACCGGCGAGGTGCTGCTGCCGCTGCAGGTCAGCCTGCCGGCCAGCCTGGCGCCGGGCGAGATCCTGACGCTGCGCGCGGAGGCCACCTGGCTGGTCTGCGCCGATGTCTGCATCCCGGAGGAGGGCAGCTTCACGCTGACCCTGCCAGTGACGGATGCGGGCGTGCCCTCCCCCCTCGCCGCGCCGCTGTTCGAGGCGGCGGAAGCCAGCCTGCCGCGCCCGTTGCCGTGGACCGCCACCGCCGGCGGCGGGGCCGGGCGGGCCAGCCTGACGCTCGCCGGCACCGGCCTGACCAACGCTGCGGTGCAGAACGCCTTCTTCTTCCCGGCCGAGCCGGGCGTGCTGGACAATACCGCGCCGCAGCCGATGCGGCTGCGCGACGGCCGCCTGACGCTGGACCTGACCCTGCTGGCCGATGCCTCGCCCGCCGCGCTGGCCGGCACGCTGGTGCTGCGCGATGGCGGCGGCCAGCGCGCCGCGTTCGATATCGCAGCGCCGATGACCGGCCCGGTGGAGCCGGCGGGCACCCTGCCGCTATGGCACGCGCTGCTGCTGGCACTGGCCGGCGGGCTGGTGCTGAACCTGATGCCCTGCGTCTTCCCGGTGCTGGCCATGAAGGCCATGGCGCTGGCCCGCATGGGCGGCGCGGCACGCGGCGAGATCCGCCTGCATGCCGCGGCCTATACCGCCGGCGTGCTGGCCAGCTTCGCCGCAATCGGCGGGCTGCTGGTGGCACTTCGCGCGGCGGGCGTGGCCGCCGGCTGGGGCTTCCAGTTCACCGAGCCCGCCTTCGTCGCCGCCATGGCCTGGCTGGTGCTGGCGGTGGGGCTGAACCTTTCGGGCGTCTTCGCGCTCGGCCGCACGGTGGGCGCCGGGCAGGCGCTGGCCGGGCGCGGCGGGCCGCTGGGTGCCTTCGCCACCGGTGGGCTGGCGGTGCTGCTCGCCACCCCATGCACGGCGCCCTTCATGGCCGCGGCCCTCGGCGCCGCGCTGGTGATGCCGCCGGCTGCCACGATGGCGGTGTTCCTGGCGCTCGGGCTGGGGCTCGCGGCGCCCTATGCGCTGCTCGGGCTGATGCCGGGGCTGGCGCGGGCGCTGCCGCGGCCGGGCGCCTGGATGGAAAGGCTGCGCCAGGCGCTCGCCTTTCCGATGTATGCCACCGCCGCCTGGCTGATCTGGGTGCTGTCCCTGCAGGTGGGGCCGGATGGGGTGCTGTTCGGCCTGGCCGGCGCCGTGGTGCTGGCGGCCGGACTATGGGGGCTGGGCCTGGCTCAGCGCGCCGAGGGGCGCCTGCGGATCACAGGCACCGCGGCCGCCGGCGTGGCCCTGCTGGTCGCGCTGGCGCTGCTGCCGCGGCTTTCCGCGGCGCCTGCCGTGGCGGCCGCGGCCGATGCCCAGGCCGAGCCCTGGTCCGCCACGCGCGTGGCGGAGTTGCGCGCGGCCGGCCGGCCCGTCTTCGTCAATGCCACCGCCGCCTGGTGCATCACCTGCCAGGTGAATGAGCGTGTGGCGCTGCGGGCGGCCGGGGTGCGGGATGCCTTCGCAGCGCAGGACGTCGCCTACCTGAAGGCCGATTGGACCCGCGGCGACCCCGCCATTTCCGCCCTGCTGCGCGACCAGGGGCGGGATGGCGTGCCGCTGTACCTGTACTGGGCCCCGGGTGCCGCCGCGCCCCGGCTGCTGCCGCAGATCCTGACCGAGGATGTGGTGCTGGAGGCGTTGCGCGGCGCCTGACGCCGTCAACGCCCGGTTCATCCGCGGCGGTTCAGGATGGGCCATGCGGCTGATCCTGACCCTGCTGGTCCTGCTTCTTGGCGCCCTGCCCGCCCGGGCGGAGGACCCGCCGGCCTGCACCTCGGCGCGGGAGGGGGCGGTGGCCTGCCTCGCCGGGCGGCTCTGCGCCTGCCGCTTCACCCGTGGCGGCTCGATGACCGGGCGGCCGGACCGGCATGCCTGGGATTGCGGTATCCTGCGCCCGGCCTGCGGCGCCGGGCTGGTGCCGCCGGCGATGCCGTCGGCCCCCATGCCCGATATTCTGCTTCAGCCGAGCCTGCCGCCGGGCGCCCTGCCGGAGCGCCGGAGGTGGTGAGGCGGTGGCCTCAGCGCCGGCCGCGCGGCGGGGCGGCGGGGGCGGAGGCGGGCGGCAGGTCTTCCTCCAGCACCGTCAGCATCACGGCGTAGGAGACCTCTCCCTCCTCATCGTCGCGGTGCACCGTGCCGATGACCTCGTCCTGCACGGCGACTTCCACCGATAGTCCGGGACGGGCGGGGGCCAGCAGGGTGATGCGGTCCGTGGCCAGCAGGCGGCGCAGATAGGCCTGCACGCGGGCGATATCGGATGGCTTCATCCGTGGGGAACTCCAGTCTCATTCAAGCCGCCCCTATGCACCCGCGGGCGGCGCAGGTCGAGGCCGGGGCGGGATTTCAGGGGGCGCCGCCGGTCATTCGGGCGAAAACCTGGCGGTCCTTGTTGTCCTGCATCAGCATGGTGAAGCCGGTGATGGTGTCGAGGCCAAGGCCGATGGGCAGGCCGGTATCGGGGTCGGGCTGGATGCTGCCATAGGCGGCGCCGGTCATCTTCTCCCACTTCCCGGCCGGTTTCTTCACCTCCACATGCACCACGGTCGCCTTGAGGATCAGGCGGACGATCGCCTCCTTCGGCGCGCGGGGCTTGGTCAGGCTCGGGTGGCCGGCCAGCATCTGCCAGCCATTGGCCAGTGCCCAGGCGGTGAGTTCTTCCTTGTCCATGGCGTGGTCTTCCCCTGGCTGGCGGTGCGATGCGTATGGTCGCCTCGGCGGACGCTGGCAACGCCGGGGCGCAAAATCTGGAAAGGAGCCGGTGACGGGGTTGCGGCGCGCGGGACGTCTGGTAGATAGCCCGCCTTGCGCGGGACGGGTGGCCGAGTGGTCGATGGCGCACGCCTGGAAAGTGTGTAGACGTGAAAGCGTCTCGTGGGTTCGAATCCCACCCCGTCCATTTTAGCTCCGGCTCGCGCATTCCCGAACATCATCGGAGCCGAGCGAAAACTTGCGAGGCCCCCCCGTACCGAGGCCCCATCTCCTCCGCCAGGAATCAAGCCGTTCCGGGGCATCGCAGCATCGCTGGCGACTTGGCGCGCTCTGAGGGCCGCTACATCGCCCGCAGCAGCGATTTTCCAGACCGCGGCGGAGAGGGCCCGACCCGTCTCGATGGCAACGCAGCACATGCCGGAGAATAAAGGTTTCGGCACCCTGCGGCGAGCCGACCCAGCGCCTTGAAGGACGACCACCGGTACAGCTGCAGACCCGGAGTGGTAAGGTCCACACCTGACGTCGGGGTCGATGCCGCGGCAAGACCGCTTCAGCAGGCTCGATGCGTGGCCACGCCAACCAGAAGGCAGGATGCAATGTCAGCGCGAAACACGGGGGTGCGCAACCTGCCTGCGGCAACAGGTCCGGGACTGTCCGCCGCGCCGAAGCTGACGGATCAGGTCGCCGATGCGGTGATCCGTCAGATTGCCAAGGAAAAACTCCGTCCAGGAGACCGCCTGCCGACCATTGTCGAAATGTGTGAGCTCTATGGCGTGAGCCTCACGGTGGTCCGGGAGGCTCTGGCCCGGCTTCGGTCCGAGGGGGTGGTCGAGACCCGCCAGGGCTCTGGCGCCTATGTTGCTGCGGCCGGCCACCTGCAGCCATTCCGCATCACCGACAGTGGCCTCGGCGCCGAGACGCGCGTCATCGAGGTTCTGGAGATGAGGCTCGGTATCGAGTCGGAAGCGGCCGCCCTGGCATCCAGGCGTGCAACGCCTTCACAGTTGCAGAAGCTGCGCCAGGCCTTCGGCGCGCTGGAACGTGCCGTCGCAGGCGGTGCGGAAGCACATCAGCAGGATCTGGACTTCCACCGGGCCATGGTGGAAGCCGCGAACAACCGGGTCTACGCCGATTTCACGCATTTCCTCCAGCAGCATCTGGAGGAGACCATCGGCATTTCACATGCCCGCAGCCGGCAACGCGGCGTGCTCGGGACCGTGGTCAAGGAGCACGCCGCGATCCTGGATGCCATTGCCGCGCGCAACCCGGTGCGGGCGCGCGAGGCTGCCCGCCGGCATCTCCAGGCGGGTATGGATCGGCTGCTGGCCATCCTCTCGTAATTCCGGCGGCTGGCTGCCACCCGCCCCGCGACGTCGCCCGGATCAGCGAACCGAGCGCCAGATCCCCTCTCCGCCAAGATCCTTGGCACCATACAGGGACAAAGCCCCGGCGTCGAAATCGAAGCCGAGGCCGGGTCCCTCCGGCAGCAGCAGGTCGCCTTTGTCGAGTACAAGCTGGCGGTCGATCAGGCGCCGGAAATTGACGATGTGGTCATCCGGCATGAACTCGACATAGCTCGCATTCGGGGTGCTTGCGACCAGATGGACATGGATGTCGTGCCAGGCATGCGGAGATACCGTGACGCCGAAGCTTGCAGCCGTTGCGGCAATCCTGCGCCATTCCGTGATGCCGCCGCAGACGGTCGCATCGGTCTGCAGGATCGCGGCCGCCTCTTTCTCAAGAAGTTCCTTGAATCGCCACCGCCCGGCCTCGATCTCGCCGGTTGCGACCGGGATGCTCGTGGCGCGCGCGAGGCGTGCATGGTTGTCGATGTCATCGGGGAGGAAAGGCTCCTCGATCCAGCCAGGCTCGAATTCCTCCAGCGGCCGCGTATAGCGTAGCGCCGTCGGCAGATCGGGCCAGGCATTGTTGGCGTCGAGCATCAACTCGACATCCGGCCCGATCGCCTCACGCACCGCGCGCACCCTGGCGGCCTCCTCCCGGGGCGAGAGACGTCCGACCTTCATCTTCACGGCACGATAGCCCTGGTTTGCGAAGGCGCGCATCTCCTCCGCCAAATCGTCGTTGCTTTTTCCTGGCCAGTAGTAGCCGCCGCTGCCGTAGCACGGCACGCGGTCCAGCACCGTCGCACCGAGATACCGGTAGAGCGGCAGTCCGACGGTCCGTGCGTTCAGATCCCAGATTGCGGTGTCGAGCGCGGACATCGCGCGCATCACGGCACCGGCGCGGCCGAGCAACAAGGTATCCTGATACATCTCTCGCCACAGGCCCTCGACCCGATGGCTGTCCTGGCCGATCAGGCGCGGCGCAAGCGCATCGACGACCGCGTCGAGCAGAAGCTTCCCTGCCGCATTGACGGCGTAGCAGTAGCCGATGCCATGCGCGCCATCCGACGTCCGGATTCGGACCAGGCAGTATTCACGGGCCGTGACCCTGCGTGTGGAGAAAAGAACAGGGTTGTCCAGCGGTACCCGCGCAACACAGGCCTCGACGGCCTCGATCTTCGGCATGTCCGATTACTCTATCCTGATGTTGGCTTCGCGGATCACGCGCGACCACTTTTCATCCTCGGCCCGCATGAGCGCGGCGAAGGCGTCGGGCGCACCATTGATGACCGTCGCATCCTGCGAGGTAAACTGGGCCCGCAGCGCCGGCTGTGCCAGGACCTCAGCGGTATCGGCGTGAATCCGCGCAACCAGGTCCTGCGCGAGCCCACCTGACGCGATCAAGCCGAACCAGACATCGGCGTCATAGCCTGGCACGCCGGCCTCCGCGACGGTTGGTACTTCCGGCATGACCGCGGAGCGCCCGGTCGTGGTCACGGCGAGTGGACGCACCCGGCCATCCCGGACCATGGGCAGGACCTGGGTCGTGGTCAGAAGGGACACAGGAATGACGCCAGCAACCAGGTCCATCAGCGCCGGTGCGCCACCGCGGTAGCTCACATGGTTCAGCTTGATACCCGCCATGCTGGCGAAAAGCTCCACCGCCAATTGCTGGGACGAGCCGGTTCCTGGTGAGGCGTAGTTGATCTCCCCCGGCTTCTCGCGCGCAAGGCGGATCAGATCCTGTAGCGTTTGTGCAGGAAAGGCGGGGTGCGTGACGAAGACGAAGGGTGCGCGCGCCACAAGGGTGAGCGGCGTGAAATCCCGCAGCGGATTGTATGACAGGTTCGGATAGAGCGGCCGGTTGGTGACGTGCGAGGAGATCGTCATCATCAGGGTGTAGCCGTCGGCTGCCGACCTCGACAGCGCCTCGGTGCCGATGATGCCATTGGCGCCACCGCGGTTTTCCACGACGACCGGCTGTTTCCACTTCTCCGAAAGCGCGGCGGCAACCGCACGGGCGAAGATGTCGGTGGATCCGCCGGGCGGAAAGCCGACCAGCACCCTGACGGGCCTGGATGGAAAGGCCTGCGCCATGGATTGCCTGGCCGCCAGGGGCGTCACCGCCGCCAGGCCCAACGCCGCTGTCAGTGATCTCCGCGTGACGCGCATCGCATTTCCTCCGCGTGGTCGGGCGTTTGCTCGCCCCTGTTCAGATTTTCTGCGGAGAGACTAGCACTTGTCGTCGCTAAGTCAAAAGGTCACCATATGAATTATGCGAGGCGGCCGGCTGCCGCTTCCCAGCGCATCAGGCTTGGAGACGTCCGTGAAGATCACCAACATCCGCTCGATCGTCGTGAATGCCCAGATGCGCAACTGGGTCTTCGTGAAGGTCGAGACCGACCAGGACGGGCTCTATGGCTGGGGCGAAGCGACGCTGAACTGGAAGACGCGCGCCGTGGTTGGTGCCGTCGAGGACCTGAAGCCGCTCCTCCTCGGGCGGGACCCTCGGGACATCGAGCAGATCTGCCGCATCCTGCAGAAGCACAGCTATTACCGCCTGGGCATCATCGGCATGACGGCGATCAGCGGCATCGAGCATGCGCTGTGGGACATCTTTGGAAAATCGGTGGGCCTGCCGGTGTGGCGGCTTCTCGGCGGCAAGGTGCGCGAGCGTGTGAAGCTCTATACGCATCTGGGCCTGGGCGACATGGCGTCCGTCTATGAAACCTTTGATCCGGAAAGGATGGTTGCAAAGGCGCAGGCGATCCTGGAGCACGGCTACCGCGCGCTGAAGGTGGTCTTCATCCCCTACCTGCATCAGACGGCCTCGCCTTCCGCGGTGTCGCATGTCGAGAAACTGGGGCGGAGGCTTCGTGAGGCCGTGGGGCCGGATGTGGAGATCATGATCGACTTCCATGGCCGCCCCGGAACGGTCAGCGCCGCGCTCCAGTTCATCCGGGCGCTCGAGCCGATCTCGCCCCTGTTCTGCGAGGAACCCATCCAGCCCGGCGATACCGAAGGCATGCGCCAGATCGTGCAGCAGGCCAGATGCCCCATCGCCACCGGGGAACGACTGGTGGGGGTCCGCGAATTCGCGGATCTTCTCGGGGCGCGTGGTGCCAACATCGTGCAGCCGGATCTGAACCACTGCGGCGGCCTGCTGGAGGCCCGCAAGATCGCAGCCTTCGCGGAGGTCGCGCAGGCGGGCATCGCACCACACAATCCCAATGGGCCACTGGCTGGAATCGCCGCGCTGCATTTCGCCGTGGCGACGCCGAACTTCGTGATCCAGGAGGCGATGCCCGGTTCCGTGCCCTGGTATCATGACGTCGTGCGACAGCCGGTCGTGGCGGCGGACGGCCATTGGCCCGTGCCCGAACTGCCCGGCTTCGGCGTCGAGGTCGATGAGCGGGAAGCGGCGCGGCATCCCTTCGAACAGGAAGTCCTGCATACGGCCAACGCCGTGCTCGACGACGGCACCATCGTGGATTGGTGAGCGGTGATGAAGGTCTTCGTACTCGCGCAGCACGCACCCCAGGCGGGCCGGCTTCAGACACTGCTCGGTACCGGCTTCGAGGTGATTGGCATCGCGGCCTTTCCGGAGGAAGGGCCGATCGAGGCCGAGGTGGTCATCGCCACCCACCTCACGCCGGATCAGGCGCAACGCTTGCAGTGCCGCCTTCTTCACGTACCCGGCGCCGGTCTGGACGGCATCGCGCTCGACGCGATTCCGCCGGGGTGCGCGGTGGCGAATGTCTTCAGCCACGAGATCCCGATGGCCGAGTTCGCCATGTTCGCCATTCTGGACCATTGCATCAGGCCCGCCGACATGCCGGGGCACCTTGATGCGGCAACCTGGCCGACCGCCTACCGGACACGGTCGCTGCATGAGGAGGCGGCGGGCAAGACCCTCGGCATGGTCGGCTTCGGCCATATCGGGCGCGAGCTGGCGCGCCGCGCCGCGGCCTTCGAGATGCGCGTCGCCGCCGTGAGCCGCCGTGGCGGTGACGTATGCGGCGCGGACTGGGTGCGCCCGGCCTCCGGACTGGAGGAGATGCTTCCGGTGGCGGATTTCCTGGTGCTCTGCTGCCCGCTGACGCAAGCCACACGCGGCCTGATCAACCAGAGGCAGCTTCTTTGCATGAAGCCGTCGGCCGTTCTCATCAACCTCGGACGTGCGGAGGTCGCGGTCGAGGAGGACCTGTTCAACGCCCTGCGGGACCGCCAGATCGCGGCCGCATATCTCGACGTATGGTACCACTACCCGAAAGCGGGTGAGACTGCCTTGGCCCCCTCCCGCTACCCGTTTCACGAGCTGGCCAATGTCCGCTGCACGCCGCACGCATCGGCATGGACCGAGCAACTTCTGCGGCGCCGCTACGAACAGATCGCCAGCAACATCCGCAGGCTCGACAAGGGTGGCGATTTCGAAAACCTGGTTCGCCCGGCCGGCCGGAACGCACGTAACCGTCATCTGGCACCCACCTTGCGGCGCGGGCGTCTGATGGTGCGCTGTCGCGGCTGATGTCGCGACGGGGATTGGGATGGAGATCGAG
>LNFM01002189.1_pt1 | contig 47727 bp, 45 predicted proteins | sample 596031 | NCBI WGS metagenome assembly LNFM01 (sample SAMN04254537, study PRJNA301005) | activated carbon metagenome | isolation source: dual media filters at the Ann Arbor, Michigan drinking water treatment plant | place: USA: Ann Arbor
GGCGACCCGGACGGCACCGCCCTGGATCAGTTCGCCTCGTGGTCACAACAGACCCGTAAAGATGGCGGGCGCACTTGCATCATGTGATGCTCGGGCTCGAGATGCTCACGATCCGCGCCGCCAAGGGGCCCGACTACTACGAGCGGGCGGAGTTCGCCCGCGACGACTACTACGAGGAGCGCGGGCAGGTTCGGGGCAGCTGGGAGGGGACGGCGGCCGAGTCCCTGGGGCTCAGTGGCGCACCCGGAGATGGCGCGCTTGGGGAGTTGCTCGAGGGCCGGGATCCGACGTCGGGGCAGGAACTCGCGGGCGCTGGGCGCCGTCGCGGCGGGAACGTCGCCTTCGATCTCACCTTCACCGCGCCAAAGAGCGTCAGCGTGCTCGCCGCGGTCGGGGATGAGTCGATCCGCCGGGCAATCCTCGCCGCGCAGGCGGCCGGCGCCCGGGCCGGTCTTGACTACCTCGAGCGTCGCGCCTGCTTCGTGCGGCGCGGGCGCAACGGGGTCAGAGTCCAGCGTGGTCAGGGCTTCGCCGGCGCGATGTACCTGCACGAGATGGCGCGCTCGGGCGATCCACACCTGCACGCGCACCTGGTGATCGCCAACCGGGTGAAGGGGCCCGATGGGCGCTGGAGCGCGCCGGACATGCGTCCGGTGTTCGCCGAGGCCAAGACCGCCGGCACGATCGCCGAGGCGGTGATGCGCGACGCGCTTACACGATTGCTCGGCGTCGAGTGGGGACCGGTCCGCAACGGGATCGCGGAGCTCGCCGGCGTGCCCACGCGGGTCTGCGAGCACTTCTCTCAGCGCCACGCCGAGATCGTCGAGGAGGCGACCGCCCGTGGGTACGTGAGCGCCCGCGGTATCGCCGTCATCCAGCGCGAGACGCGTGATCGAAAGCGGGTCCTCTCACGCGAGCGCGCCGCGGGCGAATGGCGCGCCCGCGCAGCCGAGCACGGCTTCGGCGCGCGGGAGCTCGCCGCTCTCATCGGCCGGTCGCGGGGTGGGGACGCCGAGCGACGGCATAGAGAGCTCGACGCCTGCCGCTCGAGGATGCTCGGGTCGGCCGGACTCACTCAGCGCAGCGCCCACTTCACCCGTCGTGAGGTGATCCAGGCGCTCGCCGAGGCCCACCCCGAGGGGGCGGCGATCGGGCTTCTCGAGGCCCTGGCCGACGACTTCATCACGACCTCGTGCGTGCCGCTCGTCGGCGCTCGCGTCGAGCCAAACCGTGGACACCAGGAGGCGCTCTTCTCGACGCCCGACATGCTCCGCTGTGAGGTCCGGCTGCTCGAGACGGCCGCAGGGGTGGACCCGCACGGCGGACTCGTCGCGTCTGAGGACGCGGTCGAGCGAGCGATCGACGCCCGGCCGACGCTCGGCGCAGACCAGGCCGCCGCGGTGCGGCACCTCTGCTCGGGCCATGCCCGGGTCCGCGTCATGGAGGCGCGCGCGGGGACCGGCAAGACCTTCGCCCTCGAGGCGGTAAGAGAAGCCTACGAGGACTCTCACATCCCGGTGATCGGCGTCGCCTGGCAAGGTCAGGCCGCCGACGTCCTGCAGCGCGACGCCGGAATCCCATCGCAGACCGCAGCGCTGCTCCTCGATCGCCTCGCGCGCGGGCACGAGGACGCGATTCCGCCCGGCTCGGTGATCGTCTGTGACGAGGCCTCGATGATGCCCACGCGTGCACTCGAGCGCCTCGCGAGTGAAGCGGCGCAGCGCTGCGCCCGCCTCATCTTGGTCGGTGATCGTGCCCAGCTGCCCGCTATCGACGCCGCCGGTGGCTTCGCTGCTCTGGCAGATGGTCTGGGGGCAGCGGAGCTGACCGAGAACCGACGCCAGCGCACGGACTTGCAGCGCCAGGTGTCGGAGCGGCTGTCGGGGGGACGCCCCGGCGACGCACTGAGCCTGCTCTCCGATCACGGTCGTCTGCTCGGGTTCGACGACGCGCGGGAGGCTCGAGCGTCTCTCGTCGCGGCGTGGGCGGAAACCTGTCTGGCGAGTCCCGAACGCGGGCTGATCCTTGCCCACGACCGTCACGAGGTCGCGACCCTCAATGAGATGGCGCGCGTCGTCCTGGACGACGCGGGTCTGCTCGGACCTTCGCGACTGGCTGCGCACGGGAGGGAATGGGCGGCGGGCGACCGTCTCGTCTGCCGGCGCAACGACTACCAGGTCGGCGTCCGCAACGGAACCCGGGGGACCGTGCTCGAAGTCGACGTGACGAACCGGACGCTGTTGGTGCGAACGGACGAGGCGGCGGAGGTCCGTCTGCCCACGCAGTACCTCGCCGACGCGCATCATGGCTACGCGCTCACCGGGCACGTAAGTCAGGGCACTACCGTCGATCGCACCTACCTGTTAGCGACCCCGGAGCGTGGCGGCAAGGAGTGGGCATACGTCGCCGCGAGTCGTCAGCGCGTCGACCTGTTCCTCTTCGCGGTGCACCACGAGCCCGAGAGGCAGGAAGCGGCGCTCGCTCGCTCGTGGGGGCGCTCCGATGCTAAGCAGCTCGCCCTCGACCACGTTGATGGAGTCAGCTACGGCGAGGCAGTCAGAGCCGCGCGAAGCGAGCTCGAGCAATCACTCCCGGAACGCATGGCCGCGAGGATCAGAGTCCTCAGACAGCTGAGGGAGGACGCGCGTACCGTCGCGGGAGCGGGGGGAGAGGAGGCGCCGCGCGCGCGCCAGGATGCACAGCGGATCGGTCTTGATCTACGCCACCTGGAAACAGCGCTCGGGCGATGGTCGGCCCGGTCAGAGCTGGCGCGTCCCGCGGGGCGGTCGGTGTCGGCGCTCGGGCCCCGGCCGACGGAGTCGGAGGAGCGGCGGGGCTGGGATCACGCGGTGAGACGAGCCAGCCTCCAACCTTCCTCGAAGGCGCGATCACGGGATCTGTCGTAGCGTCGGCTCAGAGGTGAAGGTCGGTGCCGAGGCTCAGGAGGCGGCCGACTTCGTCTCGCTCGCGCGAAGCGGGGACTGGATGCGGCCGAGGTACCCTCCGTGCAGATGAATCAGGATCCTACGCCAACCCTTCACCCGGTGACCGTCCCCGAGGCGCTCGCCCTGGTCGTCGGTGCGCCGCATGGGCTGCTGGCGCTCGGCATGCCGGGCTGCGCGGCCTGCCGGCTCCTTCCCGCCTCGTTGGCGGAGATCGGCCGGGCGCGGCCCGAGCTCGCCATCGCGATCGGCGAGTTCAGGAGCGTCGAGGACTGGGCGCTCCGCGAGGAGCTCCTGTGGCCGCGCGGGATCCGCGTCAGCCGCTCCTCGGTGCCCGCGATGGCGCTGCTCATCGATGGCGCGGTCGTGGCCGGCCGGCCGGGCGGCGGGCCGGCGTTCGTCATCGACCGCTGGCTGGAGCCCGTCCTCGGCCCGTCATCTGTCGTGTTCGACGAGCGCCCGACGCCCGGCGAGCTCGCGGCGCTCGATGCCCAGGCGGGCGTCATCGCCGGTCACCGCGCCGTCAAGAGCCGCCGGGACGCCTCCCTCGGGGCCGCCTGACGCGCCCGCCCCGGTCCGCGCCTCAGGCGGGCGGCTCCCCCGGGGCGGGCAGGGCACCGCACGCCTGGAGCAGGCTCTGGACCATGTCGGCGAGGCGCACGACACCGCTCACGCGCCGGTCGCCCGTGACGACCGGCAGGCTCCGGATGCCGTGGTGCAGGAAGAGCTCGGCGGCGTGCGACTCGGAGTCGTCGAGGTCGACGGCCACCGGGTCGCGGCTCATGTGCTCGCCGACCGTGGTGCTCGCCGCATCGCGCGCTCTTCGCACCAGCGAGGGGAAGTCGCGGGTCAGGAACTCGGTGTTGCGGAACTGCTGCAGGTAGGCGGGAAAGAGCGCCTCCAGCAGGTCGCGCTCGGCGAGGTAGCCCACCAGCCGCCCACCGGCGTCGACCACGGGCAGCCCGCCCCCCGCGTCGGCCATCCGGTCGGCCGCGTGGGCGAGGTCGTCGGCCTCGCCCAGGGGCTCGACCCGCTGCACGAGCTCCGCGAGCGGCTTGGGTTGGAGTCGTTCGAGGGGGTCGCCCACCGCTACACCTCCACCAGGAGAATCCACAGGGTCGCCACGACCATCGAGGCCAGTGTGGCGGGAACGCCGACGCGCAGGAAGCGCATGAACGACAGCTCGCGGCCCGCCTTCTTCAGGGCGCCCGCGGCGACCAGGTTCGCGCTGGCCGCGACGAGGGTGAAGTTGCCGCCGTAACACGCGCCGATCGACAGCGCCCACCAGTTGGCGTCGCTCCCGCCGAGCTGGTCCACCACCGGTGCCATCGCCGCGGTGAAGGGGATGTTGTCGACGATGCCGCTCGCGATCGCCGATCCCCAGAGGATGCCGAGCGCCTGCGTGGTGGCCGAGCCGCCGGTCGCGTCCGCGAGCCAGTCGGTGATCCGCTCGAGGACGCCGTTCACCTCCAGGGTGCCCACGACGACGAAGAGCCCGACGAAGAAGAACAGCGTCGTCCACTCGATCGCGACGAGCGGCTGCTCGACGTCCACTCCGCTGGTCAGCAGGTAGAGCGCCGCTCCCGAGAGGGCGATCGTGGCCGGCTCGAGCCCGAGCGCGCTGTGGACGAAGAAGCCGAGGACCGTCAGGCCGAGGCAGCCGAGCACGATCGTCACCTCGCGCCGGGGGCCGAGGCTGGCCGACGCGTCGAGGAAGGCGAGCTCCTCCACGCGGCCCTCCGGGGGCGTCAGGGCGCGCCGGTACAGGAGGTAGAGGCCCGCCGTAACGAGCAGGTACGACAGCACCGCCGGCGGGCCGACGTGAACGAGGAAGTCGTTGAAGCCGAGCCCGCTCTGGCCGGCGATGATGATGTTGGGAGGGTCGCCGATCAGGGTGGCCGCCCCGCCGAGGTTGCTGGCGATCACCTCGGCGACGATCAGGGGGATCAGATCGAGCTCCAGGGCATCGGCGATCACGAAGGTGATCGGCACCACCAGCAGGATCGTCGTCACGTTGTCGAGGAAGGCCGACGCGATCGCCGTCGTGCCCGTGAGGCCGAACATGAGCCTCGCTGGTTGCCCGCGCGAGGCCTGCCCGACGCGGATGGCGAGGTAGGTGAAGACCCCGGTCCGCTCGGTGCCCCAGACCAGCACCATCATCCCGGCGAGCAATCCGATCACGCCCCAGTCGATGGCCGCGATGGCCTCCTCCTGGGAGATCAGCCCGGCGAGCGCGGCGACGGCGGCTCCGGCGAGGGCGATCTTCGTGCGGTGGATCCGCTCGGAGACCACGATGCCGAGTACGACAACGAACAGACCTGCGGCGATGGCTTCCTGCACAGCGGCTCCAGGGGTCGGTCCGACCCCGCTGCGCCACCGTCCCCGGGGGGCGATCGCCGTGCGCGCGGCAGCCCGGCACCAGGCCCGATCACACTAGCCAGTGCGGAGCGGGGCCGCGAGCGCGGTGGACGTCGGGCGAATGCCCGATTCGCCATCGCTCTACACTTCGAGCGTCATCGACACGGCGACTCCAGTCCCAGGGCCCGCGTCGGCTACGGTGCTTGGTGTCAAGAGCACGCGCCAGGGGGCATGTGATCGGCTCTTCGTCTCGGCTCGCCACGCTCGTCCGCCCCACCATCGCTTCCCCAGGTCCGCGATCCGGGACGGCCCTGACGGTACGCGGCTGCCCTTGACCCACATCGCGTGCTGCATCGATCACCCGGAGGAGGCGGAGCTGGCCCTGTCGGAGGCGGCGCGCCTTTGCGCCGGCTCCTCGGGTCGCTTCACGCTCGTCCACGTGGCGCCGCCCGTCCCGGTCCTGCTCGGCGGGCTGGGCGGCTGGGAGGTCGATGAGCGTGATCCCCTCGGTCCTGCGCGTCGCTGGCTCGAGGAGCGCCGGGCCAGAATCCCAGGGGCCGAGGCGCAGCTGCTCTCGGGCGATCCACCCGGAGAGGTCGCGGCACGCTGGGCGCGCGAGGCCGGCGTCGACCTGATCGTGTCCACGGCTCACCAATCCCGCGTCCAGGGCGCTCTTCTGGGGAGCTTCTCGCGCGACCTCGCCTACGCAGCGGGCTGCCCCGTCCTGATCGCGCGTCCGGGCCCGCCCTCGAGCGTTCAGGGCCCTCCCGGCTCCGGCGCGGCGCCGTATCGCCACATCGCCGCCTGCCTCGACCACACGCCGGGCGCCGGCAGGGTGATCGCGATGACCCGGGAGCTCGGGCGGCGAGGATCCGCTGCGCTCAGCGTCGTCCATGTGGTGGCGCCGCCGCGCGCAACTCCGAGGGGGCTGATCGCGAAGATCTTGCCGATGCCCGCGGCGCGCAGGCTCCGGGCGAGCCGTCTGCTCCGCCGCGCGGCGGCCGAGTGCGAGGGCGCCGACGCCGTCCTGCTCGCCGGCCATCCCGCTCAGGCCGCCTGCGAGTGGGCGGCGTCCGCCGGTGTGGATCTCCTGGTCATCGCCCCGCGCGATCACCAGCCCCGCGGCCTCGGCGGCTTCGCCGCCCAGCTTGCCCGCTCGGCGCCGTGTTCGGTCCTCGTGGTCCGAGGCGGCGACTGACCAACTGACGGCGCGGATACCGGGCACTCGCGGATCATCCCGGCCGGCTTACCCGCATGCGCTGCCGTAGCCACTTCTCCGCTCCCACGGCGGCGTAGACGCAGAGGCCGACTCCGATGATGCGCACCCACGCCTGCAGGCCAAGGGGGGCGGTGTGGAAGAGGGTCTGCATGAACGGGGCGTAGGTGATCAGGATCTGGAGGCCCACCATCGTCAGGACGCCGCCGGTGACCCAGTGGTTGCTGAAGACGCCGACCCGGAACATCGAGTGCTCGAGCGAGCGGCAGTTGAACAGGTAGAAGAGCTCACCCACGACGAAGACGTTGACCGCCGCCGTGCGGGCCTCGGCCAGCGACGCGCCGCCTGCCTGCTCCCAGTGGAAGAGCAGGAAGGAGCCGGCCATCAGCAGCCCGGACACGAGCAGGATCCGCCCGATCAGCTCGCCGGTCAGGAGCGGGCGCGCCGGGTCGCGCGGCGGGCGGCCCATGATGCCCGGCTCCTTCGGCTCGAAGGCGAGCATCAGCCCGAGGGCCACGGCCGTGGTCATGTTGATCCAGAGGATCTGGACCGGAAGGATCGGCAGGGTGGTGCCGGCGACGATCGCCGCCAGGATCAGCAGCCCCTCGCCCATGTTCGTCGGCAGGGTCCAGACGATGAACTTGGTCAGGTTGTCGAAGACGCGGCGACCCTCCTCGACGGCCGCGGCGATCGAGGCGAAGTTGTCGTCGGTGAGCACGACGTCCGATGCCTCCTTGGCGACCTCGGTGCCGGCGGCGCCCATCGACACCCCGATGTCGGCCTGCTTGAGCGCCGGGGCGTCGTTCACGCCGTCGCCGGTCATCGCCACGACGTGCCCGCGCGCCTGGAGGGCCTCGACCAGGCGCAGCTTCTGCTCGGGTGCGACCCGCGCGAACACGCGCGCCCGCTCGACCGCCTCCGCCAGCTCGCCCTCGGGCAGCGCGGCGAGGTCGGCCCCGCTCAGCACCTCGGGCCCCCCGGCGCGCCCCTCGGGACCCTCGAGCTGGAGGCGCTCGGCGATCGCCCGTGCGGTGGCGACGTGATCCCCGGTGATCATCTTCACCGCGATCCCGGCCGCGTGGCAGCGCGCGACCGCCGCCATCGCCTCGGGCCGCGGTGGGTCGAGCATCGCCACGAGGCCGAGCAGGGTCAGCCCGCCCATCTCAACGAACCCCCGCCCGAGCGTCACGGTGCCCGGCGGCACCGAGGCACGCGCGATGGCGAGCACCCGAAGGCCCTCGCCGGCGAGCCGCTCGACGTCGGCGAGCACGGCCGCCGGATCGAGCGCGACCTCCTGGCCGCTCGGCCCGAGCGCCGTCCCGCATCGGGGCAGCACCCGCTCGGGTGCGCCCTTGACGTAGACGACCGGCCCCTGCCCCGGCGCCCCGGCGTGGAGCGTGGCCATGTACTGGTGCTCGGATTCGAAGGGGATCGCGTCGATGCGCGCTCGCCGACGGGCAAGCGCGACCGGGTCGAGGCCGCCCTTGCGGGCCACGACCAGCAGGGCCGCCTCGGTGGGGTCGCCGACCACCTCATGGCGCCCCTCGCGCTCGCGCAGACGGGCGTCGTTGCAGAGCGCGCCCGCCATGAGGCATTCGCTCAAGGCGGGCCATTCCCCGGCGTCGACGGCGCGCTGACCGCGCCGGATCGCCCCGAGCGGCGCGTACCCGGCTCCCTCCACTGCGAAGGACTCACCGGCGGCCAGAATCGCCTGGACGGTCATCTGGTTCTCGGTCAGGGTGCCGGTCTTGTCGCTGCAGATGACGGTCGTGCTCCCGAGCGTCTCGACCGCAGGCAGCTTGCGCACGATCGCGCGGCGGCGGGCCATGCGGCTCACCCCGATGGCGAGCGTGATCGTGACGGCCGCGGGAAGGCCCTCGGGGATCGCCCCGACGGCGAGGGCGACCGCGGCCACGAACATCTCGGAGGCGGGCTCCCCGCGCGCGACGCCGATCGCGAAGGTGAAGGCCGCCAGGGCGACGATCACGATGCTGATGATCTTGCTGAAGTGGGCGATCCGCCGGGTGAGGGGGGTGTCGATGCCGCCGGCCTCGCCGACCAGGCGGTGGATCCGGCCGAGCTCGGTGTCGCCGGCCGTGCTCATGACTACGCCGGCCCCGCGGCCGGCGCTCACGAGGGTGCCGGCGAAGGCGAGGTTCTCGCGGTCGGCCATGACCGTGTCGCGCGGCAGGATCCGGTCCGACTTCTCGACCGGCGCCGACTCGCCGGTGAGCGTGGACTCGTCTGCGCGCAGCTCTCGCACCGAGACGAGGCGAAGGTCGGCGGGCACCTTGTCGCCCGACTCGAGCAGCACCAGGTCCCCCGGCACGAGCTCCTGCGAGTCGATCGCGAGCTTCCGCCCGCCCCGCACCACCGTCGCGCGCGTGCGCGCCATCCTCACGAGCGCCTCCAGGGCCTGCTCGGCGCGCGATTCCTGGACGAACCCGATCGCGGCGTTGATCAGGACGACGCCGAAGATGACGCTCGCATCCACCGCGTTGCCGAGGAGGGCCGTGACCGCGCCCGCTGCCACGAGGATGTAGATGAGCGGGTGGTGGAACTGGAGGGCGAGGCGCACGAGCGGACCCTGGCGGCGCATGGCCGGGAGCACGTTGGCCCCGAAGCGCTCCCTGCGTGCCGCGGCCTCGGCGTCATCGAGCCCGTGCTCCGGATCGGATTCGAGCAGCAGGACGGCCTCATGGACCGCCAGATGATGGAGCTCCTGAACGGTGGGCGGATGCCGGGAAGTGGATCCGCGATCGCTCATCCGGGGCGCCGGATCACGAGCAGCGTGTGACCGGTCTCCGGGAGGTCAGGGACGCACCACCAGCACCGACGACGCGGCGCGGTGCGCGACGCGCTCGCTCACGCTGCCGAGCGCGCGCACGCCGCCGACGCCGCGAGAGCCGACGACCAGTAGATCAGCCCTTGATGCGGCGTCGACGAGGGCCTCGACGGGGCGATGTCGCTCGACCCTGACCCGATGAGGCGCAGCACGGTGGACCAACTCGTCGAGGTCGATGCCCACGTCGAGCGTCGCGATGACCGCGGTCAGACTGCTCGCGGGGTCCTCGCAGAGCCGCGCCGCGACCGAGAGCGCGTGCAGGCTGGCATCGGAGCCGTCGACGCCGACCACGACCCTCGACGGGAAGGCGGCCGGGTCGAATGGCGCGCGGGCCAGGAGCACGGACGTCGGAGCGTCGTGGAGCAGCATCGTGGCGACGCTGCCGAGAGCGGCCCCGATGAGGCGCCGCCCTCCGTGCGCACCGACCGCGATCAGGGTCGCGCCTGTCCGAACGGCCTCGTCGCGAAGCTCGTCGTACGCCCTGCCGCTGACAAGACGCGTCTCGGCGCTGACGAGATCGCCCACCTGCCGCTGCGCCCAGGCGAGCGAGTCGCGTGCCATCACTCCCACCGACTCGTTCAGCTCGCCGAGATCACGTTGGGGCGTCTCGAGGATGTCCCACACGATCAGCTCGGGGCCCCAGCGGCCCGAGACGGCGTCGAGGAAGTGGGTGGCCGCGACCAGCGCCAGGCGTCCGTCGGGGCCGGCCATCCGGGCCGCCTGTCGCGCGGCCTCGAATGCCTCGCGCGTGCCATCGATGCCACACACGACGCTCTGAAACGGAGAGCCTGTCACCCCGCGCCTTCCTCGACGATTCCCGTGGCCTTGATCATAGGCCCGAGGGTTCCGAGAGCGTTCGACGCCGGGGCGGCGATGCCGGGACGGGTCGCTGTAGTCGTCTCACGGCGGCTCCGTACTGCCCCCCACGCTGAGCTGCACTGCGAGCACCACGAGATAGGCGGCCGTCGCAGTGAAGCCGCTGGCCGGCCAGGCGATCCACGAGTTGAAGACACGGGTGATGACCGCTGCTCCCCCGATGGCGGCGGCGACACTCAGGAGGTGGAGTGCCTGCCAGAGTCGGAAGCTCCGCGGGTGCGGCGGGCTCACTCGACCCTGGCCTCGGTTCGCAACGAAGCCCACCGCTGCGAACGCGGCGATGGCCCCCAGGACGAACGCGAGGGCGTCCCCCTCCGTCGGGATCCCGCGATGGTGCAGCACCACCGCGCTCGTTGCCCAGATGGTCAGTGTGTAGCCGTAACTCGTCGCACTCGAGGCGATGACCCAGCGGAGGGTGGCTGCGAAGGGCACTGGTCAATATTGGCCGACGGGAAGAGTGCGTGTGCCGTCGAGCTCGTCCTGGCCCAGCCCTGCCGGCGGCTCGGACCCGAGCCGATCGATGATGGCGGGCCAACCTCCTGGTCCGCGGTGCTGGGCCACAAGGATCCGCACTCCGACCCAGGGGGCCACGTTAGGGCCCGGCCCGGGCCTCCGAGTCGGGGTGCAGAGGGCGCGGTCCTCGCCTTGTAGCGAACGGCCGCGCGGCTTAACCACGGCGACCCACGAGAGGGGCAGTCACCGGACGGCGTATGCCGGGACGAGGCGCTCACGCGGCGCAACAGGACAGCTTAGACACGTCCCTTGTGAACGTCTGGGCCGCGAGCTTGAGCGACTCGGCAATCGTCAGGTACGGCGCCCAGACGGCGCCGAGCTCCTCGACGCTCATGCCGCGCTCGATGGCGATCGTGGCGGCCAGGACGACGTCGGCCGCGTTGGACGCGACGACCGTCGCTCCGAGCAACCGACCGGTGACGGCGTCGGCGACGAGTTTGGCGACGCCGCGCGTGTCGCCGTTGACGAGCGCCCGCGGGACGACCTCCATGGGAAGCACGCGCGTCTCGACCTCGAGTCCGGCCGCGCGCGCCATGGCCTCGGTCAGCCCAGCGGACGCGATGGTCGGCTCGGTGAAGATGATCCGCGGCAGCGAGCCGAAGTCGAGCCGCCGCCCGCCCTCGCCGAAGGCGTTCTCGGCGGCCGCCGCCCCGCCGGCGGCCGCGACGTAGACGTACTCGGGCTGTTGGGTGCAGTCGCCGGCGGCGAAGATGCCGGGGACGTTGGTGCGCTGCTCGGCCGAGACGAGGATGTGGCCGGAGTCGTCGGTCTCGACTCCGACGCGTTCGAGGCCGAGGCCGTCGGTGTTGGGCGTGCGGCCGGTGGCGAGGAGGATCTCGTCCACCCGCACCTCGAACGCGTTGCCCTCGCCGTCGACGCCGCGAAGGACCTTGACATCCCCCTCGAGGGTCACGGCCTGGGTTGTGTGGTGCTCGAGCACGGCGTGTCCGGCCTCGGTGAGCACCTCGCGGATCACCTCGGCGGCCTCCGGCTCGGCGGCCGGGACGAGTCGGTGCCGCGCGATGAAGGTCACCTGCGCGCCGAAGTCGCCCAGCATCTGGCCGAGCTCGAGGCCGACAGAGCCCGTGCCGAGCACGGCCAGGCGCGCCGGCGGACGCTCGAGATCGAGGGCCGAGGTCGAGGTCAGGTAGCCCGCCTCCTCGAGGCCGGCGATGGCGGGGACCGAGGGTCGGCCGCCGACCGCAAGCAGAATGGCGCGGGCGCGCACCGCCTCATCGGCGACGCTCACCGTGTGGGGGTCGAGGAGCTCCGCGTGGCCCCCGCGAAAGGCGATCCCGTACTCGCCCAGCAGGTGCTCGTACTTGTCGGCGCGAAGGCGCTCCACGAGGGCTCGCTTGCGGCGCTGGGCGGCGCGCATCCGCTCGGGGTCGCCGTGGGCGGCGATCCCGTCGACGAGCATGGCCTTGGAGGGGATGCAGCCGACGTTGACGCAGGTGCCGCCGATGGTCCCCCGCTCGACCATCAGGACGCTGCGGCCGAGGTCGCGGGCGAGGATGGCGCCCGCGAAGGCCCCGCCGCCGGAGCCGATCACGAGAAGATCGACGTCGAAGTCGCCGCCCACCTCACCAGCGCCCGCGTCGATCTCGCGCATGCCGGCGAGCCGATACTGGGTGCCGTCCAGGGCCGCCCGAAGGCCCGCCTCGGCGGCGTGGTCCGCGTCGAGGAGCGCGCGCCCGGTGCGCCAGTCCACCTCGACGCGCTCAGCGCCGGCCGCCTCGAGCGCCTCGCGGACGTGCACGGCGCAGCGGTCGCAGGTCATCCCGTGAACGTCTGCCTGGTGTCGCGTCATCCCGAAGCCCTCGTCGCGGTGGCCGGCGCCCCGGATCGCCCGCGAGCGTCGGCCCGTTGCCCTTCATCCGTTTTCACGTATCATCAAGATTAGCGGATGAAAGAGAGGTGTGCCGATCGCCCGTCCCCGGATCATCGAAGCGCCCCCGTGCGCGCTGCCCGACACCGAGCTGATGGCGCGGCTGTTCCGCGTCCTCGGTGAGGCCAATCGCCTGCGAATCCTCGAGCTGCTGATCGAGGAGGGCGAGCTCCACCAGATGGAGCTGGTGCGTCGGCTGGGAGCCACCCAGAGCAGGATCTCCGAGCACCTGGCCTGCCTTGCGTGGTGTGGATTTGTCGCGGTCGCGCGCACCGAGGGCCGGCGCACCTACTACGAGGTCGCCGACCCACGGGTCGCCGAGCTGATCGGGCGCGGCCGCGACCTGCTGACCGACAACGCCGCCGAGATCGGCTGCTGTCGGGTCGTCGGGGCCGGTGACTGATGGGCGGACGACGGCATGCCCGTACGCGACAGCCACCCGCCCTCTCACGAGAGGATTCGATGACTGACTCGACCAAGATGGCAAAGGGCCGGCTGGGAGCGCTCGGCGCCGTTGGGGCCACCGGGCTGGCGGTCGTCTGCTGCGCGGCCGGTCCCCTGATCGTCGGAGTGATCGCGGGCGCCGGGGTCGGCGGCCTGATCGGGGGCCTCGGCGGGGCGCTCCTCGTCGGTGCGCTCGTGGCCGCGGCCGTCTTCATCGCCCGGGCCCGACGGCGGTGCGGCGCCTGCGGACCCGACGGCTGCCGAGAGCCGCGTAAGGCAGGGCCCTTCCCTCCGTGATCGGGGCGGAGCGTGAGGAGCGTCGGGCCCACCGGGACGCGGAACAGTTCGGCGAGAGTGCGCGATCGGTGATCGGTCACTCTCGGGCGCTCATCCCGTCGAGCGGCGTTTGGAAATCGGACCCTTGCCGGCGAGCCGCATGCGTGCGCGGTCGATCTCCCACGCTGCAGTGATCAGCCCGATATGGCTGAAGGCCTGCGGGAAGTTTCCCAACAACTCGCCCGTGCTGGGATCGACCTCTTCAGACAGCAGGCCCAGATCGTTCGCGTAGCCGGCCAGACGATCGAAGAGCTTCTCGGCGCGCTCCACCTCGCCGAGCTGCGCCAGGCATTGGGTGAGCCAGAATGAGCAGATGGCGAAGCTGCCCTCCTCGCCGCGCAGGCCGTCGGGGTTCAGGCCCACGTCGCTGCGGTAGCGCAGCACGAGACCGTCCTGAGTCAGATCGCGGGCGATCGCCTCGATGGTGGCGCGCATACGCGCGTCGTCGGCGGGCAGGAAGCCGACGATCGGCATCAGGAGCGCAGCAGCGTCGAGCTCGTCGCTCTCGAATGCCTGCGCGAACGCCCCGCGCGCCCGGCTCCATCCGCGCTCGAGGATCGCGTCACGGATCCGGTCGCGCTCGGCGGTCCAGAGCCCGGTCCTCGCGAACGCCCCGAGTCTCGGCGCCAGCTCGACGGCGCGGTCGAGCGCAACCCAGCACTGCACCTTGGAGGACAGGTGATGGCGCAGCTCGCCGCGCATCTCCCACATCCCGGCGTCCGGCTCGCGCCAGCGCGCGGCGGCGGCATCGGCCAGCCCGGCGGCGAAGCGCTGTATCTCGGGGTGGAGATCCCCGAGGTGCTCACGATAGAGGTGGATCGCGTCGAGAAGCTCGCCGTAGACGTCGAGCTGGGTCTGATCCCAGGCTCCGTTGCCGACGCGCACCGGATGCGAGTCACGCCAGCCGCGCAGGTGCGGCAGCACGCGCTCGGAGAGATCGTGCTCGCCGCCGATCCCGTACATGATCTGCAGCGCGTCCTGGCCGCCGCCCCCGGCCGAGCTCGTCATGAACGAGACGAAATCCGTGACCTCGTCCGGGCACGTGCCCACGAAGAGCGCCTGCATCGTGAGGCTCGCGTCGCGGATCCAGGCATAGCGATAGTCCCAGTTGCGCTCCCCGCCCAGCTGCTCGGGCAGGGAGGTCGTCGGCGCCGCCACGATCGCCCCGGTGGGGCGGTAGCTGAGGCCCTTGAGCACTCGCGAGGAGAGACGGATCAACTCGCGGTGCGGTCCGCGGTAGACGTCGTGGTCGGCCTCCCAGGAACGCCAGCCCTCGATGGTGTCGGCGATTCTCTCCGGCACGGCCTGCGGCGCGCAGGTCTCCGGGGGCCGGCTCTCCGCCGGAGCCCAGGCCATGCAGAAGCCGACCGGCTCTCCTGCGCATACCGTGAACGCGCCGTGAAGGGTGGCGTCATCGACCGTCAGCGGCGCTTGCGTGCTCAAAGCGAACTGGTTGGGGCCGCCGAAGGTCCGCGCGCCCGAGTCGGTGATTCGCATGAGTGGACGGACCAGCCCGTACTCCGGTCGTGGTGCCAGCTGCATGACGAGCGGGACGCTGCCGGTCAGCGCCTCCACCGACCGCAGCAACTCGTGAGGGGCGCCGATCCCGAGATCGTGCCCACGCTGACCCTGGAGGAACCCGAGCGCGTCGGTGAGGCGGATGGTGCCGGTGGTCGTCGTGAAGGTCGTCTCCACGACGAGGGTCCCCGGCAGATAGCGCCGTCGGGCCTCGAATGCTTCGGCGGGGCGGATCGACCAATGCCCCCCGCGGGGATCGAGCAGGCGGGCGAACACCGCGGGGGAGTCGAAGCGCGGCAGGCACAACCAGTCGATGGACCCCGTTCGGCTGACGAGCGCCGCCGAGCTGCAGTCGGAGAGCATCCCGTACGACGCGATCGGCTCGAACTCGGCGCCGGCGCCGGTCACGCGCTCGGCGCCCGTCATGCGGCCGTGCCGCGAATCACGCGCCGGGCGGCGACGACGGGCTGTCGGAATCGCGCCACGAGCGGCGGAGCCTCTCGATCAGTTCGCTCTCGGACTCGTCGTCGCCCGGCGAGCGAAGGTGCACGAGCCCATCGATCGTCGCGCGCAGGTTGCCGAGGACACGACGGCAGCGAGGGCAGAAGCGGACGTGGCGATCGACCCGCCGCCGCGTGCGATCGTCGAGGTCCTCGTCGAGGCGGTCGCTCATCAGCGCCCGCACCTCCTCGCAGGAGCGGCGGTCGCGCAGGAAGGGGATTCGAAACTCAGTTGCCACGGCACTCCAATCGACCCGCGTGGTGCGTACGGAGATTCACGGATCCCGAGATCGGACGCCGCCGGATCCTCGCAGCGCCCCTCATCCCTCAGCCGCCAGCTCTTCGAGCCGTCGTCGCAGGGCCATGCGGCCCCGGTGCAGGCGGCTCTTGAAGTTGCGCAGATCGATGCCCAGAAGGCCGGCGGCCTCCTCGTTGGTCAGCCCCTCGACGTCCCGCAGGACGACGGCCGCCCGGTAGTTGCCCGGCAGCTCGGCCAGGAGACGCTCGAGCCGGCGGCGCGCCTCGGCTGCCTCCACGCGGCTCGGCACATCGGCGGCGATGTCGGGGACCTGCATCATCACGTCCTCATAGGGCACGAGTTCGCGCCGGGTCTCGCGCGCGAGGTGTCGGTTCGCCTCGTTGACCGCGATCCGATAGAGCCAGGTCGAGAACCGGGCGTCTCCGCGAAAGGACCCGAGCGCCCGCCAGGCACGGATGAAGGTCTCTTGGACGACGTCGTCTGCCGCGGTCCGGTCGGCGAGGATCCGCGCCACCATTCGGTGGGTGGGCCCGCCATGACGCGAGACGAGCTCGTCGAACGAGCGCTCGTCCCCCTCGCGCGCGGCCGCGACGAGCTGCTCGTCGGATGCGCTAGCCACATTCGTCTCGGCAGCGTCGGCGCGGGCGCATCCGAAGGCACACGGCCGAACCCGATCGCGGCCGAAGCCACAGCCTCATCGGCGGTACCCCCCTTCACGCGGTCCGATCGTGCCTGAGCCTATGCCGCCGGTGGGGGCCCCGCCCGGCGAGGCAGCGTGCGGAATGTGGAGCAACGTCCGCGGGTGAATCTCCCGGACCCCCCCGCGGGTCAGAGCGGCGTGGCCGAGGACTCCAAACAGCCGACCGCGTCGGGAAGGGGCACCGGCGCGGTACGCGTCTCGAGGCCCGGGCCCGGACCGCTGGGCTCCGGGCAGCCAGCCGTCGTCGAGGTCTACACGCTCGCGGGCTGTGGCCACTGCGCGCGCGCCCTCGGGCTTCTGCGCCGCCGGGGCATCGCCTTCACGGAAGTCCGCGGCGACGCTCGGCCGCGCTTCCGAGGAGAGCTCCTCGATCTGACCGGGCGCTCGACGGTGCCGCAGATCCTGGTGGACGGGGCGGGGATCGGTGGAGCCTCCGATCTCGTGCGGCTCGATCGCCGCGGCCTGCTCGAGCCGCTCGTGCGTCGGCAACCGTTTCCGCGGGCCGTGATGAGGCGGCGCCTCTCCCTGACCGGCCTCGTCGCGACCGTCGTCGGTGGCGGGTGCGGACCGTGGCGATACGCGGTCGAGTTGGTTGACCGCGACGGCAGTGTGCTCCGGCACCTTCCCGCGCCGGAGGTCTTGGCGCGGGAGCTGTCGGCCGCCTTCAACGCCGGCGACGAGCCCTTCCCATCCGAGCAGCCCGGCGTGACCGGTCCGTCCGACCACCCCCACCAAGGCAGGCCATGACCCCGATGAACGCCACGCGCGTGATCCGCGACGCCGGCCAGAGCCTCTGGCTCGACAACATCACACGCGCGATCGTGGACGACGGGACTCTCCGGCGCTACGTCGACGACCTGGCCGTCACCGGCCTGACGTCGAACCCGACGATCTTCGCCAACGCCATACGGGACGTCGGCCAGTACGGCGAGGCGATCGCGGCGAAGCTGGCTGCGGGCAGGCGCGGTGAGCAGCTCTTCTTCGAGCTCGCGATCGAGGATCTGCGCCGTGCGGCCGCGCTGTTCGCGCCGATCCACGAGCGCACCGGCGGGCTCGACGGCTGGGTCTCCCTGGAGGTCTCTCCGCTCCTGGCCCATGACGCCGCGAGCACGCTGCGGGCCGCCATCGCCCTGCACCGGCAGGCGAGCGTGGAGAATCTCCTGGTCAAGATCCCGGGCACCACCGAGGGGCTCTCGGCGGCAGAGGACGCGATCTTCGCGGGCATCCCGGTCAACGTCACGCTCCTCTTCTCGGTCGAGCAGTACCGCGCCGCCGCCGAGGCCTATCTGCGCGGGGTCGAGCGTCGCGTGGCCGCCGGTCTCGACCCGGCGGTCGGGTCGGTCGCATCCGTCTTCGTGTCGCGCTGGGACGGGGCCGTCGCGGGCATGGCGCCCCTCGAACTTCGCAACCGGCTCGGGATCGCCCTGTCACAGCGGACCTACGGCGCCTATCGCGAGATGCTCTCGTCCGAGCGCTGGCTGCGGCTCCAGAACGAGGGAGCCCGGCCGCAGCGATTGCTCTGGGCGAGCACGGGGACCAAGGATCCGGAGATTCCCGACACGTGGTACGTGGACGCACTCGTGGCGCCGCTCACCGTCAACACGATCCCCGAGAAGACGCTGCTCGCAGTCGGCGACCATGGCGTGTCACGAGCACGGCTGAGTGCCGGCGGGCCTGACGCCGACGAGGTGCTCGGGGCATTCGCCGCTGCCGGCATCGACTTTCGCGCGCTCGCCGCCACGCTCCAGTCCGAGGGGGCCGACTCCTTCGCTGCCTCGTGGAGGGATCTGATGGCCTGCGTCGACGGCAGGTGCGCGGATGTCGCCGAATCGGCCAAGGGGGCCGGGGCGCTGAGCGCCGGTGGATCCCCATCCGGGCCTCGCGTGCCCGAGGTGGCGAATGTCTTCAGCACGCCCTCGGCCGCGCCCGACCTCGAGCCCACCACGATCGTTGTCTTCGGCGCCACGGGCGACCTCGCCCGTCGAAAGCTCCTGCCCGCCCTGTACCACCTCTTCCGGGCGGGCTTCCTTCCGGACCGGTGGCGGCTGATCGGGTCCTCATCGGAGGATCTCTCGGATGCCGCCTTTCGCGACCACGTCCGCGCCTCGATCGCCGAGTTCGGCCGGGTGGCGCCCCAGGGGGAGGCGTGGGATGCCTTCGCATCGGCGTCGAGCTACGTCGGTGGGCAGTTCGGACCGGGCCTGACCGACCCCGTGCGAACGGCGGTGGAGGCCGCGGCCGCGAAGCTCGGCGGCCACGGCAAGCTCTTCTTCGCCGCCGTCCCGCCCTCGGCGTTCGAGGCGATCGCACGCGGACTCGGCGAGGCGCGCCTGACGGAGAGAGCCCGGGTCATCCTGGAGAAGCCCTTCGGGACCGACCTGGGGTCCGCCCGTGCGCTCAACGCGCTGCTGCACGCGGTGCTGAGCGAGGAGCAGGTGTTCCGGATCGATCACTTCCTCGGTAAGGAGGCGGTGCAGAACCTCCTCGCCTTCCGGTTCGCCAACGGTTTGTTCGAGCCGGTCTGGAACCGCACGTTCATCGACCACGTCCAGCTCGACGTGCCGGAGGCGCTCGGGATCGGGACGCGCGGGTCGTTCTACGAGGCGACCGGCGCGTTCCGCGACATGGTCGTGACCCACCTCCTGCAGGTGCTGGCGTTCGTGGCGATGGAGCCGCCGTCGGCGCTCACCCCGAAGGCATTGATCGACGAGAAGGTGAAGGTCTTCGAGTCCATGCGGCCGTTGGCTCCCGGGGACGTTGTCCGCGGTCAGTACGAGGGCTATCTCGAGGAGGACGGCGTCTCGCCCGGGTCGCGCACGGAGACCTTCGTGGCGGGGCGCGTCATGTTCGACAGTTGGCGCTGGTCGGGCGTGCCGTTCTTCTTCCGGACGGGGAAGCGACTGGCCGAGGGCAGGCGCGCCCTGACGATCGTCTTCAAGTCCCCTCCGCTTGCGCTGTTCGAGCGCGCCGCGGTACCGACCGGCGACATCGAGGCCAACCACCTCACCTTCGATCTCGCGGACAACGGAAGCATCGCCGCCTCGTTCCTGGCCAAGGCGCCCGGTCCGGATCTGCGGATCGCGGAGGCGCACATGGAGTTCCGGCACGGCGGCCGGATGGGCGGGGGGGTGCTGGAGGCCTACGAGCGACTGATCCACGACGCGCTCATCGGCGATCGCACGCTCTTCACGCGGGCTGACGGCATCGAGCGACTCTGGCAGGCGGTCGCGCCCGTCCTCGACGATCCACCGCCGCTGCGTACCTATCCCGTCGATTCCTGGGGCCCCGAGGCGGCGATCTCCGAGCTGATCGCTCCGCGCGGGTGGCACCTCCCCTCGAATCACTGAGGAAGGGGTGGGCGCGGGCGATGTCCAGCGATCGGGGTTGGGCCCACGCGGGGGAGCCCGTTCGCCCCGGGCGGTGGCGTTACCGCGGCCCGGGCAAGACCCGCGACGATCCATCAGGCCAGGATCGCGTCGCGGCCGCCATCGGGCGGCCCGCCGCCCGGAGCGCGACCGCACGCGCGTGAATCGCGTGGCCGCCGACGGGGGTCTACCGACCAAATGGCCGGCTCACCGACAACACGGCTTCCCCGCGATCTCGGGTTCGTCGCGTCACAGGTCGCCGTCTGGGTGGGGCTCTACGGCGTGTACCTCGTGATCCGCAGCCTCACGATCGACGACTCCGGCGCCGCGTTCGTCCATGCGGCGCGGCTGATCGACCTCGAGCAGAGCGTCGGTCTGCTCCACGAGACATGGGTACAGAACGCCGCGGGCTCCGTCGGCGCCCTGCGCGGCTTCTTCGACCTCTACTACATGCTCGGCTTCGGGCCGCTTCTCGCCGCGTCGCTCCTGTGGCTCGGACTGCGGCGGCGCGACGCGTATCGCGAGCTGCGCACGTCCATGCTCTCCTCGCTCGCGATCGCCTCGTTCTTCTTCGTTCTCTACCCGACGGCGCCGCCGCGCCTCGTGAGCAGCCTCGGGATCGTCGACACCATCGGGCTGGCGGGCCATGACAACGGCTCGTTCGCCGGCATCCACTTCAATCCGTACGCGGCGATGCCGAGCATGCACGTCGGTTGGAGCCTGCTGCTCGCACTCGTGGCGATCCGCATGGTCAGGAAGACGCTCCCTCGTGTGTTGATCGCGCTCCACCCGGCCGTGATGACGCTCACCGTGGTCGCAACCGGCAATCACTTCCTCGTCGACGCCGCGGCCGGCGTGACGGTGGCTCTGATCGGGTACGCGCTCGTCAGTTGCCGCTCGGCACGGCATCTGCTCGGCGTAAGGCTCGCGCGCTCACTCCGCGTCGGGGCCGGGCGCTGCCCGGCTGCCCTGGGTCCCTGAGCGCGTGAGGGGCGGAGATCGACTCGGCCCCATGGGAGAGAAGCGGACGGCTGCGGGAACCTGCATGAGGGGGCGGTGCTCAAGACTCGGCGGCCCCTCCCGATGACCATGTGGTGACCCGACATTCCCCGCGGGCCCTCCTCGCCTGGGCCGCCCTCGCCTCGCCGGGCCTGGTCTTCGTCGCCCTCGTGGCTCAGAGTCCCCTCGCGGCGGCGACCTTGACCGAGCCGGTGCTCGCGTTCGCCGCGATTGTCACGATGACGTCTCTCTGCCTCGGGGGCGCCGTCGTGGTGATCTCCGTCGGCTGGCGCAGCCGGCTCGCCGAGGTCGCCATCCTGGGGAGCGCTCTCGCCATTCAGTCGTTCCTGTCGATGGTGCACGGGCTCACCGTGCCCGGGGCCCTCTTCGGCGCGAACGACGCCGTGGTTCTCGCGGCCTTCGTCTCGGTTCCGGCTGCGCTTCTGGCGGCCCTCCCGCTGGTCCTTCCCGACGGGCCGGCGCGACGCGCCATCGCTCGGCACTGGCGGGCCTGGTGCGCGGCCATGCTCACCGTTGCCGCCGTGTTCGGGGCGGTTCTGCTCGAATGGCCCAACGCGGCTCCGGCGCCGGCTCCGGGCAGCCCGTTCGTCGCGGCGGTCGCCGCTGCATCCCTGGCCGGGGCCCTCGTCCTTTCCCTGCGTCAGCTGAGCCTCTACAGGGTCGGAGGGCGCCCGGCCTCGTTCGGCGCCTCTCTTGGCTCCCTCTACCTCGGCCTCTCGACGCTCGTCTGGCTCGGGGCCGCTCCGTATTCGCTGGGCTGGTGGGGCGCCCACATCGCCGACGGCCTCGGTGTGCTGGCGGCCGCGCTCGGCCTGGTGCTCGCCCATCGGCGAGACGGGACGATCGCGTCCGCGCTCGCCCCGGTCGTCAATCGCGATCCTCTCGTCGCGCTCGAGCTCGGTCTCACGCCGGTGGTCCACCGGTTCATCGCCGCGCTGCATCAGAAGGACCTCGTCACCCGCGACCACGTCGTGCGCGTCGGCGAGCTGGCGATGCGCGTCGGCCTCCGTGCGAACCTCGAACCCGAGAGGATCCATGTCCTCGGCCTCGGCGCGCTGCTGCACGATGTGGGCAAGCTCAGCGCGCCGACGGCGATCCTGCGCAAGGCCGGACCGCTGACCGACGAGGAGTTCGACCTCATGAAGCGGCACACGGTCTGGGGCGCCGACCTGATGGTGTCGTCTCCGCTGCTCGCGCCCGCGGCGACGCTCGTCCGGTGGCACCACGAGCGCTCCGACGGGAACGGGTATCCCGACGGGCTCGATGAGCCCCGGATACCCCTCGAGGCGGCCATCATCAGCGCCTGCGACGCCTGGGACGCGATGACCTTCAACCGCCCCTATCGACCGGGGATGGATCACGAAGTCGCCCTCGGCATCCTGCTCGACGGCGCGGGATCGCAGTGGAGCCGCCTGGCCGTCGGTCTGCTCGCCCGCGAGCTCGAGGAGAACGGCGCGATAGAGACCCCGCTCTACGACGACGTCGGGCGTGGTCAGCCGATCGCGACGAGCATCGGAGAGGAGGAACTCCCGCCCGTCTGCTCAGACGCGCTGCCGGCCGGCGCACGTTAGTGCGCCGGCCGGCAGACGGTACCCGGCCCTCCGTCGCCCGGTGGGAACCGGCCGGCTCTACTTCACGTTCAGTGTGACCTGCGTCATCACCATGGGCGCGATGGGAGCGTGGACGTTGCTGGCGAGCATCACGATGAAGGTGTGCTTGCCCGGTGACACGCCCTCCAGGGACACCGGCATCGACGGGGCCGAGGCCATGGCCATCATCGTCGGCATCTCCGGCTTGTCGAGGTGGAGGTGCCAGTGCCCGTAGCCGGCGACCGGGAGCTTGCCGAAGAGGTCTCCGGAGAACCGGAAGTTCTTCGCGCGCACCTTGATGACGAAGCTCTTGCTCACCGTGGCGCCGTTCTTCGGCGAGGTGATCTCGACACTCGGGGCTCCGAGGTTCTCGTCCGGCGTGATGGTCGGCAGCGGTGAGGTGGGCTCGTAGTCGAAGGAGACCTCCCGCGCGGCCGTCGTGACCTCGCTGTGGTCGTTGCGGGCCGGGAGCACCGTCAGCGTGTGGGGGCCGGGGTCGACGTTCTGGAGGCTCACCGAGGGGTTCGTGTCGCAGTAGGCGTTCACGAGTCGCTTGTCGAGCGCGATGTGGTAGTGGCCTACGCCCTCCGTGACGGGTCGTCCCGCGACCCCGCAGTTGAGCGCGTACCCCGTCGCGTCGACGGTGAGAGGCACCGAGTTGCCGGTGACCGGGGTACCCGCCGCGGGTCCCTGGACGGCCACCGCCGGGCCGGACGCCACCGTCGCGCTCGTGGAGTGGCCGCCCCCGCCCGCCGCATCGCTCCCACCGCCGCACGCGGCCAGCCCGACGGCCGAGGCCGCCACCGCCGCGATCGTGATCCCGGTCCTTGTCAGTGCACGCACGTCACGTCCTCCGTCTCTGGATCCGGGTGTCCCCGGCTCTCGTCGCGGCGAACGTATTGACCGCCGGAGGGGGCCTCGTGGCATGCGGTCCGCGCGCGGACGCGATCCGGGGGGTGGCGTTCGCGCGCGAACCGGATGAGCGCGCCACCGCCCGCGAGCCGGGCCGTCGTCACCTCACCCCGGGTGAACCTCGCCGGTGGGCGAAGACAGCCCCCCGGCCGCGGCGCACACTCATCAGGCCGCATCGACGCGGCGTCCACGACGACGATTGGAGGAGGACATGGTGCGCAGCCCCACGACGGCGACTTCCGCCGGAGCACAGGCACACGGAGGCCGGGCGCGCGCGGTGCTCTGGCTGCTCGTGCTGGTCACGGGCGGGTGGATGGCCGGGATCGGCATCGGGATCGGACAGGCCCTGAGCGACGACGCCGGTCGAACCCAGAACATCACCGCGTGGCTGACGCCGTCGCTGATGGGCGTCCTCGCCCTCGCGATCGTGTCGGTCGCGCTCGCGTTGACCGCGATCGGCGCCGGAATCGGCGCCCGGGCGCGTGTCATGAGCGGCGCACTCCCGCGTCTGCTCCACCTCGAGAAGGAGTGAACGATGAGCACAGCGACGACACCTGCCCGGAGCATCGGCGGCCAGCGGGCGATCCCCCGCTCCGAGGAGGGCTTCGACATGCCCGCGCTGGCGCGGCGCATGTGGGGTCCGATGCTCCTGATGGGGATCATGGCGGTCGGCGCCGCGATCATCGCGGGCATCGTCGAGGCGACGAGCACCGACGCGACGACCGTCGCGGAGATCTCGACCTGGAAACCGGGCCTGTCGTTCCTCGGCATCGGTCTGCTGCTCTCGGCGATCACGTTCCTGCTCGCCCGGGTTCTGGGCGAGCTGCGCGACGGTGGAACACGGGTCCAGGAGGCCCTGGGCGAGCGCCCGATGATCCTCAAGCGCCCGTGGACCGGCTACGCCTTCCCGGCGGCGATGATGATGGGCCTGATGGTGCTCGCCTTCGCGGCGGTGATGGGCTTCGTGCAGGCGGGCGAGCTGACGTCCGATCCGGCGCTCGCGGCCGACCTGGGCGCGTGGCTCTCACCGCTCCGCTTCGCGGGAGTGGCCCTCATCTTCACCGGCATCGCCCTGGCCCTGCTGACCGTCCTGCGGGCCCTCGGGTTCCAGTCGGATCGCATCGCCGAGATCGCCGGCCGCGGCAACTGAGCACGGCCGGCTGCCCGGCCCCCGTCGCACACGGCGCGACGGGGGCCGCTCGTGCGTCCGGCGGGGTTCATCCGCGCACACGGGCCGCCCGCCGCCCCGGCGCATGTGCTCTCCTGGCGACGATGAGCCCCGATCAGCCGGCGGGTCGAGACCGATGGCGGGCGCTGCTGCTGATCGCGGCCGTCCAGGTGCTCGTGATGAGCGTCTGGTTCAGCGCCTCGGCGGTGGTGCCCTCGCTGCGCGACAGCTGGGGCATCTCCTCGAGCGACGCGTCGTGGCTGACGGGCGCGGTGCAGATCGGATTCGTCGCGGGGGCGCTCGCGTCCGCAGTCCTCACCCTCGCCGATCGCGTGCCAGCCCGAACCCTTATCGCGGTGAGCGCAGCCGGCGCGTCGGCCTCCAACGCGGCGGTGGCGCTGGTCGCCGACGGCATCGAGCTCGCGGTGCCGCTGCGGTTCCTGACGGGCGTGTTCCTCGCGGGCGTCTACCCGGTGGGGATGAAGCTCATGGCCTCCTGGTTCGACGGCGGCCGCGGCCTCGCCATCGGCGCGCTGGTGGGTGCGCTGACGCTGGGCTCGGCGTCGCCCCATCTGGTGTCCGCCATCGGCGATCCGCCCTGGCAGGCCGTCCTCCTGGTCGGTAGCGGCCTCGCGATCGCCGGTGCCGGCCTGATCCTCCTGGTCCGCGACGGCCCCCACGGTGCGCCCAGTCCGCCGCTCGACCTGCGGTGGGCCGCCCGCGCCGTCCGTGACCGTCCTTTGCGCCTCGCCAACCTGGGCTACATCGGTCACATGTGGGAGCTCTACGCGGTCTGGACCTGGATGCCCGCCTACCTGGCGGCGAGCATCGGGGCCGGCGGTGGTGCCTCGGCGCTCGCGTTCGCGGCGATCGGCCTCGCCGGCCTCGCCGGGGCGGTCGGGGCCGGCCTGATCGCCGACCGCGTCGGCCGTACGGCGACGACGATCACCGCCATGGCCGTGAGCGGGACGTGCGCCCTGCTGTCGGCGCCGCTGTTCGGCGCCCCTGCTGCGATCGTGGCCGTGCTCGTGCTCGTCTGGGGGGTCTCGGTCATCGCCGACTCGGCCCAGTTCTCGGTCGCCGCCAGCGAGCTCGCCGACGCGGACCACGTCGGTACGGCGCTGACCCTCCAGACCGCCGCCGGCTTCCTCGTGACGGTCGCCTCCATCCGCCTGGTCGGCGGACTCGGCGGGGAGTGGGGGTGGCGGTGGGCGTTCCTCGTGCTGGTCCCCGGGCCGCTGCTCGGGATCGTCGCCATGTGGCGCCTACGCACCGATCCCGCCGCGACACGGCTGGCGGGGGGAGCACGGTGAGCGGCCCTCGGCTCGGGGCGGGGCCGCTCACCGGCTGGACTCACGCCGTCGCGGTGGCGCTCCAGCGCTGCGACTCGAACGCGGCGTCGAGCGGGGTGGCGGCGATGTGGTTGGTGTAGTTGCTGATCGTCTTCAGGGCCACCCCGGTGATGACCTCCAGCACCTGCTGCTCGCCGAAGCCGGCGGCGAGGAACGCCTCCATCTCCTCCGGCGCCACCCAGCCGCGCTCCTCCACCACGTGCCGGGCGAATCGCGCGAGCGCGCCGAGGCGGGCATCCTCGGGGTCGCGGCCGGCCCGGAGGGCCTCGAGCGCATCGGCGGGCATCTTGACCATCCCGGCCACCGCGCTGTGCACCGACACGCAGTACTCGCAGCCGTTCTCGGTGGAGGTGGCGATCAGCACCACCTGCTGCTCGACGGGGGTCAGCGAGGACGCCTCGAGCGCCTCGTTGACCGCGAGGTAGCTGCCGAGGGCGGCGGGCGCCGTCGCGAGGACCCCCATCAGGTTGGGCAGCATGCCGAACTTCTGCTTCGCCTTGTCGAGCAGAGGCCGCGAGGCCTCGGGGGCGTTCTGGGGCGTCAGGACGGGGAAGGTGGGCATATCGGGCTCCTCATGGATGGTGGCGAGCGGCCTCGCCGTGCTGGAGTGGCGGATCTTCAGTTGCGTCACGCAACTGACGGGACGGAGGCTAGCAACTGTCCGTTGCGTGACGCAACTGGATCTGCCAGATTGGACCAATGCTTCCGCGGGCCTACGAGAACCAGGACTGCTCGATCGCACGCGCGCTCGAGGTCGTCGGCGAGCGGTGGACGCTGCTGATCGTGCGCGAGGCCTTCAACGGCACGCGCCGGTTCGACGAGTTCCAGAGCCGGCTCGGCATCGCGCGCAACGTCCTGACCGCCCGGCTGGAGCACCTGGTGCAGGAGGGCGTCCTCGAGAAGCGGCCCTACCAGGAGCGACCGGCGCGGTTCGAGTACGTGCCCACGGCCAAGGGGGAGGCGCTGCTGCCGATAACCCTCGGCTTGCTCTCGTGGGGCGACCGTTACTACGCCGACCCTGTTGAGGGCCCGCCCGTCGTGCTGCGTCACGATCCGTGCGGCAGCGACCTCCGTCCGAGGACCGTGTGCTCCTGTTGCGGCGCCGAGGCGACGGCCGGCAGCATCTCCACCCGGATCGACCGCACGCGCGCGGCGGACGCCGCCCCGGTGTAGCCCGTCAGAGCAGGTCGGGGTCGGCCACCACGTGCACAAGGGCCGGGCCCCTCTGCTCGAGCGCGGCGGCGAGCGCCTCCTCGATCTCCTCCGCGCGCTCGACGCGCCGTCCCCAGGCGCCGCAGATCTGCGCGTACTCAGCGAAGTCGGGGTTGTGGAGCGAGGTCTGCCAGACGTCGAGGTGGGCCGCGCGCTGCTCCTTGCTGATCTTGCCGAGCTGACCGTTGTCGAGCAGCACCAGGACGATGTCCATGCCGTACTTGACCGCCGTGGTCAGCTCGGCCAGGTACTGGCCGAAGCCCCCGTCGCCGGCGACCGCGATCACCCGGCGGCCCGACCCGTCGGCCCGCACCGCGGCCCATGCGCCCATCGCCGCCGGGAATCCGAAGCCGATCGAGCCCAGGTAGCCCGACATCAGGATCGCCTGCCGGCGGCACTCGAAGTAGCGCCCGAAGCTGTAGGTGTTGTTGCCGACGTCGACCGCGATCACCGCGTCGTCGGGGGCGGTGCGCGTGAGAGCGGCGAAGACCTGCGCGGAGGCGATGCCGCGGCCCGCGTCGTCGGCGGCCCGCCGGGCCTTCTCCTGCCGCCAGATCGCCCATCGCTCGGCCACGTCGGCGCGCTGGTCGACCGCGGCGCTGCCGGCCGGCAGGCCCGCGCGCAGCAGTCCGGCGGTGACGCCGACCTCGCCCAGCAGGGGCACCGTGACCGGGTGGAACCGGCCGAGGGCCAGCGGATCGAAGTCGATCTGGATGATCGGCTTGTAGGGGGCGATGCCGGTGTGGTCGGAGAACGACGCGCCGAAGGCGATCAGCAGGTCCGACTCGTTCATCAGCCAGCTCGCCACGGGCGTGCCGCTGCGGCCGAGCACCCCGCCCGCGAGGGGGTGGTCGTCGGAGATCAGTCCCTTGCCCTTGAAGGTCGTGATCACGGGCGCGCCGAGGCTCTCGGCCAGCGCGACGACCGGTTCCATGTGGAAGCGCGCGCCGTGGCCGACCACGATCACCGGGCGCCGGGCGGGGCCGATCAGGTCGAGCGCCTCCTGTAGCGCCTCCGCGGGGGGCGCCACGGCGAGGTCGGCGACGCGGCCCGCAGGGCCGGCGGCCACGGCGCCCTCGGGGGCGGGGAGCACCTGGACCTCGTCGGGCAGCACGAGATGGGCAACGTCGCGCTCGAGCAGCGCGTGCTTGAGCGCGAGGGCGGTCATCTCGGCGGCATCCGAGCCCGCGTTGAGCGTCCGGCCGAAACGCGCTACGTCGGAGAACGCGGCGGTCAGGTCGAGATCCTGGAAGGCACCCCGGCCGAGCGCCCGTGAGGGCACCTGCCCGGAGATCGCGAGCACCGGTGCGCGATCCACCTTCGCGTCGTAGAGGCCGGTGAGGAGGTTCGTCGACCCCGGCCCGGCGATGCCGAAGCAGGCGGCGGGGCGTCCGGTCAGCTTGCCGTAGGCCCCGGCGGCGAAGGCCGCCGCTCCCTCGTGGCGGATGCCGATGTAGGTCAGGTCCCCGGCGGCCTCCGCGCGCCGCATGGCGTCGGCGAAGCCGAGGTTCGAGTGCCCGACCATCCCGAAGACGTGCGTCACGCCCCACGCGATCATGGTCTCGACCATCAGATCCGAGACGGTGCGAACGTGCGCGGGCTCGGGCGCCAGGCCGACCCAGACGCCGCCGTCGCGCACCTCGACCGGGAAGCACGAGGGCGCATCGCTGAAGGGGGGAGGCGGGGCGCCGGTCAGCGGGTCGTAGTCGTAGCCGTGCCACGGGCAGCGCAGGAGCCCCTTCTCGATCGATCCCTCCCCGAGCGGACCACCCTGGTGCGGGCAGCGGTTGTCGAGCGCGCCGTAGCGTCCCCCGACCCGCGTGAGTGCGAGCGAGCGGAGGCCGGCCTGCACCGTCCGCACGCGCCCGTCCTCGAGGGCGTCGGCATCGGCGACCCGGTGCCAGACGAGGGTGGTCTCCACGTCGCTCATGCCGGGGTCACTCCTCCGTAGGGGACGCCGGAGAGACGGGCCATCTCCCGGTCGAACGTGGTGAGGTCGTGCGGCGAGAACTGCCCGAGGTGACGGTGGCCGCAGGCGCGCGCGAGCACCCGCATCAGCTCCACGGTCGCCCCGAGATAGCGGGCGAGGCGCTCCGCCGCCTCATCGACCGGCAGCCGCGCGCGCAGGTGGGGCTTCTGGGTGGCGATGCCGACGGGGCAGTTGTCGGTGTGGCACGCGCGCATCCCGACGCAGCCGATCGCCTGGAGGGCGGAGTTGGCAATCGCGATGGCGTCGGCGCCGAGGGCGAGGGCCTTCACGAAGTCGCCGGCCGTTCGCAGGCCGCCCGTGATGACCAGGGAGACCTCGGGGCGGCCGCGGAGGTCCAGATGCGCCCGGGCGCGCGCCAGGGCCGGGATCGTTGGGACCGAGATGTTGTCGCGGAAGAGGCGCGGCGCTGCGCCCGTGCCGCCGCCCCGGCCGTCGAGGATGACGTAGTCGACACCGAGCGCGAGGGCGGCGTCGATGTCGTCCTCGATGTGTTGTGCCGACAGCTTGGCGCCGATCGGGATGCCGCCCGAGCGTGCGCGGACGTCCTCGGCGACCGCGCGCAGGTCGCCGAGGTCCCAGTCCGGGAACCGCGAGGGCGACACGGCGGGCGTACCGGGGGTGAGACCGCGGATCTCGGCGATCCGCCCCGTGACCTTCCCGCCCGGAAGGTGGCCACCCGTGCCGGTCTTGGCCCCCTGCCCGAACTTGAAGTGGAAGGCCTGGACGCGCTCGGCGATCGCCGGATGCCAGCCGAATCGTCCCGACGCGAGTTCGTAGAGGTAGCGCGAGTTGCCCTCGAGCACCTCGGGCAGCATGCCGCCCTCGCCCGAGCAGACGCCGGTGCCGGCGATCTCGGCGCCCCGCCCGAGGGCCCGGGCGGCCTCCTCGGAGATGGCCCCGAAGCTCATGTCCGAGACGATCAGGGGGATGTCCAGATGCAGTGGGCGGTTCGATCCGGGGCCGATGACCACATCCGTCCCGACCTCTTCGTCGTCGAGCAACGGCAGGACGTCGAGCTGGGCGGTGACGATCTGGATCGCGCCCCACGACGGCAGCTCGTCCCTCGGGACGCCCATCGCGGCGATCGGTCCGTGGTGGCCGACCCGCTGGAGCCCTTCGCCGGCCAGCCGGCGGATCTCGGCGACGAAGGGCTCCTCGGCGGAGTCGGTGTGTCCCGAGTGGTAGCGCCCCTGATAGGCGGTCTCGGCCCGCGGCTGGGGATGGCGGCGGAGGAAGTCGGCGAGCTCGGCCCGCGGGACGTGCACGCCGTCGTCGGCGATGACGGCCGAGAAGCGCTCCAGCCGCTCGTCGTCGGCGTACGCGCTCACGCCGCTGTCGATGCGGTAGTCCCAGCCGTGGAGCCCGCAGATCAGGTCGTCGCCGTCGACCCGGCCGTCGCCAAGGAGGGCTCCGCGGTGCAGGCAGCGCCCGAAGAGCACGTGCGGGACATCATCACGGCGGACGATCACGAGCTCGACCCCGTCGGCCGTGGCCCCCGTCGGCACGCGGTCGGGCACCTCGCTCCAGGTCGCGACCCTGACGAGCTCCGCGACGCTCGATCCCCTGGCGCTCATCCGGCGGCGAGAAGAGAGACGCCCCGGTCCAGGAAGCCGACCGCGGCGGCCCTCGAGGCGGCCAGATCGCCCGCGCCACGGAGCGCCTCGTAACTCGTCACCGCGCCGAAGGGCGCGTTCCAGAACCCGGGACCGCCGGGTCGCTCGGGGCCCCATGGTCCGAGGTAGAGATACGGCTCGGGGTGGTAACCGTCCCCGGGTGAGCCTCCGAGGTTGACCCTCTGGCCCTCGCCCGCTCCCCAGGAGACATCGCAGGCGAGGTCGAAGTGCTCGGGCCAGAGCTGGATCGCCGAGGGCGAGGCCGCCACGCCGAAGCGGGCGAGTGCGGAGTCCAGGACGGTCGTGACGAAGCCGAACCAGTCTCCGAGGAAGCGCGCCGAGGCAGGATCGATCCCGAGCGGCGCTGCGGGGTCGCCGATCGGGGGCGGGTCGCCTCCGAGCGCGAGGGGGCTCCCGAGATCGACCCCGGACGCCGCGGCGAGCTCGTCCAGTGCCGTGAGGCGGTGCACGGCGCTCGTCCCCGCGCGCTCGATGATGAGGGAGTCGCCATCGGTGCGCAGCACTTCGACGTCCTCGCCGAAGGCGGGGGTGGCGATGCCGCCGGGCGCCGCCCGGAGCCCGATGCGTCCGGTCACGTCGGCCCGCCGGCGCGCGAGGACGTGGGCGGCGACCCTCTGGAGGGCGTCGCGCGTCGCCGGAAGGCCTGGGGGCAGGGCGGCGAGGCCGTCCGGCTGGATCGATGCGGTCCTCATCGCTCTCCTCCGGGGTGTGTTCGACGCCGCCAGGCTAGTCCCGTCGATCGCCCCGGAGTGTGCCGATGTTCGTGCTCGAACACGCGCCCCCGATGGCGACGACACCCCTGGCATCCTCGTCCGCGCCGCGGCCCGAAGCCGGCCGCCACCGACGGCGTGAGGATGCCCCATGGAAAGCCCCGAGCTCCCGGCCCGCCAGTACGTGGATGCCGAGTACGTCCTCGATGCGATGGGGCGAGAGGGCGACGCGCGGATTCGCGCGATGAGCCCGCTGCAGATCGTTGTCCTCGGCATGGTCGCCGGCGGCTTCATCGCGATGGGCGCGCTGTTCTCCGTCCTCCTCGGCTCGGGGGTCGAGGCCTCCGGCCCGCAACGCCTGCTGGAGGGGCTCGGCTTCTCGGCGGGCTTCTTCTTCGTGATCCTGAGCGGCGCCGCCCTCTTCACCGAGGCCAACGTGACGCTGCCCGCCACCCTGATCCGCCCCGAGCGGCTGGCGGCCTGCGCCCGGGTCGCCCGCTTCTGGCTGCTCGCCTGGGTGGGCAACCTCGCCGGAGCCATCCTGATCGGCTGGCTGGTGCATGTCGCCCAGGACTACCCGGCCGATGTCACCGGCCTGCTGGGCGAGCTCGTCGACCGGAAGATGGCCTACCGCGAGGCGGGCGGCGCCTCCTCGTGGGGCGAGATGATCATCTCCGGGGCGCTCGCCAACTGGCTGGTCGGCATGGCGGCGTTCTTCGCCGTGATGGGCCGCACCCTGGTCGGGAAGTACATACCGGTGTTCCTCGCCGTGACCCTCTTCGTCTCCGCGAACCTCCAGCACAGCCCGGCGAACATGGGGTACTTCGCGCTCATCACCCCCTCCGGAGAGGGTCCGGGCTGGCAGGCGGCGATGGCGTGGAACGTCATCCCGGTAGGAATCGGGAACATCATCGGGGGTACCTTCCTCGTGGTGCTCCCCTTCTGGTTCGCCCAACGCAGGAAGCGCACGCTGTCGATCGATCCCCACGACGCATGAGGCGCGGCTCGGTCCCCGGCCAGGGTGCGGTGATCGACCCGCTCGTCGGGTTCTTCGAGCGCGGCGCCCGCGGCTACGACCTCCAGCTGCCCCTCGAACGCTCCGCCCTCCGGGCCGCCGCCTCCATGGCCGGACCGCGCGCCGGCGGGGACGTCGTCGACCTGGCTGCCGGCACGGGGGCCCTGGCGAGGGCGATCGTCCGCGCCGCTCCCCGGCGCCGCGGCCTCACGCTGGTCGACGGCTCGCCCCGGATGCTCCAGCGCGCCCGTGCGCGCCTTCGAACGGCGGCGCCCGAGGCCCGCTTCGTGGTCGCCGACGTCCGGGCCGTCCCTCTTCCGGACGAGTGCGCCGACCTCGTCACCATCGGCTACCTGCTCCACCTGGTCGATCCGGGATCCCGGGTGCGCGTGCTCGCGGAGGCCCGAAGGCTGCTGCGCCCTGGGGGGCGGTTGATCGTCGTGGTGCACGGCTCCCCCTCGGGACCGGCCGGGCCGGCCTACCGCGCCGCGTGGAGATTGCTCCGCCGCGTGACGCCGCGTGGCGTGGTGGGCCACGGGCCGATCGCTGATGCCGCGCACGTCGTCGCCTCAGAGGGCTTCGACGTCCGGGAGTCCCGCAAGCTGCCGGGCGTCTACTGGAGCGAGGTCGTCGCGGCCGATCGCACGCCGGGACCACCGAGCGTCTGAGCAGAGGGGTTCAGCCCGCGCTGCGGCCGCCCAGGAAGGGGTGCCGGCGTCCGCGCAGCGGGTGGCCCTTCAGCACGCGGTAGCGGAGGTAGGCGACCAGCTCCGCCCTGATCGCCGGAAGCGTCCTGCGGGCGAACTCGTCGGCCACCGCCCCGATGGCGCCGGCCATCGTCGGATACGCATGCACCAGCCGCTGCAAGCGCAGTAGCGACGTCCGGCGCCCGACTGCGAAGGTCAGCAGCGGGAGCAGCTCGGCGGCGTGGGGGCCGACGACCGTCGCGGAGACGACCCGGCCGGTGAACCGGACGGCGGTCACGGCCACGAAGCCGTGCCGGACGCCGTCGGTCAGCCCACGGTCGGTGCCGGCCAGGTCCACGCGCAGGTCGACGAGCGCGCGCGGGTGGTAGCGGGATCGGCGCTCGCCGGCGGTCGGGCCCACCCAGGCAACCTCGGGATCGGAGAAGACAGCGGAGGGGATGGTTGGCGGTTTCCTGCCGAGCGGGAGCCAGGGCAGCGCGATCCGCTGGACGATCCTCCGCCCGAGCGCGTTCGCGGCGTGGGTCTGATGCGCGATCGGCGTCACGTCGCCCACGGCCCAGACCCGCCGAAGTGACGTGCGGCCCCATCCGTTGACGGCGATGCCGTGCGGGCCGACCTCGAGCGCGTCGCCGAACCCCTGCGTGTTGGGCACGCGGCCGATGGCGACCAGCACGGCGCCGACGCCGGGGAGCGTCTCCCTCCAGTCGGGCCCCTCGACGTCAAGGCCTTCGCCGGTGGGGTCGTACCCGAGGACGGTCGTCTCCAGCCGGAGACTGACCCCCTGATCCACCAGCGCCGCCTCGAGCGTCGTCGAGGCGGCGGGATCGGCCATCGGCAGCACGCGCGGAGCGAGGTCGATGAGCGTGACCCGTGCGCCGAGCCTGACGAACGCGCAGGCCATCTCGACCCCGATCGGGCCGGCGCCGACGATCGCCAGATGGGCGGGAGGCCTCTCCATCTCGAACAGGGTCTCGTTGGTGAGCAGGCGCTCCGGCGGCAACCCCGCGATGTTGAGGGTACGGGGACGCGAGCCTGTTGCGACGATCACGTCGCGCGCGGTCAGCGTCCGCTCCCCCTGCTCGCCGGTCACCACGACCCGCCGATCCGGCAGAAGGGAGGCGCGCCCACGGATGAGGTCGATGCCCTCCGATGCGGAGACTTTTCCGTCCTCCTCGTCCGACAGGGCATTGCGGGTGGCCCGCACCGCGGCGAGGACCCCGGCGGGGTCGTTGCGCGCCCCGGGTTCTCCCGAGAGGTGGATGAGCCGTTTGGAGGGGACGCACCCGACGTTCGTGCAGTCGCCTCCGACGCGCGAGGCCTCCACCAGGGCCACCCGGCGCCCGAAGCCGGCCAGCCCGATGGCCACGGTAAGGCCCCCCGAGCCCGCGCCGATCACAATCGCATCGTAGGTGCGCTCAGTAGTCGGCACGGCGTGCTCCTTCTCGTCGTCGCAGGATGTGGGAGACCCCGAGCCCGGCGGCCAGCAGCACGCCCGACAGGACGAGGACGCGGATGTCGATCCCCGGGAGGCCTCCGTCGAACGTCTCCAGCGACGCCCCGACGGCGACCAGGGCCACCATCGACGGGGCGCTGCCGAGGGCGGTTCCGGAGGCGAAGGCCCCGGGGTGGATCCTCGCGGCGCCCGCCAGATAGCTCACGAGGTCGTACGGCAGGTGGAGGAGCCGCATGGCGACGACCGTCTCGAAGCCCCGCTCGCGCAGGCGACGCGTCTGCTGCGACCAGCGCGCGCGGCCTACGGCCTCCCGGGGGCGGCCCGCCCCGAACCATCGCGCGAGGCCGTAGGCGACCATCGCGGAGCCGTTGCTCGCCACCAGGACGAGCGCGATGCCCGCGATCAGGCCGAAGAGGAACCCTCCGGCGACTGTCAGCACCGCCGCCGAGAAGAAGACCAGCGGCCGTACAAGGTACGCGCCGACGAACGCCGCCGGCCCCCAGGGGCTCTCCTGGATCGCGTCCACCAGCCGGCGCGCCGCCTCCGAGGGCCCGAGTCCCTGCGAGATGGCCCAGGTGGCGGCGCCGGCGACGAGGGCGATCCATGCGCCGGCCGCAAGCAGCCGGCGGCGGCGCGCGCTCCGTCTGGGCGACAGGTGGGCCGTGGGGGTCGAGGAGTTCACCGGGCGGCGTCCGGCCTCACGATGGCCCTGTTGCGGATAGGGTCACCGGGTGTTCGACCCCGCCGCCTGGGACCGTGTCCCGGCCGATTCCCTGACCTGGGTGTCGGTGGACGAGATGCGGGAGGTCGACCGGATCATGATCGAGGATCTCGGGATCTCGCTCGAGCGGATGATGGAGAACGCCGGCCGGTCCCTGGCTGTCGTCGCGCGGGCCATGCTCGGCGGGGATGCGCGCGGCCAGCGGATCCTCGTCCTCGCCGGAGCGGGCGGCAACGGCGGCGGCGGGCTCGCGGCCGCCCGGCATCTCGTCAACGCGGGTGCCCTCGTCGACGTGCGCCTGACGACAGAGGCGATCGGCGGCGTGCCGGGCGAGCAACTCGCGATCCTCCGCGCCATGGGCCTCGACGCCCGCGCCTCCCCGGACCTCCCGGCCTCCCGGCCGGATCTGATCGTGGACGCGCTGCTCGGCTACGGCCAGCGTGGTGCGCCCCACGGCGCCACGGCCCGCCTGGTCGCGGCGTCGCACGAGCAGCGGGTCCTCGCCCTCGACGTTCCGACGGGCCTCGGACCCGACTCCGGCGAGCCGTCGGGCCCTGCGGTCCGCGCAGAGGCGACGCTCACGCTCGCCGCCCCCAAGCGGGGACTGCGCGCGGAGTCCGCCCGCCCGTTCGTTGGCCGCCTCCTCCTCGCGGACATATCGGTTCCGGCGGCCGCGCTGCCCGGGGCCGGCACCGGTCGTGCGAGCCCGTTCGCGCGTGGCCCCGTCGTGGAGGTCGCGCCGCCGACCGCGTGAGGGTGGCCGGGTCGCGGTCCGACGTCTCGATCGCCGTGCCCGGCGGGCGAGCTGTCCCTGCCTCAGCGCCTCATCCCGAAGATCCCCCGGCGCGCGGCCTTCGGCGCCGCCGCGTCGTCGATCACCTCTACGCCTTTCCAGAAGGCGACGTGGTCGGCGATCTCGCTCGCCGCCGGCTTCGGCTTCGGGTAGTGCCAGGCCGCCCCCGCGTTCGTCGCTCCGTCGACCGTGACGTCCAGGTAGCTCGCGACGCCCTTCCACGGGCACACCGAGGTCTGCTCGCTGGCGCTTACGCGCTCGGGCATGACCGACGCCCGCGGGAAGTAGTAGTTGCCCTCCACCACCTTCGTCTCGTCGCTCTCGGCGATTACTACGCCATTCCAGATCGCCCTCACCATCGTGGCTCCTCTCATCGGATTGTGGAGTCCACGCAAGCAGGCTCGTCGTCCTCCGGCGGGTGGTCGTGTTCGCGCGTGAACGTGCCGTCCCTTCGCCGGATCGGGGCGGTCGTAGCGTGGGATCGCGGCGAGGTCATCGCCGGAAACACGACGAGGGGGAGTCATGATCGCCGAGTACACGTGCCAGACGTGCAACGAGAGCTTCAGCGAGAGCACGGTCGAGGGCGTTCTCAAGCGCGCGGCCGCCCACAACCACGAGCACCACGGCGGACCGGAGGCGATCACGCCCGAGCTCGAGGCCGCCCTGCGCGCCGCGATCACGCAGACCGGGTGAGCACCCCAGGCGACGGCTGCGCCCGCTCGCCCTCCCAGCGGGGGGCGGGCGGGGATGCGGCACCGCTGTCGGTCAGCACGGCCCACCCCGTGCTCTGCCGCGAGTGCGGGAACGTCTTCGGCGGGGGCGCCGAGGCGGGTACCGTCTGCCCATACTGCATGGGGACCCTGCACCCGCTGGCCGCTGCTCGCGACGCGGCCGTCCCGGGCTCCGGCCCTTCGACAGGAGATACCGAATGAGCGGACGCGGGATCGTGTCTCTCCGCCTGGGCGGCACCGATGTGCTGGCCGGGCTGGCCCTGCTCGAGCGTCAGGCGGCCATGTCCATCCTGATGCGGGGGCCGATGGCCCGGTGGCGGACCGGCTCGAGCGGCCCCCTCTACACCGGGTCGTCGGGCATGTCGATGATCAAGTCGGGGCACGTCGAAATCGTCGCGACGACGGAGGACGGGCGTGAGCTCGTGCTCGCCGAGGCCGGTGACGGCGAGGTGCTCACCTGCCCGCCCCTCGGGCTCGGCGACGGCCAGGTGATCATGCACGCGCTGGCCGACACCTGGATCTGCCCCCTCGACAACGCCCACCTGCGCGACCTCGCCGCGTACCCCTCCGTGCTCACGGGGCTTCTCGAGCAGTGCGTCCTGCGCGTCGAGGAGGCGCAGGCGGCCGCGCTCCGCCTTGCCCACCGGCGCGTCGAGGACCGCGTGCTCCTCGCCCTCCGGGCCCTCGCCTCACGCGAGGGGCGCGTCACGACCGAGGGCGTGCGCCTCGCCCCGATCCTGCATCGCGACCTCGCCCGCGTGGCGAGCGTCACCCGTCCCGGTGTCACCCAGGCCCTCGCCGCCCTCGAGCGGGACGGGCGCCTGCGGCGCGACCCGGACGGCTCGATCCTCCTGATGGGGCTGAGCGCGCCCGCCGCGAGCTGTCGCCGCTCCTCGCGGATCCCGCCCGCTCTCGCGAAGGTGCTCCGCTCATGACACACGACGTCGACCTGATCATCGTGGGCGCCGGGATGGCGGGGATGAACGCCGCCGCGCGGGCGGTCGACTCGGGCGCCACGGTCGCGATCATCGAGCGGGGACGGGTCGGCGGGACGTGCCCGATCCGGGGCTGCATCCCCACCAAGGCTCTGATTCGCAGCGCGGAGGTCGCGCACGAGGTCCGCCGGGCGGGCGAGTTCGGCATCCGCGTCGGGGAGGTGAAGGTCGACTTCGCCGCCGTCATGGAGCGCGTCCGCGGAATCATCGACCGCGGCTCCCGCGGTGCGCAGGGCTGGCTGGAGTCGCTCGAGGGCCTGGAGCTGATCGCCGGCGAGGCCGAGCTCGAGGGTCCACAGGCCGCGCGTGTCGGCAGCCGCGTCATCTCGGCGCCCAACGTCATCATCGCCACGGGCGCAGAGCCCGGCGTCGTCCCGATCCCCGGGCTCGACACCACCCCGTACATGACCAGCGACGATGTCCTCGCACTCAGCGAGCTGCCGTCGAGCCTGCTCGTGATCGGAGCCGGGCCGATCGCCCTCGAGCTCGGGCAGGCCCTCGGGCGGCTCGGCACCGAGGTCACCATGGTCGAGGTGGCGCCGTCCTTCCTGCCCGGCGCGGAGCCCGAGCTGGCGGACGCCCTCCACGGGTTCCTGGAGGAGGAGGGGCTGCGGATCTTCACGGGCGCGACGATCCACGGCGTCGAGCCGGCCGTCGGGGGAGGGGTGCGGATGCGGATGGCCTTCGCCGGGGTCGACCGGTCTCTCGAGGCGGCGGGTCTGCTGGTCGCCGCGGGGAGGTCGGCGAGCGTCGGCGCTCTGAGGCTCGCCGCGGCGGGCGTCGAGGGCGACCGACGCGGGATCCCTGTCGATGCACGCCTTCGCACCAGCGCGCAGACGGTCTGGGCCGCCGGCGACGTCCTCGGGCCCTCGTGGGGCCAGTTCACCCACGTGGCACGCCGACAGGGGGTGGACGTGGCCGAGAACGCCATAGGGCTCGATCCCCACGACGTCCCGAAGGACGTCGGCCCGCGCGCGATCTTCACCGACCCCGAGCTCGTCTCGATCGGCCTCACCGAGGATGCGGCGCGCGAGGCGGGCCACCGGGTGCGGATCGGCTCGGGCACGTTCTCCGGAGGCAAGGCCCGGGCCTGGGGTGAGGAGCGCGGCATGGTGAAGGTGATCGCCGACGAGGCGACGGGGAAGCTGTTCGGTGCCCACGTGCTCGCGTACCACGGTGCCGATCTGATCCACCCGATCGCGGTCGCCATGCAGAGCGGCGACGGGGACGGCGGGCCGATCGCACGCGCCTTCCACGTCCACCCGACGCTCGGCGAGGTCGTCAAGTCGGCCGTGGAGCGCAGTCAGCCGGGTTGAGCCGGAGTCGGCGGCCCGCTCGGGGTCTGCTCAGCGGGCGGCGGGCCGGATGATCCCGAGCTCCGCCGCTCGCGTGACCGCCTGTCCCCGCGTCGATACGCCCAGCTTGCGGTAGAGCCCGCGGAGGTGGGTCTTGACGGTGTTGCGGGACAGGTGCAGCCGCTCGCCGATCTCGCGCTGGGTCAGCAGGCTCGGCAGCAGGGCGAGGACGGCCCGTTCCTGTCGCGTCAACTCGTCGCGGGGCGCCTCTGCGGTCGGCCGGACCGGTTCGCGCGCCCCTGGTCCGCCGGTGCCCACCATCTCCTCGGCCGACATCAGTAGGCGCGCCACCATCCCCGGCGCGGAGCATGTCCGCACCTCGGCGCGGGCCTCGCGCAGCAGTGACCGGGCCTCGGCGTCGAACCCGCGGCCGTGCCGGAAGAGCGCGAGCCTCACCAGGGCGGCGCCGGTCAGGATCGGGCCGCCCCCTGAGCGGGCGAGCCGCAGGGCGCGGGTGAGCTGCTCGCCGGCGTCGTCCGGCCGACGCTCGGCGGCCAGGGCGGCTCCGAGCGTCATGCGGGCCACCGCCGTCTGGGGGGCGTCGCCGAGGCAGTGGGCGCAGGCCCCCTCCTCGGCGAGGCGCGCCATCTGGGCGGCAGCCGCCGTGTCACCCCGGTCCAGGAGCAGCGCCGAAAGATGGCCGCGGGCGTTGGCGAGGACGAGCTGCTGGTCGTGCCCGCTCGCGCTCCGAACGGCCCGGTCGAGGTGCTCGCCCGCCTCGTCCGCCCCCGACCAGTAGAGGGCGGACCCGAGCGCGTCGTGGGCGCGCGCCCTACCCGGTCCGTCGTCGGTCTCGAGCTCGACGGCGCGCCGGCCCCAGCGGACGGCGTCGTCCAACTCGCCCCTGAGCCGGTGCAGGTGCGTCCTCGCCATCGCGATCGAGGAGGGGATGGACGTGGCCCCGGGCAGGGGAGGGGTGACCCCCGGCCAGTCCTCTGCCGCGTCCAGCCATGTCTCCACCGTGGCGAGCCGCCCGAGCAGCAGGTCGGTCCAGGCGACAGCCAGCGCCAGCCGCGGGTCGCTCCGGCGGGTGGTCTCCGGAAGGGCGTCCAGCCAGCCGGACACGGTGCTGACCCGCCCGTGGTTCACGACGTCGAGCCAGGTCCGAGCGACGAGGCCGGCGGCGTCGGCCTCGTCACCGGCTGCGAGGGCGTGCCCGATCGCGGCCGAGGTCTCCCCGTGCTCCCGGAGCCACGCGCCGGCGCGGCGGTGGAGGGCGACCTCCTCGTCCGGCTCGGCCGCGCGGAGCTCGCCGAGGAGGATCTCCCGGAAGAGCTGGTGGTAGCGGTACCAGCCCCGGTGCGAATCGAGCGGCGCGATGAAGATGTTCGAGCGATCGAGCTCGTCGAGGAGGTCCTGTGATCCCCCCGTGTCGAGCACCGCGTCGCAGAGGGCCGCGCTGAGACGATCGAGCACCGACGTGCGCCGCAGGAAGACGCGCAGGCGTGAGGGCAGAGCGGTCATCACCTCGGCGCCGAGGTAGTCGACCACATGCCGGTCGTCGCCCGCGAAGCCGCGCACGAAGGCCGTTCGATCATCGCGGCTCCCGAGCGACAGCCCGGCGAGGTAGAGGGCCGCGGCCCACCCCTCGGTACGCGCCCAGAGGCGCTCCACCTCGTCCTGCCCCAGATCGAGCGCGAGCCGGCCGTTCAGCAGGGACTCCGCCTCGGACGATGCGAATCCGAGGTCGGCGGAGCGGAGCTCGGCGAGGTCCCCGCGCGCCCGGAGGCGCCCGAGGGGCAAGGGGGGCTCGGACCGGGTCGCCACGACGACCCGCATGAGCGGCGGCAGGTGGTCGATGAGCCAGCCCATCTGCTCGTGGATCTGCGGGCTCGTGACGGCCTGGTAGTCGTCGAGCACCAGCACCACCGGATCGGAGCCCTCGCCGACGGCGTTCAACAGTCGGGCGAGCGCCTCCTCGGGCATGGCGCCCGGCACAACGGGAACATCACGCGGCGCCGGCAGCCCCGCGCGGTCGAGGGCCGCCGCGACGTACGTCCAGAACCGGGCGGGATCATCGTCGCCCGGATCGAGTGAGAGCCAGGCGACCGGCGCTCCCGCCCTGCGGCTCCACGCGGCGAGGGTCGTGGTCTTTCCCCAGCCGGCGGGTGCCGAGATCAGGAGGAGCCGGGCCCCGCCCGATGCGTCGATCCGGTCCATCAGGGCGTCGCGGGGGATGTGCCCCGGGCGTCCTGGGGGAGGCGCGAGCTTGGTGGCCAGGAGCGTCGGTGCGGCGGGAGGACCCGCCGGTGCAGTCAGCGTGCCCTGCATCACGACCGCGCGTGCCCTGTGATCTCACCGATTCGCTGCACCGACCCACGGTCGCAGCACCATGAACCCCGGGTGCCCCCCGGGGTTCATGGACGGACGTCACGCCCTCCCGCGCCCCGGGCGGGTGCCCCTCGAGCTCGGGCGTGATGGCACCCCCGTGCCGGTTGGCCGCCGCGCGCTTGAGGACCGCCTCGGTCGTCTTCTCGCCGAAGACCCCGGCGCAGGTCGTGCAGCTATAGACCAAGCGCGGGCCGCTCATGGCGTCACGGGACGTGGCGGGCGTGCGGTCGGATGAGCTGTGGTCACTCATGGTTCCTCCTCGGTGGATGACGGGGGTGTCGTGCCGGGACAGCGCCTCCCGGGCGCGGCCCCCTGCGAGGAGCAGTCCGGTCAGGACCGTCGTTCCCATTCCCATGACGCCACCTCCCGTCGGTTGTGATCGTGTTTGTGGATGGTCCCTCCCGCCGGGGTGGGTTGTCTTCGCCCCGTCTCGAGGTTCACCCGGGGTGAGCCGCTCGGGGCCGCGCGGGTCCCGAGCGGCCGGCCCTCAGCCCTTGGACGCCCCCACGATCGGGCGCCCCAGAGGCAGCCCGCGGCCGCCGAGCGAGAGCGATGCGACCGACAGGAAGACCCAGCCTCCCAGGGCGGCGAAGGCCCAGACCACGACACCGGCGACGTTGAGGGTGGTCTCGGAGATCGGCGTCTGCAGATACGCGACGGCCACCAGCACCAGCGCGACCACGACGAGGCCGATGATGGCGGTGTAGATCACGGGCAGGCGAGTGCTCGCGATCATCAGCAGGAAGAAGATCACTGCCCACGAGATCGCGAACATCGCGACGGTGTCGGCGACATCGCCTGCGGGGATGCGGAACCAGTCATGCTGGAGACCGAGCACGAGGGTTCCGTAGCTGAGCCAGAAGCCGCCGAAGAGCCCGGCGACCGATGCGACGAACGACTGGCCGGCCGCCGCCGCCCACAACGTGGACAGCACGAGGAACAGGCCGGTCGCCATGAGGATCACCGGCAGGGGCGACCCGAGGGCCGCGGTGCTGACGAACTCGATCAGCTGGAATCCCAGCGCGATCGAGCCGACGACGAAGATCGGTATCGCGACGAGCTGTGGATCGCCGTGGCGTTCCATGATGCCCCCTGTCTGCGGATGTCCGGATGCCTCCGCGGCGCGGCGGCGTCCGGTGCGTCGGCACCCCGGCGGGGTGTCCCCTCCATGTGCATCCGCTACCGCCGTCGCGTCATCCATGGCTGTCCGTCCGCCGACAGGGCCTGGTTCGTCCGCAGACCTCAGGCGGCGGGGAGCGGTTCCTCATCCCGCGCGCCGGAACGCACCCAGCCTGCGCTCAGGCTGCGGATCCGACCCGTGAGCCGGACTCGGCGTCGCGGCCGCTGACGTCGTCCGAGGGGACAGCGCCCGGCGGCGTCGGACCCCGGTCCTCCGCGACGCGGCGGGCCGAGATGTAGCCGATGCTCGAGACGCACCACGGGATCAGGAAGTTGGCGATGATCCTCAGGCCGACCGCAGCATCGACGTCGCCGGAGTGGATGCGGTCGCCCTGGTTGATCAGCGTCAGAAGCGTTCCGACGATCAGCGCCACGGTGACCGTCCGCTGCATCGCGGCGCGGTCGGTGCAGTGGTCCAGACACGACCCAATCACCGTCGAGCGACCCTCGGGCTCAGAGGGAGCCACTCGCCACCGTGGTCGAGGTCGAGGGCGGCTGGTCGTCGTCGGTGATCGCGACCGACGACCAGTCCCCGTCGGGCATCCGGAGCATCACGATGCACCGCCCGGCGCCGTCGGGCCGGAAGGATCCCGCCGAGACCGCCCCCTGGGCGCCGGACAGCCAGAGGCCGTAGAAGCGGCCCTCACCGTGGGGGAGGCCGGTCGCGATCAGGCGGACGGGGACGCCCCCCTCACCGGGATCGCCGACCTCCAGCTGCACGGCTGCGGCATCCGAGCGTGGCGTGGACAGCGTCACGACCCGCTCCGCTTGGAACTTGGACGGGTCCGCTGAGTCGCCCCCGGTGAGGATCAGCCCGAGCGCCGCAGCCGCCATCACCGCGACGAGCGTGGCGGCCACGGCGAGGTTCCGGCCGCGCCGGCGACTCTGCCGGGCGGCTCCCGTCCCGCCCGGGATCGCGAGCACGCGCCGCTCCAGGCCCGCGGAGGGCCGAGGAGGCTCGTCCACGGCGCGCAGGCGGGCGTCGATGGCGCGCAGCTCGCCGAGGCGTGCGCGGCAGCGGTCGCACTCCCGGACGTGAGCCTCCAGCTCCGAGTCGCCGTCGGCCGCCTTCCGCAGGCCGACCAGCTCCGGCAGCCGGGGAAGGGCGTCCTCGTGCCTCATCGCTCCTCCGCCATCTCCGCGAGCCGCTCGAGCGCGCGGCGGATCCGGGACTTGACCGTGCCGAGCGGCTCGTCGATGCGGGTCGCGATTTGGGAGTGGCTCAGGTCGGAGAAGTAGGCCAGCCCGACCACCTCCTGCTCGCGGTCCGGGAGGCGGGTGAGCGCACCCTGCAACCAGAGGCGGTCCACGATCTCCTGCTCGCCGGCGGGGTCGGCGCCCTCCTCGGGGACGGCCACGGGCTCGGGCCGCGTGACCCGTGCGATGTTGATGGCCGAATGGCGGGCGACGGTCAGCAGCCATGCCGCCGGCCGGCCGCGGCGCTCGTCGAAGCTGCCGGCGTGCCGCCAGACCCGGGCGAAGGTCTCCTGGGCGGCGTCCTCGGCGACCTCCGGATCGCGCAGAATGGCACGGCACACGCCCAGAACGGCCCCGCCGTAGCGGCGCCAGAGCGCCTCGAAGGCCGCCTCGCTGCCGTCCGCCACGAGGCGGAGCAGCTCGACGTCGCCGAGATCGCCGACCGGGCGCCGCCGCCGCCGGGTCACGCGCAGTGGATGCACGATGTCCATCTACGTCTTCTACACATCGCGCCGCGCGATTGGATCACCGGCACGATCCGATCGGGCACCGTCCCGTGTAGCTGAGGTAGAGCAAACGATCTCCGGAGAGTCTCCATGCGCACGCCCACTCCCCGTCGCCTGGCGGGCTTCATCGCCGTGGCCGCAGCCATCGTCGCCGTCATCGTCGTCGGCCTCGTGGCCGCGGCCCGCCAGGAGGCCGCGCCGGTCGCGATCAGCGAGGGTCCGCCGGTGCCCGAGCTGTCGGGCATCGACCCTGCGAGCGGCGACCGCGTGAGCGTGTCGGACTTCGCCGGCCGTCCTCTGGTGATCAACATGTGGGCCTCCTGGTGCACGGGCTGCATCGCCGAGGCGCCGGACATCGCGCGCTTCACGCGTGACCATCCGGAGGTCGCCTTCCTCGGGCTCGACGTCACCGATGCGGAGGGGGATGCCCGGGCGTTCGTGGAGCGCTACGAATGGACTCATCCGTCGATCTTCGATCCGCGCGGAGAGCTCGGCGCGAAGCTCAACCTCCGCGGTCTCCCCACGACGGTCTTCGTGCGGGCCGACGGCACCATCGCCGGGGAGGCGCTCGGCGAGGTCACCTACCAGCAGCTGGTCGACGCGAGCGCCGCCCTGGGGCTCTGACGCGTGCCGCTGGGAGCCGATCCCATCTCCTTCGCCGTCGTCTTCGCCGCCGGCGTCGTCAGCTTCGCCTCGCCGTGCGTGCTCCCCCTCGTGCCCGCCTACATCGGTTTCGTCTCCGGCGTCGGCCTCGGCGAGGAGGCGCCCCGGCGGCGTGACGTCGCCCTGCCGACGATGGCCTTCGTGGCCGGCTTCAGCCTCATGTTCGCGGCTCTCGGCGCGAGCGTGGGCTTGGCGGGCAGCGCGCTGCTCGAGCAGCGGCGCTCGCTTGAGATCGCCGGCGGGCTCTTCGTGGTGGCCATGGGCCTGCTGCTGCTCGGGCGGGGCGTCCCGGCGTTCCTGCTCCGCGAGCGGCGCTTCCACCTGGCGAACAGGCCCGCGACGCTGATCGGCTCGGGCCTCGCCGGAGTCGCCTTCGCGACGGGGTGGACGCCGTGCATCGGCCCGACGCTCGCGGCGGCCCTCACGATCGCGGCGAACGGGGGCGACCCCGCGCTCGGAGGAGCGCTGCTGCTCGTCTACGCGCTGGGGCTCGGGCTGCCCTTCCTGCTGGCGGGGCTGTTTCTCCATCAGGCGACGGCCGCCCTTGCCGTCGTGCGCCCCCGTCTGCCGATGATCAGCGCTTTCGGGGCGGTGGTGCTGATCGTGTTCGGAGTGCTCCTGGCCACGGGGGAGATGACGCAGATCACCTCTCAGCTGGGTTCCTTCGGAACGCCGGTGTGAGGGGGGCCGCGGCGGTCGGTGCGGCCCTGGCCGCCGTGGTCATCACGGCCGCCATCGTGATGGCGCTCCGCGACGACGACCCACCGCCTCGACCGGGGACATCGGATCTCACCGAGCTGTCCGTTTCGCCAGTCGGCTGGACGACCGACTTCTCCCGTCACTCGGTGCCGCTCGAGGAGTTCGCCGCGGGCGGGCCGCCCCGAGACGGGATACCGCCGATCGACGCGCCCCGGTTCACGACCGCGGCGGAGGCCGAGGGCACAGCGAACGAGCCGGTGATCGAAGTCGAGATCGACGGGGAGGCGCGGGCGTATCCGATCCGGATCCTGATCTGGCACGAGATCGTCAACGACACGCTCGCCGGCACGCCGATCGCCGTCACCTTCTGCCCGCTGTGCAACACCTCGGTCGTCTTCGACCGGCGCGCCGGCGGGAGGGAGCTCACCTTCGGGACGACGGGCAACCTTCGCCGCAGCGACCTCGTGATGTGGGACCGCCAGACCGAGTCGTGGTGGCAGCAGTTCTCCGGCGACGCCATCGTGGGCGAGCTCACCGGCACGCGGCTGGAGCGTGTGGCGTCGCGCATCGTGTCCCTCGGCGACTTCCGCACCCGCCATCCCGGCGCCGAGGTGCTGTCGCAGGACACCGGCCACGACCGGCCCTACGGCCGCAACCCCTACGCCGGCTACGACGACGTCGACTCGCCGCCGTTCCTGCTCGACGGGACCCCCGACGGCAGGCTGGCGCCCAAGGAGCGGGTGGTGAGCATCGAGGACGGCGAGGCGCTGATCGCAGTCCCGTTCGCCGCGCTCGAGGACCGGCCCGTGATCGACGCGGCGGTGGGCGGGACGCCAGTGACGGTCTGGTGGCGCCCCGGCATCTCGTCGGCGCTCGACCGCAGCAGCCTGTCCGAGGGGCGCGACGTCGGCGGCGTCGTCGTGTACGACCGCCGCCTCGACGACGGGCGGACGCTCACCTTCAGCGCGACCGCAGGGGGCGTCCGCGATGCGCAGACCGGCAGCGCCTGGGGCCCGGACGGGGTGGCGACCGGGGGCGCGCTCGCCGGCCGGCGGCTGGCGCCGGTGCTCCACGACACGCCCTTCTGGTTCGCCGTCGGCGCGTTCCGCCCCGACGCGCGGATCGTCCCCGCCCCGTGAGCGCGCAGACGCCCCGTCCTCCCACGGCGCGTAGGGTCTGCCGCCGGGAGGCGTGCGCGTGAGCGATGAGACATGGGATGTCCTGGTGGTGGGGGGAGGTGCCGCCGGGATGACCGCCGCGCGGGCCGCGGCCGCCGGCGGCGCCCGGACCGTCCTGATCGAGCGCGCGCCGGCTCTCGGCGGGGAGTGCACGTACGTCGGCTGTGTGCCGAGCAAGGTGCTCATCGAGGGCGCCAACCTGTACCGGTCGATGCGCGAGGGGGCCGACTGGGGCATCCGCACCGACGGCCTGCGCCTCGACTTCGCCGCGCTCATGGCCCGCAAGGACGCGGTGATCGCCGACATCGCCCGCGACGAGCGCGACGCCGCGTTCGAGGAGGCGGGCATCGCGGTGCGCCACGGCACGCTGCGCTTCACGGGGCCGCGCACCGCTCACGTGGACGGGGTCGTCCACCGCTTCGAGCGCGCGGTGATCGCGACCGGGAGCGACCCCGCCGTGCCGCAGGGGATCGGCCTGGAGAGCGTCCCCCACCTCACTAACGAGACCGTCTTCTCCCTCGGCGCCCTGCCGCGGCGGCTGGTCGTGCTCGGCGGAGGGCCGATCGGCCTGGAGCTCGGGCAGGCCTTCGGCCGCCTCGGCAGCGAGGTCACGATCCTCCACAGCGGGGACCAGCTGCTGCCGAGGGAGGAGCCCGAGGTCGGGGCCTTCGTGCGGGAGCGCCTCCGGTCGGAGGGGGTCGTCATCCGGCTCACCTCGCGGGCGTTCGACGTCTCCACGGCCGGGGGAGAGGTGGTCGTCCGCAGCGGCGGGCCCGAGGGGGAGGAGACGTTCCGGGCCGACGCGGTGCTGGTCGCCACGGGGCGTCGCCCGCGCGTCGGCGGCATGGGCCTCGACC
>LNFM01002049.1_pt1 | contig 47691 bp, 41 predicted proteins | sample 596031 | NCBI WGS metagenome assembly LNFM01 (sample SAMN04254537, study PRJNA301005) | activated carbon metagenome | isolation source: dual media filters at the Ann Arbor, Michigan drinking water treatment plant | place: USA: Ann Arbor
CGGTGTCGTCGATGCGCGAGGAATTCCAGCGCAAGGTGCGCATCGCCTGCCAGGCCTTCAACGTCAACCGCCTGCTGTGGCCGCGGCTGAAGCAGCTGCCGGCCCTGTCGTTGTACAAGTACCTGTCGCACAAGCTGCTGCGCTGGTTCACCATCTACCTGCTGGGTCTGGCCTATGCGGCCTTCACCGCTGCGGCGCTGTTCGCCGGGCTGCCGTTGCTGGCCGCTGTGATGGTGGTGCTGCTGGCCGCGCTGTGGCTGCTGGGCCACCGCTGGCCGGTGCAACCGGTGTCGCAGTTGTTCGACATCCTCAGCGCCATGGCCGGTGCAGGGGTGGGCGTGTGGCGTTCGGTGGCCGGTGACCTGTACCAGACATGGCAGCCGGCAGCGTCGATCCGCAAGCCCTGAGCGGCCACGCCACCGGCTTCAACGCCAACGTCAACGGCCTGCGCGGCCTGTGCGTGGCGCTGGTGTTCGTCTTCCACGTGGCCAGCTCGGGCCTGGCACCGGTGCCCGCGGCCGACTCCACCTGGCAGCTGCTGCTGGCCTATGGCGTGGGCAGCATGGCCCACGGCGTGGAGATCTTCTTCATGATCAGCGGCTTCGTCATCGTGCTGAGCCTGCGCCGCCACGCCAGCGTGGGCGCCTTCCTGGTCGACCGCTGTCTGCGCATCTTTCCACTGTGGATGCCCCTGGTGCTGCTGATCGGCCTGCTGTGGCCCTGGATGGGCGGCCAGGCGTTGCCGCAGCCGGGCGCATTCAGCGGCTCAGGCTGGCTGGCCGTGGTCGCGGCCAACCTGGTGTTGCTGCCGCCCTTGCTGCCGCTGCCCATGCTGCACCCGGCCTCGTGGTCGCTGACGATCGAGTGGCTGTTCTATCTGGCGGCCGCCGGTGCGGCGGTACTGACGACGTGGGATCGTGTGCCCGCTGCCGCGCGCTGGTTCGTGGTGGCCGTGCTGGGGACGCTGGCGCTCTGGCACCTGCCCGTGGCGCTGTGCTTCCTGATCGGCGTGGCCGTGGCCCTGGCGCCGCAATGGCTCACGCCGCCCTCGCGCTGGCAGTGGCTGGCGGCGCCGGCGCTGGGGTTGTTCCTGCTGCTGTGGCGCAGCGTGGATGCGGCGGCACTGTCCACGGGTGCCGACCTGTTCAGTCTGCTGCGGCATGGCCAGGCCTTGCCGCTGCTGGGCGCCTTGTTGGCCGGCGTGGTGGGCCTGGCCTGCCTGAGCGCGCCCGGCTCGCGCGCCATGCCGGTGCTGCGCACGGCGCTGCTGCAGCGGCTGGGCACCATCAGCTACAGCTTCTACCTGTGGCACTTGCTGGTGATGTTCGGTGCCAAACGCGCCCAGATGCGCCTGTGGCCCGAAGCCGCCGGCACCTGGGCCGCACTGATGCTGTTCGGCGCCGTGTCGCTGGCCCTGTCGTGGACGCTTTCGGCCTGGAGCTGGCGCTGGCTGGAGCAGGCCCTGGGTCGCTGGCTGAGGCACAAACTGGCGGCCGTCAAGCCCAGGCCGTCAGCCTCGATCGCCTAGGCGCGCGGGTGATCGGGCTGAATGCCCGGGGCCGCATGGTCATCAATAGCGCAGCGCCTCGGGTGGCCTGAACATGGCGCCCACGGTGTCGCTGGGCAGCCCGAAGGGCCTTCGCGCCCGACGCGCGTCGGCCCAGGCACGAGAGGCACGCTCGCGCAGGCGCCACACGAACCTGCTGCCTCGGGGGCTTATGGTCTCGGCGCTGACGCCCGGGCCGTCATGCGCGATGGTGGACGGCCCCAGCCGTTCCAGCACCGGGAACGGAAACACCGCGTAGTTGTCGATCCCGTAGTCCCAGTAGCGTGACATGGCCCAGTCCACCGGCATGCTGAGCACATCGCAGGACTTGACCAGGGCGGCGGCGCCCTGCCGCGTCAGCACGTAGGCCTGGGTGCCATAGCAGTGGCCTCGCAGGCGCATCAGGTGGCTGTGGTCCGAGAAGAGCTTGTAGCGGGCGATCTTCGAACGGGTGGGATGGGTCGCAAAGAGCCTGAGGATGTGGATGCCGTCGGCGGACAGATCGCGCTCGCACAGGACGCGGATCGCGCCCCAATCGACAACGACGTCGTCCTCGAACACGATCAGCTGGTCGTGCCCCGACTTGATGAACCAGCGCCACACGCTGTGGTGGCTGGCGTAGCAGCCGATCTCCCCGGCCCGCAGCGGCCGTCCGGTGTGCACCAGCGCGGCCGATTCGTCGTAGCGAAGCGGCGCTTCGGGCAAGCGCAAGGCGTCAAAGTAGGACCACTCGACCTCGGCGGCGTGGGCGTCATCGCTGAAGCGCTGGCGCCGATCCTGCGCCGCGCCCATGCTGATGACGCGGATGGCGGTGTTCAATGGCATGACTGGCCCCGGCACTTGCCTGCGTGCGTGGCCAGCACAGGGGCGTTGGCGCTGCTGTCGTTCATCGTGGTTCCGATCGGGGGTGGGTGGCTGTGAGGTCCGGCGCTGCGCTCAGGGCGCTTCGACCCTCCGGCCGGGCAATGCGGGCCGGCATGCCGATGCGCGCGCCGGCCTTCTTCAGCGCGATCACTGTGTCGCGCAGGGCCACACCGCGGTCTGCCCAGTGGAACAGGGCCGCCGCGGCGTCATGGGCCTGGCGCTGCAGGTGGTTGAGGCGGGGCAGGTCGTCGATGTGCCGGACCACGCCATCCACCAGCGCCTGCAGGTCGGGCACTGCCAGCATGCCTTCGCGCACGGCGGCGGGCAGCCCCGCGGCGGCGCCGTCCAGCGTGACCACGGGCATGCGGCCGAAGATGTAGTCCAGGAACTTGAGCTTGAAGCCACCGCCGATGAGTTCGGGCACGATGGCCATGCGCGCCTGCCTGAACAGCGGCGCGATGTCGTCGACGAAGCCGTGCAGCTTGACGCTGGCGTAGCCGGCCAGTTCGGTGCGCAGCGCGTCCGGCACGTCGCCGATCACGTCCAGGCCGATGCCGTGTTCGGTGAACGTGCGGTCAGCCGCCTGCAGCAGCGCCTTCAGGTTCTCTTGCTTGACCACCCAGCGAAACGAACCCACCATGACCACGCGCCGCGGCGTATCGGCGTTCAGGCTGCGGTCGGGCATCTGCAGGCCGCTGAAGCCGGGCGTCAGCACCTGGGAGCGGTGGGCGCCGTGGTGCTGCTCGAAGGCGCGCGCGTCTTCGCTTGTGATGCAGCACAGCAGGTCCGAAGCCGTGGCCAGTTGCTGCTCGACGCGCTGGATCTTGAGCAGGTTCTGCCACAGGCCCAGGCGGCGCTGCGGCGAGCCCTGGAACAGCCTGACCATGTCGCGCCAGAGCGTGCTTTCGTGGTTGTGGGCCACGTGCACCAGCACCGGCGGCTGGACTTGCTGCCGCAGGCTGCGCTGCACTTCGGGCAGAGCCCAGGCCATGCCGTAGTGGTCCAGCACCACCACGTCCCAGGTCTGCGTCAGCAACGCCGACAGGCGCCGGCGGTAGGCCCGCGTGGCGTGGATCGCGCCGTTCAGCGGCTGCAGGCTCAGCAGGGCCCGCCATGTGGGCTGGCAGCCGCCGTCCACGGCATCCCACACCAGGCCGGGCCGGGGCGTCGGCATGTCGGACGGCGCTGCGGCCAGGCCGACGAAGTGCACATGGCAGCCGGCGTCGGCCAGCGCGCCGGCCAGACGTGCCGAATAGATGCGGTCGCCGCTGTCCAGCGGAAAGGGCAGCGCGCGCGCCAGCCACAGGCAGCGCAGGGTGGGGGTGGTGGTCATGGCAGGTCCGCGTTGGGGATGGCGAAGTCTCTGACGGGCACGCGGCGCGCCAGGCGCAGCAGGCCCATCACGATGGCGGCAAACAGGGCGTAGATCAGGACACCGGCGCCGCCGCCGAGCAGCAGCGTCAGCCAGGGCGACAGCCCCAGCTCGGTGAGCCAGGGCAGACCCAGGTAGAGCACGACGCCCATCAGCGCGGCGGTGGCGAACGGTGCGCTCACCACCCGCGCCACGGCCACCAGGCTGATGCCGAACTGGCGTTGCAGCAGCAGCAGGAACACCGGCAGCACCAGCACCAGCCGCGCCGCCCAGGCCAAGGGCCCCTGCAGCACCAGCAACACCAGCGCCAGGCTGAGCAGCTCCGTCAGGCTCATCACCAGGTTCATGCGGGGACGGCCCAGCGCCAGGCTGAGCGTGCCCAGCAGGGCGGTGGGGCTGCGCAGGGCCTGGGCCGCCGCAAACCACATCACCAGGCTGGCCGCCTGAGCCCAACCGCCGTGGCCGATGAACAGCACCAAGGGGTCGGCCAGCACGGCCATCAGCACCAGCACCGGCACCATCACGAAGCTCAGCTGGCGGGTGGTGCTCAGGAACGTGGCCGCCACCGCGCCGCCGCCGTGTGCCGCCGCGGCCAGCCGCGACAGCGTGACCCGCGATACCCCCGTGACCAGCACCGACACCAGCATGTCGACGATGCGCAGCGCCAGCGACAACTGCCCCACCACGGCAGCCGGCAGCACGAAGCCGCAGGCCACCTGGAAGAAGCGGCTCAGGTTGGCATTGATCAGGCCCGAGACCGAGTTCCAGGCAGCATAGCCGGCCAGCTGCGCCAGCCCCGACAGGTCACGCGTCAGCCGCGCCATCGGCGCGCGCACCAGCAGCAGCAACAGCAGCAGCGCCAGCGCGGCCAGGTTCTGGTTCAGGACCATGGCCCACACCCCCGCGCCCTGCGACAGCGCGGCGATGGCCGCCAGCCCGGCCAGCAGACGGCTGCCCGCCATGGCCATGGCCAGCTGGCGCATGGCCAGGTGTCGGCGCAGCTGCGCGATGGACATGGCCGCCGCGGCCGACAGCAGCACCGATGGCGACATCCACAGCAGCAGTTCGGCCACGCCGACCCCGGCGCCGACGTGTGCGGGCGCCAGCCAGGCGTACAGCGCAAAGCCGCTGCACAGCGCCAGCGCCGCCAGCAGGCCGCTGGTATGGGCGGCGTTCACTTCGCGAGCCTGCAAGTCCTTGCGCTGCACCACGGCGTCGTGGAAGAAGCTCTCGACAAAGGAGCAGGCGATCTGCACGCCGCCCAGGGCCAGCGCGGCGCGGCCAAAGGTGTCGGCGTCCAGGTAGCGCGCCAGCATGGCCAGCATCACGAAGGACACCAGGGCCAAGCTCAGCGATTCCAGGCTGGACCACAGCATGGGCCGGGCCGCGGCCGTAGGTACCTTGGCAGGCGCCATGTCATCCACGGGTATAGGCCCGGATGTAGTCGATCTCATACCGCCCCGGCCAGGGCGTGCTGGCGTCGGGGTCGGGTATCCAGTTCGGGTCGTGGCTGCCCACCGCCAGGTTGGCCAGCAGGTACATGGGCTCGTGCATCTGGTGGCTGCCGACGCGCAAGTGAACGCGGCCGTCGATCGAGAAGATCACGTCCTCGGCCGTCCACTCGGCGGCGTAGGTGTGGAAGCCGTCGGTGGTGTCGACCACGCCGTCGAGCCAGCGGCCGCCGGCATCTTTGGGCCTGGTCACGCCGTCGATGACGCCCACGTGCACCCCGCGCGGACGCGCGCCCGAGGCTTCGACGATGTCGATCTCCGGCGGCCAGGCCACGCGCTTGGGCAGCAGCCAGAACGCCGGCCAGAAGCCGCGCCCGGCAGGCATGTGCGCGCGCATCTCGAAGTAGCCGTAGCGCTGCCAGTGCGTCAACTCGGTGGTGATGCAGCCCGACACATAGCGCTGGCCGCCCAGCAGCGGCACCAGACGCTCGTCCAGACGTTCGGCACTGATGGTCAGCACACCCCCGCTGATGGCAAAGGGCTGCAGGCCCAGCGCCTGGCCACCGCTGCCGGCGTAGGCCACGTCCGCGTAGACCTGCTTCTCGCTGTTGATGATGGTGTGGCGTTCGTGGCGATAGCGGCTGCGCCAGGCCGGAGCGCCGGGCCGGCCGCCGCTGGCGGTTTCGTTGATGCGGGTGGTGTCGGTGGCATCGAACTCGTCGCTGAAGCTCAGGCGGTAGCCCGGCGGCACAAAGCCCTCGGCGCCGGCCCCTGCACGCGCGGCACGGCCCAGCGCAGGCAGCAGGCCCATGCCCGCGCCCAGGGCCGCGCGCGACAGAAAGCTTCGGCGGCTGGCCGGCATCGCGGGCCTCAGGCGACCACGGTGTCTTGCCGCGCGCGGCGGCGGCGCAACAGCGCCATGGCCACGGCGTGCAGGGGCGGGCGCAGCAGTTCGCGGTAGACGCTGAACACCGCGAACGCCGCCACCGCCAGCCAGCGCGGCGTGCGCAGCTGCAGGCGCGCCGCATAGGCCGCGTAGTACTTGCCGAAGAAGTAGTGCGTGTAGTAGATGGACCAGTAGATGCGCCGCCAGGTCTGCGTGCGCTGGCCGCCGGTGCGCACCTGCGCCATGGGCAGGTGCAGGCTGTGGCACGCGTTGGTCACCCAGATGTCGTGCCCGTGCACGAACAGGTTCATCTGGTAGTCGCTTTCTTCGCGGTAGCCGTTGCCGCGCGCGTACTCGCCGTCAAAGGGGTATTGCAGCAGCAGCGCGCGCCGGGTCAGGATGATGGCGTTGGTGATGGGCTGGCGCCGGTCACCCTGGAAGCGCGCACCGTTGACGTATTCGCACAGCACGGGACGAAAGGGCACGGTGTCGCGCAGGCCGTGGCCGAAGCGGCGCAGCGCATCGGCCGTGGTCTCGCCCAGCTCCATGTACACGCGCCGCCCCGACACCGCACCGGCGCCCGATTGCTGCAGCTTGTCCAGGCAGATGCGGGCGTAGTCGGCCTCGAGGAACTCATCGTCGTCGCAGAACAGCACGAAGTCGTTGCTGCAGGCCTGCACGCCCACGTTGCGCGATTGCGAAGCGCCCAGGCGCTGCGCGTTGCGCTTGAACTTCATCTGCACGCCCGGGTGCGCGGCGGCAATGGCCATGAGCACCGCTTCGCTGTCGTCGTCGCCCTCGTCGCTGACGAACACGATCTCGGTGACCAGGGCCTGGGTGAAGTAGCTGGGCGCCACCAGGCGCAGCGTGTGCGCCCGGTTGCGGGTGGGTATGACCATGCTGATCATGTGATTTCCTTGATGCCCTGGCCGTCCTGCCGCACCAGCACGGGTCTGGCCATGGGCAGGTCTGTGCTGGACGCGGCAGCGTAGGCCGCGACCAGCGCGTGCTCGAACCGGGCCTGGCCAAAGCGCTCGCGGGCCAGCTCCCGGCCGGCATTGCCCATGCGTTCACGCAGGCTGGGCGTGTCCGCCAGCTGGGCGATGCGGTCTATCACCTCGGCCTGGCTGCGGCACAGGTAGCCGGTGACGCCGTGGCGCACCAGGCTGCGGTGCTCCGGCGTGTCCAGCGCCACGCAGGGCAGGCCGCAGGCCATGGCCTCGGCCAGGCACTGCGGAAAGCCGCGCTGGCCGGCCAGGGCCACGAACATCCATGCAGCCGCCATGCGCGTGGCCCTTTCGCTGTGGCACGCGGAGTCGAACACCCCCACGCCGGCCGCCTTCAGGCGTGCGCCAGACACTGCATCCAGCGGTCCGATCCAGTTGAAGCCCAGGCCGATGCCGTCGCCGCCCAGCAGCACGGCCAGCTGGTCGAAGGCCTCGGCGCTGCGCACGTCGTCGGTGCGGCTGGCGGACACGATCAGGGGGTGACGCGCCGCGTGGTGCGCGGCGTCGAAGTAGGCGCTGTCGACCGGCCCCTCGACGATCGCCACCGATTCGTGGCCCTGAGCCTGCAGCCTTTCGGCTTCAGCGTGGCCGTGGCCGATGGCCCGGGCCGTGGCCGAGCCGCGGCCGCTGCGGCCCAGCAGCTGCGCCAGCACGGCCAGCGGCTTGAGCGCAGAACGCACGCCGCCGCCATGTTGCGAATAGAGCGCGGGGACGCGGGACTCCAGCCCGGCCAGCACGCGCTGGCCCAGCAGGCCGGCGATCAGGCCGTGCAGGTGCACGGAACCGGGCCGCTGCTCGAGCACGGCCCGGGCGAAGGCGGCGCTCAGCGCGCGCCACTGCCCCACCGGATTGCGCAGCAGCGGCACCAGCACGATGTCGATGCGGTCGTCGAAGTGCGGCAGCAGGCGTCGACCGTCGACGTGGTCGATCAGGACCAGCGTCTGCTCGCTGCCCGACCGCGCCAGGGCCTCGGTGGCCGGCCCGAGCAGCCCCTGCACACCGCGGTCCAGATGCGTGGCCAGGTGCAGCACCCTGCCCTCGCTTGGCGGGCGCGCCTGGGGGAAAGGCTGCTGGTGGGCCAGGGTCGCGCTCATTCAGCTGGCACCTTCGCGCGCCAGCACGACGTGCACCGTCTTCATCAGGATGCGCAGGTCGAGCCAGGCCGTGCGCTTCTCGACGTAATGCTTGTCGAAGGCCACGCGCTGCGCGTAGCTCAGCGTGTTGCGGCCGCTCACCTGCCACAGGCCGGTGATGCCGGGACGCACGCTCAGGTAATGCCAGCGTGCCGGGCCGTAGCGCGTGAGTTCGCCCACGGTAATGGGGCGGGGGCCGACCAGGCTCATCTCGCCGCGCAGGACATTGATCAGCTGAGGCAATTCGTCCAGGCTGGTGCGGCGCAGAAAGTTGCCCACGGGCGTGATGCGCGGGTCGTTGGACAGCTTCTGGTCGCGCTCCCATTCGGCACGGGCCTGCGGATTGCTCGCCAGCAATGCCGCCAGCACCGGCTCGGAATCGCGCAGCATGGTGCGGAACTTCATGCAACGGAACATCCGGCCGTCGTGGCCCACGCGGTAGTGGCCGAAGAAGATCGGTGCGCCGTCACGGCGCCAGATCAGGAAGGCCACCAGTCCCATCACCGGTGACAGCAGCACCAGCAGCAGCAAGGCCAGCACCTGGTTCAGCAGCAGGTTGTCCGGATTGACCAAGGTGCCCAGGGCGCCCTGGCCCTGGCCCTGGCGCACGCTTGATGCGCCCGCCACATAGGCTTCGGCGTTCATCGATGCGGCCCCGGCTGCAGGCGCAGCAGGCCTGCGGCCTGGCCACGGCGCGTTGGCACCGCCTGGGTCTGGTCAAAGCGGAATGCTCCACACCCCGAACGGCGGGCTGGGCTGTGATGGGCAAAGGACTGCATGGCAGGTCTCACTGGTTTGAAACGGCAACACCGGGACTCGGCGCCACTCTTCGTCTGAACCAAGACTAAGGTTCGTGTTGATGACGGGTCCGTTCGTTGCCGTACGCTGCACTGCAGCATGGGCGATCCGATGCCGCGGCGACGGCCTCTGGTCCTACGCCCGTTCGTGGGCAGGCGCACAGAAGCGCTGCCGAAGTGGGCAAGCCGTGGCGGTCATTCGAGCGCTGCGTGCACCCGTTCGAGCCGCGCGCGCACCTCCGTCGCGACAGCGGTGACCTCGGGTTGGCCGGTCAACTGCAGCACGGCCGCCGGGTCCATGAAGACCACGACGATCCGAGCGTCACAGGGTGGCCTGCACCGGGGGCATGCGCTGCGCCATCATGTCCATCATCAGCTGCATCATGGCCGAGTGTTCCGTCATCATCTGATGGCGCTTGGCCATATCGGCCTGCTTCGCAGGCCCGTCGCTCATGCCGCCCATGCCGCCCATGCCGCCCATGCCGCCCATGCCGGCCATACCCTGCTTGCCGTGCATTTCCTTCATCATGGCCATGCCATCCTGCATGGCCTTCATGTGCTCGGCCATCAGGGCCTGACGCTCAGCCGGGTTCTTGGCATTGGCCATCTTGTGGTGCGCCTCGTGCATGGCCTTCATGCGCGGTTGCATGGCTGCTGCGTGCGTTGGCGCCATGGCTGCGCCAGCGCTCGGCGACGTCGGCGCAGCGTGCATGCCACCGGGGGTGGCACACGCCGTGGCAAGGGTGGCGAGGGACAGGGCGACGAGGGTGCGAGCGGTGCTCATGGTGAACTCCTGGCGGGTGGAGGGCCGCGCCGCGGCCCGGAAGAATCGGGGGAGGATGGAGCGTGCGCCGTGCCTCGAAGCAGGGGCAGCCTTCATCACTTGCGCTTTTGCACGACGATCCAGACCACCAGCCCCACCAAGCCGACCAGGACTAGCGGCCCCCAGAAGCCGCCGTAGCCGCCCATCCAACCACCCCAGCCCATGCCGCCGTTCGTCATGTGGCCGTTCTGCGCCGATGCGCTGTCGACAGCCCAAAGCAGCAGGGAAGTCACGGTCGGTGCAAGCAAGGCTTTCATGGGGACTCCTGTTCGCGCCGGCAAGGGCTGCACGCACTGGCCGCGTGGCCTGCGGATGCGATGGAGACGCCAGAACCGCGGCTTCGTCGCGCTGAAGTCGCGAAAATTACGCGGGCGCCCCGGCGGAGTCTGTACGTTGGCGCACTGGCAAGGCGTGCCGCAGATCGCGGCGGGCGCGCCGCAGCGGGAGCGCCAGGCACGACTCCGCACCGGCGCCGATGTCAGCCAGGGCGAGCCCGGCCCGACCTGCGCGGCGGCCTTGGCAGGAGCCTGTCGCATTCGCGCCTGACCACCGCATAGCACTCGCAACTGGCCTCTTCCAGGGCCGTGCGGTCCAGCAGCCTGATTCGGCCTTCCTGATACTGGATGGCGCCGGTGGCCTGCACGGCGGCCGCGACGGGGGTGACTTCGTCGCTCCTGACGCCCAGCATCTTGGCAATCAGCGTCTGCGACATCACCATGTCATCCGCGCCCAGGCGGTCGAAGCTCATCAGCAGCCATCGGCAGAATTGCTGGTCGAGGGTGTGGTGGCGATTGCAGGCAGCGGTCTGTGTCATCTGCGTCAGCAAGGCCTGCGTGTACATCAGCAGCAAGCGCAAGGTGGGCCCGCCGCCAGCGACCTCGGCCACCAGTGCCTGGGCCGGCATGCGCCAGGCCTTGCCGGCACTTTGAACCACGGCCCGGATGGTCGTGGAATTGCCACCCATGAGCACGGTGACCCCCAGCACACCGTCGTTGCCGACCAGCGCAATCTCCGCCGACTCACCGTTGTGCATCACGTACAGCAGCGACACGATGGCGGTCAGGGGAAAGTAGACGTGCTCGAGATGGCTCCCGGGCTCGAAGACGACCTGCCCCAGCTGCATGTCCACCAGCTGCAGCTGGGGTTGCCAGCGCCGCAGATTCGCCGGCGTCATCGCCGCGAGGATGTGGTTGGCCAGCAGTCCGTCGGGGCTTGTCGGGGCCGAGGCTTCGAGCGTGGCTTGCGCAGGGGCTTCGTGCATGTTGGACATCTCCTGGCCCATCCTCGAGCGGCCCGCTCCTGCGGTCTGTGCGCTGCGCGACGGACGGCCCCAGGGCGCAGCCTGTCGCATCGCGACGGCGTGCGAGACCGCACAGACCACCCCGCTGCCGGGCCCTACGGTTCACGTCTCATGATCGGCACGAGACGTCGGCAGTTCCGGCGTTTGACAGGCTGGTCGCCGACAGGAGTTCAAATGCCCACTCCACAGCGTTCGCCGGGGCTTGCCGTGACCAGCGCACGGACCGTCGCGCCGCACAAGCCTCCACCGAACTCCAAGGACGCGATCGCCATGCTCAGGGCCGCACACGAGGCGCTGGGCCACCTGTTTGCGGAGTACGGCAACACCTACTCGCTGGGCAACAAGAAGGCGCTGGTCGCCGAACTCTGCACCGCCCTGAGCGTGCATGCGCAGATCGCCGAAGAGATCTTCTATCCCGCCGTGAACGGCGCGCTCAAGGACGAGCGGATCGCGCCCGGCTACACGGTCGGGAACGCCGCGGTCAAGGACCTGATCGCGCAGCTCGAAGGCGCTGAGCCCGATGGCGCGCCCTACGACGCCAAGGTCAAGGCGCTGTCGGAGCGCGTGAAGCAGCACGTCAGGGCGGAACAGCGCGAGATCTTCCCGAAGGCCAGGGCCAGCGCACTGGACCTGGTCGAGCTCGGCGCACGCATGGCGGCGCGCCGGCACGGCCTGCTGGCCCACCGATGGTGATGCGCAACCCGGTGGGCTACGCGCCGCCGGGCACGGCCTGAGCCGCCAGGATGTGCTGGCTCAGGCCATCCGCCCAGACCGCGTAGCCCGCGGCGCTCGGGTGCATGCCGTCCATGGCCAGGCCGGCGCTGGTGGTGGACTCCGGGTGCCAGTGCAGGCTGCGGCTGTGCTGGTCTGCGATCTGGCCCGCCAGCGTGGCGTTCATCTGACGCGCCCAGCGACCCATGAACCAGCGCAGTGGCTGTGGCAGGGCCTTGCAGGCATGCATGGGCGGCACGGCGCTGTGCACCAGCAGGTCGGGCGCGAAGCGATCGGCTATCAGTTCGGCCAGACGCTGCTGCCACTGTGCCCACTGCAGCGGGCCGCACAGGCCCGTGGCATCGTTGGCGCCCATCGAAAGCACGACCACATCGAAGCGCGTCGTGGGTGAGTCCTGCAGCAACTTCAGCAGACCCGGCGAATCCAGTCCATTCACCGCCAGCACGCACCACTGGACGGTGTGGTGCCGGCCGAGCCTGCTGACCAACTGCCCGCACAGGGCCTGCTCCTGGCTGGCGGCACCCACCCCCGCGGCGCCCGAGTCACCGGCCACCAGCAGGCGCAGGATCGAGCCGCGCCCGGCCGTACCGGCGCGAAGCCCCGGAGGCTCCTGCATGCGCGGCGTGGTGCGCCTGACGTACCGCGCCTGAAGCCAGAGCAGCGGCCACAGCAGCACCAGCAGCAGCAGACGCTCCCATTCATGCATGGGGGCACGGGTTCATGGCGCTGCTCATGGGCCTGGGCGCCACCCGGGCGCCTCAGTCCTGCAGGAACGACAGCAGCGCAGCGTTGAACGCCTGCGCATGCGACACGTTCAAGCCGTGCGGCGCACCGCTCACCTTGACCAGCTGGCTTTGCGGCACGGCCCGGTGGGTGCGCAGGCCCGAGCTTGCGAAAGGCACGATCGCGTCCGCATCGCCATGGATCACCAGCGTGGGCAGCCTCACCCGCTGCAGGTCGGCGCGGAAGTCGGTCGTGCCGAAAGAGTCCATGCAGGCCAGCGCAGCATGCGGCGCCGACTGGTGGCACAGGGCAATGGCCTCGGCGCGCTGCGCCTGGCTCACCTGCAGCACACCATTCGCCGAGAAGAAGTCGGTGGTGAACTGCTCGAAGAAGGCGCTGCGGTCCTGCTCCAGCGCCTGCTTCTTGGCTTGCGCGCCCTCGGCCGTGCGCGGGCCTTCGGGGTTGTCGGCCGTCTTCATCAGGTACGGCGGCACCGCCGCGGAAAACACCACGCTGTGCAGGCGCGACTCACCGTACTGGGTGAGGTAGCGCGCCACTTCGCCGCCGCCCATCGAGAAGCCCACCAGCGTCACGTCCTGCAGCCCGCACTGGTCCATGACGCGCTGCAGATCTTCGGCCAAGGTGTCGTAGCCATAGCCCGATTCCGGCTTGTCCGAGCGCCCGAAGCCGCGCCGGTCGTAGGCCACCACGCGGTAGCCGGCGGCGCGCAGCACCGAGACCTGCGGCGCCCAGGCCTGGGCAGACAGCGGCCAGCCATGGATCAGCACCACCGGCCGGCCGCTGCCGCCGCTGTCTTCGATGTGCAGCTTCACGGCTGCGGTGGCCGCCGCGTCGCTGTTGCCCGAATCCTGCTGGTCCGCCATGGTTCCTGCGGCGGCACCGCCCAGTGCGCCGGCAACGGCGCCCAGCGTGGCCCCGACCAGCACGCCCACCGGGCCGGCCGCCACGACGCCGATGGCGGCGCCCGTGGCGGCACCGGCCACCATGCCGCCCCCCATCAACACCGACTGGGCCTCGCGCTCGGCCTCGGCGGGCTCCAGCGGCATCTGTGCCCCGGACGTGGGGTCCTGCGACGGAATGCCGTGGCCGGGGCGGGCCTGTTCCGCCAGGTCTTCATTGACCGGGGCGGCGTTGGGCGGTGCGATGACGATGGGGCTCATGGGGCTCTCCTGATGGGGGTGACGATGGGCCGGGCACGGGGCTCGCGCCCTGTGCCGGCGCGGCGCTGCCTGCACGCTGAGAGGGATGCTGGCTGGCAGGCGCCAGCGGGTCTGTTCTTCAGCGCACGGACCCGGACAGCCCTCACGGGAACTCACCGCCACGCTCCGATGAACCCGTGCCCATGTTAGAAAGCGAACAGACGCAAGCTCTGTCACGACTTAGAAGAGACTTGCCCAGCCTCCGAGGCAACCGCCTGCATGACCGCCGCCCGTTCACCGGACTTCATGGAAGCCGCCATCACAGCCCGTGCGCCTGATCGCCCCTGCGGGTCCGACCGTTGAGGTCCGAGCGGCCATGACCTGCACGCGCAAGGGTACCGGTGTGGCTTCGGCGCTCGTCCTGGGCAGTTGCTTGTTCGTCGGCGCCTGCACCACGCTGCTGCCCAGCTCCCGAACCGAGGTCGTGTCGGACTGGAACAGCTACGAAGATGCCGTGAAGTCCCTGGCCACGATGACGCCGTACACGGCCACTCGGCAGAGCGTGCATGCGCAGGGCCTGGACCCGAACAGCAATGCGGCCATCACGGTGCTGCACTTCGCCGACGTGCTGCAACGCTTTGCCGCCGCCACCTTGATCAAGCCCGAGGATGTCGACCCGGGCATTCGCGACTGCCTGCGCGCCGGCAAGCGATGCAGCGGCTACGCCATTGCCGTCGAGAAGCTCCATCGGCGGCGCATCGGCAACTTCTGGCTCGACTCCCTGAACTTCCGGCGCGAAACCGTGACCACCGGCTGGCGGGTGGACGTGCTGCTGGTCTTCGTGGACGACGCGCTGGTGTACCAGTTGGTCGGCGGGCGGCCCACCATCAGCGAAGTGGACCTGCGGCGCAATCCGCTGGGGCCGCTGCAGGGCTGGGGCAGCCAGACGCTGCAGTTGATCCCGTAGGCCGGGCGCGAGCCAGTGCATTTCGACTGGTGAGTTCGACAGCGTACAGCCTGCCGCGGCCAGTCAGGCCATGCTGCGCTGAGTCGCCCCGGACCGGGCTTGCGCGATCGCTCCCCGCCGGTCGTCACCCTAGCCTCGCCTCCCGGCTGACCGCCCCCGATGTCCCCCTCCCCACCCCTGCGCCTGCTGACCGTGAACATTCACAAGGGCTACACCGCATTCAACCGCCGCCGTGTGCTGCACGAGTTGCGCGAGGCGGTGCGCGCGCTGGGCAGCGACCTGGTGTTCCTGCAAGAGGTCGAAGGGGGTGCCAGTGCCGCCGGCGCGCAGTACGAGTTTCTGGCCGACGCCCTGTGGCCCGAGCACGCCTACGGCCGCAACGCCGTTGCCGCGGGCCAGGACCACGGCAACGCGCTGCTGTCGCGGCTGCCGGTGCTGCGCAGCCAGAACCACGATGTCTCGCTGCCGGGCGCCGAGCCGCGCGGGCTGCTGCACTGCGTGCTGCAGCGGCCAGGTGCAGCGGCCGGGCCTTCATCCGAACTGCACGTGATGTGCGTGCACAACGGCCTGACCGAGGCGCATCGGCGTCACCAGCTGGCGCGGCTGTGCCAGACGGTGCTGGGTGAGGTGCCGGTCGACGCGCCGCTGATCGTCGCCGGCGACTTCAACGACTGGCGGCAGCGCGCCGATGCGCTGCTGGAACCCTGCGGGCTGCACGAGGTCTTTCGCAGCGCCTGGGGGCAGCATGCGCGCAGTTTCCCGGCGCAGTGGCCACTGCTGCGGCTGGACCGCATCTACGTGCGCGGCGTGCTCGCCGCGCGGCCGCTGCCCATGCCGCGGCGGCCCTGGTCGCGCCTGTCCGACCACGCACCGCTGGCGGCCGAGATCGATCTGCCGGGGCCGCCATGAGCAGGATGAATTCGCACTGGGTGCCGGGCAACCGCATCACCCTGCTCGAGAACGGCGAAGGCTTCTACCCGCGCGTGTTCGACTGCATCGGCGCGGCCGAGCATGAGGTGCTGCTGGAGACCTTCATCTTCTTCGACGACAAGGTGGGGCGCCAGCTGCAGCAGGCCTTGCTGCGCGCCGCCGGCCGCGGCGCCAAGGTGGACGTGCTGTTCGATGGCTGGGGCTCGCCCGACCTGTCGGAGGCGTTCACGCGGCCGCTGCAGGAGGCCGGGGTCAGGCTGCGCAGTTTTGAGCCGGCGCAGCGCCTGTTCGGGGCGCGCATCAACATGCTGCGCCGCATGCACCGCAAGCTGGTGGTGGTGGACGGCCGCTGCGCCTTTGTCGGCGGCATCAACTACTCGGCCGATCACCTGGCCGACTTCGGGCCGCTGGGCAAGCAGGACTACGCGGTCGAGATCGAGGGCCCGCTGGTCGGGCAGATCCATGCCTTCTGCCGCGCCAGCCTGGCCGCACCGCAGCCCGCGCGGCAGCTGTGGCTGCAGCAGTGGCGCCAGCTGCGCGCGCTCGACAAGGACCTTGGGCTGAGCGACCACGCCGGGAGCGACGCCGCGGATGGTGCGCGCGCCGCCTTCGTGACGCGCGACAACCGCAGCAACCGCAACGACATCGAGCGCCACTACCGCGCCGCCGTGCGCACGGCCCACCAGCGCGTGCTCATCGCCAACGCGTACTTCTTCCCCGGCTACCGGCTGCTGCGCGACCTGCGCCACGCGGCCCGGCGCGGCGTGCAGGTCGACCTGGTGCTGCAGGGCCGGCCCGACCTGCCCTGGGCGCAGCGGGCCTCCGAGTTGCTGTATGGCTACCTGATGCGCTCGGGCGTGCGCGTGTACCTCTATGCCGAGCGCCCGCTGCACGCCAAGGTGGCGGTGGTCGACGACCGCTGGGCCACCGTCGGCTCGAGCAACCTCGACCCGACGAGCCTGGGCCTGAACCTCGAGGCCAATGTCGTGGTGCGCGACGTGGCCTTCGCCACCCATTTGCGCGAGCAGATCGAGCAACTGATGCAACAGCGCTGCGAACGCCTGCAGTGGCCGACGCCGGGGCCGCTGCGTTCGGCCTGGATCGCCGTGCGCAGCCTGATCGTGTACCACGCCATGCGCCACTTCGCGGCCTGGGCGCTGCGTTCGCCCAATGCCGCGCCGCGGGTGGTGCCGATGCGGCCCGAGCCGGGATGAGCACCACGCAGACCACAGTCCGCCCCGCTGGCCCCGAGCAGGGGGCCCAGCCCGCGGCGGATCCTGGTGCGCCGCGCGCAGGCCAACGCGCCTGGCTCTGGTTCAAACGCCTGGCGCCCTGGGCCCTGGCGGCAGTGGTGCTGACGCTGGTGGCAGACCAGGCCCGCACGGTGGACTGGCCGGCCGTCTGGCAGGCGCTGCAGTCGCTGTCGCCTGCCCGCCTGGCCGTGGCCGCCCTGCTGGCACTGCTGAGCTATGGCCTGTACGCCGCCTTCGACCTGGTGGGGCGGCGGCTCACCGGCCATCGGCTCTCGGTCAAGCGAACGCTGGGCACGGCCGCCATCAGCTACGCCTTCAACCTCAACTTCGGTGCCTGGGTGGGCGGCATCGCGCTGCGGCTGCGCCTGTACAGCCGCTGGGGGCTGGCGGTGCCCAGCGTGCTGCAGGTCATGACCTACAGCATGCTCACCAACTGGCTGGGCTATCTGTGGGTGGGCGGCGCGGTGCTGATGTTCGCGCCGCCGCGGCTGCCCGCGGCGTGGGCGCTGCCCGAGACCGCGCTGCGCGCCGTCGGTCTGGCCATGGTGGCAGCGGCAGGCGCCTACCTGGCGCTGTGCCGCTTCTCGCGCCAGCGCCAGCTGAGCTGGCGCACCCACACGCTGCCGCTGCCCAGCGCCAGCCTGGCCGCCTTGCAGGCGCTGGCCGGAGGCGCCAACTGGTTGCTGATCGGCAGCATCGCCTGGCTGCTGCTGGGCGGACGCATCGACTTCGCCAGTGTGCTGGGCACGATGCTGCTGGCCGCCGTGGCCGGCGTGGTGACGCATGTGCCGGCCAATCTGGGCGTGCTGGAAGCCGTGGTCGTGGCCACGCTGGGCGCGCGCCTGCCAGCGCATGAACTGCTGGCCGCCATGCTGGCCTACCGCGCCGCCTACTACCTGCTGCCGCTGACCCTGGCGCTGCCGGCCTACGGCTTGAGCGAGGCGGCAGCGCGACGTGCCGGGTCGGCGCCTTCGCCGCAGGCCGACAGTCCGCCGGCCGGCGCTCGAGGATGACCTGTGCCTGCGTCAGCGTGCAGGGTGCGGCAGCGGCGCCAGCAGGCGGTGCCGTTCACGCGGCACGAAGCCACCCTGGGCCGGGTCATGGTCCCAGCGTTCCACCACGGCGCGTTCGCTGGCGGCGGCATCGATGCGGATCAGGTTGACCGAATTGCCGGCCCCTGGCCGCACCCGGCGGCTGACGGCAGTGCCCGCCTGCACCGCCCAGCCGCCGCCGGCCAGCGGCAGCACGAAGGGCAGGTGGATGTGCCCGCCGACGATCAGGTCCACACCCGCCGCGCCCCAGGCCTGCAGCGCCGCAGCGTGGCCGTGCAAGCGGTTCTTTTCGTCCTCGGGCCGCGTCACCACCAGCGGCTGGTGCACCATCACCACGCGCCGCTGGCCGGGCCGCGCCCGCGCCAGGCGTTGCGCCACCCGCGCCACCTGCGTGGCCGACAGTTGCCCGTCGGCGTGCCGCCACCAGCGCGTGGTGTTGACGGCCAGCAGCACCAGGTCGTCGGTCTCCAGGCTGGGTTCAAGATCGGGGCCGAAGGCGGCGCTGTAGCGCGCATACGGGCGCAGCAGACGCAGCGGCAGCTGAAACAGCGGGATGTCGTGGTTGCCGGGCACGGCCAGGCAGTGCGGCACCTGCAGGCGCTGCACCAGGGCCTGCGCCGCCGCAAACTGCACGCGCGTGCCGCGCTGGGTGATGTCGCCCGACAGCAGCAGCACCTGGGGCTTGAGCGCCAGCGCCAGCCGCACCAGGGCTTCGACGACGGCCGGGCGCTCGGTGCCGAAGTGCGGGTCCGAGACCTGCAGCAGCAGCGTCATTCAACTGCCTGCAACTCTGGCGCCGGCGCGGGTGGACGCAGCAGGTCCAGAGTCTGCGGCGCGCCCCGGAAGCTCAGCGGCAGCCGCATCCAGCTCACCTCACCGTCGGTGGCCACCTTGATGCGCCTGGAGCCGATGGTGCCCAGGCGGCGGCTGGGGCGCACCGTGAGCTGGCGCGTGGCGACGTGGATCAGCTCATCCGCATCGCCCAGCTGACCGAAGGCACCGCGCCACAGCAGACCCAGCATCCTGAAGATGCCCACCGGGCGCAGCGCGATGGCGGCCAGGCAGCCGGATTCGACGGCCTCGGCCTCGGGCAGGCCCAGCTGCTGCAGCTGCAGCGCGTTGTTGCCGACAAACAGCGTGGGCGTGCGCAGCTCCCGCTCCTGCCCCTGGCTTTCGACGCGCAGGCGCAGGCTGCGGTGGCCGCGCAGCAGCGTGGCCAGGCCGGCGCCGAAGGCCACCACGCGGCTGCGGCCGAACTGGCGCTTCCAGTCCTCGCGCTCTTCCAGCAGCTGCGGGTACAGGCCCAGGCTGGCGTTGACCAGGAACACGCGCTCGCCGACCAGGCCCACCTGGGCCGGCTGCGAATGGCCGGCCAGCAGCACCTGCAGGGCCTCGGCGGTGTCGGACGGAATGCCGTGCGCGCGGCTGAAGTAGTTGAAGGTGCCCTGCGGCAGCACGCCGAAGGCGCAGCCGCTGCCCAGTGCGGCCTGGGCCACGGTGTTGATGGTGCCGTCACCGCCGGCGGCCACCACGATGCCGCCACACTGCTGCGCCTGGGCGACGGCCTGGCGCGCGATGGCGCCCAGCTGCCGCGGGTCCTGCACCTGCAGCAGGTGCAGCGTGCGCCCGGCCTCGGCGCAGCCGGCCTGCAGCGTGGCGCGCACCTCGTCGGCGCCGCCGTGGCCGGCGCCGACGTTGAACACCACCACCAGCGCTGGCCCCGGCGCGTTCATTGCGTCTGGCGTGCAAGCAGTCTGCGGCGTCATGGGAAGAGCGGGTATGTCATGAGGTCCCGATGATGCGACAGGCACAGGCAGGGTGACTGTGGCCCCAAGCACATTGGCCCCAGCATCGGCGCGCAACCTGAAGCGCTCACAATGACGACATGAAGCACCTTCTTGCCCTGGCCTTGCTGGCCTGCGCCGTTGCCGCCCATGCCCAGCGCGTGGGCGAAGTCGACACCGTGTTCAAGCTCATAGGCCCCGACCACAAGATCGTCGTCGACGCCTATGACGACCCGGGCGTCAAGGGCGTCACCTGCTACGTTTCGCGGGCCAAGACCGGCGGCATCGCGGGCGGGCTGGGTCTGGCCGAGGACAAGGCCGAAGCGTCCATCGCCTGCCGGCAGACCGGGCCGATCTCGTTTCCCAAGCCGCTCAAGCAAGAGGACGAGATGTTCAGCGAACGGATTTCGCTGATCTTCAAGCGCCTGCGCGTGGTGCGCATGGTGGATGCGGCCCGCAACACGCTGGTCTACCTGACCTACTCGGACCGTGTGATCGAAGGCTCGCCGCAGAACAGCGTCACCGCCGTGCCGGTAGACCGCGCCACGCCGATTCCGCTGCGCCCGTAAGCGGCCCGGCCTACGTGCCCATCAGCTCGCCGATGGGCTTGAGCTCGTCGACGCGGTCGCAGATGGCCTTGATCGTCGTCAGGATCGGCACCCCCAGCAGCAGGCCCCACACGCCCCACAGCCAACCGAAGGCCAGCACGCCCACGAACACCGTGACCGCATTCATGCGGCTGGTGCGGCTGGTCAGCCAGGGCGTGAGCAGGTTGCCCGAGACGGCATGGATCAGCATGCCGATGCCGGCCACGAGCAGCACCATGTCCAGGCTGCCGAACTGCACGAAGGCCATCAGCCCCGAGCCCGCGGCCAGCGCCACGGTGCCGAGGTAGGGCACGAAGTTCAGCACGAAGGCGACCACGCCCCAGACGGCGGCATGCTCCAGGCCGACGGCGTAGAAGGCCAGCCCGGTGGCCACGCCCACCAGCACGCTGACGAGCGCCTGCACGAGCATGAAGCGGTGGATCTGCGCGGTGATCTCGTCGAGCAGCTGAACCGTGATGCGCTTCTGCGCAAAGGTCGGGCCGGCGAGCTTGACCATCTTGCGTCGAAAGCGGCTGCCCGAGGCGAGCAGAAAGAACGCGATGAACACCACCACCACCGCCTGGCCGGCCGAAGCCGCTGCGCCCAGCGTGCCCGACCACAGGTAGTCCTGGATGTCGAAGCGCTCGCGTTCGATGCTGACGCGGGTGACCCCGCGCACCTGGGCCGGTCGCGCCGCGCTGCCTTCCGCGGCCACCTGTTCCAGATCCGACGCGGCGCGCTGCACCTTGTCGATGGTCGACTCGGTCTGGCCGCGCTGCGCATGGACGAGCTTGCGCAGCTTCTGCGTCGCGGCGGGCAGCGACTCGATGAGCACCGTGGCGTCGTCGCTCAGGGTTGCGACCGTCCAGCCCGCCCCCGCACCCAGACCCAGGATCAGCAGACCTGCGGCCAGCGCGCGCGGCAGGCGCCAGCGCTCGAGCAGGTCGACCAGCGGGCTGAGCGCATAGCTCAACGCCAGCCCCAGCAGCAGCGGGATGAAGATCGCGCTGGCCACGTGCAGCGCGAACAACACCGCGATCAAGGCCAGCAGCGACAGCGAGACGCTGCGCACGTCCACGGGCACGTGCAGGGGCTGGGGCTCAGGCGCAGGGGGCAGCGCCTCGGGCAGCGGCGATGACGTCGCGCCGCTGGCCGCAGCGGGCTGCGTGCTGTCGGGCGGGGGGGGCGGGGGGAGATCGTTCATGGTCGTGGGTGGGATCGGCTGCAAGGCCTGGGGTTCGGGCATTCCGGCTTGCAAGCCAATCACCAGATCGTCAAGAGAACCGAAGCCACGCACCCGAACAAGCCGATCATGCCTTGTGTGCGCAACGGCATGTTCGATCACCGCGAACGAGCGGGACGCTGCGCAGGCACGCAAGCGCAGGCGCTCAGCGCGTCAACAGACGCGGCACCGCGGGATCGAGGGGCTCGAGCACGTGGCCCATGGACCAGGCGCGCACGGCATCCAGCTTGTCCGGGCCGGTGTGCAGGCCCGGCGGCTTGACGAGTTCCTGCTCCAGGCGCCCGTAGACGTTGCGCCAGACCATGCGCGCCTGCGCCGTCTCGAACACCGCCACTTCCAGGAATTCGGCGTTGGGCTGGGAGAAGTCCGCACCGACGACCTCGGTGACGCCGAAGGTGAACAGGGCCGCCAGGCCCCGCAACGCCGGCGACGACTTCAGGCACGCGACCTCTTGCTTCAGCACCAGCAGGCCGTCGATGCGTTCGACGTCGCGCAGCCGGCCCAGCCAGGTCGCCAGCGTCGGGCCCGGTGGGTGGGCGGCGTCCTTGGCCGCGATCAGGTCGGAGACGAGTGCCGCGCTGGTGGCGCCCAGCGGGTCGCCGACACCGGCCAGGGGATGGGCCGCGTCGGGCTCGAGCAGTTCGTAGCCTTTGCGCTGTGCCAGCAGCTCGCGCGCAGTCGGGTCCAGCGCCGTCAGCTGCCCCGCGCCGTCGGTGCCGCCGGCACAGCCCCGCGGCACGATTCGCAGCTGCAGCGCCGCCATACGCCGCAACTTGCCCACCGTGCGGGCCAGCTGATCGCGCGCGGTCTGGTAGCTCACCGCGGTGACCGGCGCAGGGGTCTGCCAGGGCGCGCAGGCCGTGAACGCCGCACCAAGGCACAGCAGCGGCAGCAGCAGCCGCCAGGCTGGGCCGGTGTGCATGCGGCGTCTGCTCATGGCTGGCGCTCTGCGCGGTCGACGATTAAGGCGGCCAGCAGTTCGGCCATCTCGCGCGTGGCCTGGCGCAGCAGCCGGCCGTCTTCGGCGGCCCAGCGCGACAGCGGCGCGCACAGCGGCGGCGGGGCGTCGCGCGTGCTGGACTGCGGCCCGATGGCGATGTCCTCGGCCAGCGCCGCACCGCCGCCACGCGCCACCTCCAGCCGGCCGTGCGCCACCAGGCACAGGTCCTCCGCGCTGTCGAAGGCCTCGAGCTTGCGGCCCGACCGGGCCACGAGCCCGTAACCCGCCAGCCGCAGCGTGACCTGCGTCGCCTGCGCCGGCGCTGCGGGCTGGCGCCACTGCGCGCGCAACGCCTGGACGACGCCATCGGGCAGCGGCTCGGCCACCAGCACGCGGGCCAAGGCGTCGGCGCGGGCGTTGAAGACGGCCTGCCACGGTGCGGCGAGCAGCAGGTAGAACGGCAGGACCAGGGCGATCTGCGGTTGCACCAGCGTCACCGGGAGGGCTGCGACGCCGATCGCGTAGTGCGACAACGCGGCGGACTGGGTCGCACCCACCGACGGGTCGACCGCCAGGTCGACCACGAAGTCCCACCCCGGCTGCTGCCAGCGTGCAGCCGGCCACTGGCCCGAGGCTTCGAGCGGGACAGGTGGCGCGGCCGCGCCCTCTGCGGCAGGCGCGGCGGGTACGGGGCCGGGGGCCCCTGCGCCACAGATCAGCCAGCCGGCCGCAGCCAGTGCGCGGCTGACCCTCAGTGCACTCGGCACCAAGCCTGTGGACGCGCACCCTGGTACGGGCTGCGTGCAGTCGTGCATGACGGCCTGCTCTCCTCGAACCCGGCCACGCACGGCGCGCCGGGTGAACCTCTGCATTCTTCGGCCGCGGCGCATCACCACGCTTGAGATGGCGCAATGGCGACCTGGCTGTGATCGTGCCTCGAAGGATGCTGCGGCCCGTTGCTCGGGCGGCCCCGTCCTGCCGCCCCAGGGCCGGCGGGTACGGCCCGCGCACAGGCGTCGCGCGCTGCAGGCACCGTGACTGCATGGGCGCCAAATTGCGCATACTCAACGCCCGCGCGCGCCAGCGCCCTAAATTGCTGGCATGGGCTTCGGTGCCCTGCCCGCGCGATGCCACAGCCGTCCATCTTCATCAGCTACAGGCGCGACGACGCACGCGGCTGGCCGGTGCATCTGCAGAGCGCGTTCGAGCAGGTCTTCGGGCACGGCCAGGTCTTCCTGGACACGCGCGACATCCCCGAAGGCGACAAGTATCCCGACACGCTGCGCCAGGCGCTGCAGGCCGCCAAGGTGATGCTGGTGCTGATCGGCCCCGACTGGAACCCGCCGCGCGACGGGCATCGCCGCCTGGACGAGGAAGACGACTGGGTGCGCGAGGAGGTTCGCACCGGTCTCGAACACTGCCCGCTCGTGATCCCCGTCGTGCTGGAGCGCGGCAGCCTGCCGGCCGGCGACGAACTGCCGCCCGCGCTGCGGCCGCTGCAAGCATGCCAACGGGCCAGCATCGACCCGCACCACAGCATCGAAGACGTCGACCACCTGATCAAGCGCATCGGCGGGTTGGCCGCGATCCCGATCTGCGGCAGTGACCACCTCGGCGTGCTGGCCTTGATGCGGCTGGCGCGCCTGCAGCCCCGCGCAGTGGAAGCGATGGGGGCGGCGCGCGCCCGGCTCCAAAGCAGCTGCGAGCAGATCGACTGCCTGGTGGCGCGCAAGTCCATCCACGACCAGCTGCACCGGGTGGAGGTGGAATGCCTGAACCCGCTGACGGCCTCGCGCAGCGCCCAGGTCCACGCCGGTTTCGCGGCGACGCTGGACGACGTGGGCCGCCAGATCGGCCGCTTCCGCGCCGCCAGCGAACTGGACGATCTGGGCGATACCCTGCTCTCAGACCTCCTGCAGCCGGCCGCGCTGGCGCTGCGCAGCGCCCAGGTGCAGCCGAGCCGGTCCGCCCGGCAGGCTGCAGTCGCGGCGCTGAAGGCCTTGCTGACCGGCAGCCTGGACCAGTTCGACCAGAGGATCGCCGAGTCGGCACGCGAGGTCCACCTGGACCTGCTGGCGCAGGAACTGCAGCGCATGCTGGACGCGCTGCCGCACAGTGAGCACGAAGCCGACCGCAAAGGCATCGCTGCCAGCATCGAGCGCTTGCGCGCCACCGGGGACGAACTGCGTCGGCGCGTCGACGAGCATGGCCAGCTGCAACGGGTGGACACCGTTCTGCGCGCGCTTTGCAGCGGCAGCCGAGTACTGGCGTGCGCCGACGCGGCGATGCCGGCGGGCTGGCAGCCGGTGCACAACTGGCTGCTGCGCCTGGACAGCGGCGAGGACGACACCAAGCGCCGGCTGCGCGCGGCGCTGGCTGCCGGGAGTTGCGAGCATCTTGCGCTGGCGCGCACCAAGCTGCAGGCCCTGGACCTGAGGCTGCAGCATCCCGATCGCAACGACGCCACGCTGGAGCCTGACCTGCGCGCCGCCTTTGGCGAGGTGTCGCGCGCCTTCCGGGCTTGTGACACGGCGCTGAAGGAGTACTGCCTGCAAATGGGCCAGCTGCGTGGCGAACTGGCGGCGGCGCTGGCCTCCATCACGGCCTGAGGTCGAACAGCCATGACACCTTCCAAGCCCGAACCGTTCAGCGGTGCCCTCGAATTGCGCAACGAACACGATGCGCTGATGACGCGGGTAGAACTGGCACTGGGTGCGGGTGAAGCCGCAGCCATCGACGAGGACGGCGCCTTACGCCCGCTGCAGTCGACGGTGCAAGGTTTCGTCGAGCGCGCCGTCGCCACCGGCGAACGCGTCGAGGCGCTGGAAGAGCGCAGCGACTGCCAGGCGCTGATCGACTACTGGTCGACCAAGCTGTCGCGTCTTCACGGCGGCCACGCGCTGCCGCAGCTGCGGGCCTTCGACGAGCGTGCGAATCCCGAACTGCCGGACGAAAGCTGCCCGTTCGTGGGTGCGCAGCCCTACGCGGCAGATGGCTTGTTCGAAGGGCGCCGCAGCGAGACCGAGGCGGTGCTGGAACTGGTGGAGAAGTGGCCGCTGGTGGTGGTGTCGGGGCCGTCCGGCAGCGGCAAGACTTCGCTGGTGCTGGCCGGTGTGCTGCCCCGGCTGCGCGCGCAGCTGACGCCTGCAGGCGGGCAGCGCTGGCGCGTGCTCGACGCCGTGCGGCCGGGGCCCGGGCTGCTGGCCGACCTGGCCCGTTCGGCGGCAGCGGCCAGCGGTGGCGACGCGGCCGCGCTGGAACGCGCGCTGGCCGCCGGTGCCGGGGCCCTGGCACGCGCGCTGGGCGACCCCGCGGCGATGGCCGCCGTGGTGACGGTGGACCATGCCGACGGCCTGCTGGCCGCCGCGGGCCAGCCGGCCTTGCAGGCCGCGGTGGACGCGCTGGCGCAGGCGGCAGCGGCGGGCCACCGCGTGCTGCTGGTGCTGCGCGAGGAGTTCGAGGAACAAGTGCTCGCGCTGCCGGCCTTCGCGCCCTGGCGCGGCCTCGACGCCGACGGCCAGCCGCGCTGCGGCCGCCTGAGCGTGCTGCCGATGACACCCGCGCAGTTGCGCGAAGCCATCGTGGTGCCATCCGAGGCAGCGGGGCTGCACCTGCACGCCGAGGTGGTAGACGATCTGGTCAACCGCCTGGCCGGCCAGCGCGCCGCGCTGCCGCTGCTGCAGCACGCGATGGTCACCCTGTGGCAGAAAAAGCGCCGCAACCGCGTGGCCTGGAAGGACTACCTGCAGGTGCGCGACGCCCTGGACGCCGAGAAGTGGCGCGTCGAAGCCGAGATCCAGCGCGCCGCCGCCGAACGCGAGCAGGCCGCTGCCAGGGCCAAAGACAAGCTGGCGCAATACGAGCAGAACCGGTTCAGAAAGACGCTGCTGGGCCTGGTAGGGCTGGCACTTGTCTCGCTGGGGCTGACGGGTTGGGCGCTGCACCTGTCCCAGGAAAAGAACCGGCAGGCGGACCGGAACAAGGTCCTGACGCAGTGGAACGACGACTTGGAGCAGAAGTACGCGGCATTGCGAAGGGACTGGGACCAGAACGTGCCGATCCTCGCAGAGTGTCAGGACGTCCGCGCTGCCCTGCGCAAGGGGTCGGTGCTGGTGGATGCCGAGTTCGTCCGCCGCGCCGAGTCGCAGGCGGCGCGCCTGCTGCAGTGCCCGCCCGCGGGCGTGCCGGCAACCGTGCAGGCACAGCCCACGGTCGTGGCGCCGGCCGTACGGATGCCCGCGCAGCCCGCCCTGCCGGCCCCCGGCCCCGTTGGCGCCGCCGGCGTGGCAGCACAGCCTGTGGCGCAGCCTGCCACACCGCCAGTCGCGGCCGCACCGCCGGCGCCTGCTGCGCCTGCCAGTGCGTCCGCGCTCGTGCGTCACGACACCTGGCCGCCAGCGATGCTCGCACTGTCCAGCGAGGACCTGCAGCGGCGCGCGCAGCGCCTGGCCTTCAAGTTCGACAAGGGGCAGCCGGCCCGCAAGGTCGATGAGCTGCGCCGGCTGCACCCGCTGAGCTGGTACTGGGCTCTGTCGCGCTGGAACGATCTGAAGCTGCGCAGCCCGCTCGCGCTGGCCGTGCTCTTCGACACGGCCATCGCCCACGGCCCGCTGCAGGCCGCCACCATGCGGGCGCGCGCCGCCGTGTCCGACGGCAGCCTGCCTGCCGAACGGCAGCTGATCGAAGGCATCCTCGCCCGGCGCCAGGCGCTCGCAGACACCGCCCTGCTTTCAAAGGAGGACGAGTCACGCCGCGTCGACGCCTTGCTCCAGCTGATCCGGCAGCCTGACTGGGCCCTGGACGCCTACGCCACCTGGGGCGGCGGCTGAGCGGGCCGGTGCGCCGCCAGGGCGCTGGTGCAGCGCCATGGCCCCTTCGTGGATGTTGGGGCGGTTAAATTGCCTGTGCCCCACGATTGCGAGCTGCTGCAGGCCCTGGGCCACGACGACCCGTAAGCGCGGATGCAACGGTGCAGCGGGGCCGCCGAGCACTTGTCGAATCGGCGTGGCTTCGACCGTCGTGCCTGCAGCCACAACCCGGAGAACCGCATGAAGACCTGCCTGACCGCAAGTGCGCTGCTGCTGGCAGCAGTGGCCGCCAGCGCCGCCCCCACCGCCTACGCGATCGACCCGACCCACACCTTCCCCAGCTTCGAGGCCGACCACATGGGCATCTCGGTGTGGCGCGGCAAGTTCAACAAGAGCAGCGGCAAGGTGCTGTACGACAAGACCGCTGGCACCGGTACCGTCGAGATCGTGACCGAGCTGGCCAGCGTCGACTTCGGCATGGACGCGCTGGCCACCTGGGCGCGCGGCAAGGACTTCTTCGAGGTCAAGAAATACCCTCGCGCGGTGTTCAAGGGCAGCCTGCAGTCGCCGGTCAATGGCGTGCCGACACAGCTGGTGGGCGAGCTCACGCTGCACGGCGTGACGCGCCCGCTGACGCTGGCGGTCAACTCGCTGAAGTGCATCCAGCACCCGATGCTCAAGCGCGACTACTGCGGCGCCGATGCCAGCGGCAGCTTCAAGCGCGACGACTTCGGTCTGGGCGCGGGCAAGGAATATGGCTTCAAGATGAACGTGGACTTGCGCATCCAGGTCGAAGCCATCGCACAGCCCTGATGCCGCAGCCGGTGCTGCTTCGTGCCGGGAAGGCGGCCGCCGGCCCCCCGTCCACCGCGGGCTCGCGCATCGCAACTCAGCTTCCGCCGAACTAGGGAGCGGCCTGACCGCGGTGCCATCGGCAGCACAGAGGATGCGATACCCTCGTGACAGGCAGGGAACGCGTGTCACGGGTGTCCGTCATTGCGACAGCGGGCACCAAAGCCGACGCCAAGGGGGGAGTCATGCGTGCCATCCGAAGACTGCTTGCATTCGTCCTGCTGCCGATCGCCCTTGCGTGGTTCGGTGCCTCGACCGTCTGGGCGCAGCCGCGCTTTCGCTTCGATTCGACGCCGGGTCGCCTGTCCAAGGACGTGGTGCCCGTCCAGGTGCGGCTCAGGCTCGACCTCGACCCGGCGCGTGATCACTTCAGCGGGCGCGCCGAGATCGAGCTGCGACTGCGCAAGCCGGTGGACGCGATCGAGTTGCACGCGCACGAGCTGACAGCCACCGGCGCGTGGCTCGCCGACCGGCGCGGACGCCGCGCGCTCGCCGTGAAGCCGCAGCCCGAGGCGCAGATCTGGCGCCTCACGCCCGTCGACGGCCGGCCGATGGCCGCCGGCCAACACCGCATCACGCTGGAGTATTCCGGCCTGGTGCAGCGCCAGGGGATCGGGCTGTTCCGCGCCAACGCGATGGTCGATGGCCAATCCGTGCCCACGCTGGCGACGCAGCTCGAGCCCATCCATGCGCGGCAGGTCTTCCCGGCGTTCGACGAACCGGTGTTCCGGGCGCCCTACACCTTGACCGTGCGCGCACCGGCCGAGCATGAGGTGCTGTCGAACATGCCGCGCCAGCAGCGCAGCGTGGCCGCTGGCGTGGCGACGCACCGCTTCGCCACCACGCCGGCGATGCCGAGCTACCTGTTCGCGGTGGCGGTGGGCCGCTACGAGGTGCTCGAGGGCAGCGCGGCGGGGGTGCCGCTGCGCATCGTCACGGCGCCCGGCAAGCGTGAACAGGGGCGCTTCGCGTTGGCCGCGACACGCCAGCTGCTGCCCTACTTCACACAGTACTTCGGCACACCGTATGCCTTGCCACGGCTCGACCAGCTGGCGGTGCCGTCGACGCGCTGGGGTGCGATGGAGGACTGGGGGCTGATCTCCTACGCCGAGAACGGCTTGCTGGTCGATCCGGCCAGCACCAGCCCGGCACAGCAGCGGCGCGTCTACAACCTGATCGCGCACGAGGTCGCGCACCAGTGGTTCGGCAACCTGGTGACGGCCGCGTCGTGGAACGAGATCTGGCTGAACGAGGCCTTCGCGACCTGGATGGCCAACAAGGCCACCGACCATTTCAACCCGGGCTGGCAGACCCTGCTGAACAACCGCGGCTGGATCGACGACACGATGGCCACGGACGCCACCGACGCGACCCGCGCGATCCGCTCCGGCCCGGTGCGCGAGACGGCGGTGTTCGACGTCTTCGACAACATCACCTACGCCAAGGGCGGCGCGGTGCTGACCATGGTCGAGCAGTGGCTCGGCGACGAGCGTTTCCGCCTGGGCCTGGCGGCCTACATGCGCGAGCGGCGGATGTCGAACGCCACCGCCGGCGATCTGTGGTTCCACATCGGCCGCGCTGCCGGCCGCGACGTCGCGACGATGGCCGCGAGCTGGACCGATCAGCCGGGCTTTCCGCTGGTGACGGTCGACACCCGCTGCGAAAGCGGCACGACGCGGGTGGCCCTGGCGCAGCGGCGTTTCCGCAGCGGGACCCCGCCCACGCCGCCCGCACCGGCGGCCGAGCCGCGCTGGCAGATCCCGGTGCGGCTGGCGCGCGGCGCGCAGGCGACAACGCTGCTGCTGGCCGACGCCCAGGGCAGCACCACGCTGGCGGGCTGCAGCGACGAGCCGGTGCGCGCCAACGCCGGCGGCCGCGGCTTCTACCGCGTGGCCTATGCGCCGGACGCGCACGCCGCGCTGCGCAGCCGCTTTGGCGCGCTGCCGCCGGCCGACCGCGTGGCGCTGCTCGCCGACACGCTGGCACTCGCGTATGCGGGTGCCTTGCCGCTGGGCGAGGGTTTGCGCTGGCTGGACCTGCTGCCGCAGGTGCACGATGCGGGCCGCGTGCCGCTGTACAAGCAGGCGATCGAGGCCTTCCAGCGGCTCGACCACGCCCTTGCCGGCACGCCGCAGCAGGCCATGTTGCGCGACGCGGCGCGCGCGCTGCTCGCGACCGAACTCAAACGCCTGGGCTGGGATCCGGTGCCGGCCGATGACCCCGAGGTGCTGGCGATGCGGGCCCGGCTGGTGCGCCAGCTCGCCGCGTTCGACGACCTGCCGACCCAGGCCGAGGCGCTGGCGCGACTGGACCGCGACGAATCGGGCAGGCAGCCCATGCACCCGTCATTGCGCGAGGCGGTTCGCATTGCCGTCGGGGCAGCGGCCGACCGGCCCCGCTTCGACCGCATGCTGGCCGCGCTCGGCGTCGCCCCCAGCGAGCAGGAGCGGCGCACCCTTGCCACGGCGCTGGCGAGCGGCCGCGATGCCGGGCGCGCGCGTGAACTGCTCGACCGCATGCTCACGGGTGACCTGCCCAGCAACATCGCGCAGATGATGCCGTCGCTGATGTCCGACCTGTCGCCGCACGGCGAGCTGGCCTACCGCCACCTGCTGGAGCACTGGCCGCAGTGGTCGCAGATCGCCGGCGAGACCGGCAAGCGCTGGCTGCTGCCCGAAACCGCACTGAGCTCGAACGATCCGGCGCGCGCGCAGTCGGTCTTGGACGACCAGGCGCGCCTGGTCGGGCCGGATGGCGAGAAGCTCGCCAGGCGCGCGGCGGCGCGCATCGGGCAACTGGCCGATCTGAAGGCGCGTGCCGCGAGCATCGGGCCCTGAGTCACACAGCCATTCAAACCGCTTGCTTGCGCCTGCGCCTTGGCCTTGCCCGTGCTATCGCTCTCGGTCTTCGCCGACGAGCCACGAGGAAGCGCTCTTCGGGGTCGTGTTGTCTGCCTCAGTAGCCGGAAGATGGCGCGCTGCTGGCGGCCACCGCAGCGAGCCGCCTTGCCGCACCCGCGATCAGGGGCCGTCCGCTTCGCGCTCTGGCATCGCGATGCTCGCCCCGGTGCTGAACTGGTAATCGCGGAACACGTGCTCGGCGCTCAACAGCTGGTAGGTGCCGTCGTCTCGCCGCAGCGACGTGTCCTTCAGCCGCCAGGCGCTCTGGCCACAGGTCCAGATATCGAAATTGCGCATGTGCGTGCACAGGCAGGTCTTGTCCATCACCGCGAAACGCTTGGCACCGGGGTGCGCAGCCGCCTCGCGGTTCCAGGAGGTGATGTAGGCGCACTTGCCGTTCGCGTCGAGCAGGTATCCGTAGGCCTCGCAGTTGGGCCGGATGCCGTCGCCGATGCCGGGGCTGCCCTTGATCATGCGCATCGGGTAGCCGGTGGGTGAGATCTGGTTGACCTCGATGTCGTCCTCGTCGGCCTTGAAGTACTCCTGCTTGATCTCGTCCGGCAGACCGCATTCGCGCGTGACGGTGAAGCGGGTCGCGACCTGAACCGCCGCTGCGCCGGCTTCCATGAATCGCACCGCGTCGCCCCCGGTGAAGATGCCGCCGGCCGGGATGAGCGGAATCTCGAGCTGCTCCTGCGTCAGGTACTGACGGATCTCGGCGACGATGGTCGCCAGGTCGTACGCGGCCCAGTCCATGCCGAAACCCAGGTGGCCGCCGGCCAGCGGGCCTTCGACGACCACGTAGTCGGGCAGTCGGCCCAGGCGCGCGTTCTTCTTCAGGAACAGCTGCAGCGCGCGCAGCGACGAGACGATGATGCCCAGCTTGGCGTCGCGGAACCTCGGATGCCCCTCCATCAGCGCGAACGAGCCCAGATGCAGGCCGGCGGCCAGCGTGATGCCGTCGATGCCGGCGTCCAGGGCCGAGGCCAGGCGCACCGCCAGCGTCTCCTTCGGCGCGTTCATCGACAGCTTTTCCATGCAGTTGATGAACACCAGCCCCGGACCGGTCTTGCGCGACATGGTGTGCTCGACGTGCAGGCGCGTCGCGTCGGCGAGGTCGCCCAGATCGAACTTCACGGCCGACTTGTCCATCGAGGCGACGTTGAGCTTGTACATCGCCTGCTTGGCCTTGACGTACTTGGTCTTGTAGCGCCGGTCGGTGACCGTCTTGATCATCGCGTCGGAAACATGGCCGACGCCACCCAGCCGCGCCGCCTCCAGCGCCAGGTCGGACGACGAGATGTCCACCCCCATGCCGCCGATCATGATCGGCACCAGCTCGTGGCGGCCAAGGCGCAGGCGGTAGTTGTCGAGGGTACCCATCGATGTCGGCTCAAGCTGGTGGGGTGACGGCAGACACCTATTGTCCGTGAACGGCGTCTGCTGCAGGGTCTCGCTGCCCATGCGGCGCGCAGGCGCTTGCGGACGCCTGCCATCGATGCTCAGCTGCCGGACGGGTCCACGAACAGCATCCCCGGCGTCTCCAGCAACTGCTTCACCCGCTGGATGTAGGCCGCCGCCACCGCGCCGTCGACCACGCGGTGGTCGAAGGACGACGACAGGTTCATCATCTGCCGCACTTGCACCGTGCCGTCGCGCACCATGGGGCGCGCGACGATTCGGTTGATGCCGACGATGGCGACCTCGGGGTGGTTGATGACCGGCGTCGACACGATGCCGCCGAGCTTGCCCAGGCTGGTGACGGTGAGCGTGGAGCCGGTCAGTTCGTCGCGCAGGGCCTTGCCGGCACGCGCCTTGGATGCCAGGTCGGCGACGGCTTTCGAACTCTCCCACAGGTCCAGGGTCTGCGCCTGGCGCAGCACCGGCACCATCAGCCCGCTGGCGGTCTGCGTGGCCACGCCCAGGTGCACCGCGTCATGCAGCGTCAGCACGCCGGCCTCGTCGTCGAAGCGGGCGTTGACCTGTGGATGGGCGGCCACCGCGCGCACGATGGCGCGGATCGCCAGCACCAGCGGCGACAGTTCGCCGCGCGCCGCGCCGTGTTCGCGGTTGAGCGCCTCGCGCAAGGCCAGCATCTCGGTGACGTCCACCTCCTCCACGTAAGTGAAGTGCGGGATGTGCCGCTTGGACAGCTGCATCTTCTGGGCGATGGCGCGGCGCAGGCCGACGAGCTTGATCTCGTGCCGGCCTTCGGCCGGCACGGCGGGCGCTGCGGACGTCGTGGCGCGACCCGCGGCAGCGGCGTGCGCGGCAGCGTCGAGATCGGCATGCACGATGCGGCCTTCGGGCCCGCTGCCGTGCAGCCGGGCCAGGTCTATGCCCAGGGCGCGGGCGCGTTCGCGCACGGCGGGCGCGGCCAGCGCGCGCGGCGAGCGTTCGGCCGCTGGGGCCGGCGGCGTCGGGACGAGCGGCGCCCTGGGCGTCGAAGGTGTCGGCTGCGGGACAGCCGACGCGACCGGCGGGGCATCTGCGCCGGCCGCACCGGTCTCGATTCGCAGCAGCGTCGCGCCCACCGCGAGCAACTGGCCGACCTCGCCGCCCAGTTCGAGCACGCGCCCTGCGACGGGCGACGGGATCTCGACGGCGGCCTTGTCGGTCATCACGTCACACAGCGGCTGGTCTTCGGCGACGCTGTCGCCCACCTGCACGCGCCAGGTGACCACTTCGACTTCGGCGATGCCTTCGCCGATGTCGGGCATGCGGATGGTGTGGATGCTCATGGCCGCCTCAACTGCCCATCAGCTTGCGAAAGGCCTGGCCCACGCGCTGCGGGCCGGGAAAGTAAGCCCATTCGAGCGCGTGCGGGTAGGGCGTGTCCCATCCGGTCACGCGCTCGATCGGCGCCTCGAGGTGGAAGAAGCAGTGCTCCTGCACCAGGGCGGTCAGCTCGGCGCCGAAGCCGCTGGTGCGCGTGGCCTCGTGCAGCACCACGCAGCGGCCGGTCTTGCGCACCGACCGAACCATCGTCTCCAGGTCCAGCGGCCACAGGCTGCGCAGGTCTATCACCTCGGCGTCGATGCCGGTCTCGCGCGCCGCCGCCTCGGCGACAAACACCATCGTGCCGTAGGTCAGCACCGTCAGGTCTTCGCCCGGCCGCACCACGGCGGCCGATTCGAGCGGCAGCGTGTAGTGGCCCTCGGGCACCTCGCTCTTGGGGTGCGCCGACCACGGCACCATCGGCTGGTCGTGGTGGCCGTCGAAGGGGCCGTTGTAGATGCGCTTGGGTTCGAGAAAGATCACCGGGTCGCCGCACTCGATGGCTGCGATCAGCAGGCCCTTGGCGTCGTAGGGGTTGCTGGGCATCAGGGTGCGCAGCCCGCAGACGTGGGTGAACAGCGCCTCCGGGCTCTGGCTGTGGGTCTGGCCGCCGTAGATGCCGCCGCCGCAGGGCATGCGCACCACCATCGGCGACGTGAAGTCGCCCGCCGAGCGGTAGCGCAGACGCGCCGCCTCGGAGACGATCTGGTCCGACGCCGGATAGAAGTAGTCGGCGAACTGGATCTCGACCACCGGCTTCAGGCCGTAGGCCGCCATGCCCACCGCGACGCCGACGATGCCGCCCTCGGCGATGGGCGAGTCGAACACGCGCTGCTTGCCGTACTTGGCCTGCAGCCCCTCGGTGCAGCGGAACACGCCGCCGAAGTAGCCTACGTCCTCGCCGAAGACGACGACGTCCGGGTCGCGGCCCAGCATCACGTCCATGGCCGAACGCAGGGCCTGGATCATGGTCATCGTGGCCATGCTCGGCCACCTTCCTTCAGCTGCAGCGCGGCTTCGCGCATCTGGCCCTGCAGGTGCGCCGGCATGCGCTCGTACACGCCCTCGAACATCGTCTCCAGCGGCGGGATGTGGCCGTCCTGCAGCGAGCCGTGTTGCAAGGCTTCCTTCAGGGCCGCGGCCATCTCGGCCTCGAGCGCCTGCTGGGTCTGCGCGTGCTCCTCGTCCGACCAGGCGCCCAGGCCGACGAGGTGCTGCTTCAGCCGCTCGACCGGGTCGCCCAGCGGAAAGCGCGTCCAGTCGTCGGCGGGCCGGTAGCGCGACGGGTCGTCCGCCGTGGAGTGCGCGCCGGCGCGGTAGGTCACCCACTCGATCAGTGTCGGCCCCAGGTTGCGCCGCGCGCGCTCGGCCGCCCAGCGCGAGGCCGCGAGCACGGCCAGGAAGTCGTTGCCGTCGACGCGCAGCGACGCGATGCCCGCACCCACGCCGCGCGCCGCGAAGGTGGTGCCCTCACCGCCCGCAATGGCCTGGAAGGTGGAGATCGCCCACTGGTTGTTGACGACGTTGAGGATCACCGGCGCGCGATACACATGCGCAAAGGTCAGGCCGTTGTGGAAGTCGGCTTCGGCGGTGGAGCCATCGCCGATCCAGCCCGAGGCGATCTTGGTGTCGCCGCGGATCGCCGAGGCCATCGCCCAGCCCACCGCCTGCACGAACTGCGTGGCCAGGTTGCCGGAGATCGAGAAGAAGCCGGCGCGCCGGTACGAGTACATCACCGGCAGCTGGCGGCCGCGCAAGGGGTCGCGCCGGTTGCTGAGAAGCTGGCACATCAGCTCGACGACATCGATGTCGTCGCGCGCCAGCAGCAGGCCCTGCTGGCGGTAGGTGGGGAAGTTCATGTCGCCCGGCTGCAGCGCCTGCGCGTGCGCCACCGCGATGGCCTCTTCGCCCAGCGCCTGCATGTAGAACGAGATCTTCTTCTGGCGCTGCGCGATCAGCATGCGCGCATCGAAAGCGCGCGTGCGCAGCATCGCGCGCAGGCCGCGTCGCAGGTGGTCGACGTCGACCTGCGGCACCCACGGGCCGACGGCACGGCCTTCGTCGTCGAGCACGCGGATCAGCTTCCAGGCCATCGTGCCCGTGTGCGCCGCCTTGATGTCCACCGCCGGGCGCGCCACCTCGCCCGCTGCGGACACGCGCAGGAACGAGAAGTCGGTCAGCTGCCCGGGCCGGCCGGTCGGCTCGGGAACATGAAGCTGCAGTGGCGCGGTATCGCCTGGCATCTTGCCTCCCCACGGCCGCCAGAGGTCGGGGCGGCGCGCGTCCATTCTGGAGGAAACGCGCTCGGCGGCGGGTGTGCCTGCACCCTGGTGAACCCTGTGATGGCTGCTGCGGCCCGCCTTCCTGCCCTGCCTGCCTGGCAGCCTGGCAGCGCGGCCGGCCGCAGGGTCGTCAGACCACGCCCTGCGCCAGCATGGCGTCGGCCACCTTGACGAAGCCGGCGATGTTGGCGCCATCGACGTAGCTGATGCTGCCATCGGCGCGCTGGCCGTGGTGCACGCAAGCCTCGTGGATGCTGCGCATGATGCTGTGCAGCCGCCCGTCGACCTCGTCGCGGCCCCAGGACAGGCGCATGGCGTTCTGCGTCATCTCCAGCCCCGAGGTGGCCACGCCGCCGGCATTGCTGGCCTTGCCGGGGGCGTACAGCACGCGCGATTCCTCGAAGACCTTGATCGCCTCCAGCGTGGACGGCATGTTGGCGCCCTCGGCCACGCATTGGACGCCGTTGCTCACCAGGGCCTGCGCATCAGGCCCGTCGAGCTCGTTCTGGGTGGCGCAGGGCAGCGCCACGTCCACCGGCACATGCCAGGGCCGCACGCCGGGCTGGAACTGCGCGCCCACGCGCCCGGCGTAGTCGTCGACGCGGCCGTAGAGGTGGTTCTTCACCTCCATCAACTCGGCCAGCTTGGCCGGGCTGAAGCCTGCTTCGTCCACCACGGTGCCGCTGGAATCGGAGACGGTCACAACCTTGGCGCCCAGCGCCATGGCCTTCTCCACCGCGTACTGGGCCACGTTGCCAGAGCCCGAGACGCTGACGCGCAGACCCTGGAAGCTCAGGCCCTTGCGCTTGAGCATCTCCTGGGCAAAGTAGACCGTGCCGTAGCCGGTGGCCTCGGGGCGGATGAGCGAGCCGCCGAAGGCCAGACCCTTGCCGGTGAACACGCAGTCGGCGCGATTGCTCAGCTTCTTGACCATGCCGGCGATGTAACCCACCTCGCGGCCGCCGACGCCGATGTCACCGGCCGGCACGTCGGTATCGGCGCCCACGTGGCGGAAGAGCTCGGTGGCGAAGGCCTGGCAGAAGCGCATCACCTCGCCGGGGCTCCTGCCCTTGGGGTCGAAGTCGGAGCCGCCCTTGCCGCCACCCATTGGCAGCGTGGTCAACGCGTTCTTGAAGGTCTGCTCGAACGCCAGGAACTTCAGGATCGACAGGTTGACCGAGGGGTGGAAGCGCAGCCCGCCCTTGTAGGGGCCGATGGCCAGGCTGTGCTGGACGCGGTAGCCGCGGTTGACCTGCACCGTGCCGTGGTCGTCCACCCAGGACACGCGGAACATGATCACCCGCTCGGGCTCGACCAGGCGGTCCAGCAAGCCCTGCTCGGCGTACTTCGGGTGGGTGCTGATGAAAGGCCACAGGCTTTCCACCACCTCGGTGACGGCCTGCAGAAACTCCGGCTGACCGGGGTTGCGGAGCGCGACGTGCTCCATGAAGGTGCGGTGGGATGCGTGTTTCAGTTTCATCGGCGGCTTGTGGGAGGGGTTGCGTGCATTGTTGTGGTGCGAGTCGGCACATTCTGATCGAACATGCGCACCACTTTGGCCCTTCCATGAACAAGGTTGGAGCAGATGGCGGCGCGGGCCCCGCCCGTGCGCCTTGCGGCCAGGACCGTGCAGCGCTGCAGTGCGTGTGAGCGCTGCGCGACGCCGCGACGAGCAGGTTCAGCCGCAGGTCACGGGCCGACCCAGCCGGGCACGGCGCACTGCGCTGAGCGCCGCCGCAGCAACGCCGGAAAGTCGCGCAGCGCGTCGCGCATCACCGCCGAACCGTCCTTGTGGCAGCTCAGGCAGGCGCCCACCGTCAGGATGCGCTGCTGCTCGGCCACGCTGAAGGGCCGGGCACCGGGCTGGGTGGACACCATGCCGCTGCGTTGCGCCAGGAAGCCGGTCCAGGCGTCTTCGGGTAACCCGTCCTGCGGCAGCGCGGGCCTCTCTGAAGTGAACTGCCAGGCGCCCATGCGGCCCTTTTCGGCGGCCTCGCGCCGCGCCACACCCGGCGCTGGCTCGAAGCGCAGCACGCCTTTGCCCAAGCCCAGCGCCACGGGGTTGGCGTGGCAGGAAGCGCAGGTCCGCGCCTGACGCTGCGTGGTGTGCGCCGCGGTGGGTGCAAACAGCCGCCGGAAGACGGTGTCGGGTGGTGCGCCGGCCTGCAGGTTGCGGTCGATGGTCAGGATCATGCCGGGCACGAAGGTGTCCACCACCTCGCCGCCGCGCTCGCCCAGGCCCGACGCAATGCGCACGCCCAGCGCCGGCGGGCCGGCCTCGAAGTCGACCGAGGTCTCCATCCACTCACCGGGCACGAACTTCATCGCCAGGTGGTCGTGCCCCTGCGAGCGCGTGTCGAAGGACGTGTGGCAGGTGGTGCACTGCGGTGCCCAGGCCGTGTGGCAGCTGGAACAGCTCAGCCGCGCATGCGCGCCGCCCTGCGTGCAGGCGGCGGCTTGTGCCTTGAGCGGCGCGGCACGGCCGTCGGCCTTGCGCCGCAAGCGGCCACGCCCCTGGGCGTCGACGACCACGTTGACCAGCACGTCGCCGCTGCGCGTGGCGCCCACGCGTTCGCCGGGCTCGAGCGTCCAGCCGCGCAAGCCCAGGATCTTGCGCGACTCGGGGTCGATGGCCTGGGCTTCACGCGTGGCCAGCGCGCCGCCGGCCGGCACGTGGCAATCCTCGCAGCGCACGCGCAGCGCCTGCGCCTTGTGGGCCACGGTCTGGCCGCTGCCCATCACCTCCAGCGCGGTGTGGCAGTCGATGCAGTCCAGCCCCGCGGCGTGGTGCAGGTCGGCACTCTGGCGCACGAAGAAGCGCGTGTCGTCGAGCTGCCGGTACTTCGACGGGTTGGCCTCCAGCTCGGCCGGGCTGGGGTCCTGCCGCAGTTCGTGCCAGCCCTCGTAGCTGGTCGAAATGCGGCTGCTGCGGCTGTGGCAACCGAAGCAGTGGCTGCCGTCAGCCTGCACGCTCAGCCGCGGATGCACGCGCGGGAAGGGCCTGCCCGACGGCGGCGGCGGCGTGGGTGCGGCGCCATCTTCGCGCTCGGGCAGCACGGGCACGTACGCGGCCAGGTCCGCAGCCGCCGCAGGGCTGTACTTCAGGTGGCAGGCATTGCAGCCGCCGCCGCGGGACTCCTGCGTGATGGGGCCCCACAAGGTCTTGGGCTGACCCAGGTGACAGCCCACGCACAACTGGCGCAAGTGGCTGTCGGCCGCGGTATGACCCAGGTCACGCACGTGCGGCGGGTCGGTGGCGGGCACGGCATCCTGGCCGGTCGCGTCGGCACCGTCGAACACCTTGCGGTTGGTGGCGATCACGCCCGCGAAGGTGGCCATGATGGACCGTTGCACGCGCGGCACGACCTCGGCATGGCAGGCTGCCTGCCCGCAGGTGCGGCCGGCGTCGGCCAGGTTGCCGGGCACGAGGACCATGCCGGCGTGGGCACGCGCCTGGTCCAGTGTGTGCGCATCGCCCAGGTGGCAGGCGGCACAGCCCAGCGCTTCGGGCTGGTGCGCGGGGCTGAACCCGGTCATGCCGCCGTGGCAGCTCAGGCAGCCCTCGGGGCGACCCTGCACCAGGGGGAGCTTGGCCGTGGTGGTGTCGATGCCGGCGTGCTGCAGCAGCGGGCCGGCACGCAGGTCACCGGGGCCGGCCGGCCACACCGGGCCTTCGGCATGCAGGCTCCAGGCCTCGCCGCGCAGGAAGAGCGCCGCCGTGCACAGCACCAGATAGCCGGCCACGGCGATGAAAAGCCCGCGCTTGGCGCGTGCCGCCGCGGCCGGCGCCCAGCGCGGAATCCACCACACGAACAGCAGCGTCGCGGCCGCAAGGGCCAGCGCCAGCAGCGGCCAGGGCGTCCAGTGCAGCAACTCCTGCAAACCCAGGAAGTACCACGGCCCCTTGACCACCGGGTCGCGGCCGTCGTGCAGCCCGGGCGAGACCAGCAGCGCCAGCACGCTGCCGCCCAGCGCCACCAGCAGCGTGGCTCGCACGCCGCCCCCGTGGCGCCGCGCGTGTTCGATGACGACCAGCCAGACGATCAGCGTGGCGGTGGCGGCGTGGTGCAGATAGATCACCTGCAGGCTGGCTTCGTCGGCGCCGAACAGCAGCGTGGCCAGCGCCGGGCCGGCCAGCGGCACCAGGTCGATCACCTGCTCGAAGATGCGGCGGGCCTGCTGGGCATCGGCATCGGCGCGCAGCAGGAAGCCCGACAGCATCAGGAAGGCCACCACCGGCAGGCTGGCCACCAGGCGCAACCACACGCCGCCGGACACGCGCACTTCAGTGCCGCGGTGCAGGTGGTCCCAGGCGTGCAGCAGGGTCAGCAGCAGGAAGGCCTGCGCCGTCCAGTAGTGCAGGTTGCGCAGGAAGGTGGCGCCGGGGTTGGCCAGCAGCCATTCGGCCACCGAGCGGGCGCCGTCGCGCACGTCGAAGGCGGGGACCAGCAGCACACCGCTGGCCGCGCACAGGGCAAAGGCGGCCAGCGCGGCGTCGCCGAAGCTCACGCGCCACAGTGTCGCCGGCCGGCGCGACGCGCCCGCCCCGTCCGCCCCGCCGGCGCCGCGTTCAGGCGATGTCAACCGTCCACCCCCCGGTGCGGGCGTCGGCCACCACGCGCAGCGGCTGCAGCGGCTGCGTGGCCGGGCCGGCCAGCACGCGGCCGGCGGCGTCGAAGCGCGAACCGTGGCAAGGGCAGACCACCACGCCATCGACCACCCGGTCCAACCGACAGCCCAGGTGCGTGCAGCGCGCGGCCCAGGCCTGCACCTTGCCGTCGGCGTGGCGGTGCACGATGGCCGTGCCGGCCACGCTCAGGCCCCGCGGCAGGTCGGCCGGCAGGGCCAGGGGTGCCGGTTCATGCCTGCTGCGAAGGCGGCGCAGCAGGGCGCTCGCAGGCCACAGCAGGGGCAGCCAGATCAGGGCGCGCAGGATGTCCCTGCGGCTGCCGGCGCGGCGGCGCGCCGTGGATCGCCGGGCTCTGTCAGAGGCCATGCCGTGGGGCCGGTTGCGGTGCGGAAATCATCAGCCACGCATTGTGCGGCGCGCAACCGGCCTGGCGTCGCTGCGGGTGCCGGCCAGCTTGTCGTGCTGGGTAAGACGCTGGTGTGGCTGCGGTGGCGCCGGCGGCAAACCAGGCTGGGCTCTCGCAGCACAATCTTCAGTGGGGAAGCCCCCTGTTGGGGGAATGGCCCGAAATCGCCATGAAGGTCTTGTCTGCATGTGCTTGGCGGAGCTGGGTTGCCAGCTTGCTACTGGGCTTGCTGTGCCTGGGCGCAGCCGCAGCCGAGCCCCCCGCGCCGGCGGCCTCGACTCCAGCCGCGCTGCAGGTTTTCGTGCGCGAGGGCTGCCCCTACTGCGCCGACGCCAAGGCCTTCCTAGACGGCGTGCAGCGCCAGCGCCCAGGCTTGAACATCGTCTACCGCCCGGTCGACACCGACCCCGCAGCGCGCGACGAATTGAACGCGCTTGCGCGCGCCCACGGCGCCTGGCCACCCGGCGTGCCGGCCTTCCACGCCGCCGGACAGATGATCGTCGGCTTCGACAGCCCCGAGACCACCGGTCAGGAGGTGCTGCAGCTGATCGATGCCGGCACCGCAGTGCAGCAACAGGCCGTCGACAGCGCGCTTTTCGGCACGCTCAGCGCGCAGCGGCTGGGGCTGCCGTTGTTCACGCTGGCGCTGGGTCTGCTCGACGGCTTCAACCCTTGCGCGATGTGGGTGCTGCTCTTCCTGCTGTCGATGCTGGTGCGGCAGAACGACCGCCGGCGCATGGCGCTCATCGCCGGCACCTTCGTGCTCGTCAGCGGCGCCGTCTACTACGCCTTCATGGCGGCCTGGCTCAACATCTTCTTGGCGGTAGGCTTGAGCCAGCCGGTGCGGCTGCTGCTGGCCGGCGTGGCGCTGCTCATCGGCGCCTTCAACGTGAAGGACTTCTTCGCGCTCGGCCGCGGCTTCAGTTTCAGCATTCCCGAGAGCGCCAAGCCCGGCCTGGTGGCGCGCATGCGGCGCGTGATGCAGTCGCGGGCCCTGGCCGCTTCGCTGCTGGGCGTGGCGGCACTGGCGGTGGTGGTGAACCTGGTCGAGCTGCTGTGCACCGCCGGCCTGCCGGCGCTGTACACCGCCGTACTGGCGCAGCAGCAGCTGGATGCCGCAGCCCACCTGGCCTACCTGGGTCTGTACATCGTGGGCTACATGGCCGACGACGCGCTGATGGTCACGCTGGCCGTGCTGGCACTCGGCAACGGCAAGCTCAGCGAGCGCGCCGGGCGCGCGCTGAAACTGGTCAGCGGGGTGGTGATGCTGGCGCTCGGGGCGGTACTCCTGCTCAAGCCCGAGTGGCTGGTGTAGGCCGCTGCCAGGCGGCCGAGCGCTGGAACAGGCGTTGCAACACGCGGCGGCGGGCTACGCTGGGCCCGAGGACGCCTGAGGCCGCTGCCGGGCCGCCACGTCAGTGACGAAGCGACCGAATGCGTCGAGCAGCGGCGCGGTGTCGAAGGACGGGCCCTCCAGCATCGCCAGCGCCTGCACGGTGGCTTCCAGCGTCGAGACCTGGTCGGCCCGCCGTGCCGCGCGGATCACGCGGTAACGGGTCGGCGCCGGCGCGTCCAGCGACAGCCGCGGCAGCGCGGCCAGGGCCGGGTGCTCGAGAAGCATCCGCAGGCTCTTGCGCCACGTCGCGTCGAGGACCACCAGGCGCAGAGGCACACCCGCAGTCGCCCCGTGGGCCGACGGCGCACGCGCGGCCGGCACGTCCGGGTAGAGCAGCCGCGTGTCCCGCCCGGGGCGCTGCAGCAGTGCCTGCAGCACCGCGGGCGCGAAGCGTTCGCCGACGACCACCTCGCAGTGCGCCAGAGACAGGCGCAGCAACGCCACGCTGTTCTTCGCCTGGCGCTGTTCCTGCGGGTGCTGCAGCACCAGCACCTGGGTGCCATGGGCGGTCGGCCGCACCAACGCGCACAGGCAGGTCGCCTGCGGGCGCAGACAGCGCACGCAGGCCGCGCGGCGAAGGCTGGACGGACCGTTCACGCGGGAATGGTCGCACGCCGGTCGCCTGGGCTGCTGGCAGCTGACCAGCAGCGCCTGGGGCACGCAGGTCAGCTCGGACGCGCAGCGGATCGTGCAGACCGCACGGGACCCAGGGTGAGGCTCAGGCCCGCTCGTCGAGGTGAGCCGCGGCGTCGCGTTCGTGCTTGACCCGGTACATGTGCCGGTCGGCATGGGCGAGCAGCGCCTCGGGGTCGGCGCCGTCGTCGGGATGGACGGCGATGCCGATGCTGGCCGATGCGGCGATCCGCACAGGACCTGTGCCGGCCCAGGTGTTCGTGCAGCCGATCGGCGAACTCCTGTGCGCTTCGCCTGGTGGAGTGCGGCAGCAGGACCACGAACTCGTCCCCGCCCCAGCGGCCGGTTCTGTCGGAGTCGCGCGTCGCCTGCTCCAGCAGCGCGGCAAAGCCGCTCAGGAGCCGGTCGCCCGCATCGTGCCCGTGGCTGTCGTTGATCGCCTTGAAGCGATTCAGATCGATGAAGACGAGCGAGAACGGATCGCCGTACCGCGCGGTGTACGACACCGCCGCGGCCAGTTCCTTGTGCATGCGCCTGCGATTGAACAGGCCGGTCAGGGGGTCGTGATCAGCCATGTGGCTGATCATGATGTTCGTCTTCTCCGCCCGCTGCAGCGCATCGCGCAACGACGCGGTCTTGTCGGCCACCTGCTGCTCGAGCGATGCATTGAGTGCGACGAGCTTCGCCTGCCGCACGCCGGTGAATCCGGCAAACAGGCCGAGAAAGATCGGCGCCGTGTCGATCACGTAGAGCAAAGGCGAATGGGCATGCGTGGCGGCGAGGATGCCCGCTGCAGTGGCGGGCGCACTGACAGCGCCCGAGGCGAGCAGCATCGCCATCGCGGCGAAGGGAAAGAACAGCCCGAAGACGGCACCGCTGGCCGCGTAGCGCCAGGTGACCGAGTTCGCCATGGTCGCCCATCCCGGGGTCATCGAGACTTTCTTCATGTCTGCAGCAGGCGCGGAATGCGCCGTGCGGCGTCGCGGCAGTTGGTCTGTACCCGCCTGTTCCAGCCCATGCCGCCCGGCGCCTGCTTGATGGAGACTTTATCGGATGCGGCGACATGGGCTTGAGGACGATTGTCCTCACGCAAAAGCCGGCCAGAGCAAAGGACTGTTCGTGGCCGGGATTCGACCCCAACCGGCGCACGTCGGTGGCGGGTGAGAGCCCCTCTCAGACGCGGCCCGCCTGGGCCGGCGCCGCTTGGCGCTAGCATGGGCCGGCAGCCAGTCAACAGGGAGCAGGGCATGGCGGATACCGTGATGGTCTCGGGTGGCAGCGGCTATATCGCCGGCTTCCTCATCCGCCAGCTCGTGGCCGAAGGATGGACGGTACACACCACCGTGCGCAGTCTGGCGCGTGAAGCGGCCGTGCGGCAACTGCTGGCTGTCGACAACCGCCGGCTGAAGTTCTTCGCCGCCGACCTGATGCAGGATGCCGGCTGGGCCGATGCCATGGCCGGCTGCAGCCACGTCGCGCACCTGGCGTCGCCCCTGCCCGCGGGCGTCGTGAAGCACGCCGACGACCTGATCGTGCCCGCGCGCGACGGCGCCTTGCGCGCCCTGCGCGCCGCCAAGGCGGCGGGCGTGCGGCGTTTCGTGATGACGTCCTCGGTGGCCGCCATCGCCTACGGCCGCGGGCGCGGCGTGCACACCTTCACCGAAGCCGACTGGACCGACCCCGCCCGGCCGGGCACCAGCCCCTACGTGCAGTCGAAGACGATCGCCGAACGCGCCGCGCGCAGCTGGGTGGCCACCGAAGGAGGCGACATCGAGTACTGCAGCATCAACCCTTCGGTGGTGCTGGGGCCGGTTTGGAGCCGCGACTATTCGGCCTCGGTGGTCATCGTGAAGAAGATCCTCGACGGCTCGATGCCCGCCCTGCCCGACATCGGCTTCGGCGTCGTCGACGTGCGCGACGTGGCCGACCTGCATGTCCGTGCGCTGAAGGCCCCGGGCATGGCCGGCGAACGTTTCATCGCCTCGGGGCCGTTCCTGAAGCTGCGCGAGATCGCCGACATCCTGCGTGCCCAACTCGGCGCCGAAGCCGCCCGGGCGCCCACGCGCGGCCTGCCCGACGTTCTGGTGCGCGTGCTGGCACTGTTCAACCCGCTGCTCAAGGCGGTGGTCGGCGAACTGGGCTCGGTGCGCCACCAGGACGCCTCGCACGCCAAGGCCGTGCTCGGCTGGGAAACCCGGCCGGTGCAGCAGAGCATCGTCGACACGGCACGCTGCCTGCTCGACCTGGGCCTCGTGAAGCGATGAATGGACAGCGCAGCGCCGGCCGGCAAGGGCTATGTCAAGACGTTGGACGAAATGTTCGGCAAGGGCCTGCTCACGCGCGAGCAGCACGCCGACATCGGCGCCTGGATCGCCCAGGCGCGCACGCCCGAACGCATCCTGCAGATGCCGGCACCGCTGTGGCGTGCACTGGCGCTGGCCAGCGTGCTGATGAACGTCGATGACGATCTGATGCGCCCGCCGAGCTTCGAGTTCGAGCCGTAGTCGGCGGGCATGTCCTTGATTGGCAAGCGAACACCGCGGAACCGGCTCTGCCGGGCCGCTGGTGTTGCCCCCTTGAGGGGGGAAGCGGCAAAGCCGCTTCGGGGGTGGGTCAGCTACGCAGCTTCACCAGCCCGTTGAGCACCTGGTCCAGACCCCCGAACACGGAGATCTTGTCGATGCGCTCGGCCACGCGTTCCAGCGTCTCGAGCTCCTTCATGCGCAGGGCGATGGGGTTGCCCTCCATCACCTGCCGCCGTCTCTTCACGCCGACGGATCACGTTGGCCTCGGCCGCCTTGCCGGCTTCCACCACCTGGGCCAGGATGGTCTTCATCTCGCCCGGCAGCACGATGTCCTTGACGCCCACGCCGTCCAGCTGCAGGCCGTGGCCCGACAACCTGGCCGTGACCTGGGCGCTGACGACCTCGTCGATGACCGACTTGTTCTCGAGCAGCTCGTCCAGCGTGCGCGTGCCCACGGCCGCGCGCAGGCCCAGCTGCAGCTCGCGGTACAGGTGGTCCGCGGGCTTGGCCAGTGCCTTGTGGGCCAGCAGCGGATCGGTGTAGCGCCAGGTGGCCGACAGGTTCAGGCGCAGCGCCACCTTGTCGCGGGTCAGGATCTCCTGGCCCGTGACTTCCAGCGCCTGCAGCCGCAGGTCCACCGGTTCCACCGACACGTTGCGGTTGAACTTCCAGAACGCGTACGAGCCCGCGGCCAGCAGGCGCTCGACCTTGCCGTCCACCCACAGGATGCCGGCGCCGTGTTCGGGCACCTGCACCTGCAGCACGCCTTCCAGGCCGTTGACCGCCCGTGGGCGCAGTTGCGTCTGCACCAGGCGCGACACCAGCGCAGCCGGCACCTCGGCCGAGCCGGCGATGTCGATCACCTCGACCTGCACGTCGACCAGGCCCTTCCAGTACAGGCGCCGGGTGGCCGGCGCCAGCACCTCGACCAGCGCACCGTTGTCGGAGCGCAGGCCGACCTGGGTCTCGGTCAGCTCGACGCGCACGAACTCGGCCGCCACCACGCCGGGCTCCTTGGCCATCAGGTAGTTGGCCAGGCCATGGGTGAACGCGGCCTGTTCCAGCCCGAAGGTCTCCACGCGCAGGTGGTCCAGGCCGTCGAACAGCCAGTGCATGCCGGGTTGCAGCACGCGTGCGAAATCGCCATTGCGCAGCAGCAGGCCGCGCTCGTTCTTCTTCACGATGACACGCCTGAGCTTCATGGTGTTCTCCTTGTGGTGAAGCGTGTGGAGGAAAAGGTGCCGTTACAGCGGCGGCCGCGGACGACGGATGCCAGGGTTCGGGTTCCACGGTGCGCGTCGGCTTGTCGCCTCCCTGACGACCACCTCGGCTGGCCATGGACACGAAGCCCCGCTTGCCCGTCGTACGAGCGGCCGCCGCTGATGCACGTCGGGCTTGCGCCTTCGGTGCACGTTCGGCGGGGTCTTGCGACCGGTTTGCTTGGAGCGGGAGTCGAACCCGCGACAGACGACTTATCAGGTCGTTGCTCTACCACTGAGCTATCCAGAGGTGGCCATCCCGGAATCGAACCGGGCACCTTTCAGTGCGATCCAACGATGGCCGGGGCATCAACCGATTCCAGCGGCGCGGCATGTGCAGCACCGACGGACAGGTCCGGGTGCCGCACACCGGCGGGGCGGGCGTTGTTGGCAAACGCGACCCGAACCCCTGACCTGTGAGCGTTCGCCATTCTCGGCAGATGGATGGGCCGGCGCGCGCCGGCAACTGGTCTCGGTGGCAGGTCTCGAACCTGCGGCCTCGTGATCCCGAATCACGCGCGCTGCCCATTGCGCCACACCGAGCTGAAAGGGCCCCCGACGTGGCGTCGAACCTCGAACTCGACTGACGAGGGCATGTCTGAATCCACTTCGGCTGTGCCCGAGCGCGAGCATCCCGTCGGATGTGGTGTCTCGCTGCACGGGGCCTGATCA
>LNFM01001772.1_pt1 | contig 47685 bp, 42 predicted proteins | sample 596031 | NCBI WGS metagenome assembly LNFM01 (sample SAMN04254537, study PRJNA301005) | activated carbon metagenome | isolation source: dual media filters at the Ann Arbor, Michigan drinking water treatment plant | place: USA: Ann Arbor
TGTCGTTCTCGCCGCGGTTCTCGCCGGACGGCCAGCGCATCATCATGAGCCTGCAGCAGGGCGGCAACTCCAACCTGTTCGTGATGGACCTGCGCTCGAAGTCGACGACGCGGCTGACCGACACCCCGGCGATCGACACCTCGCCGTCCTATTCGCCCGACGGCGCGCGGATCTGCTTTGAGTCCGACCGTGGCGGCAAGCCGCAGATCTACGTAATGCCCGCCACCGGCGGCGGGGCGCAGCGCATCTCCTTCGGCGAGGGCAGCTATTCGACGCCGGTCTGGTCGCCGCGCGGCGATTATATCGCCTTCACCAAGCAGGGCGGCGGCCAATTCGCCATCGGCATCATGAAGACCGACGGGTCGGGCGAACGGATCCTCACCTCGGGTTTCCACAATGAAGGTCCGACCTTCGCGCCGAACGGCCGCGTGGTGATGTTCTTCCGCGAACCCGGCGGCAGCGCCGGACCGTCGCTGCACACCGTCGATATCTCAGGTCGTAACGAATTGCGGGTACCAACGCCTGGTTTTGCATCCGATCCGGCATGGTCGCCGCTATTGTCCTGACCGGAACCGGCGCCATCGTTGATCGGCAAACTTTGCCTAGCTTGCTGATTTTCAAGGCATATTTTCGTTCTCGGCGGGAACCGCAACCTCTCGCTAACGATGTTCGCTCAGAAAGACTTCATCTGCGACGGGTAGAAATACGCACCCGAATAGGACGCGTGCGCTGCCGATGCAGTTGGTCGACCAGAAAAAGCGAAGCGGTACGGAAGAACTGGAGCCCGCCCTCTATGCGGCGCTGGTCGATTCCATGTGCCAGAACTTCTGGCCGATGTTCATCGGTTCGGTCAGCAGCGCCGTCTGCGCGGTACTGACCGCGCTCAAGACCGGCAACGTGCTGCTGTGGCCGTGTGCGGCGCTGATCATCGGCATCGGCACGGTCCGCGCTTTCCATATGCGCAGATACGAGCGGCGCACCCAGGTCCTGACGTTCGAGCAGGCCAAGCACCTGGAGCCGCGCTATGCGATCGGCGCCATGCTCTACGCCAGCGTGCTGGGCGTCTGGTGCTTCCTCACGATCTTCAACAACGACGACGCGGTCGCGCACATGATCTGCGTCGCGGCGACGGTCGGCTACACCGCCGGCGGCGCAGCCCGAAATTACGGCCGTCCCAAACTGATCCAGTATCACATCCTGCTGGCTTGCGGCCCGATGTCGCTGGCGCTGGCGACGCATGCCGACTTCTACTACATGAGCCTTGCCGCGCTGCTGGCGCTGTTTTTCATGGGCCTCAAGGGCATCAACCTCAGCCTGCACGCCATCTTCGTCAAGGCGCTGACGTCGAGCTTCCGCGAAGCCGCGCTGGCCGGCCAGTTCGATACCGCGCTGAACAACATGCCGCACGGCCTGTGCATGTTCAGCTCCGACGGACGGCTCGCGGTGATGAACCACCGCTTCAGCGAAATGATGAACCTGTCCGACGATCTCGTTCAGCGCGGCGCCAGCGCGCCCGATATCATCGCGGCCTGCATCACCTCGGATTCGATCACGGCGGTCAGCGGCAAGATGATCCTGTCGGAGATCGTCAACACCCAGGCGGGCGACATGATTACGACCGATCCCGACGTCAAGCGGGGCCGGTCGCTGTCATGGACCTTCCAGCCGATGAGCGGGGGCGGGGCGGTTGTTCTGGTCGAGGACATCACCGAACGCCGCAACGCCGAAGCGCGCATCAGTCATCTGGCGCGTTACGACGAACTGACGGCGCTGCCGAACCGGGTCAACTTCCGCGACGAGATCGGACGGCTGCTCGCGATCCAGCAAGGCGCCGAGCATCTGTCGGCGCTGCTGTTTGTCGATCTCGACCAGTTCAAGCAGGTCAACGACACGCTCGGTCACCCCTGCGGCGACCAGTTGCTTTGCGCGGTAGCGGACCGCCTGCGCGAGATGCTGCGGCCCGAGGACTTCGTTGCACGGTTCGGCGGCGACGAGTTCGTGGTGTTCCAGCAGAACATCCATTCCACCGACGACGCAGCGGGTCTGGCGCGGCGCATCGTCGATCGCCTCAGCGAGCGCTACAAGATCGACAATCATCTGGTCGAGATCGGCGCCAGCGTCGGCATCGCCATGACTTCGCGCGGCGTCAGCGCCGATACGCTGCTCAAGAACGCCGACATGGCGCTGTACCGCGCCAAGGCCGACGGCCGCGGCACGTTCTGCTTCTTCCGGGACGAAATGGCGCAGGTGGTCGAATCGCGCCGTATCCTCGAACTCGATCTGCGCAAGGCGCTGGCGAACGAGGAATTCGAGCTGTTCTACCAGCCGCTGGTCAACGTCAAATCGGGCCGCATATCCACCTGCGAAGCGCTGCTGCGCTGGAACCATCCGGTGCGCGGCACGGTATCCCCGGTCGACATCATTCCGGTCGCCGAAGATATGGGCCTGATCGTCGATCTCGGCCGCTGGATCTTGCGCAAGGCTTGCATGGAGTGCATGAAGTGGCCTGAAGGCGTCAGCGTCGCCGTCAACTTCTCGCCGCAGCAATTCCATCAGCGCGACGTGCTGAGCGAGGTTCGCTACGCGATCGAGGTCTCCGGCCTGGCCGCGAACCGGCTCGAAATCGAGATTACCGAATCCTCGCTGCTGCGGAACACGCAGCTGACGCACGATGTGCTGTCGCAACTGCGTTCGCTCGGCGTGCGGATATCGCTCGACGACTTCGGCACCGGCTATTCGAGCCTGAGCTATCTGCATAACTTCCCGCTGCAGAAGGTGAAGATCGACCGCTCCTTCCTGGAGGGGATCGACAGCGACCGTCCGCTGACGCTGCTGCGCGGCGTGGCGCGGCTGTCCGCCGATCTCGGAATGACGGTCGTGGTCGAAGGCGTCGAGACCAACGAGCAACTCGAACTGATCGGCGCCGAGGGGACGGTCAGCGAAGTGCAGGGCTATCTGTTCAGCCCGCCTATACCGGCGACGCGGATCCGGCAGCTCCTCAACGTGTCGCACGGCCGCCGGACGTCCGAAGAGCCGTTGAAGGCAATTCCGTCGCGCTCGATCGCCTGAAATCCTCGACGCTGAAGTTGGTGCAACTGTCGATTGCGCGATTGCTCGCATAAGTTAACCCTAATGCGCTTAACCCTTTGCAATCCCGTTAACAAGCTGTTAATCGTAATGCTGCTCGTAGAAGTTGCTTGTAAGCGTTAGGAGTTCAGCATGAGGTCCCTGGCCGGATCTACGGCCTTTGGACGGAGTTCGGACCTGTTAGATCAAGTCGACTATCGTCTAGCGCAAACCCCCGAAGAAAAAGAAGAGATCTACAACCTTCGATACCGCGCCTACCTTCGCGAAGGCGCGGTGAAGGAATCCACCGAGCAGCGCGTCACCGACCAGTATGACGACCTGCCGAATTCCTGGACATTTGGCGTCTACCTGTTCGGAGAGCTCTACAGCTCCGTTCGCATCAGCGTGCTGACGTCGGAGTGGCGGGAGTCCTGTTCGGCGGAGGCCTTCGGCGAAATCCTTTATCCCCGGCTCGATCGGGGTGAGGTCATCATCGATCCTGCGCGTTTCGTCGCCGACCCCGACAAGGTCAAGCGATTCCCGGAACTCCCGTACCTGACGCTGCGGCTGGCCTACATGGCGTGCGAATATTTCAACGCCGACCTCGGGCTGGCGATCGTGCGTGCCGAACACCAGGCGTTCTATCGCCGTGTGTTCCTGCACGAGACCATCGCCGAACCCCGCATGTTCCCGGGCCTGCTCAAGCCGGTCGGGCTGATGGCGGCGGATTTTCCGACGATGAAGGAAAAGGTATTCGAGCGCTACCCGATCATGCGGTCGACCGCGTTCGAGCGGCGCATGCTGTTCGGGCCTGCCAACGCGCGCCGCGCGCGTTCAGCCACAGCGGTTCCCGAGTATGGGCGGGCCGCGGGGCCGAATTCCTGAACCGGCGGACGGGCGAGTAGAATCAGCCGCCTGCAAGCGGCGGTTTCACCGCCCGGCGTGGCTCGTCATCACGCGCCGGGGACCGCTCTATTTTGTCCCAGCTTGGGCGAGACGGCCCCAAATCTGGTGATTGGGGCCGGCGCTCGCTTGCCTTCACCCTCGCGCCACATTTACAAACCATTAACTATCGCGGTCGCTTTTCACGGTTTGTCAGCATTTGATCGGGTCCGGCAAGGTTCCATCAAGGTTGACGGAACGTTCGCTTAACCATCGCCCTGTAGACCGGATGACAGTTGAAAAACGTGAGCGTGGAGGCTCTCGAATGAAATATCAGATGCGTATCCTCCAGGGATGGAAGCTGGCGGCCTTGGTCGCGGTAGCGCTGTCGATGGGCGCCTGCGCCAAGAACAATGTTGGCGCCGATGGCGCGATGGCGAGCGCGGCGACCCCGGGCAGCCAGCAGGACTTCGTGGTCAATGTCGGCGACCGCGTGTTCTTCGAGAGCGACCAGACCGAACTGAGCCCGCAGGCGATCGCCACGCTGGAGAAGCAGGCGCAGTGGCTGCAGACCTACAACCGCTACTCCTTCACCATCGAAGGGCATGCGGACGAGCGCGGCACCCGCGAATACAACATCGCGCTCGGTGCGCGGCGCGCCCAGTCGGTGCGCAGCTATCTCGCCTCGCGCGGCGTCGACCCTAACCGCATGCGCACGATCTCCTACGGCAAGGAGCGCCCGGTCGCCGTCTGTAACGACATCTCGTGCTGGTCTCAGAACCGCCGCGCCGTCACCGTGCTGAACGCAGGCGCCTGAGCTTTTCAGGCTTTCGCAAGCTTTCAAAACCGGCGCCTTCGGGCGCCGGTTTAACAGCACATTGCGCTTTCAGGCCAAGCGGATGCGGGCTTGTGTTAAGACAACGCGCCAGGAAGTTAATCTAGCATCTCTGGATAAAATCGCGGATCAGCGCCATCGCTCGTTCAGGCGCATCCGGCACCACGCCATGCCCGCAATTCGCGAACCGCCCGAATTGCACCAGATGGGCCGGCAGCGCAGCCGCGATATCCGCCTGACTCTCGATCGGATGCATCGGATCGTCGTCGCCGCCCATCACAAGGGTCGGGCACTGGATGTGATGGAGGTCCGGGAGCATGTTGAAGCTGTGGCTCTCGCCACCCGGCTTGGCAAAGAAGTGCCGCGCCACCTCCGGCCTTCCGACTGCGCGGCTTCCGAGGTTCGGGTCGCGTGGTGTCCGCGTATAGACGGGGAAGGCGAGCTTTCGCCAGGCATCGGCCGCAGCCTGATCACTCGGACTGTCGGCGTCGAGAAACCTGCGGCGCGCGAGCGCGCCGACCTCGGACCCGCCGAAGCGTTCGAACAGCGCCACGCGCCGCTCAAGGTGGGTGTCTCCGGCCGCTTCGGTGCTGATCAACACCAGTTTTGAAGGGTGGTCGGGATGGCGCGTGGCGTAGGCCAGCGCCACCATGCCGCCGAAGGATGCGCCGAGCACGATCGGGGCGGTGATGCCGAGCGCATCGCAAAATGCGCGCACGTCGTCGCCCCACTGCGCCAGATGCCAGCTTTCCCTTGGCCCATCCTCGCTTCGGCCATTGCCGCGATGATCGAGGTAGATGATCTGCGCGATATCGGCCAGGGCGGAGTAGGCGGGCTTGTAGATCGAATGGTCGAAGCCGGGACCGCCATGAAGCAGGAGCAAGGTCGGCCTCTCGCGCATGGCGGGGCCTTCGGGCACAAGCTTCGCGCCCTCGACATCGAAGAACAGCCGGACGCCGTTCACGGACACGTGCATGTTCCAGTCTCCCTGATGAACGGTTCGTATGACCAAGGTGCTTGCTTGTTCCGAAGGCGAAACTAAACCATACCGCAGTCAAGCGGGCGGATTCGGAAGCGCCAGTCACAATTCCGGCGCACTCCATCGCTGAATGGGATCAGCTTTCGATGTCACGCGATTTTCGTCGTCAGGGCAAAATGTCATCCAGATTTCTTAACGCCACCGGTGCCGCGGCGATCGCCGTGATGCTGGCTTCGTCCGTGCAGATCGCCTCCGCGCAGCTCACATTTCCATGGGAGCGTTCGCAGCAAGGTGCCCCGCGGCAGCAGGAACAGTCCGATGACGGCGACGCGGAAATGCGGATCCAGCGGCTCGAACAGCAGCTCCGGCAACTGACCGGCCAGAACGAGGAACTGCAATACCGTAACCGCCAGCTCGAAGAGCGGCTGCGCCAGCTCGGCGCGGCGCCGACCGGCGGCCAGCCACCGTCAGCACAGCCCGGCATGGCGGCAGCGCCGCCCCAGGGGCAGCCCAATCCATCCTCACAGGGGCAGCAGGCCTATCCGCAGCAAGCCTACCCGCAACAACAGGGCTATCCGCAAGCCCAGCCCGGCTATGGCCAGCAGCCCCAGGCAGCCTCACCCGCCCCGATCGCGCAGGACCCGGCTGCCCCGCAAGCGGGCGGCCGCCGCCGCGGCGATGCGTTCGATCCCAGCCAGAACCCCAACGCCCCCGGCGCGCCGCGCGCGCTCGGCGGCGGTCAGATGCCGATCGGGAACGAAGCCCCGGTCGGAGCGCCCGGCGGACGCGGGCCGGGCGAGCCGCTCAACCTCGGTGGCGCCAACCCGCGCGATCCCGGTGGCGCCTTGCCGCCACCGGGCGCAGCCGGAGGCCCGCCCCCGCGCGGTCCCGCCAGCGCGGCACTGACCACCTTGCCGCCTTCGGCCACGTCCAAGGACGAATTCGACCTCGGCATTGGCTACATGCAGCGGAAGGACTATGCGCTGGCCGAGGAGACGATGAAGAACTTTGCCCAGAAATACCCGAGCGATCCCCTGATCGCGGATTCGCAATACTGGCTCGGCGAGAGCTACTTCCAGCGCCAGCAATACCGCGATGCGGCGGAGGCCTTCCTCGGCGTGACCACCAAGTTCGACAAGTCGGGCAAGGCACCCGACGCCCTGCTGCGGCTCGGCCAGTCGCTGGCGGCGCTGAAGGAAAAGGAAGCCGCCTGCGCCGCACTCGGCGAAGTGACGCGGAAATACCCGCGCGCCTCGGCCGGCGTCAAAGCCGCCGTCGACCGTGAGCAAAAGCGGGTGAAGTGCTAAACCGGTCTCGGGGAGGCCGCATCCGGCCTCCGTGCAGGTGCCGGTGCAGCCATGCCCAACGACGATCAAACCGTGATTTCGGCCAGCGACGCCAAACAGCTGTTTGCAGACTGGAAGGCTGCGCCCGCGATCGTACTTGCGGTGTCAGGCGGCCCAGACTCGATGGCGCTGATGTGGCTGGCGGCGCGCTGGCGGCGCGCCGTGGCGCGCGGGCCTCGCCTGATCGCTGTTACCGTTGATCACGGCTTGCGCCCCGAGGCGGCGCGCGAGGCGCGCGACGTCAAGCGCCTGGCGCGCACGCTCGATCTGCCCCACCGCACGCTGCGCTGGAGCGGCGTCAAGCCGAAGACGGGGTTGCCGGCCGCCGCCCGCGCAGAGCGCTATCGCCTGCTGGTGCAGGCCGCGCGAACCAGCGGCGCGTCGCATATTCTAACCGCGCATACCCGCGACGATCAGGCCGAGACGCTGCTGATGCGGATGCTGCGCGGCAGCGGCATTGCCGGTCTGGCGGCGATGGCGCGCGAGACCCAGCGGGACGGTGTGTGGCTGGCGCGGCCGTTGCTGGACATCCCGAAATCCCGGCTGGTTGCGACGCTGGGCAAGGCGAAGATCGCCTTCGCTGACGATCCGACCAACAGCGACACGAACTTTACGCGCCCGCGCTTGCGCGCGCTGATGCCGGCGCTCGCGGAGGAGGGAGGCGACAGCCGCAGCCTGGCGCGGCTGGCCTCGCGGCTGGCGCGGGCCAATGCCGCGATCGAAGTTCTGGTCGATGGGGCGGAGCGCTACCTTGCCCTGAGGGACCAGCACGACGCCTCGCGCTTCGGATTCGATGCCGGCGCCTTTGCCGGGCTGCCCGAGGAGATCCGCCTGAGGCTGCTCAAGCGTGCGATCGACCGGGCCGGCCACGAGGGGACTGCCGAACTCGCCAAGCTGGAAGCCCTGCTGGCGGCATTGGACGGCGCCATTGCGGGCGGCAAGAAGCAGCAGGGCCTGAAGCAGACCCTGGCCGGGGCGGCGATCAGCCTGCGCGGCGGACGAATTCACGTCGATCCGGCGCCGCCGCGTCGTGGCCGAAAGTCTTGAGAAACGGCCGGATATGTCGATATCCCGGCATAATCCCGCAGCCTGTCTTAACCACCCCGTGGAAACACCGGATTTTACGCCATTTTTTGACCCGGAATTCCGCTAACATGCGTTAAATAGTCCTGAGTGGTTCCCTTGGCATCGACCGGGTCGCCACCTAGATTGTGTGCAGTGGACCGGGGATTCTCGTCTCACTACCCAAAAAGAAATATCCAGGGTTACTGCCAAGGACAAAGGCCGCGATCCGCGCGACCACGAAGGAAGATCAATGAACGCCAATCTGCGCAATTTCGCCCTCTGGGTCATCATTGTTTTGCTGCTGTTGGCGCTGTTCACGCTTTTCCAGAACCCGGGTCAGCGCACGTCCTCGCAGGACATTTCGTTCTCGCAGCTCCTGAGCGAGGTCGAGCAGAACCGCGTGCGCGACGTGGTGATCCAGGGGCCGGACATTCACGGCACCTTTACCAATGGCTCGAGCTTCCAGACCTATGCGCCCAGCGATCCGACGCTGGTGAAGCGCCTCTATGATGCCAAGGTCCAGATCACGGCCAAGCCGCCCGGCGATAACGTGCCGTGGTTCGTGTCGCTGCTGGTCTCCTGGCTGCCCTTCATCGCCCTGATCGGCGTCTGGATCTTCCTGTCGCGGCAGATGCAGGGCGGCGCCGGCAAGGCGATGGGCTTCGGCAAGTCGCGCGCCAAGATGCTGACGGAGGCCCATGGCCGCGTCACCTTCGAGGACGTCGCTGGCGTCGACGAGGCCAAGCAGGACCTGCAGGAGATCGTCGAGTTCCTGCGCGATCCCGGAAAGTTCCAGCGCCTCGGCGGACGGATTCCGCGCGGCGTGCTGCTGGTCGGCCCTCCCGGCACCGGCAAGACCCTGATCGCGCGTGCGGTCGCGGGCGAAGCCAACGTGCCGTTCTTCACGATCTCGGGCTCCGACTTCGTCGAAATGTTCGTCGGCGTCGGCGCGAGCCGAGTCCGCGACATGTTCGAGCAGGCCAAGAAGAATGCGCCCTGCATCATCTTCATCGACGAAATCGATGCGGTCGGCCGTCATCGCGGCGCTGGTCTGGGCGGCGGCAATGACGAACGCGAGCAGACGCTGAACCAGCTGCTGGTCGAGATGGACGGCTTCGAGGCCAATGAAGGCGTGATCCTGATCGCGGCGACCAACCGGCCCGACGTGCTCGATCCCGCGCTGCTGCGCCCTGGCCGTTTCGATCGTCAGGTGGTGGTGCCCAATCCCGACGTCGTCGGTCGCGAGCAGATCCTCAAGGTTCACGTCCGCAAGGTGCCGCTGGCGCCGGATATCAACCTCAAGACCATCGCGCGCGGCACCCCGGGCTTCTCCGGTGCCGACCTGATGAACCTCGTCAACGAGGCCGCCCTGACTGCTGCCCGCCGCAACAAGCGGATGGTGACCCAGGCCGAGTTCGAGGAAGCCAAGGACAAGGTGATGATGGGCGCCGAGCGCAAGTCGCTCGTCATGACCGAGGAAGAGAAGTTGCTGACGGCCTATCACGAGGGCGGCCACGCCATCGTCGGCCTCAACGTCGTCGCGACCGATCCGATCCACAAGGCCACGATCATCCCGCGCGGACGCGCACTCGGCATGGTGATGCAGCTGCCCGAGCGCGACAAGCTGTCGATGTCGCTCGAGCAGATGACGTCACGGCTGGCGATCATGATGGGCGGCCGCGTTGCGGAAGAACTGATCTTCGGCAAGGAGAAGGTGACTTCCGGCGCCTCTTCCGACATCGAGCAGGCAACGCGACTGGCGCGCATGATGGTAACGCGCTGGGGTCTGTCCGAAGCCCTCGGCACGGTGTCCTACGGCGAAAACCAGGACGAGGTGTTCCTGGGCATGTCGGTATCCCGCACCCAGAACGCGTCGGAAGCGACGGTTCAGAAGATTGACACCGAGATCCGGCGCTTTGTCGAAGAGGGCTACAACGAAGCTACGCGAATCCTCACCGAGAAGCGCCAAGACCTCGAAACGCTGGCAAAGGGTCTGCTTGAGTTCGAGACGCTGAGCGGCGACGAGATTCAAGACCTGCTCAACGGCAAGAAGCCCAACCGCGAGTCGGTGCTGGAGCCGAGCACGCCCCGCGCCTCCGCTGTGCCGCCCGCCGGCAAGCCGCGCCCGCGCCCCGATCCGGGCATGGAGCCGCAGCCGCAGGCGTAAGCGGACGACTTACCGAAGAAAAAGCGCGGCGGAAACGCCGCGTTTTTTTATGCCGCCTTGCTTCGCGCGCTACGCCTTTTCCATCGTTCCAAAATGGCGGTCCAGGATTTGCTCCGGCGTGTCGGTCACGTCGATGGTTTGCCCGTCGCCGACATAGGTGAGAACGGTGCGCTCGCCGTCGCGCGACATGCTGCCAACGAGCGCAATGTTGATGTGGATAGGCCGTCCCGTCTCGAAGGCCGTGCATTGAATCCAGAAGCGCATCGCGTTCTCCTTCGATTTTCTGCGGCCAGACTATAGCCTTTTCGAGCGAAGTGGAGGCCGGTTCGCTTGAAGGAAACGCGTCCAAAAAAGAATCTGGAGCTTCCGTTCTGATTCAATCGGAACCGAAGCTCCAGAGACGGGACGTTTCCCGCGCTAGGCGGACCCGCGTAATTCGCGGGCGGCTGCGACCATGTTGACAAGCGCCGGCCGTACCTCGTCCCACTTGCGGGTCTTCAGGCCGCAATCCGGATTGATCCAGATCTGGGTGTCGCTAAGTCGCTTTCGCGCCAGCGCGAGCAGGCTGGTCATCTCGCCGATATCGGGCACCCGCGGCGAATGGATGTCGTAGACGCCGGGGCCGATTTCGTTCGGGTAGCGATAATCCCTGAACGCATCGAGCAGTTCCATCTTCGAGCGCGACGTTTCGATCGAGATCACATCGGCGTCCATCGCGCCGATGGCGTCGATGATGTCGTTGAATTCCGAGTAGCACATGTGGGTGTGGATCTGGGTCTCGTCGCGGACGCCGGACGAACAGAGGCGGAAGGCTTCGACAGCCCAGTCGAGATAGGCCTTCCATTCGGATTTCCGCAGCGGCAGACCTTCGCGCAGCGCCGCCTCGTCGATCTGGATCATGCCGGAGCCGGCCACCTCGAGATCGGCGACCTCGTCGCGGATCGCCAGCGCAATCTGCCGGCAGGCCTCGCTGCGCGGAATGTCGTCGCGGACGAACGACCAGTTCAGGATGGTGACGGGGCCGGTGAGCATTGCCTTCATCGGCTTCTTCGTCAGCGATTGCGCGTATTGCCACCACTCGACCGTCATCGCCTTCGGACGCGAGACATCGCCGAACAGCATCGGCGGGCGTACGTAGCGCGACCCGTAGGATTGCACCCAGCCGTTGGCGGTGAAGGCAAAGCCGGCAAGCTGCTCGCCGAAATACTGCACCATGTCGTTGCGTTCGAACTCGCCATGCACCAGCACGTCGAGGCCGATGTCTTCCTGCCAGCGCACCGCGCTGGCCGTCTGCTCCTGCAGGAACGATTTGTAGGCTTCGTCCGTCAGCGCGCCTTTCGCGTGTGCGGCGCGCGCTTTCCGGACGTCGGCGGTTTGCGGAAACGACCCGATCGTCGTGGTCGGGAAGGCGGGCAGGTTGAAACGCGCGTGCTGCACGCCGACGCGATCCGCGAATGCGCTGGCGCGCCGGCGCATCGCACCGTCGACGCCGGCGATACGGGCTGCGACCTTCGCATCGTGAACCCGGGGCGAAGCTTTGCGGGAGGCGGCGGCCTGATCCGACACCGTCAGACTGGCCTGGGCGGTTCGACGGCCACCGGCGAGTGCCGTTGCGAGGGCCGTCAGCTCTTCGATTTTCTGTACTGAAAACGCCAGCCAGCTCTTGATCTCGGAATCGAGGCCGGTCTCCAGCGCCAGGTCGATCGGGACATGAAGCAGCGAGCAGGAGGGTGCGACCTGCACGCGATCCTTGCCGAGCTTGGCGACGACAGGTTCGAGCCGATCGAGCACGCCGCTCAGGTCCGCGCGCCAGATGTTTCGGCCGTCGATGACGCCGAGCGACAGCACGCGGTCTTTTGCAAGGCCGTCGAGGTGGTCGAGCTGGTCCGGTGCGCGCACGAGATCGAGATGCAGCCCGGCGACGGGAAGGGATAGCGCCGTGTCGCGATTTCCGCCAAGCCCACCGAAATAGCTCGTCAGCATGATCTTGATCTGCGGCACCGCCCTCGCGATTTCCGCATAGGCATGATTCAGCGCCTGCTTCGCGACGATATCGAGATCGAGCACCAAACACGGCTCGTCGATCTGAACCCATTCCGCGCCCCGATAGACCAGTTCACGAAGGACCTCGATGTAGACCGGCAACAGGCGGTCGAGCAGCGACAACGGATTGAATCCGGCGTCCTTGCTCTTGGCGAGCTTGAGGAACGTGACCGGTCCGACCAGCACGGGCCGGGTCTGGTAGCCTAGCGCCAGTGCCTCCTCGTATTCCTCGATCGGCTTGCGCGATGCGAGGACGAACTTCTGGTCCTTTGTAAGCTCGGGCACCATGTAGTGGTAATTGGTGTCGAACCATTTCGTCATTTCCTGCGCGGGCACGCCGTGTGCGGCATCGTTCCCATGATGGGCGTGACCGCAGTCTGCCTCATGTGTTTCGCCTTGCGCGCCGCGGGCCATCGCGAAATAGGTCGCGAGCGGCACCGGGCCGCCGTCCCAGCGATAGATCTCGGGAATGGCGCCCACCATCACGGATGTGTCGAGTACCTGATCGTAGAACGAAAAATCGTTCGACGGGATCACGGTGACGCCGAGCTTTTTCTGTCGGGCCCAGTTTGCCGCGCGAAGGCCTGCACCGGCTTCGATCAGCGCGCTTTCACTGGTCGCACCGGACCAGAAACTTTCCAGCGCGAATTTCAGCTCGCGACGCGGGCCGATGCGCGGCGTGCCGAGGGAGGCTACCGGAAGTGCTGATGTGGAGATGGTGGAAGTAGACATGGCTTAACCCCAAAAGTTGGGGGCAAAGGCCGAAGTGACACGTCTGGATTCCGGACGGCGGGAAGCGCGCGCGGAATCGCAACCGCACCACCGGGACACCCCGCCCGAGGACGTGTATGTTGTCGAGGCAGGTCTCCTGGCTCGCGGGTCAATGCTGCTGTCCGGCCTTCCCGAGACCTTTGCGGGTCTCAGTGACTTTGTTGGACAGCGGCTCGCCGCTTACAGTTGCGGGGGCAGCTCCGGCTTTGGCCTTTCGGCCGCACCGGCTTCCCTCTTAGCTTCGGAAACAGCTTCCGAAGAACCACGACCGCCTCGGTTTATCGACAAGTGTGCGTTGCAGTCAACGGATCATTTTCGCTGCGGCATCTCCTGCGGAACGATGGTCTGGACGATGGAACGATCGAGCGCCTCGTAGTCGTGCAGCCTGATCGTGTCGTAGAGTTCGGCGCGGGTCTGCATCCGTTCGATCATGTTGTGGGTGCCGCCGTCGCGCGCGATCGCCGCATAGAGCTGCTGTTGCGCCTTGTTGGCGACCCGCAGCGAGGAAACCGGCCAGATCACCATCGCGTAACCCATCTGCTCGAACTCCGACGCGGTGAAGAACGGCGTCTTGCCGAACTCGGTCATGTTGGCGAGCAGCGGCACGCCGGGCATTCGCTCGGCGAAGGCGCGGAACATTTCGGCGGTATTGAGCGCTTCGGGGAATATCGCGTCGGCGCCGGCTTCCATATAGAGCCTGGCGCGCGCGACGGCGCCGTCGAGCCCCTCGCTGGCGGCTGCGTCCGTTCGTGCGATGATCACGAGATCGCGGCGCGCCTTGGCAGCAGCAGCGACCTTGGCGGCCATGTCACGGGCGTCTGCGAGCTTCTTGTCGTTGAGATGACCGCACTTTTTGGGCAGCAACTGGTCCTCGAGATGAACGGCGCCGGCGCCGGCTTCCTCGAAGACGCGGACCATGTGCATGACGTTGAGCGCTTCGCCATAACCGGTGTCGCCGTCCACCAGCAGCGGCAGGCCTGCTGCGCGGACGATCTGGCGCACGAAGAAGGCGACTTCATCGACGGTGATGACGCCGAGGTCCGGCAGTCCCATCGATGCTGTCATGGCGGCGCCGGACAGATACAGGGCCTCGAAGCCAGCCGCCTTGGCCTGAAGCGCCGACATGCCGTTATGCGCGCCCGGCAGGCGAAGGATGCCGGGCTGCTGCAGCCGCGCGCGAAAGCGGCGGCCGGCGCTCTCCTGTGGAAGTTCCGATGCGACGAGATACGGCATGACGCTCTCCCTATGCCGCGCGCATCGACGAGGGAGCCTGGTCGCGTGCATCGAGCGGGACGAAGGCGCGGTTCTCCGGGCCGACATAGTTGGCCGCCGGCCGGATGATCTTGCTGTCGATCCGTTGCTCGATGACGTGGGCGGCCCAGCCGGATGTACGTGAAATGACGAACAGCGGCGTGAACATCGCCGTCGGCACACCCATGGCGTGGTACGAGACGGCACTGAACCAGTCCAGATTGGCGAACATGCGCTTGGCCTCGGCCATGACAGCCTCGATGCGGTCGGCGATCTCGTACATGCGCAAGCTGCCGCTCTCGGCGCTGAGTTGATGGGCGACCTGCTTGATCACCTTGTTGCGGGGATCGGCGATCGTATAGACGGGATGGCCAAAACCGATCACGACTTCCTTTGCCGCGATCCGCCGGCGGATGTCAGCCTCCGCTTCGTCAGGATCGGCGTAGCGCTTCTGTACCTCGAACGCGACTTCGTTGGCGCCGCCATGCTTGGGTCCGCGCAGCGCGCCGATTGCGCCCGTGACCGCCGAATACATGTCGGCGCCGGTGCCGGCGATCGAGCGCGCGGTGAATGTCGAGGCGTTGAATTCGTGCTCGGCATAGAGGTTGAGCGAGGTGTGCATTGCGCGCTCGTGGGACGCCGAAGGTGGCCTGCCGTGCAGCAGATGCAGGAAGTGCGCGCCGATCGAGGCATCGTCGGTCTCCACCTCGATGCGGCGGCCGTTGTGCGCGTAGTGATGCCAGTAAAGCAGCATCGAGCCGAGCGAGGCCATCAGGCGGTCGGCGATGTCGCGGGCGCCTGGCGTATTGTGGTCGTGGCTCTCCGGCAGCACGCAGCCGAGCGCCGAGACGCCGGATCGCATCACGTCCATCGGATGCGCCGCCGCCGGCAATTGTTCAAGCGTGTTCAGCACCGCGCGCGGCAGGCCGCGCAGCGATTTCAGCTTGGCCTTGTAGTTGGAGAGTTCGGCGCGAGTCGGCAGGCTGCCGTGTACCAGCAGATGCGCGATCTCCTCGAACTCGCAGACCCCGGCGACATCGAGGATATCGTAGCCCCGGTAGTGCAGGTCGTTGCCGCTGCGGCCGACGCTGCAAAGCGCAGTATTGCCGGCGACGACGCCCGAGAGCGCCACGGATTTCTTTGGTGCAGACTTCACGTCGGTCATCGGTTCCTCCCTAAGCTCGTGCCGCGCGTTGCTGCGAGTTTGGCGTTTCAGCCGGCCAATCGAAGATGCCGTGTGGGGCGGCGGCGCCGAGCCGCGCCGGATCGACCGCAAATGTCAGTTCGGAAAGTTCACCGGCCCGAAGGGACGGCAGCCGCTCGACGGCGGCGATAAAGCGGTCCTGCTCAGCAGGCGCAATCACGCCCTCCGCCAGCGTCCGGAATTTCCTGATGTAGTCCGGCCGCTTGAAGGGACGGGCGCCGAACGGGTGCGCATCGGCCACGGCAATCTCGTCGCTGATGGTCGAGCCGCCCTTGAGCGTGACGACGACGCGGCCGCCAAAGGCTTTCTGCTGCGGATCGTGGCTGTGATATCGCCGCGTCCATCCGGGGTCTTCGACGGTTGATATCTTGCGCCAGAGCTCGATCGTCCCGGGGCGGCCCGCGCGTTCCGGCGCATAGGATTTCTCGTGGTGCCAGCCGCCGTCTTCGAGTGCTACGGCAAAGATGTACATGATGGAATGATCGAGCGTCTCGCGGCTCGCCTTCGGATCCATCTTCTGCGGATCGTTGGCGCCGGTGCCGATCACGAAATGGGTGTGATGGCTGGTGTGGATGACGATGCTTTCGACGCTGGCGAGGTTGCCGATCTTCGGCCCCAGCCTGCGGGCGAGATCGATCAGCGCCTGGCTCTGATATTCGGACGAATGTTCCTTGGTGTAGGTATCGAGGATGGCGCGCTTGGGTTCGCCATTGTCGGGCAGCGGCACGCTGTATTCCGCCTTGGGGCCGCCGAGCAGCCAGGCGATGAAGCCGTCCTCGCCTTCATAGGCCGGTGACGGGGCGCCTTCGCCGCGCATGACGCGGTCGACCGCCTCGATGGCCATCTTGCCCGCGAAAGCCGGTGCATAGGCTTTCCAGCTTGAGATCTCGCCCTTGCGGGATTGCCGCGTGGTGGTGGTGACGTGAAGCGCCTGCTGCACCGCCTGATAGATCGTCTCGGTCGGCAGCCCAAGCAGTGCGCCGATGCCTGATGCGGCCGCGGGGCCGAGATGGGCGATGTGATCGATCTTGTGCTCGTGCAGGCAGATGCCCTTCACCAGATCGACCTGGATCTCGTAAGCCGCCGTCAGCCCGCGCAGCAAATCCTCGCCTGACGATCCGCAATGCTGGGCCACCGCCAGCACCGGCGGGATGTTGTCGCCGGGGTGGGAGTAATCCGCGGCCAGGAACGTATCGTGGAAATCGAGTTCGCGGACCGCGACGCCATTAGCCCACGCCGCCCATTCCGGCTGATAGCGCTGGCTGCCGGGCCACCCAAAGATCGTTGCGCCCTGCGCCTGCGGATGTGCTTCCGCCTGTGCCCGCGCGGTGACGGCCGGATGCCGCGCGATCGAAGCGGCGGCGACGGCGGCATTGTCGATGATGCGGTTGCCGATCATCTCGGTCACGTCGTCCTCGATGCGTACGGGATCGGCGGCAACGGCCGCGATCTTCCAGGCGAGCTGATCGGCGCGATCGAGCCGTTCTGCGGACTTGTAGGTGCGGACCTTGTGATGCTTCACGTGACGGCTTCCTCTTGAACGTCGTTGCTATGTCGGCAAACGGAAATCGGTGTCGGGCGTCCGGTGGCGTCGACGGCGATCATTTCAAACGTGCCGCGCACGGCCGCGCGGCGGTGTCCGCTAAGAGCGTCTTCATGCATGAGGTCGACGGCCACCGTCATCGATGAGCGGCCGACGCGCGCGATGCTGGCGACGCATTCGATCAGGTCGCCGACGCGGACCGGCTCGGCGAATATGATGCGATCGGTGGATGCCATCACCACGTGCTGGCGCGCGTGGCGCGTCGCGGCGATGAAGGCCGCCTTGCCCATCAGATGCAGCGCATGGCCGCCGAACAGGGTCCCGTAATGGTTGGCGCGGTCGGGAAACACCACGTCGGTAAGGCTGATTTTCGGGGCGTCAGGACGCATGGCGAACTCCGGACGGCTTGTATTTCCGTCGTGGGTTCGCAAATATCCGCAAAGAGAATTGCTCGAAAATAGCTGATAAGGTGTAGTTTTGCGAAGGTTTTTCGCGCTTTTGCAAATTTTGCAAAGTCGAGGGTGGGATGAAAAAGGCGTTCGTGGGACTGCGGCTGAAGCGCCTGCGCGAGGAGCAGCACCTGACCCAGGCGGCGCTGGCGCAGCGGCTCGGCATTTCGCTGAGCTATCTCAACCAGCTCGAGAACAACCAGCGGCCGTTGACGGTGCAGGTGCTGCTGGCGCTCAACACCGCGTTCGGGCTCGACCTTCAGGTCTTTTCCGAGGACGACGAGGCGCGGCTGATTTCGGATTTGCGCGAGGCGCTGTCGGACGCTGCCTTCGGCGAAACCATCGCCGCCGTCGAGCTTCGCGAACTTGCCATGAACATGCCGGCGGTAGGGCGGGCGCTGGTAACGATCCATCGAAAATATCGCCAGTCGATCGAGCAGGCCGGGTTGCTGGCGGCGAGGCTGGGCGAAGACCGGCAATCCGATGTGCCGGCGCTGCCGTCAACGCCGTTCGAGGAAGTCCGCGACTTCTTCTATCTCCGTCACAACTACATTGCCGAACTCGACGAAGCCGCCGAAGCCCTCGCGCAGGCGATGCACTTTCCGATCGGACGGATGGACAGCGCGCTCGCGGCCTATCTGGCCGATCGTCACGGCGTCAAGCTGGTGCTCGAGACGATCGACGATCTGCCCTCGGGCAATGAACGGAAATTCGATTCGCGTACCAATGCGCTCTATCTCGCACCAGGCCTGCGGCCGGGCCAGCGCGCCTTTCAATTGGGAACTCAGATCGCGATGCTGGCGTTCGATCGGGAATTGACCGATCTGGTCGATGGCGCCGGATTTTCCAGCCAGGAGGCGCGCGGGCTTGCGCGCATCGGGCTTGCCAACTATTTCGCCGGCGCGCTGATCATGCCGTATGGGCGTCTGTTGGCGGTGGCCGAAGCGCGCGGCTATGACATCGAACTGCTGGGATACGAGTTCGGCGTCGGTTTCGAGACGGTGTGTCACCGGCTGAGCACGCTGCAGCGACAGGGCGCGCGTGGCGTGCCATTCTTCTTCATCCGGGTCGACCGCGCAGGAAATATCTCGAAGCGGCAATCGGCGACCGATTTTCACTTCTCGCGGGTCGGCGGCACCTGTCCGCTCTGGAACGTCTACGAAGCGTTTGCGAGCCCCGGACGTATCCTGACCCAGCTCGCGCGCATGCCGGACGAGCGAACCTATCTGTGGATCGCTCGCACGGTGACGCATGCGCGAGGCAAATACGGCGCGCCGACCAAGACGTTCGCCATCGCCCTTGGCTGCGACGTGCGGCATGCCGAGCGCGTGGTGTATTCGCAAGGCATCAACCTCAAGACCTCGAATGCAACGCCGATCGGGATGGGTTGCAAGGTCTGCGAGCGCCCGGATTGCGCGCAGCGCGCCTTTCCCCCGATCGGCCGGGCGCTGCGAATCGACGAGACGCGATCCCGCTTTGCGCCCTACGCCACGACGTGACCGGGCTGTGCTGACCCGGGATATCGGGGAAAACCTCTTCCAGGCGAAGGCAGAATCTGGTCCTGCTGCCCCGCGCCGGCTGGTTTTGTAAAAATTTTTGAAATTGGCGAGCAAAGGTCATTTCGACCCCATTGACACGCTCGCACGAATAACACCACATATAGCCGTCACGGTCTATCAGATCGCAAGATTTGGTAGCTAAGAGGGAAGCCGGTGTATCGGGTGAAAGCCTGCGAGAATCCGGCGCTGCCCCCGCAACTGTAAGCAGTGAGTTGCTCCCGATTGTTGAGTCACTGATGCGGCCACGCATTGGGAAGGCCGGGTGCGATGACGACCTGCAAGCCAGGAGACCTGCCGCGACACCAAAAAACGTCCACGGGCGGGGTGTCCGGCGGTCGCTTGCAGATCCATGCTCGGCGCTTGCCGCCCGCGCATTCGATGCAGCGTCCCTCCTGACATCCAGCTTCAACAACATCTCGGGGTCTGTCGATGTCGCAACCTTCTCAACTCGTCTCGCTCGAAGCCAAAGCCGCTCCCTTTATCCAGTTGCGTACGGAATCGCCGACCTCGCCGGAGGGCGCGCTGCCGATGCAGGTGATTCGCCGCAACGGCACGGTTTCAAAATTCGACGCCAGCAAGATTTCGGTCGCGATGACCAAGGCGTTTCTCGCCGTCGAGGGCCACACCGCGGCAGCTTCGCGGCGAGTGCACGAAGTCGTGGAGCAACTGACGGCTGAAGTTGTCGGCGCCCTGTCGCGCCGGATCAGCGAAGGCCGCACCTTCCACATCGAAGACGTACAGGATCAGGTCGAACTGGCCTTGATGCGCAGCGAGCATCACAAGGTGGCGCGCGCCTACGTCCTCTATCGCGAAGAACGCACCCGGCAGCGCGCCGAGCAGGAGGCCGCCAAATCGGTCAGGCCATCGTCCGGACCGATGCTGCACGTGACGCTGGCGAACGGCACGAAAGTTCCGCTCGATACTGCGCGGCTCGTATCGATCGTCAACGAAGCCTGCGCCGGCCTCGAGGGCGTCGAGGCGGCGCCGGTGCTCGCGGAAACCCAGCGCAATCTCTACGACGGCATCAGCGAGGACGAACTGGCGCTGGCGTCGGTGATGGCGGCGCGGACGCTGGTGGAGTTGGAGCCGAACTACGCCTATGTCAGCGCGCGGCTGTTGCTCGACAAGTTGCGCACCGAGGTGCTGTCGTTCGTGCTGGCGTCGCCGACCCGTGCCTCGCAGGCCGATATGGCCGTGCGGTACGCGGAATATTTCCCGGCCTATGTCAAAACCGGCATCAGGGCTGAACTGCTCGATCCTGATCTCGCGCGTTTCGATCTGAAAAAGCTCGCCGCGGCGCTGAAGCCGGAGCGGGATCTGGCGTTTCAATTTTTGGGCCTGCAAACGCTGTACGACCGCTACTTCCTGCATGAGCGCGGCAACCGCATCGAACTGCCGCAGGCGTTCTTCATGCGCGTCGCCATGGGCCTTGCGCAGCGCGAGATCGACCGCGAGGCGCGGGCCATCGAGTTCTACGATCTGCTGTCCTCATTCGACTTCATGGCCTCGACGCCGACGCTGTTCAATTCGGGCACGTTACGTCCGCAGATGTCGTCGTGCTTCCTCACCACGATTGCCGACGATCTCGATGGGATATTCAAGTCGGTCAAGGACAATGCGCTGCTGGCGAAATATTCCGGCGGGCTCGGCAACGACTGGACCCGCGTGCGCGGGCTCGGCGCCCACATCAAGGGCACCAACGGCGAAAGCCAGGGCGTGGTGCCGTTCCTGAAAGTCGCCAACGACACCGCGATTGCGGTCAACCAGGGAGGCAAGCGCAAGGGCGCGGTCTGCGCCTATCTGGAGACCTGGCATATCGACATCGAGGAATTTCTCGACCTGCGCAAGAACACCGGCGACGATCGCCGCCGCACCCACGACATGAACACCGCGAACTGGGTGCCTGATCTTTTCATGCAGCGCGTCGAGGCCGACGGCGAATGGACCTTGTTCTCGCCGGACGAGACGCCCGATCTGCACGACCTCTATGGCCAGCCGTTTGCCGAGCGTTACGCGGCCTATGAAGCCAAGGCGGCGCGCGGCGAGATTCGCGTGTTCAAGCAGGTCCGCGCCACCGACCTCTGGCGCAAGATGCTGACCATGCTGTTCGAGACCGGGCATCCCTGGATCACGTTCAAGGATCCCTGCAATCTGCGCTCGCCGCAACGTCATGCCGGCGTCATTCATTCGTCGAACCTGTGTACCGAGATCACGCTCAATACGTCCGACGACGAGACCGCCGTTTGCAACCTCGGCTCGATCAACCTGCTCAATCACATCCATGACGGCCGACTGAACGATGCGCGGCTGAAGCGCACAGCGACGATTGCGATGCGAATGCTGGACAACGTCATCGACATCAATTTCTACACGATCCCGGAAGCGCGCCGCTCGAACCTGCGGCACCGGCCGGTCGGCCTTGGCCTGATGGGATTCCAGGACGCGCTGCAGGCGATGCGGATCGCTATGGCTTCCGATGCGGCGGTTGCCTTCGCCGATACCAGCATGGAGGCAATCTCGTACTATGCGATTTCGGCCTCGGTCGATCTTGCGGCCGAGCGGGGACGCTATCCTTCGTTCGACGGCTCGCTGTGGAGCCAGGGCATCCTGCCGATCGATTCGATCGAACTGCTGGCGGACGCGCGCGGCGGCGTCGCAATGGACCGCAGCGCGACGCTCGATTGGGTTAGCCTGCGCGAGCGCGTCAAATCCGGCGGCATGCGCAACTCGAACGTGATGGCGATCGCGCCGACGGCAACGATCTCCAACATCTGCGGCGTCGCGCAGTCGATCGAACCCGCCTACCAGAATCTCTACGTCAAATCCAACATGTCCGGCGACTTCACCGTCGTGAACGAGTTCCTGGTGCGCGATCTCAAGGCGCGTGGGCTGTGGGACGAGGTGATGGTCAACGACCTCAAATATTTCGACGGCAGTCTGGGTTCGATCGACCGCATTCCCGACGATCTCAAGGCGATCTATGCCACGGCCTTCGAGATCGACAGCGCCTGGCTGATCGAGGCGGCCTCGCGGCGGCAGAAATGGATCGACCAGTCGCAGTCGCTCAATCTCTATATCGCCAACCCCTCCGGCAAGAAGCTCGATTCGCTCTATCGCCTGGCATGGGCGCGCGGTCTCAAGACCACCTATTACCTGCGCTCGCGCAGCGCCACGCATGTCGAGAAGTCCACGCTGCGGGGCACTGACGGCAAGCTCAACAGTGTCGCGTCCGTGACGATGATGTCGCCAGCCCCAATCATCGTCGCGCCTGCTGCCACCGCGCCGGATCTGTCCGGCGCGGTGGCCTGCTCGATCGATAATCCCGAATGCGAAGCCTGCCAGTAGGCAGCAAGAAGAAAAGGAAACGACGATGCTCGACTGGTCTGAACCGACGGCATCCCGGCGTCAGGTAATTCCGCCATTCCCGGCGCAACGGATGGCACGGGCCGATCAAACCGGCCTCGGCACTATTGATCGCCACGGCGGCCGGGTGTCCGTCGACGACAAGCGGATGATCAACTGCCGCGCCGACGTCAATCAATTGCTGCCGCTGAAATACAAATGGGCATGGGAGAAATACCTCGCCGGCTGCAATAATCACTGGATGCCGACCGAAGTCTCGATGCAGGCCGACATCGCGCTGTGGAAATCGCGCGACGGCCTCACCGAGGACGAGCGCCGCGCGGTCAAGCGCAATCTCGGCTTCTTCGCGGCCTCCGAAAGCCTCGTCGCCAACAACATCGTGCTCGCGATCTACCGCCACCTCACCAACCCGGAATGCCGACAGTACCTGCTGCGGCAGTCGTTCGAGGAGGCGGTTCACACCCACACCTTCCAGTACATCGTCGAGAGCCTCGGGCTAGACGAGGGCGAACTGTTCAACATGTACCGCGAGGTGCCGTCGATTACCGACAAGGCCGCATGGGCGCTGAAGCACACCCAGCATCTCGACGATGCCGATTTCAGGACCGGGACGCCGGAGGCCGATCAGGCGTTCCTGCGCGATCTCGTCGCCTTCTACGTCATCTTCGAGGGCATGTGGTTCTATACGGGCTTTGCGCAGATCCTCTCGCTCGGCCGCCGCAACAAGATGGTCGGCATTGCCGAGCAGTATCAGTACATCCTGCGCGATGAATCGATTCACCTGAACTTCGGCATCGACGTCATCAACCAGATCAAGATCGAGAATCCGCATCTGTGGACCAAGGCGTTCCAGGAGGAAGTCCGCGACATGGTTCGCGCGGCGGCCGATCTGGAAGCGGCCTATGGCCGGGACACCATGCCGCGCGGTTTTCTCGGGCTGAATGCGGCGCTGTGTGAGACCTACATGCACTTCATCGCCAACCGACGCTGCGCGCAGCTCGGGCTGACGCGGGTGTTCGACGAAACCGAAAATCCGTTTCCCTGGATGTCGGAGGCGATGGACCTGAAGAAGGAGAAGAATTTCTTCGAAACGCGGGTGATCGAGTATCAGAACGGCGGCGCGCTGAACTGGGAGTAGGGGCTCAAAGTGTCGTCCCGGCGTTCGCAGGAACCCATACCGCGTGACATCTCAATGAGACACCTGCATTCGCGGGACGACGTGATAGGGCGCATATCTATCCACGTCGTCCCGGCCTCGAGCCGCGACCCATACGCCGCGGCTCCTCGGTTTGGCACAGACGTCAGATACCTTCTGCAACCAACAGCCGCCGCGGCGCATAGGTCCGTGCTTTCGCAGGGACGACGTAGATTCCTGCCGGCTCCGCGTAAAAACTTAAGATTTCTTCAAGGCTGGCCGGCCTATTGCTTTGGAGCGTGTGCCTTCGGACAGGAGGCGCTCCGAGCAAGGAATCCCGCATGGCCGTCTTGCCCTCCACCCCCGTAATCGCGCCAGCGCAGCCAGCGATTCCCGCGTGGCTGCTCCGGGTGTGCTTTGCGCTGTGCGTGGTGAACCTGACGCTTGGCGTGGTCGCGTATTTCTCGCACTGGTGGATCTACGATTCCAACGGCCTCGGCATCCCCACCGATTTCATCAACGTCTGGGCAGCCGGGCGACTGGTGCTCGATGGCCTTCCGGCACAGGCCTATGACTGGGACATCCAGAAGCAGGTCGAGGTCGCCAAGCTCGGCCAGGATTTCGTCGGCTACTTTGCCTGGCACTATCCACCGCCGTTCCTGTTCGTCGCAGCCGTGCTGGTGCAGTTGCCCTATTCGGTGGGATATCTCGGTTGGGTCCTCGTCAGCATCGTGCCCTATCTTGTCGCCATACGCGCGATCGTCGGCCACAATCTCGGCATTCTGCTCGCGCTCGCCGCGCCGATGGCGTTCATCAATGCGCTGGTCGGACAGAACGGATTCCTCACCGCGGCGCTGATCGGCGGCGCGCTTTACCTGATACCGGTTCGCCCGGTGCTTGCCGGCATCTGTCTTGGGCTGTTGACCTACAAGCCGCAATACGGGCTGCTGTTTCCGATCGTGCTGGTCGCAGCCGGGCATTGGCGGGTGTTCGTCAGCGCCGCCGTGACCGCAATCGCGATGGTCTTCGTTTCCTGGCTCGCCTTCGGCACCGAGAGCTGGCTGGCGTTTTTTCAATGGATGCCGAGATTCTCGCAAGCCTTCCTGACCGAAGGCAAGGCGACATGGTGGAAGCTGCAGAGCCTGTTCTCGCTGGTTCGTTATGTCGGCGGCGCCGAGCAACTGGCGTGGGCGTTCCAGTGGGTGCTCACAGCGTCGGTGGCGGTGGTGCTGGCGCTGATGTGGCGAAGTCGCATGCAGTACACTTTGAAGGCTGCGGCGCTGGCCGCGGGGACGTTGCTGACCACGCCTTATCTCTTCATGTATGACATGATGGTGCTCGTCATTGCGGTCGCCTTCCTGGTCCGCGTCGGATTGAAGACCGGCTTTCGCGGCTACGAACTCCCGGCGCTCGGCGGCGCACTCGTTCTCATCGGCATTTACATATTCACGGCCACGCCGACGGGACTCGGTGCCACGCTGATCGTCTCGGTCCTCATCCTTGGCCGCGCAGGTTCGTGGTGGCGGCGCGAGCCCGCACCCGCCCTGGTTGCGGCCGGCGCTTAGGCAGCCCGAGAAGCAGGCTGCTCACGGTGCCCGCTTATTTATCGCGCTGGCCCTTCATAAAACTATCTTGTGTTCCGGCGTGAATAGTTGTTCACTTCTTCAAAGCGGAGTGTTCCTTTCGCTCAATACGTTGAAGTCGTGTGCGTTCTGGCAGTCCTGCGGGGCCGAGAGGGCGCGCCAGGGGATGGAATACGCGCCATGGTGTATCGGCGAACCCATCAGGTGGTGAAGCGGTTGGCGGCACGGCGCAGCGCCATTCTCGCGGCGGCGCGGGACGCGGCGGCCGATGGCGGCATGGCCGCGGTGCAGATCGCGCCGGTTTCGGTCCGCGCCAATGTCGCGGCCGGCACCGTCTATCGCTATTTTCCCTCCAAGGCCGACCTGATTTCCGAACTGATCGCGGATGTGTCGCGCGATGAACTGGCCGCGATCCGCCGTGCCGCGGATGCGGCACCCGGTCCGTCCTCGGCGCTCGCTGCCGCCGTCACCACCGTTGCCGTGCATGTGCTGTCGCAGCGCAAGCTCGCCTGGGGCATCCTGGCTGAACCTGTCGATGTCGACGTGTCGGCCTCGCGGCTCGCCAGCCGCCGCGAAATCTCCGGCGAGATCGCAGCCCGAATCGACGCGGCGGTCCGTGCCGGACATCTGCCGGCGCAGGATACGGCGCTCGCGGCTACCGCGCTGCTCGGCGCCTTGCATGAGGCACTGGTCGGCCCATTGGCGCCGGAGAATCTGGACGATCCCGGACGGCTACGCGACGCCGTGCAAACCGTCACGCTCCTGGCGCTGCGCGCCGTCGGCGTGATGGACGCCCGTGCGCGCGGCCTCGTGGTGCAGGCGGTGCTGCCGGCCGTGCTGCCGGCGAAGGCGCTGGTGGGGGCGTAGCAACACGCGACACGTCTTTGCCGCAACCATTTGTCACGTTGCTGCTTTATCAACGGTCCACCCGTGATGAGGAGAATGCACGATGACCACGACATCAGGATCGGCCAAATGGCAGGGCGGCATCAAGGACGGCAAGGGCGCGATCTCGACCAGGAGCGGCGCCCTCAATGATTACCCTTATGGTTTCGCCAGCCGCTTCGAGGGCAAGCCCGGCTCTAATCCGGAGGAACTGATCGGCGCGGCGCACGCCGCCTGTTTCACCATGGCGCTGTCGCTGATCCTGGGCGAGGCCAAGCTCACCGCCGAACACATGGAAACCAAGGCCGACGTCACGCTGGAAAAGCAGGGCGATGGTTTTGCCATCACCTCGGTGCATCTGACGCTGAATGCAAAGATACCGGGTGCGGACAAGGCGACGTTCGAGGACCTGGCGGGTAAGGCCAAGGCCGGCTGCCCGGTGTCGAAACTGCTGAACACGAAGATTACGCTCGACGCGACGCTGCAGTAATTGCTGTCGTCATTCCGGGTTCGATGCTTTGCATCGCCCCGGAATGGCGGCACACCATCACATCTCCGCGTCGCTCTTGGAGCCGACGGAGGCGATGCGCACCATGTTGGTGGTGCCGGGGATACCGAGCGGCACGCCGGCGACGATGATCACGCGCTGGCCTGCCTTGGCGAAGCCGTCACGGAACGCGATCGAGCCGGCGCGATCGACCATGTCGTCCTGGTCGTGGGCGTCTTCCGCCACCACGCAGTGCACGCCCCAGACGACGGACAATTTGCGCCCCGTTGCGATATTGGGCGTGATCGCGACCACCGGCAGCTTCGGCCGCTCGCGCGCGACGCGGATGGCGGTGGAGCCCGACGAGGTCCAGCAGATGATGGCTGCCAATTCCAGCGTCTCGGCGATCTGCCGCGCAGCGTCCGCGATGGCGTCGCCGACCGTGTTTTCCGGTTCTGGCCGCTGCGCTGTCAGCACCGAGCGATAGGTAGGGTCGCGCTCCACTTCCTCGCCGATGCGATTCATGGTGGACACCGCCTCGACCGGGAATTTTCCGGCGGCGGATTCCGCCGACAGCATGATGGCGTCAGCGCCCTCGTAGACTGCGGTGGCGACGTCGGACACTTCGGCGCGGGTCGGCACCGGCGACTGGATCATCGATTCCAGCATTTGCGTTGCCACCACCACCGGCTTGCCGGCGCGGCGTGCCATTCGCGTCATTTGCTTCTGCAGGCTCGGCACCCGCTCCAGCGGCAGTTCGACGCCGAGATCGCCGCGCGCCACCATCAGGGCGTCGGAAGCATCGATGATCTCGCCGAGCCGGTCGATCGCCTGCGGCTTTTCGATCTTGGCCATCACCGCGGCACGGCCGCGGATTATCCGCTTGGCTTCGTTGACGTCCTCGGCGCGCTGCACAAAGGAAAGCGCGATCCAGTCGACCCCGGTGACGAGAGCCGCCTCGAGATCGGCGCGATCCTTTGGCGTCATTGCAGATACCGGCAGGTCGGTATCGGGCAGGCTGACGCCCTTGCGGTCCGACATCTTGCCGCCGATCACCACCCGCGTCACAGCCCGTTCGGGCGAGGCTTCCTCGACGATCAGGCGCACCTTGCCGTCATCGAGCAGCAGTGCATGGCCGGGGCGAAGGGCGGCGAGAATTTCCGGATGCGGCAGCTGCACGCGGCTGTTGTCGCCGGGCGCCTTGTCGGAATCGAGCGCGAAGCTCTGGCCGTTCTTGAGTTGCGTGGAGCCTTCGGCGAACGCGCCGAGCCGCAGCTTCGGTCCCTGCAGATCGACAAGGATGCCGATCGGCCGGCCGTAGCTGCTCTCGACATTGCGAATGGTCTGCACCAGCTCACGCATCTTGTCGTGCGGGGTGTGGCTCATGTTGATGCGGAACACGTCCGCACCGGCCTCGAACAGCTTCCGGATCATCGCGCTGTCTGACGATGCCGGGCCGAGCGTTGCCAAAATCTTGATACGACGGAGCCGCCTCATTGCTTGGGCGCCGCGGCTGGCGGCGGAAGACCCGGTGTGCCCAGGCCGGGCATGCCGCCCGGACCGCCTGGTCCCACCGTTCCCGGAATTCCCGGCACGCGCTGCGCGGGCTGCTCGTTGGCTTCGGTCAGTTGCACGGTCCATGCTCGCTGTTCGCCGGTGTCGACCTCGAAAAAGCCGGTGCGGTCGAAACCGCGCGCCAGGCAGTTCTCGGTGCCCTTGATGGTGAATTCCTTGTCGCGCGAACACATGAAGGCCTGTCCGGACCATTCGCCGCCGCGATCGTAGTCAAGCGCGTAGATGTAATAGAAGCGGGCAACCAGGGTTCCGCGCAGCAGCGTCTCGCAACTGCGCGAGGATACGTTCCACCAGCCCTCGGTGGTCCATCCCTCGGCGTCCTTGTAGCCGAGCGCGATACCGACCCGGCTGGATGTGTTGTTGCAAAGCCGAAAGTCGGCGGCTGCCGGACTGCTCCACGCGCAGGTCGCCGCCAGCGCGAGCATCGACAGCAAGCCGGCGGTCATGCGAGCGGAGCGGTAGCGGAGAGAATCTTTTGCAGTCATGCAGGGAAGCTACATCAAATGATTGACGATTTCGCGTTACCCGGCCGGACCTGTCAACGGCAGGCGGCGCATTTCCGGCGCCATGAGCAAACCAGAACGCCGTCCGGGATGCCGCCTTTTGCGCGCAGATATGGCAAAATCTGTGACAATGCCCACCTGATGCCCATATGATTGATGAACCAACGGGATCCTCGGCCATGACGATCGACGACAAAACCAGAACGGAACTGGAAGCCGCCGTTTTCCGGCGCCTGGTGAGCCATTTGCAGGCCCGTACCGACGTACAGAACATCGACCTGATGAATCTGGCCGGCTTCTGCCGCAACTGCCTGTCGAACTGGATGAAGGAAGAGGCCGACGCCAAGGGTGTGGCCGTCAGCAAGGACGAGAGCCGCGAGGCGGTCTACGGCATGCCCTACGAAGAGTGGAAGGCGAAGCACCAGGGCACGGCCACGCCCGAGCAACTGGCGGCGATGAAGAAGGTTCATCCCGGGCATTGATTGCGTTCTCATCGCTGTTCGTCATGGCCGGGCTTGAGCTGGCTTGAGCCGGAAACAGCGTGCCCGCTTCTCCTGTGGGCGCGCTGTGGATGAGCGTGATGTTGCCTTGACGCAAGGCCCGCCGATCTTGAGGGTCATCTTGGAAAAGCGCCGTGCGGTAACGCGCGGCGCTTGAACTTTAAGCCTCACTCGCAGTTCCATTCAGGAGTAACCGATGGCCACCACCGCGACCGCCGTCCAGGACGAGCCCGCGACAAGATTCGCCAAAGACCAACTCAAGGCCATCATCGAGCGCATTGAGCGTCTGGAAGAAGAAAAGAAGACCATCTCCGACGACATCCGCGACGTTTATGCGGAAGCCAAGGGCAACGGCTACGACACCAAGGCGCTCCGCACCATCGTGCGCATGCGCAAGCAGGACGCCAACGAGCGTGCCGAACAGGAAACCATCCTGGAAACCTACATGCAGGCGCTGGGAATGCTGTGAGACGTCTTACGACGTCATACGCGGGCTTGGCCCGCGTATCCATCAAACTTCAAAAGCACGATGGTTGCCGTGGGCACGACGGCGCACGCCTAGCGCAGCGCGGCGGTACGCAGCACGTGCGTCGAAAGCTTCGCGGTCGCTGAACCGGTGAAGCGGTCGCAGGTCATGCCCATCATCGGATCTTCCGAGAAGGTCATGGCGATCGCGGTCTGTGGCTTGACGAAGTAGCTGCGCATCTGGGTCATCTCGGTGTCGCCGAGTACGGTCGTCGACATCGCGCTGCTTGCGCTGGGCGCCAGCATCATCACTCGCATCCAGATCGCGTTACCCTGCGCGGCGGCGAGGCGGGCCGAAGTTGCGACCGCGCTGTCCTGACCCTGCGCGCCCTTGGCGATCACGGTGTTGACCTCGTTCGGGGCGGCATCGGCATTGCGCGCGGAACGGGTGGTGGGGCGCGGCATTGCGATGGAGGCCGTGACGACGTTCGAACGGTCGGCCGGCGGGGTCGCAGCCGGCGCATAGGCCAGCGCCCTCTTGAACGCCTCGGAGACGCTGGCCGTCGGCTGCGGATCGGTGGCGGCGGCGAGCGCCTGGCGTGCGCGCAACGCTGCGACCTGCGCGGGCGTTGGCTGACTGGCGTTGGCCGGCGGGTCGTCCCAGAAGCCGCGGGAATTGATGATATCTGCCGGCGTCTGCGGCTTCGGTTCGGTGCTCTCGGTGGAAGCCTGTGCGAACTGCTTTGTCTCAGGCCTGGTTTTCGACGCCGACACGATCTGGGCGTCGGCCGAGGCCAGCTGAAGGGTCGCTGCGACCTGCGGCTTCGCACGCGGGGTCGGAACCGGATCGGCCGACTTGGCAGGCGTTGCCGCCGCCACATTGGCCGAACCCGGCTTCTCGTTCCTGGCGGGAGCGCTGGCGCCCTCGTCATCCTCTTCGGCCGTCGCCTTGCTACCCTTGAACCACGACGCGAACAGGTTCGGCATCTTGCTGACGGTTGCGGCATTGTCTCCATTGCCGCGCCGGTCGATGTCGGCGCGGGCCAGCTCATAGCCCTTCATCGGACCGCCATTGGAGGGCAAATGCACCGTGCGTCCGTCCGGGAATACCTTGGCCAGTTGCTCCTGGGTCATGCGCGGCCAGTGACGCACGCTGCCGGTATCGAGGTGGACGAACGGCGAGCCCGAGGTCGGATAGAAGCCGACACCGCCGCGCTGCTGCCGCAGACCGGCGGCGCGGACATGCTCCAGCGGCACGTCCGGAATGTAGAAGTCCATGGCATGGCCGAGCATGTGCTGGCTGAAGCGCGCCACACCCGATGAGCGGCGGCGGAGCATGGAGTTGGTGGCGGGGGAGCGGTAGGCGGAGATGATCTGGATCGGCTTCTTGCCGTCGACGTCGCGGTAGACTTCCCAGAGGATGTCGAACAGGTGACGATCCATCGTGGTCTGGTCCTGGCTGCGCCAGTCGCGGAGGAAATGATTGAGCTTCTTGAGCGCTTCGTCGTCGTAGCGGCCGTCGCGCTTGAAGGTGACGGTGAGGTCTTCGCCGGAATGCGTGTGGTGCAAGGAGAGGGTGCGGGTCTCGTTCAGCGCCGTCGCATCATGAACCGAGCCTGCGCCTGCGAGAAGCAACAGCGATCCCAGGCCGAACCCGTATCCGGCCTTTGGCAGAACAAGCAGATTGAATTGGCGCGCGAGACCAATCAGCACGTATATAGCCCACCCGATCGACGAGCGTTCACGGTGTTTCTCTTGCAGACCCCGGCAAAAGAGGGTGAACGCTTTCTTAAAGCGGGAAGGTTAACCGAGGTTTACCGACCCGCCCCCAAGTATGCTTAACTAGCGCGCCGACTGTGGCGAAAAAGTGCCCAGTGCCGTTTCACAGATGGATAATGGTTAACGAAAACGACCTTGCCCGTGGGGCAAGATCGTTGATTTCGTTCGGAAATTCATCCGTCAACCCGTGATCCGGACTAGCGGGTAAACCGCTGCTGCGGCCTCCGGCCGACCGGGGCGGGCGGCGTCATTTGCGATGGGCCGCCGAACAGACGCTCAAAGAAGTTGGGTCCGGAAGAGAAGGTGTTGTCGCTGGCGAAGTTGACGCCGGGCGGCAACGGGTCCCTCGGGCGCGCGTAGCTCGGCTGGGCATGGGAGACCATGACCTCGAGGTCCTTGTTGCGGTTGTTCTTGAGCAGGTTGAGCATCACGGCGTCGCGGCCATAGATGTCCTTGCGGGTCTGCAGCTTGCCGGCGTCATCCACGAACGCAGTCTGGTAGGTAATGTTGACCGGGATCGCCGTCGGGAATTTCAGGTCGATCTCGCTGCGGCCGTACATGCTGCGAATTCGTTCCGGCGTATAACGCTCGTTCGGCATGGTGATGTTGAGCAGGGTCGCGGCGTATTGGTCCGGGTTCTGCACCCGCATGCAGCCATGGCTGAACGCGCGCTCTTCCTTGGCGAACAGGTGCTTGTCCGGGGTGTCGTGCTGATAGACCAGGAACTTGTTCGGGAAGTTGAAGCGAACGCGGCCGAGCGCGTTGGCTTCGCCAGGCGGCTGCGAAATGTGAATGCTGCCATCGCGCTTGCGCTCGAGCCGCAGACCCATGCGCTGCAGCACGGTCGGATCCTGCTGCAGGGCCGGCAGGTATTCGTTGTAGATGATCGACGGGGGCACGTTCCAGGTCGGGTTCACAGTGATGAACTTCATCGTCTCCGTCAGCATCGGCGTCGCATGTTTTCCGGGCTTGCCGGTCACCACGCGCGTCGTCCAGACCGGCTGGCCGTTCTGCATCACCTTCAGCGTGAAATCAGGGACGTTGAGAATAACGTAGGCGTTGCCGAGCGAGGCCGCGCCGAGCTGGCGCGGTAGCCAGCGCAGCCGTTCCATGTTGACGAGGATGAGGTCGATCTGCCGGTCGCGCTTCGGGCTGTTGAGGGCCTTCACCGTGCGGTCGTCGAGTACGCCCGTCGGGTTGATATCGACGCTATTCTGGAATTTGCGCACGGCGGAGGCGACCTGCGCGTCGTACTTCGTATCGTCGGCGTTGTCGTGAATGCCGAGCTTGGCGCGCAGTTGCGGTACACGCTCATCTTCCGGCACGACCGCGCCCTGCTTCTTGGTCGCGGCCTTGTAGGCGAGCGCGGGACCCTGCGGTATCCGGGTGACCGGTCCTTCACTCTCGCCACGCAACTCGACGAGCTTCGCCTTCAGATCCCTGTAGAGCTTGTGGGGAGGGTTGTAGCTGTCGAGCGCCGCTGCAGCGTCCTTGGCGGTCGAGACGTTGGCCAGCACCTCGGCGGGATCGGTCGGATGCTCGGGATAGAGAATATCGCTTGCAACCTGCGACCAGTGCATCCGGCCGCTCTGCGCCTGGCGTGCATAGTCGAGCATGCTGGAAGTCAGTTTCAGTTCGGCTTCGGCAAGCTGATCCGGCGAAGTGGCGGCAGCGAAATCCGGCGTCGGGTATTCGGCCGGATCAAGTCCGTCTGCAGCGGCGCCCTTCAGGCGGGCGATCACGCCCTTGCCCGAGTCGGTCAGTTTTCCGGCCTGGGTCCACTGCGGCGCGTACTCACGCGCCGAATAGAACTTCTCAACCGCCGCGCGCTCGTTCCTGCGATCGAAATAGCGCAGCGATTTGGCGGCCAGCATTTCGCGAATCCTGTCGGCTACCGGCTGATCGGCCGGGGCGACATTGCTCGCAGCCTTCACAGGCTCCCTGGCTGGTTCGACAGCCGGCGCCGTGGCGGTCGCGGGCGTCGCCGTTGCAGCCGCAGGCGGCGGGATTGCGGTGTCGTTGGTCTTCGCAGGCGCGGTGACGATTTCGGCCGGCTTGGGTGCGGGGTCGGGGATCGTTGCGGTGGAGGTGGGCTCGTTCGGCTTCGCGGTTGCCCTGGTTGGATCGGGCATCGACGCGGTGGAATCGATCTTGAAGTCGCCGATAGCGGGAGGCGGAACGTTTGCCGGTTCGGGGCGAGGAATTGCGGCGTCGATCGCAAGTTCGGCGGCGCTGGCGCGCGGCGTATCCGACGGGCCCGCTATGGCCGAGGTTGCGGAAACCGCGAGGAAGGTTGCCGCGACAGCCATCAGCACGCGGTCAAAGCCTGCACGGTTCGTCGAACAGTCACGCATCGTCACACCCCCTTGGACGAAACTGCCCCGGCATGGAACAGTCGCTAGGTATCGTTTGTTACAGCTTGCGCGAAAAGCGCCGGCTTCGTGCGGTTCAGTCGGTACGCCTGCACAAAACGATTCAAACGCAGACGATACATGCGCCCCTTTCATGCAGCCAGCGCCATGCGGGACTACTCACGACAAACTGACTTCAAACAACCGAATAACAATGGGTCGCGCGGTTTTGCCACGCCGCCCGCCTTTTGTCTGTCACCTGCAAGCCACGGTTCAAAGGTTCTGAAGCGGCCAACTCATTGGCCTGCCAGCACTTTGCCACCTCGACGCCACAATCGGCGATTCAGTCAGCGTCGTGTGTGCCGCCTTCGGCCGGGTCGGCGGCGGCCTCATCAAGCTTGCGGTAGAGCGTCGAGCGGCCGATCTTGAGCCGGCGCGCGACTTCTGACATCTGGCCGCGATAATGCGAGATCGCGAAACGGATGATCTCGTTCTCCATCTCCTCGAGCGGCCGCACCTCGCCGGTCGCCGTCAGCATCGCCAGGCTGCCGGCATGACCAACCGGCGCAATCGGTATTTCACTACCCGATACCATCGCAGGCGCCGTCGAAGGCGCGATGATCAGCGGTTCGCCGTGCGGGACATCGGTTTCCGGGACCACTTGGCCAGTGGCCGGCGGGAAATCCGGCAGGCCTAGCTGATCGCTCTCGCTCATGACCACGGCGCGATACACCGTGTTCTCGAGCTGGCGGATGTTGCCGGGCCAGTCAAGCTGCGTGAGATACGCCACGGCCTCGCCGCTGATGCCGGTGATCGTGCGGTTTTCCTCGGCGGCAAAGCGCGCCAGGAAGTGTCGCAGCAGATGCGGGATGTCCTCGCGCCGCAGCCGCAGAGGGGGGATCGTCAGCGGCAGAACGTGCAGCCGGTAGAACAGGTCTTCGCGGAACGCGCCGCGCTTCACGAGATCGAGCAGCTTGCGGTTGGTCGCCGAAACGATGCGCACGTCGACCTTGACCGGCTTGCGGCCGCCGACCGCCTCGACCGTGCCTTCCTGCAGCGCGCGCAGCAGCTTTACTTGCGCGGCCAGCGGCAACTCGCCGATCTCATCGAGAAACAGCGTGCCGCCATTGGCTTCGACGAACTTGCCCATATGGCGTTCGGTGGCGCCGGTGAAGGCGCCCTTCTCGTGACCGAACAGGATCGATTCCACGAGATTGTCGGGGATGGCGCCGCAATTGACCGCGACGAAGGGCCTGGACTTCCGCTCGCTGGTGCCGTGGATGGCGCGGGCGAACAGTTCCTTGCCGACGCCGGATTCGCCTTCGACGAGCACCGGAATGCTGGAGGCCGCGGCCTTCTGCGCGGTGCGCAGCACGGCCGCCATGGTTTCGCTGCGGGTGATGATGTCGGCAAATGTGAGCCGGCCTTCGCGGCTGTGGCGGATGCGCTGCAGTTCGCCCTTGAGCGCGGAGGTGTTGAGCGCATTGCGCAGCGACACCTGCAGCCGCTCGAAGCCGACCGGCTTGACGACGAAATCCTGCGCGCCGGCGCGCATCGCCGTAACCACATTGTCGATGCCGCCATGTGCGGTCTGCACGATGACCGGGATGTTCAGGCCCGCTTCACGCATTTTGGCGAGGACGCCGAGGCCATCGAGGCCGGGCATCACAAGATCGAGCACGACCGCGTCGATCGTCTGCCCGTCCGCGGCGGTGAGCAAGGCCACGGCCTCATCGCCGTTTTCGGCGACGAGCGGCTCGTAGCCGCACTTCTGCACCATGTTTTCGACCAGACGGCGCTGCACCGCGTCGTCATCGGCAATCAGGATGGTCGCAGCCATGGTGTACCCCGCGCGTTACGCAAACTGTATCGAATCGGGGCACTCTGGCCTAAGCCGATTAACGCACACTTAATTAATCGTTCGGCGGCGGCGGTGAGGTAGCGGCTAGATGTTGAGGTGCGGCCAAACCTCCATCCCGCCGCGATAGATCATGTCGAGCGCCACATAGAGGATGATCGCGAGGCCGACATAGGCGACCCAGCGGTGCTTCTCGAGAATGCGGGCGATGAAGTTGGCGGCGAGCCCCATCAGTGCGATGGACAGCGCCAGGCCGAATATCAGGATCATCGGATGCTCGCGTGCCGCGCCAGCGACGGCAAGCACGTTGTCGAGCGACATCGATACGTCGGCGAGCGTGATCTGCCAGACGGCCTGACCGAGCGACTTTTGCGGCCCCGCTGTATCTGGCGCTCCGGCCGCGCTTGCGGATGACAGACTCTGGGCTGTCGGCTGATGATGCGAGTTGCGCAACTCGCGCCACATCTTCCAGCACACCCAAAGCAGCAGAATGCCGCCCGCGAGCAACAGGCCGATGATCTGCAGCAGTTGAACCGTTACGGAAGCGAAGCCGATGCGCAGGAACGTGGCGGCCAATATGCCGATCAGGATCGCTTTCCTGCGTTGTCCTTCGGGCAGCCCGGCGGCCGCCAGCCCGATGACGATTGCGTTGTCGCCGGCAAGCACCAGGTCGATCATGATGACCTGGAAAAGTGCAGTCAGGTGTTCTGAAGTGATTGATTCCAGCACGTGGGCCACTCCGGTTGATGGTCCAATCCGACATCGCAGTTCGCTTGAACTGCCAGAGGGGCCCGGGCTTGGACGCGCAGATAGAAACGACGCAGTAAGACTGCGGAATAGTTGTTTCCGTTACTCAGGTTGATCCGAGAGGGTGAAAAGCCTGATCATCTGGTCCGGCTCGATCAGAACGGAGAGGACGATACCGATGAACGTCAGACTTCCGGCGAGGTCGAACCACATGATGCGGAAGCGATCGCGCCGGCACAGCAGCGCAAACCCGGCGGTCATCGCCGCACCCGCAAACAGGAACGTAACGACCGCGGGCTCAAGTGCGTCCGCCGGCACAACGTTCCGGATCACCACAGCTGCAAGTAGCGCCACCAGCAGGACGCCCGCAAACAACTCCTTGCCCCGAGCCGGGGAGGCGCGGTCGCTGGTTCCGACGATCTGGCTGCGGTCCAGGAAGGCCATCGATGCTTATTCGCGCGCCAAAATTATGGTAGGCAACTTTACCTACTCAATCATTCATTTTCGATAGTTTAGTAATCATGAAACGCGTGAAACATCAAGACGATTTCACTGAACGATCCCCGGGCAAGGCCGTGCCGGAAGCCAAGCAATTGCGGAAACTGGCGGGGGATTGGCTCAAGCAGCGGAGGGCGGATGCCGAATTGTCGCAGGCAGATCTCGCTGCACGCCTTGGCCTGAAATACTACACCTTCATCTCGCAGGTTGAGAACGGGTTTAGCCGGGTTCCAACTGAAATCATGGGAGCATGGGCCAGCGAGCTGGGTCTTGAACAGGCGACGTTCGCAAGGCATCTGTTAAGATACTACGAGCCGGAACTGCACCGGCTGCTGTTCGGAGCTGAGACCAAATGAGCGTAGTTGCGTTCGAGCGCAAACCGGTCACCGGCGTGTGGAGCGAAAGCGAACTCAACACCATCGTCGCGGCTTTGAGCGCCGCGCTGGCGCCGTCGACCGGCCGACAATGGGAAACCGGAACGACGGAAAACGGTGACGTCCAATTTTATCTGCTGGGCTCGCTGCCGGATCAGGCCTGCGTGCTGTGCCTGTCACGGGTCGGGCGGCAATATGTTCTCGAAGACGGATCGGGGCGGTTGCTGTTCGAGCATCGAAACCTCGATCTCGTTGTCTTGCACGCCAGAGCCGCGGTTCCGTCCACGTCCTGGCTTATGGTTCGAATGATAGCGTTGTGGTGTGCAGCTCGGAGCGTCTTTCACGAAAAGTTCGAACCGATGCTCACCGAAACCGAGGAATTGCTGGTTCAGTTCATACCGCAACTCGCGGCGCTCGCCTGAGTTTATTTGATTGCCAAATCGATTGTTACCAAGTCGATTGTTACCAAGTCGATTATTGCCAAGTCGAATTAGTCGCCACCGATCGGATCGACCGATCCGATCTTCGCAGTTGATCGCCACGCCAGTTTGAAAGTGTTCATGCCTTCAAAATCCGCGACATCCCGTGCCGGCAAGACGTCCCGCAAAGCCGCGACCGGCAAGCAAGCCGCCGCCGGCAAGCCCACTGCTGCCGCGTCGAAAACCGGCAAGCTGCCGGAATGGAATCTGGCCGATCTCTATAGCGGTATCGACGCGCCCGAAGTCGCGCGCGACCTGCAGCAGATGGATGCAGACTGCGTCGCGTTCGAGAGCGACTACAAGGGCAAGCTCGCAGAAGGCGTCGCCAGGGAAGACGGCGGCCACTGGCTCGCCGAAGCGGTCAGGCGTTACGAGGCGATCGACGATCTAGCCGGCCGGCTCGGCTCCTATGCTGGGCTCGTCCATGCCGGCGACAGCGTCGATCCCGCCATCTCCAAGTTCTACGGCGATGTTTCCGAGCGGCTGACCGCGGCCTCGGTGCATCTGCTGTTCTTCGCCCTCGAACTCAACCGGGTCGACGACGCCGCAATCGAGCGTGCGATGGAGACGCCGGAGCTTGGATACTACCGCCCGTGGATCGAGGATCTGCGCAAGGACAAGCCGTATCAGCTTGAAGACCGCGTCGAGCAGTTGTTTCATGAAAAATCCCAGAGCGGGTATGCCGCCTGGAACCGGCTGTTCGACCAGACCATTTCCGGCCTGCGCTTCAAGGTTGGTGGCAAGGAACTGGCGATCGAGCCCACGCTCAACCTGCTGCAGGACCGCGCCCCTGAAAAGCGCAAGGCCGCAGGCCAGGCGCTGGCGAAGACCTTCAAGGACAACGAGCGAACCTTTGCCCTCATCACCAACACACTGGCCAAGGACAAGGAAATCTCCGATCGCTGGCGCGGCTTTCAGGACGTGGCCGATTCGCGCCACCTCAATAACCGCGTCGAACGCGAGGTCGTCGATGCCCTGGTCGGCTCGGTTCGATCGGCCTATCCGCGGCTGTCGCACCGATACTACAATCTGAAAGCTGGCTGGTTCAAAAAGAAGAAGCTCGCGCATTGGGACCGTAATGCGCCGCTGCCGTTTGCGGCGACCGGCACGATCGGCTGGCCCGATGCGCAGAACATGGTTCTGACCGCGTACCGCGGTTTCTCGACAGAGATGGCCGCGATCGCGGAACGGTTCTTCACCGATCGCTGGATCGATGCGCCGGTACGGCCGGGCAAGGCACCGGGCGCGTTCTCGCATCCGACCACGCCATCAGCGCATCCCTATGTGCTCATGAACTACCAGGGCAAGCCGCGTGACGTGATGACGCTGGCGCATGAACTCGGCCACGGCGTGCATCAGGTGCTGGCTGCCAAAAATGGAGCGTTGATGGCGCCGACGCCGCTGACGCTCGCCGAGACCGCCAGCGTGTTTGGCGAAATGCTGACCTTCAAGCGGCTGCTGTCGCAGACCAGGAACGCCAGGCAGCGTCAGGCGCTGCTCGCCGGCAAGGTCGAGGACATGATCAACACCGTGGTGCGGCAGATCGCGTTCTATTCGTTCGAGCGTGCCGTGCACACCGAGCGCAAGAACGGCGAACTGACCGCGCAGCGTATCGGCGAGATCTGGCTCAGCGTGCAGGGCGAAAGCCTCGGGCCGGCCATCGACATCCGCCCCGGATACGAGAATTTCTGGATGTACATCCCGCATTTCATCCATTCGCCGTTCTACGTTTACGCCTACGCGTTCGGCGATTGCCTGGTGAATTCGCTCTATGCGGTCTACGAGAACGCCTCCGAGGGTTTTGCCGAGCGCTATCTCGCGATGCTCGCGGCAGGCGGCACCAAGCATTATTCGGAGCTGCTCAAGCCGTTCGGGCTCGACGCCAAGGATCCCAGGTTCTGGGATGGCGGGCTGTCGGTCATCGCGGGCATGATCGACGAGCTGGAAACGATGGGCTGACGCGGCGGCCCAGAGCCGTGCAGGAACGCCACAAAACGGACTTGTGATAAGCGCCGACACAATTTCGGCCGCCGTCTCGCTTCATGGTGATGGCGGCGACGGGAGTGGAACTCATGGTCGACACGCCGACGCGGCGCGCGGTAATCGGAGCGGGGGTCTTCGCGGCCGGCTCGCTGCTTGCTATCGATCGCAGCCTCGCCGAGGCCCCGCTTGCTGCGACTCCCGCATGCCAAGATGGCGACGAAGCGACGCTTTCGCAGACCGAAGGTCCATACTTCAAGCCGTCATCGCCCGAGCGAATCGAGTTACTTGAGACAGGCATGGCGGGGCAACCGATCGAACTGGTCGGCTTTGTCCTCACCCGGGGCTGCAAGCCACTCGCCGGGGCCTTGCTGGATTTCTGGCAGGCCGACGACAAGGGCCGGTATGACAATTCCAGTTTCCGCTTGCGGGGCCATCAGTTCACGGATGCGGAAGGACGGTATCGGTTGCGCAGCGTCGTGCCCGGCATTTATCCCGGCCGGACGCGTCACATCCATGTGAAGGTCCAGCCGCGCGGTGGCCGGGTCCTGACCACCCAGCTTTATTTCCCCGGCGAGGCGCAAAATCGCTCCGACGGCCTGTTTCGCAAGGAACTGCTGATGCGCACGGCCAAGAACGCGGGATCGCTTGCCGGGCGTTTCGACTTCGTGGTCGGGTAGGGCTTCTGACCGTAAAACATTTGTTGAACGTTCGCCTTGAGCGTGTTATACATTCTGTATAACGGAGCGGTTCCCATGACCAAGACCCCCCGCGGCCTGAATGAGGCCCCCAGCGAATACAAGCTTGAGGACACTTCCCTGCAAATTCGGAAGATTGGCAATTCGGTCGGCGTGATCCTGCCGAAGGAGCTTCTTGCCCGGCTCAATCTGAAAGAGGGGGACAAGTTTTATCCGGTCGAGCAGCCGGATGGCAGCCTGCGGCTTTCGCCATTCAATCCCAAGCACGCGCGGACGATGGAAATCGCCCGCAAGGTCATGCACGAATATCGCGATACGTTCGCCGCGCTTGCAAAATGAGTGAGCCCATTTGGCTCGATGTCGGTGAAGTCATCGACATGCATGCCGAGCAACTGGCGATATTCGGTGGACCGGAAGGCATTCGGGATCTTGGCCTTCTCGAGTCGGCGGTTTTGCGGCCAGTCAACCAATGGAATTACGGACAGAAGGATATGGCTGCGCTCGCCGCAGCCTATGCCTTCGGTCTTGCCCGCAACCATGCCTTTGTGGACGGCAACAAGCGCATCGCGTTCCACGCGATGATGGTCTTTTTGCGCGTCAACGACATCCCCTTTGCGCCCGATCCGGCGCATGCCACGGCCATCATCCTCTCCCTCGCCGCAGGCGAGGTCAGCGAGGAAAGCCTGACCCGCTGGATCCGGGACAATTGGCCCGCGGAATGACCCGATAAGCGGGGGCGAGCGGCGCGTAGCCCGTTGCCCTGCCAAACGCTTTGCGGTAATTGCACGCGAGATACCGGATTTGACTGGGGATACCGATGGCAGACCATAACGAAGTGGCCTACACGACCGCTGACGGCAACGACTATCCAGCCCATGAGCAGACCTATGAAGGTTTCATCATGCTGGTCAAATACGGCACGATCGCCGTCGTCATCATCGTCGCCTTGATGGGCTTCTTCCTGACCTGACGCCTCGTTGCCCGCGCCGCCGGTACCGGCGGAGCCACAATTGCACGCACTCCGGTCACGAAACCGGTATCCAACTAAGCGAAAAAGACGCTAGTTTGCTTGCGCGCGCCTGCCGCGCAGCGGGGGAGGCCCTATGAAGATTGCCGTTGCCAAGGAAATCGATCCGTCCGAGCCGCGGGTTGCCGCTTCACCCGACACCGTGAAGAAGTTCAAGGCGCTTGGCGTCGACGTGGCGATCGAACCGGGCGCGGGCGTCAAGTCGGGCCTGCCGGATTCCGAATTCACCGCGGTCGGCGCCACCGTCAGCGTGGATGCGTTGAAGGATGCCGACATCATCATCAAGGTGAAGCGCCCCGAAGCCAGCGAGCTTGCGCAATACAAGCGCGGTGCGCTGGTCATTGCGATCATGGATCCCTACGGCAACGAGGCGGCGCTGAAGACGATCGCGGACGCCGGCGTCGCGGCGTTTGCGATGGAACTGATGCCGCGCATCACCCGCGCGCAGGTCATGGACGTGCTGTCCAGCCAGGCCAACCTTGCCGGCTATCGCGCGGTGATCGAGGCGGCGGAATCCTTCGGCCGCGCCTTCCCGATGATGATGACCGCGGCCGGTACCGTTCCGGCGGCGAAAGTGTTCGTGATGGGCGTCGGCGTTGCCGGCCTGCAGGCGATCGCGACCGCGCGCCGGCTCGGCGCCGTGGTCACGGCCACCGACGTGCGCCCGGCGACGAAAGAGCAGGTCGAATCGCTCGGTGCCAAATTCCTCGCGGTCGAGGACGAGGAATTCAAGAACGCCCAGACTGCCGGCGGCTACGCCAAGGAAATGTCGAAAGAGTACCAGGCCAAGCAGGCTGCGCTCACCGCCGAGCATATCAAGAAGCAGGACATCATCATCACGACTGCGCTGATCCCGGGCCGCCCGGCACCGCTACTCGTCACCTCGGCGATGGTGAAGTCGATGAAGCCCGGCTCGGTGCTGATCGATCTCGCGATCGAGCGCGGCGGCAATGTCGAAGGCGCCAGGCCCGGCGAGGTGGTCGATACCGATGGTGTCAAGATCGTCGGCTATACCAACGTCGCCGGTCGCGTGGCGCAATCGGCATCGAGCCTCTATGCTCGCAATTTATTCAACTTTATCGAGACCATGTTCGACAAGGCCAACAAGGCGCTCGCGGTCAATTGGGACGACGAACTGGTGAAGGCCACCGCGCTGACCAAAGACGGCGCCGTCATCCACCCGAATTTCCAGCCGAAGACCTGAGGAGAGAAGTCATGGAGCATGTTGCCCAAGCCGTGAATCCCTTCGTGTTCCAGCTCTCGATTTTCGTGCTCGCGGTCTTCGTCGGCTACTTCGTGGTCTGGTCGGTGACCCCTGCGCTGCATACGCCGCTGATGTCGGTGACCAACGCGATCTCCTCGGTGATCGTGGTGGGCGCGCTGCTCGCGGTCGGCGTTCCCATGATCTCCAGCGGCAGCGGTTGGGCGCGCGGCTTCGGTTTCATCGCGCTGATCTTCGCCTGTGTGAATATCTTCGGCGGCTTCCTTGTCACCCAGCGCATGCTGGCGATGTACAAGAAGAAGGCGAAGTGAAATGACGAGCGAGCGGCGTGCACCTCGTGGTGACGAAGACAATGGGGACCTGAGATGAACGCCAATCTTGCTGCACTGCTGTACCTCGTGGCGGGCGTGCTCTTCATCCTGTCGCTGCGCGGGTTGTCCAGTCCCGCGACGTCACGCCAGGGCAATTTGTTCGGCATGATCGGCATGGCGATCGCGATCGCCACCACGCTCGCGAGCCATCCGCCGGCGGATGGGCTTGCATGGCTGCTGGTCGTGCTGGGCATCGCCATCGGCGGCGGCATCGGCGCCGTGATCGCACGCCGGGTCCCGATGACCTCGATGCCGGAACTGGTCGCGGCCTTCCATTCGCTGGTCGGCATGGCGGCGGTGCTGGTAGCGGCCGGTGCGTTCTATGCGCCCGAGGCCTTCGGCATCGGCACGCCCGGTCATATCCACGCCGCGAGCCTTGTCGAAATGTCGCTCGGCGTCGCCATCGGCGCGCTGACCTTCACCGGCTCGGTGATCGCGTTCCTGAAGCTTTCGGCCCGCATGAGCGGCGCGCCGATCATCCTGCCGTTCCGTCACGTCATCAACATCGCGCTCGCGCTGGCGCTGCTGTTCTTCATCTTCGGCCTGGTCCACTCCGGCAGCGCGCTCGACTTCTGGCTCATCACCATCATCGCGCTGGTGCTCGGCGTGCTCATGATCATCCCAATCGGCGGCGCCGACATGCCGGTCGTGATCTCGATGCTGAACTCCTATTCCGGCTGGGCCGCAGCCGGCATCGGCTTCACGCTCGGCAATTCGGCGCTGATCATCACCGGCGCGCTGGTCGGCTCCTCCGGCGCGATCCTGTCCTACATCATGTGTCACGCGATGAACCGCTCCTTCATCTCGGTCATCCTCGGCGGCTTCGGCGGCGAGACCGCTGCCGCGGGCGGTGGCGGCGGCGAGCAGAAGCCGGCCAAGCTCGGTTCGGCCGACGATGCCGCCTTCATCATGAAGAACGCGTCCAAGGTCATCATCGTGCCGGGCTACGGCATGGCGGTGGCGCAGGCCCAGCACGCGCTGCGCGAGATGGGCGACCTGTTGAAGAAGGAAGGCGTTGAGGTGAAGTACGCGATCCACCCGGTCGCCGGCCGCATGCCCGGCCACATGAACGTGCTGCTCGCGGAAGCCAATGTGCCCTATGACGAGGTGTTCGAGCTCGAGGACATCAATTCCGAATTCGCGCAGGCCGATATCGCCTTCGTGATCGGCGCTAACGACGTCACCAACCCGGCGGCGGAGGAAGACAAGACCTCGCCGATTTACGGCATGCCGGTGCTCCAGGTCTGGAAGGCCGGCACCGTGATGTTCATCAAGCGCTCGCTGGCATCGGGTTATGCCGGCATCGACAATCCGCTGTTCTACCGCGACAACACCATGATGCTGCTCGGCGACGCCAAGAAAGTCACCGAGAGCATCGTCAAGGGAATGTAGCCGGCCGCCCCGCGGAAAATCATGACCGCGCTGAAATGGCTCCTGATTGTCGTCTCGGCCGGTTATGCCTGCGGCCTCGTTGTGCTGTTCTTCGCGCAACGTTCGTTTCTGTTTCCGATTCCCACCGCCGAACGCATAACGCCGCAGGCTGCCGGCTTTCCGGAAGCGCAGGAGCATGTCCTGACCACGGCGGATGGTGAAAAAGTCGTCGTCTGGCATGTCCCGGCCAGGCCCGGCCATCCCGTCGTCCTGTACTTCCACGGCAACGGCGATTTCCTTGCCGGCTTCTTCGGTCGCTTCCGCGACGTCATCGCCGACGGGACCGGGATCGTCGTGTTGTCCTATCGCGGCTATGCGGGTTCGAGCGGGCGGCCGAGCGAGCGGGGATTGCTGCTGGATGCCGCCGCGGCCTATGCCTTCACGACGGCGCGATACAGTGCGGACAGCATCGTCGTCTGGGGCTTTTCGCTCGGTACCGGCGTCGCGGTGGCGCTGGCGGCAGAGCAACGAATCGGGAGGCTGATCCTGGAAGCGCCGTTTACGTCGACCGCGGATGTCGCCGCATCGGCGTTCTGGTTCGCGCCGGTCCGGCTGCTGATGCTGGATCAATTCCGGTCCGACGAGCGCATCGCGCGGGTGACCGTTCCGCTGTTGATCATGCATGGCAGCAACGATCTCGCCATTCCCATCCGGTTCGGCTTGGCGCTGTTTGCTCTTGCCCGTGAGCCGAAGCAGTTCGTCCGTTTTCCCGGCGGCGGACACGAGAATCTCGGCAGTTTCGGCGCGATCGAAACGGCGCGGCAATTCATCAACGCCGCGAAAGGCTGACGCCAGCGGTTGTTTGCTGCATAGTCGGCCCGCAACGAGACGCAGGGAATCAATGGCATGAGTGCGCACGGCCCGATGCCGAAATCGTCGTGGATCTTTCCCATGGTAGCGGTGGCGCTGTTTGGCGTCGTCACGGTCGCCGGGTACGAGTTCACGCCGTCGCCGGGCGGGCTGGTGTTCGCGATCGTGCTGCTTGCCGTGCTGTTCGGCACCGTGTTCGCGGCGGTGCATCACTCCGAGGTGATCGCCGAGCGGATCGGCGAGCCATACGGCACGTTGCTGCTGACGCTTGCAGTCACGATCATCGAGGTGGCGCTGATTGCGACCATCATGCTTGGCGAAAAGCCGGTGCCGGCACTGGCGCGGGACACCGTGTTTGCGGTGGTGATGATCGTCTGCAACGGCCTCGTCGGCCTGTGCATCTTCATCGGCTGCCTGCGCTACCGCGAGCAGGACTTTCAGGTCTCGGGCGCCAACCTTTATCTCAGCGTTTTGTTCGTGCTGGCGACGATCACGCTGGTGATGCCGAACTACACCATGACAACGCCCGGGCCGGTCTATTCGGCAGCCCAGCTCGCCTTCGTGGACGTGGTCACGCTCATGCTCTACGGCGTGTTTCTTTATACCCAGACCATCCGGCATCGCGATTACTTCATCCAGGGAGGCGCGAGCGACTCCAGCGATGGCACGCCCCTGTCGAACCGGATGCTGACGCTCAGCATCGTGCTGTTGCTCGTCTCCCTGCTTGCCGTGGTGCTGCTGGCCAAGAAGTTTTCGCTGGTGGTCGATGTCGGGACGGCGATGATCGGGGCGCCGCCGGCATTCGCTGGCGTGCTGGTCGCGCTTCTGATCCTGCTGCCGGAAGGGGTCAGCGCCATTGGCGCGGCGCGGAGCAATGACCTGCAGAAGAGCATCAACCTCGCGCTCGGATCGTCGCTGGCGACCATCGGGCTCACCATTCCGGCGGTCGGTGTGGCGACTTATGCGCTCGACAAGGAACTCGTGCTCGGGCTCGACGGTCCGGGGACGGTGCTGCTGCTGCTCACCTTCGCCCTGAGCATGCTCACCTTCGGTACCGGCCGCACCAATATCCTGTTCGGGCTGGTGCACATGGTGGTGTTCGCCGTCTTCCTGTTCATGGTGCTGGTGCCGTGAACCAGCCGAATGCGTGGGGCAGGGCGGCACTGCCGGTCGCACCGGTTCTCAGGCGAGGCGGAACGCGCTATGCAGGAGGCTTCAGTTCGGGTCCCGATCGGAGAACAACAACCATGCTCAGCGCCAAATCCGACGTTCAGGTCGACACCCCCGAGGTCCGCGTCACCGAGTGGCGGCTGGCGCCGGGCAGCGCCACCGGCCATCACACCCACGGGATGGACTATGTCATCGTGCCGGTGACCTCGGGCGAAATGACCATCGTCGCGCCGGGCGGTGAACGATCCAAGGCGCAGCTCGCCGTCGGCAAGTCCTATTTCCGCAAGGCCGGCGTCGAGCACGACGTGCTCAACGAGACGGCCAGCGAGATCGTGTTTCTGGAGGTCGAGCTGAAGCCCTGATCGCCGGTCCCGAAACCGGCGCCAGCCGTTCGGCCGCCGCCTTTCTGACGACCTGGGGGCGACCCCGCGGGAACACGAAACCTTGCGCCGCAACAAGGCTATTGCCACTGATCCGACGCAGTTGATCCCTGAATGTGCCTCAAAGTTCCAGCATCTAACTGGCTTCGGGGAGTGGCCTGAATGCTGAATTACCTGAAGAAATTCACTGTAGACATCTTTCCCTCGGTGGCTGCGACCGTCATCGGGGCGTACATCGTAAACCACTACATCGTGAGCAGGCCTAGCGCCGATGCGCCCGCTGCAGCGGTATCCGCTGCCGACCCGAAGGGTAAAGCCAAGGCCGCGACGGACGCCAATCCAGAGGGTACGACGGCCGTCAGCAATCTCCCGGCGGCAGGGGTCAAGGCCAGGGGTATCTCCGAGAAGGCCGTCACGGAAAAGAACGCCGCCGAACAACGGCCGGCGGTGGCTGAGAAGGTGCAGGAAAAGGCTGGCGCGAAGGCTGATGCTGCCAAGGCCGAGGCTATCAAGGTTGAGACCGTCAAGGCTGACGCCAAGGCCGATGCCAAGCATGACGCGAAGTCCACTGAGACGGCCGCGCCGCGCGAGAAGGAAAAGATCAGGGTCGTGCTGCCGTCGCCGATCCAGCCCGCGGCATCAACCTCGGCGCCGGTCGCGGCCGCGCCTAATCCGGTAGCCCCGGTCGAGACTGCCGCGGCGCCGGCACCGGCGCAGGAAGAGCGCCGCGATGCCAACGATCTGGCGCGTGCGGCGATCGAGCGCCTGCGCCTCAATGGCGAGGGTTCTGCGCGCGCGCCCGAAGTGGCCCGCATTCCCGACACGCCCAAGGAAGCACCAAGAGCCGAAGCACC
>LNFM01002242.1_pt1 | contig 47676 bp, 37 predicted proteins | sample 596031 | NCBI WGS metagenome assembly LNFM01 (sample SAMN04254537, study PRJNA301005) | activated carbon metagenome | isolation source: dual media filters at the Ann Arbor, Michigan drinking water treatment plant | place: USA: Ann Arbor
GGGGCGGCGGCTTCCTCGGGCGCGGTGGATACGATCACCGGTGGCGCGGGCGGCTGCGGTGCGGCGGGTGGCGGTGCGACACCCTCAAGGGCGATCGGTGCGGGTTCGCGGATGGTGGACCGCCGGCGCGGCGGCTCGGCGCTCGGGGCCGCTTCGGCAGCAACCGCTGCCGTCGCCGGGGGCTCATAGGCAGCCGGGGCCGTGGGCGTGACCGGTTCCGCAGTCTCGTCAGAGGCGGGTGAAGCATTCTGGTCGGCGGCGGAGTCCTCTGAGCCGTGCTCCGAAACGCCATTGGCGGCGGTGTGCGGCGCCTCGCCGTTGCGCTGGCGGTTACGGCGGCCACCGCGGCGGCCGCGGCGGCGGCGGCGGCGTTCGCCGTTTTCGCCGATGTCGTCGGCCTCGCCGTTGACCGGCGTGGCGCCGTCCTGCGCCTGCAGATCGGCGCCTTCGGCCTCATCGCTGTCGTCCTGATCCTCCGGCGCAGCCGCATGCTCGGCGACGGCCTCGCGGGGAGCGGCACCTTCGCGTGCCTCGCGCGGTTCGCCATTGCGGCCCCGGCCGCGACCGCGGCCCCGCCGGCGGCGGCGCGTACCATCGCGCTCGCTGTCGCCATCGCTGCGGGCGCGGCCATTGACGGCCTCTTCGGGCGCGTCCTCGATCGTCTCGATATTGTCGTAAGACGCTGCCTGGGCTTCCTCGCCGTTCTCGGCTTCGTCGGCCGCGCCTTCCGCTTCCGCGGCGGCGTCGAGCACGTCCTCGTCGTTCTCGACTTCCGAAATCAGCATCGGCTGCGCGGTGGCCGCCAGCGCCTTGGCGGCTTCGACGGTGTGCACCTGTTCGCCGCGGTCGACCACGTAGGAGGTCTGCGCGTTGACGGTCTCGTCGGCGGCGATCGTGATGGTAATACGGAAGCGTTCTTCCAGCGCGCGCAGATGGCCGCGCTTGTGGTTGAGCACATAGAGCGCAACTTCCGAGCGGGTGCGCACGACCAGATTGTGGGTGGCGCCCTTGTTCAGCATTTCCTCGATGGCGCGCAACAACTGCAGCGAAACCGACGACACCGAACGGACGTGACCCGAACCGCCGCAGACAGGGCACTTCTCGGTCGAGCTCTCCAGCACCGAGGTGCGGATACGCTGGCGCGACATTTCCAGCAAGCCGAAATGCGAGATGCGACCGACCTGGATGCGGGCGCGGTCGTGCTTGAGCGCATCTTTCATGCGCCGCTCGACGGTGCGGTTGTTGCGGCCTTCATCCATGTCGATGAAATCGATGACGATGAGGCCGGCGAGATCGCGCAGGCGAAGCTGGCGCGCGACTTCGTCGGCGGCTTCGCAGTTTGTCTTGAGCGCGGTGTCCTCGATGTGGTGCTCGCGCGTGGCGCGGCCGGAGTTCACGTCGATCGCCACCAGCGCTTCGGTTTGGTTGATGACGATATAGCCGCCGGACTTGAGCTGCACGGTCGGCGAGAACATGGCGTCGAGCTGGCTCTCGATGCCGTAGCGCGTGAACAGCGGCGTCGAGTCCTTGTACAGCTTCACGTTCTTGGCGTGGCTCGGCATCAGCATGCGCATGAACTCGCGCGCTTCCTTGTAGCCCGCCTCGCCGGAGACGATGATCTCGTCGATCTCCTTGTTGTAGAGGTCGCGGATTGAACGCTTGGTCAGCGAGCCTTCTTCGTAGACCAGCTTCGGCGCCATCGATTTCAGCGTCAGGTCGCGCACGGTCTCCCAGAGGCGGAGCAGATATTCGAAGTCGCGCTTGACCTCGAGCTTGGTGCGGCTGGCGCCGGCGGTGCGCAGGATCACGCCCATGCCCTCCGGCACTTCGAGATCCTGGGCGATTTCCTTGAGCCGGCTGCGGTCTTCGCCGGAGGTGATCTTGCGGGAAATGCCGCCGCCGCGCGCGGTGTTGGGCATCAGCACCGAATAGCGGCCGGCGAGCGAGAGATAGGTCGTCAGCGCCGCGCCCTTGGAGCCGCGCTCTTCCTTGACCACCTGCACCAGCATTACCTGGCGGCGCTTGATGACCTCTTGAATCTTGTACTGGCGCGGGCGGATGCGCGCGGTGCGCTCCTGCGCTTCTTCCAGCGCGTCGGCGCCGCCGACGGACTCAACGTGCTCTTCTTCGTGGTGCTCGTCGGCGTGAGTGTCTGAATGCGCGTCGTCGTTCTGACCGTCGGCGGCCGCGGCATTCTGTTCGCCGCCGGCGCGCTGGTTGTCCTGCTCGCCGGTGTGGTGATCGTGTTCTTCGTCTTGATGTGCGTGGTCGCCGGCGTGCTCCGGCGCAGCGTCGGCTGTGGCCGGCTGCGAGTCGGCATTCTCGCTGTGATGCTCGGCATAGGCCGGCACGGCCTCGGCGGTCGCTTCGGTGGCAGGTACCTCGGCGGCCGCGCCGTTATTGTCGTCCGCAGCGTGATCGGGCGCCGGCGGCTCGTAGGCCGGCATCGCGGCCGCGCTCTCGGCGATCTGCTCGGCGCTGGGCTGGGCGGTCTGGTCGGCAGCCGCGTCGGCAGACATGTCGCCGGCGGGCAAGGCCGATGTTTCGGTCTCAGGGCCGGCGGCTTCATGCGGGGCTTGATCGTCCTGCGGCAGCGGATCGCTCTGCACGACGTTGCGGTCGCGTGGCCGGTCCGAGCCGGAGCGGCGGTGTCGGCTGCGGCCGCCACGGCCGCTGCGTCCGGAGGAGCGGTTGTCGGCATCGTCGTCGGCGGCGCGTTGCGCCCGCGCTTCCTCGGCGAGCAGCGCTTCGCGATCGGCGACGGGAATTTGATAGTAGTCGGGATGGATTTCCGAGAAGGCGAGAAAGCCGTGCCGGTTGCCGCCGTATTCGATGAAGGCCGCCTGCAGCGACGGCTCAACCCGGGTCACCTTGGCGAGATAGATGTTACCGCGAAGCTGTTTGCGGTTGGCGCTTTCGAAGTCGAACTCCTCGACCCGGTTGCCGCGCAGGACGACCACCCGGGTCTCCTCGGGGTGGGTCGCGTCGATCAGCATCTTGTCGGTCATTGGAAAGTCTCACTAAGGCAGACGACCCCGCGCGCTCGCGCAAATCAGACGGCGCAAGACGACGCAGTGGGGTGGTGGCCGGATGGGTGTGGAGGGAAAGGGACGCGTTTTCACGCGAAGGCGCGGCGGGGCCCGTCAAAAAACGCGCCGTCACGAAAGCTTCGCGAAAGCGGTGGACCTCGAATTGCCTTTGCTGCGATCTTGGCAGCATAAAATTGCGACCCGTAGCGCTGCGGCTGCGCCAGAAGAAGCGCCGCCGAGGTTTCTGTCGCTCACGATCAATGCGTGCGACCGAACGGGCCGCGCGCTGGTTCCGGATGTCCTTCACAAGGGCTTCGGCTTGGCTGCCGTCGCGTTCGCCACTCTTCCTCGAGGGGGCGACACAGGACTGGCGGGCCGGGGGCCCGAACGCGGCACAACCGGAACTCTTTTCACCGTGAGCACACCGTACATACGGCGCTAAACCCTTGATGGCAAGGGAAGCCTCACTACCCCATCAATATCCAGCAACAGCGGGCCTGCCACCGTCTTCCAGGCCGGGCTGCGCCAGCTGCCCCGGCTAATACCGGTGCCCCAAGGCGATTCTTCCGGTTCTCAGACTTGTATCTTTTGGCAGTATTACGTATATTTATGCCAATAGGGAGATAAGATGACGGCGCTGCCGGGAAACCTTATCGACAACCCAACCTCCGGAACCGTCACCCAGTCCGAGGCGGCCGCTATGCTGCGCGCGGCGTTCAATCTGTTCCGGCTCTGGCAGCTCAGTGACCCTCAGGCCAGGGTCCTCCTCGGCCAGCCCAGTTCTTCAACCTTCTACCGCTGGAAGCGCGGCGACATCGCGACCGTGCCGTCCGACACGATCTGGCGGCTCGGCGACCTGATGGGTATCCACAAGGCGCTGCGCCATCTCTTCACCGAGCCGGAGCGAGGTTACGCCTGGGTGGCGCGGCCGAACGACGCCTTCGGCGGCAAGTCGGCGCTCGACCGCATGCTCGCCGGGGCGCCGAGCGATCTGACCGCGGTTCGCTCCTATCTCGACGCCGAGCGGGGCGGCTGGTGACGGCCATCGACTGGCCGGTCAGCCACCGGATTGTCCGCACCATCTATCCGCCCGTCTGGCTGTTCGACGACATCGCCGCGCCGGCCGACTGGGACCTGATCGCCAGCGCCGAGGCCAAGACCAATCCGCGGGTGCGCGACCAGATCGGCGACCTGTCGCTGGTGCCAGCGGCGAGGCGCGTGTCCGGCCCGACCGCCAGTCTGGTGATGGCGCCGTTCACCCATGCCTCGCGCGATCGCCCGGGCCGCTTTTCCGATGGCAGCTACGGGGTCTGGTATTGCGGCGACCGTTTCGAGGTGGCGCTGGCCGAGACCGCGCATCACTTTGCCCGCTTCATGGCCAGCACCCGCGAGTCGCCGGCCGACGCGCAGTACCGCGAATTGACGGCGTCTGTGTTCGGCGATCTGCATGACCTGCGCGGCGGTGGTTTCGACGATTGCCTCGCCCCCGACGACTGGCATGCGGGGCAGCGCCTTGGCGCGTCGTTATGGCGCGCGGGCGGCGACGGCCTGGTCTATCCGAGCGTGCGCTGGCCGGACGGGCAGGCGGCGGCGCTGTTCTGGCCGGACCGGGTGCGGCTTCCCGTCACCCAGGCGCGCACGCTGCAGTATCACTGGGACGGCACACACATGACCCGCTATTTCGTGATCGGAGAGGACGACTGGCGGGCGTGGCCGGCGGTCACCGCCTGATGGAACCGGGCGCTTTCAGCAACACCCGGCGGCTCAAGCGCAGCCGCCGCTCAACTTCCATTAACCGAAGCGGTCCCTAATGGAGTAAAAGAGCTGAAAGGGTCAGGATTCGTGACATTCCGCTCGCTCGCCATCGCCTGCGCTTTATTTGCCGTCGTGGCCACCGCCGGGAGCGCTGCGGCTGCGCCGGCTGAAGCGTTGCCGCAGGCGACCGGCGTCCGGGTTGGCGGCGACGACAAGCAGACCCGCTTTGTCGTCGATCTCAGCCAGAAGATTGGCCTGGCCGCGTTCACGCTGGCCGATCCGTACCGGGTGGTGATCGACCTGCCGCAACTGGCGTTTCATCTGCCGGCCGATTCCGGCGAGAAGGGCCGGGGGCTCATCAAGGCATTCCGCTACGGTCTGATCATGCAGGGTGGCTCGCGCATCGTGCTCGACACCAAGGGGCCGGTGAAGGTTGAACGGGTTTTCACCGTCGATGCCGCCGACGGCCAGCCGGCGCGTCTGGTCCTCGACCTCAGCCCGACCGATCGCACGGCCTTCCTGCGCACAATTGCACTGGACAACCGCAATGTGCGCGCCACCTCCGGCAAGGCCGCGGACGCCGCGCCGAAAGCACCCGGCGATACCCGGCCGCTGGTGGTGCTTGATCCTGGGCATGGCGGCATTGACATCGGCGCCAAGGCCGCCGGCGGCGAAATGGAAAAAGACGTGGTGTTGCAGTTCGCGCTGACGCTCCGTGACAAGATGACCGGCAGCGGCAAATTCCGCGTTGCGCTGACGCGCGAAGACGACACCTTCGTGCCGTTGTCGGAGCGGGTGCGCTTTGCGCGCGCCCAAGGCGCTGCGCTGTTCGTCTCGATTCACGCCGACTCCATCCCGCGCGGCGAAGGTCAGGCCGAAGGCGCCACCGTCTACACGCTGTCCGACAACGCGACCGATGCCGCGGCGGCGCGCCTGGCCGAAGCCGAGAACAAGGCCGACGTGATCGCCGGCGTCGATCTCACCGCCGAGCCGGACGATGTCGCCAACATTCTGGTCGATCTGGCGCAGCGCGAGACCAAGAACTTCTCGGGGCAGTTCGCCAAGCTGCTGGTGTCCGAACTCAAGGCGACCGCCAAGCTGCACAAGCACCCGCTGAAGTCGGCCGGCTTCAAGGTGCTGACGGCGCCGGACGTGCCGTCGGTGCTGGTGGAACTCGGCTTCATGTCGACCAAGGAAGATCTCAAGCAACTGACCTCCGCGGTCTGGCAGGCCCGCACCGCCGGGGCGCTGGCGCAGGCGATCGACAAGTATTTCGCGCCCCGCATGGCCGGGGCCGGGAGGAATTAAGTGCCGGTGACAACAGCCCAATGGCCTCAGTTTCAACATAAAAACGGGCGACCACAGACACTTGCCGGATTCTGGGGCGAGGACGATACCGGCTTCGCGCCGGTTAGCGGCGGGACCTTTTGCGAATGAAGATGTTGCTGCGCTTTATGGGCTTTCTGTTTGCGGCCGGCACCATCCTGTTCGTCGTCGGGGTGGCCGGTGCCGCCGGCTTGCTGTGGCATTATTCAAAGGACCTGCCGGACTATTCGCAGTTGCAGGATTACGAGCCGCCGGTGATGACCCGCGTGCACGCCTCCGACGGTTCGCTGGTCGGCGAATACGCCCGCGAGCGGCGCCTCTACATTCCGATCCAGGCGGTGCCGAAGCTGGTGATCAATGCCTTCCTCGCCGCCGAGGACAAGAATTTCTATGAACATGGCGGGCTGGATTTCACCGGCATTGCCCGCGCCGGCGTCAGTTATATCGAGAATTTCGGCTCCAACCGGCGGCCGCAGGGCGCCTCGACCATCACGCAACAGGTTGCCAAGAACTTCCTGTTGACGAACGAGGTCTCCTTCGCGCGCAAGATCAAGGAAGCGCTGCTGGCGCTGAAGATGGAGCGCACCTACAGCAAGGACAAGATCCTCGAGCTTTACCTGAACGAGATCTATCTCGGGCTCGGCGCCTACGGCATTGCCGCGGCGTCGCTGGTCTATTTCGACAAGTCGGTCAACGAACTGACCATTCCGGAAGTCGCCTTTCTGGCGGCGCTGCCGAAGGCGCCGAACAACTATCATCCGTTCCGCCAGCGCGAGCGCGGTCTCGAGCGCCGCAACTGGGTGCTCGACCGGATGCAAGATGTCGGATTCATCAAGGCGGCCGAGGCCGAACAGTACAAGCGCGGCCCGCTCGGCGTGACGCAGAAGCAGTCGACCGGCTCGATGTTCACGGCCGAGTATTTCGCCGAGGAAGTGCGCCGCGAACTGTATGAACGCTACGGCGAAAAGAAGCTTTACGAAGGCGGCCTGTCGGTACGCACCACGCTCGATACCAAGATGCAGGTGCAGGCGCGGCAGGCGCTGACCAATGCGCTGGTCAAGTTCGACGAAGCTCAGGGCTGGCGCGGGCCGGTCAGCAAGATCGATATTTCCGGCGACTGGGGCACCAAGATCGCCGAGGTCAAGGCGCTGAACGACGTGTCGCCGTGGCAACTGGCCGTCGTACTGGAGACCGGCGACCAGGCGGCGCGCATCGGCATTCAGCCCGGCCGCGAGCCGGGCGGTTTTCTCAGCAAGGACCGCGCCATCGGCATCCTGCCGCTTGATGGCATGAAGTGGGCGCGGGTGAGCGGCAAGGCGGTCGGCAAGGTCAACCAGGTGCTTAATCCGGGCGACGTGGTCTATGTCGCACCGGCCAAGGCCGAGGGCCAATACCGTCTGCACCAAGTGCCGGAAGTCTCCGGCGGCATGGTGGTTCAGGATCCGTTGACCGGCCGCGTCCTCGCCATGGTCGGCGGCTTCTCGTTCGATCAGAGCCAGTTCAACCGCGCCACCCAGGCGTTGCGCCAGCCCGGTTCATCGTTCAAGCCGCTGGTTTACGCCGCCGCGCTCGACAATGGCTATACGCCGTCGACCGTGGTGCTCGACGCGCCGCTGGAAATCGACCAGGGCGCCGGGCAGGCGTCCTGGAATCCGCAGAATTACGAGGGCAAATTCTACGGCCCCTCGACGCTGCGATTCGGCATCGAGCGCTCGCGCAACGTCATGACGGTGCGGCTGGCGCAGGATGTCGGCATGCCGCTGATCGGCGAATACGCCAAGCGCTTCGGCATCTACGACGAACTGCCGCCGTATCTGTCGTTCTCGCTCGGCGCCGGCGAAACCACGCTGCTGCGGATGACGACGGCCTATTCGATGTTCAATAATGGCGGGCGCCGGGTCAAGGCGACGCTGGTCGACCGCATCCAGGATCGCTACGGCCACACCGTCTATCGTCACGACGAGCGCGAGTGCATCAACTGCTCCGCACCGAAGTGGGAAAACCAGCCCGAGCCGTCGCTGATCGACCGCCGCCAGCAGGTGATCGATCCGATGACCGCCTACCAGATCACCTCGATGATGGAAGGTGTCGTGCAGCGCGGCACCGCCACGGTTCTGCGCGAGGTCGGCAAGCCGATCGCCGGCAAGACCGGCACCACCAATGACGAGAAGGACGCCTGGTTCGTCGGCTTCACCGCCGATCTCGTGGTCGGCGTCTATATCGGCTACGACAAGCCCCGCCATCTCGGCCGCGGCGGCACCGGCGGCGGTCTGGCCGCGCCGATCGTCAGAGACTTCCTGAAGGTGGCGCTGGCCGACAAGCCGGCGGCGCCGTTCCGCGTTCCCCCTGGCATCAAGCTGATTCGTATCGACGCCCGCTCCGGCATGCGCGCCGGTCCCGGCACCGAACGTGCCATCCTCGAAGCCTTCAAGCCCGGCACCGCGCCGCCCGACAGCTACAACGTGGTCGGCTATGGCGGCGGCGATCCTGACGGCAGCCGCCCCTGGGGCCAAGGCGTATCGCCGGACGCAGGCCGTGCCGTGCGCTCCGGTACCGGCGGCCTTTACTAGTGACGCGTCCATGCCGAAAAACAGAAAGGCCCCGGCATGATCGCCGGGGCCTTTCACGTTTCGCATTCACCTGAAGCAAGAACTTAAACCGTTACCTTAAGCGGCCGATCACGCCGCCTTGGCGTTGACGGTGCCTTCGGCCAGCGCGGTCAGCTTGGCATCGGCGGCTTTTTCCTCATCAAGGTTTTGCTGGAGCAAGGCGGCGCAGTCGTTGCGGCCGAGCTGCTTGGCCCACGCGATCAGCGTCCCGTAGCGGGTGGTTTCGTAGTGTTCGACCGCCTGCGCCGCCGCGATCAGAGCGGCGTCGAGCACCATTTTGTCATCAACCTCGCCGGCCACCTCGTCGGCTTCTTCGAGAATGCCGTCGATGGCAGGGCAGTTGACACCGCTGATCTCGACGCCGTGCAGCTTGAACACCTGCTCAAGCCGCTTCACATGGTTTTTGGTCTCGACCAGATGCGACTGGAACCCCTGGCGCAGCCGTGTGTCCGTCGCCTTGTCGATCATGTCGGGGAGCGCCTTCACGATCTGGTTTTCGGCGTAATAGATGTCGCGCAGCGTGTGCACGAACAGGTCGTCGAGCGTCTTGATGTCTCTGGTGAACAGTCCCATGGCAAACCTCATTTGTTTGATTTGGCGGAGCGCGTTTGCTCCTGCGTGGTCAATGCCTGCTGCCCGCCCTTGTTCCTGAATTTGGGAGTTCCGGTGTTGCAGGCCGACCCGCGGCGCGAAATCGCGAGATAGAGGTTGCGATTGGAGTTCCGGGGCGTTAAATGCGGAACAATAAAGCGAATTGGATGTGAGAGATGCGCGCGGAAACTCAGAATCTCGTCGATGAGATCAAGCAGTCGGTAGGGCTGCTGAGGAGGCATCTTTGACGTCGATACCGCAACCCAGCGTCTCGCCGAACTGAACAAGGCGGCGGAAGATCCCAGCTTCTGGAACGACCAGTCGCGCGCGCAACGCACCATGCGCGAGCGCGATGCGCTGGAAGACCAGCTTAAGGCGATCGGCCGCGTCGAGCAGGACCTCGACGACCAACTGACGATGATCGAACTGGGTGAGGCCGAGAGCGACCCATCCACCGTCACCGACGCCGAAGCGGCGCTCAGAACCCTCAAGGCCGAAGTGCGCCGGCGCGAAATGGAAGCGCTGCTGTCCGGCGAGGCCGACGCCAACGACTGCTATCTTGAAGTCCATGCCGGCGCCGGCGGCACCGAGAGTCAGGACTGGGCCGGCATCCTCATGCGCATGTATGTGCGCTGGGCCGAGTCCAAGGGCTACAAAGTCGAGTGGCTGGAAGAGAGCGAAGGCGAGGGCGCCGGCATCAAGTCGGCGACCGTGCAGATCAAGGGGCACAACGCCTATGGCTGGCTGAAGAGCGAGAACGGCGTCCACCGTCTGGTGCGCATCTCGCCGTTCGACTCCAATGCGCGCCGCCATACGTCGTTCGCCAGCGTCGTGGTGTTCCCGGTGGTCGATGACCGCATCAAGATCGAGATCAACGAGAGCGACGTGCGCACCGACGTGATGCGGTCGGGCGGCGCCGGCGGCCAGCACGTCAACAAGACCGAGTCGGCGGTGCGTCTGACGCATATCCCCACCAACACCGTGGTGAAGTGCCAGCAGGACCGCTCGCAGCACCGCAACCGCGCGATGGCCTGGGACATGTTGCGCGCCAAGCTGTTCGAGGCCGAGGTCAAGAAGCGCGAGGACAAGGCGGCGGTCGACCAGGCCAACAAGACCGACATCGGCTGGGGCCACCAGATCCGCTCTTATGTGCTGCAGCCGTACCAGATGGTGAAGGACCTGCGCACCGGTGTATCGACTTCCGACACCGACGGCGTGCTCAACGGCGACCTCGATTTCTTCATGCAGGCGGCGCTGGCGCAAAAGGCTTTCGGCGGCGGGCCTGAGCAGGTCGACGACGTCGAGTAGGCCGCTATCTCTGAATTCGCTGCCCCGTCTCCGCCTGCCACGCCGCCAGCCAAGTGCGAAAGCGGTCGCCGTGTTCGGCAGCATCGCCGCGCAGTGCCGCGAACACCGGGCCTTCCACCGAGACCATCAGCACCGCATCGAGTCCCTTTGAGCGCTTGAGGGTGCTCAAGGCCTGCGCCGGCGTTTGCGCGATCGGGCCCGCGACGTTGAACGATGTGTTGACCGCACACTCGACACCAATGCGCCGGCCGAGTGCCTTCAGGTAAGCGTAGGTGAGGGGGTCGGCGGTCTCGCGCACGATCTGGATTCGGCCGGTGCCGTCGGCATGCACCACCGACGGGATGCGGACATGCGCCTCAGGCTTCGCCTGCGCGGTTAGCACCATGTAATTATAGGCATTGTAACCGGAGTCGCTGGCACCGTCCGACAGGTCGAATAACTGCCGCGCCGCCTCCAGCGTCAGCATCGGCGCCAGCGGCCGGATCGCCTCGCGGAATTTCACTTTGGCATTGAGATTGGCGCGGGTTTCCGGATTGCACGGATTGGCCAGGATGGAGCGGTGGCCGAGCGCCCGCGGCCCGGTTTCGGCCGCGCCTTGGTACAACGCAAAGATCGCATCCTGCGCCGTCATGAAGGCCATGAAATCGGACAATGCGGCGCGCCCTTCGGCGCTGTCGGCAGGCCTCAGTTCGACCGATTGAATGTCCGGGTTTTTGGCGAGCGCAGCGCGGATATCGGACTCCGCCGGCGGCAGGCCGCAATAGAACGCATGCTCGATCGGCGGCCCGATGCCGTGGCCGGCGAGGTAGGCGCCCATATAGGCGGCGCCGATCGGCACGCCGGCGTCGTTGGGAACCGGCGACACCCACAGATGCAGCCGGCCGTCGCGGTTGAGTTCGCGGCGGAAGTAGGCGGTGTCAAAGTGCTCGAGCAGCCGCATGTTGGCGAGCGCATTGAGGCCGACGCCGCCGGCGATCACCAGCCGTTCGCTGCCAGTCGATTTGATCAGGTGCGCGACGATGTGCATCAGCGCGTCCTCGAACACCATCTGCGTCGCCGCCGCCTTGTCGAGTCGCTCCTGCGTGGTCTCGGCGTGGGAGATGTCTTCGATGCGCAGCACCGCGTCCGGATTCCACATGTCCTTGGTGGCGATCGGTTCGCCGAGGATGCGCTTGAGCGCCGGCGTGTAAGGCTTGTTGACGAGGTCGCGCGGCCAGTTGGCGAGGTCGCGGTCAATGGCGATGCGGCCGTCCGGCAGCAACTGGATGATCGGCTTCAGCGCCTTGTAGAAACGATTGGTCTCGCGGTTGCCGTCGCCATAGGCGGTCGCGCCCATGTAGCGGCCTTCGCTCGACAGCCATGTCCAGCCGCCCTGCGTCGAGGACAGCACCGCGTAGAAAACTCCGAGCGAGTCGAACACGCTGTCGTTGCAGTACAGCTGCTGCATGCGACCGCCTTCGCACAGATACAAAGTGATGGCGCCGCGGTCGCCGAGGCCGTCGATCACCGCGACCATCGTCGGTTTGCCGTCCTGCGCAAAAGGAGATGAGGCGTAGGAGAACCAGGCGTGGTTGTCGTGATGCGGCGTCGCGATCAGCGGCACCGGTTCGCGTGCGGCAAGTTGCCGCGTGAGGCGGCGCGACACGCGCGAGCCGCGGTCGATGTCGCGCATGTTGAACAGCGGCGTGGTCTGCCCGAAGGCCATGCCGAGACTGGCCGGCATTTCGTCCAGCAGCGCGCGGATCATGGTCGCGCCGAACGCCGCATAATCCCAGGCGCTGAACCAGCCGTCGATATCGCCGGTCGTGAGACCGAGGCGGGCGAGGGCGGTCCGCAGATCGGCGATCGACTGCTCGGGATAGGCATTGGTGTGCTTCACGGCCGCGAAGCGTTCTTCTTCGTTGTTGAACAGCAGCCGCGGCCCGCGCTCGCGCGTGACGTCGATCAGCGCGACGCCGGTGTTGTGGGTGCCGGCTGCGGACAGGCCGGCAAGATACGCTGTCTCGCCGCGCTCGATCTTGGTCCTGATCGCGGCGATACGGGCGCGGGCAAAGTCGCTATCGGCACGATGGATGTGCCGCGCGCGGCAATAGCGATCGAACAGCGGCAGCGCGACGCGGAACCCGGCCGCGCCAAGCCAGGCATGGCGTGGCCGTAGTTGCATGGCGTCTCCCGGCGGAATCGCGCTCTGTGCCGGAGAGTCTTGTTACATGCAGGCTTGGATGGCAACCCGCGCTGCCTGCTTCAAATGTTCCCAAGCCTAAGGCCGGCGCGCAGGAACCGCTGCGGATTGACCGCCTCGTCGTTGATGCGGGTTTCGTAATGCAAATGCGGGCCGGTGGAGCGGCCGGTCGAACCGATGGTGCCGATGACCTGGCCGATGCGAACCTGCTGACCGACCTTGACGCCGATGCTGTGCAGGTGGGCGTAGCGCGTGGTGATGCCGTTGCCGTGGTTGATCTCGACCAGATTGCCGTAGCCGCCTTCGCGTCCGGCGGTGGTGACGCGGCCGTTCGCCGTTGCCTGGACCGGTTCGCCGGTATCGCCGCGAATGTCGAGGCCGCTGTGCAGCGCCGGCCGGCCAAGAAACGGGTCCATGCGCATGCCGAACGGCGAGCTCATGTCGAAGTCGCCTTTCACGGGGCGGCGCACCGGCACCGTGACCAGCGTTTGCGTATAGCGGCCGATCTGCGCGCGGCCGAAGTGAATGCGATAGAGCTGCCGTTCAAAGGCGCTGGCGCCCGATGATGGCGCCTTGACCGGGATGAAAGGGCCGCCGACGCCGCCCGACGCCTTGCCGATGTCGACGCCGAGATCGGCCAGCACGCTACGGATGTGGCGCGCCTTGGTATCGACCTGAACTTCCATGTCCGTCAGCGTCGCGGTTTGCTTGTTTTCGACCTTGTCGAGTGCTGCCGAGACGCGCGACAGAATGCCTTCCAGGCCGGCGCCGCTGCCGCGATCGGCGGTGCGGGCGGCGACTTGCAGGTCGCGCGATTCAAGCCGGGCCTCGCGGTCGGGCGGGGCGACGAATATGACCTTGTCGCTGATTGGCGAGGCCTTGGGTAACCGGGTGGCCGGCGCTTCGGTTAGCGGCGCCCGGTTTGGCCGGATCGAACCGGTGGTGATGGAGTCACCGGCCAGCGCTGCGGTTCGGGCTTCCAATTGCGCCTGCCGTTGCAGCAGCACGTTGAGCTTCTTCTCGAACTGCTCCTGGTCGAGCAACTGCCGGCTGGTGATGCGGTCGACCTGGCCGCGCAGTTCGGCGATGCGGTCCTCATAGGCGAACTGCATCTCGGCCTGGCGGCCGATCAGGCGCGTCAGCACATCCTCGCGGAAGGCAAAATAGCTGCCCGTGGCGATCGACCAGACGCCCATCACCACCAGCGTACCGACGACGATCCAGAATGCGACCGGGCCGATGCGAACCTGTCGTCCGGCATGACCCAGCGTGTAGTCTCCGGAGGCTTTCTGGGCGCGCTGGACGTGCCGCGACATGGCGGCGGCCGACTGCAGGCGCGGCTGCGCATAGCGCGGCGTCTGCTCGGTTCTGGCATGGTGTGAAGGTGACATCGACGAATCCCGGGCCGGGCGGCCGAGGGTTAAAAAGCCGGCGCCAGCCCACCGATAACAGTCGCATTAGGTTAAAATTTTAGTAATTCGGCGCCCGCGCAGTATGGGATTCTGCTGGAACTCCAGATGATTACAGGTCCCGCGCGGCCTCGAGGACGGCCTCGGCGTGACCCGCCACCTTGACCTTGGGCCACACCTTGGCGATCCGGCCGTCAGGGCCGATCAGAAATGTCTTGCGGATGACGCCCATGAATTTGCGCCCATACATCGATTTCTCCCCCCAAGCACCATAGGCTTCCAGCATTGCCTTCGACTCGTCGGCGCCGAGCGCGATGGTGAGCTTGTGTTTGGATTTGAACTTGTCCTGGGCGGCAATGGAATCGGCCGAGACGCCGAGAATGTCGGCCCCCGCCTTGGTAAAGTCAGCTTGAAGCCTGGAAAAGGCGATCGCCTCCGTGGTGCAGCCCGGGGTATCGGCCTTCGGGTAGAAGTAGAGGACAAGCTTGCGGCCTTTGAAGTCGTTCAGAGACACAGTCTTACCGCCGTCCCTTGCGAGACTGAACGCCGGCGCCTTTGCGCCTGCCTCGAGGTCCTGGGTTAAGCCCGCCATGTGCCTTCCTTTCGTCGTTTTCAACCGGTCAATGTCGGCCATGCCACTTGCGTCCTTGGGACGCAACGGGTTCCACAGAACCGAGTCAGGGGTCGTGCCGGGTGACGCGCCAGATTTGGGCCGGGGGCGCTTCGTGCGCCAGATGAAAGGCGCCCAAGCGGGATGACGGGCAAGCACAGCACCCATAGCCAGCATCCGGCCCACCATCCGCATGACGCGGACGAGGAGCCGCATCATCACCGTCGCCGCCATCCGGCGCTGCGTCAGGGCGTGTTCGGCTTCTTGCGCCGGCCCCTGATCCGGCGGCTGATCTTCGCCTCCGTTTTCTCGGTGGCGCTGGCCGCCATCGCCGCGACCGGCCTGTGGTGGCGGCTGTCGAGCGGGCCGATCGATCTCGACATGGCGACTCCTTGGCTGAAATCGGCGATCGAGGAGAATTTCGCCGGTACGCACAGCGTCGTCGTCGGCGGAAGCCAGCTCGAACGCGACGAGAAGGGCCGCACCTCATTGCGGATGCGCGACATCGTGGTGCGCGATGCCGACGGCACCGTGGTGGCGAGCGCGCCGAAAGCGGAAGTTGGCATTTCCGTTCTTGGCCTGCTGGGCGGGCGTATGCGGGCGCAGAGCATCAATCTGGTCGGCGCCGAGATGTCGGTCCGGATCGAAACCGACGGCCAGGTCACGGTCTTTGCCGGTGCCGACAAGCGGCCGATCGCCACCGCGACGCGGATTGCCCCGGCACGGCCGGCCGACGCGGTGGAGCCGGTCACGCCGCAGACCAAGATGCGCGAGGGCTTCGATAACGTGGCCGGCGTTCTGACCTGGCTCGACGGCGTCGGCGCCAGCGGTCTTGACGGCCATGAATTGCACGAGCTTGGCCTGAAGAATGGCAGCCTGACGGTCGACGACCAGCGCAACGGCAAGCGCTGGATGTTCGATCGTATCAACCTGACGCTGACGCGGCCGGCTACCGGCGGCGTGATCTTCCGCATCGAGTCCGATAATCCCGAGCGCCCCTGGCAACTGAGCGCAGCGATGCGTCCGCTCAGCGACGGCATCCGCGCCATCGGCATCGAGGCCCGCAAGCTGGCCACCCGCGATATTCTGCTGGCGATGCGTCTCGACGAAGGCACCGTCGACGTGGACTTGCCGCTGTCTGCCACGGTGCGGGCCGAGGTTCTGTCGGACGGAACGCCACGAACGGTGCAAGGCCACCTGATTGCAGAGCAGGGCAGCGTTACCGACCGCAGCAACGACAAATTGACCATCCCGATCGGCGGGGCCGATGTCCGCTTTAACTGGGATGCCCAGCGCCGCAGTCTGATCGTGCCCTTTCAGCTCAAAGCGGCTGGCAACCAGTTCACTTTGCAAGCGATGCTGGAGAGCCCCGTCGATCAGGGTAGCGAATGGCATCTCAGCATGACGCGCGGCGATCCGGTCATCGACCCGATCATTTTGGCGGCCGGCGACGGCGAGAGCTTCGCCTTCAACCGCGTTGGCTTGAAAGCCCGGATCGATCTGGAGAACAAGCGGTTCATCGTGGAGCAGGGCGACTTCAATCGCGTCGATACGCGACCCGAGTATAATCTCGGCATTGCGCTCAGCGGCAGCCTGGACCATTCCGGATCGGAGCCTCATCTGGCCTTCGGCGTCGCCGCCACCCGGATGCCGATGTCGGTGCTGAAGCGGAGCTGGCCGATCTTCGTCGCCACCAATGTGCGGGCCTGGGTCGCGGCGAACATGAGTGGCGGCATGGTCGAACGCGTGGTGATAGCCGGAAATTCGCCGCTGTCGCACTATTCCGAAAACGGCCCGTCGATGGCCGACGACGGCCTGTCGGTCGATATCGAAACCAGCGGCACCACCTTGCAGCCGGTCGAGACGCTTCCGGCCATTCGCGACGCCGATCTGACCGTGCGGGTCACCGGTGGCACGGCAACCGTCAGCCTCGGTCGCGGCACCGTCGAGGTCGCGCCCGGACGAAAGCTCGCCATCGCCAGCGGCGTGTTTTCGATCCCCGATACCAACCTCAAGCCGACGCCGGCCACCGCCAAATTCCGCATTGACGGCACCATGCCGGCGGCCGCTACGCTGCTTGCCAGCGATGCGTTGCGCGGCACCGTCGCGCTGGCGCTCGATCCCGATGCGACTCGCGGCACCATCGCCGCCCAGACCACCGTCAACATGCTGCTCGGCAAGCTGGCACCCGACGATTCCGTGACCTATTCCATCGCCGCCGACCTGACCAATTTCGCCGCCGATAACATGCTCCTCGGGCAAAAGGTCGAAGCGTCATCGCTGCGCGTCACCGCGGGCGGTGGCGCGTATCAGGTCAAGGGCGACGTCAAGCTCAACGGCATGCCCGCCAACATTGATCTGCATAAGCAGAAAAACGCTGCCAATGCCGAATTGCGGCTCACGGCGTCGATTGATGAATCGGCGCGCAAACGGCTCGGTCTGGACTTCGGCAGTGCGGTCGCCGGGACGATCCCGATCAAGGTCAATGGCATTGTCGGCGCCGGCAACAAAGACGATCGCATGAATGTCGACGCGGATCTGACGCCGGTCAAGATCGACAATCTGCTGCCGGGGTGGGTGAAGCCGGCCGGGCGGGCGGCGCGCGCCACCTACACGATGATCAAGGCAGGAAAGTCGATGCGCTTCGATGACATGATCGTCGAGGGGGGCGGCGTTTCAGTGAGAGGGTCGGTCGAGTTCGATGCCGACAACGAAATTGCGGCGGCGAACTTTCCGGTGTTCAGCCTGTCGGATGGCGACAAGGGGTCGGTCAAGGCCGATCGCACCAGCGATGGTGCGTTGCGCGTGACCATGCGCGGCGATGTCTATGACGGGCGCAATTTCATCAAGGCATCGCTCGCCGGCGGCGCGGCAGACAAGGCAAAGCAGAAGCAGACATCGACCGATCTTGAACTCGATATCCGGATCGGCACGGTCGCCGGGCACGGCGGCGAGACGCTGCGCGGCCTCGACCTCAAAATGTCGCGCCGCAACGGCCGTATCCGCAGCTTCAGCCTGGCCTCCAAGATCGGTCGCGGTACTGCGCTTAACGGCGACATGCGGGTGCGCGCCCGCGACAGCAAGCCGGTCGTGTATTTCGAGACCGACGACGCCGGATCGCTGCTTCGCTTCACCGATATGTACCCACGGATGTTCGGCGGTCAGATCTGGGTGGCGATGGACCCACCGTCGCAGGATCCGGCGCCGCAGATCGGCACGCTGTTCCTGCGCAATTTCTCGGTACGGGGCGAGCCGGCGCTCGACCGGGTGGTCGCTGGCGCGCCGGGCGCCGGGCAGGGCGTGGTCGAGTTCACCGAATTCCGTGCCGACTTCACCCGCGTCGCCGGGCGGATGGCCGTCCGCGAGGGCGTGGTGCGTGGGCCGCTGGTCGGCGCCACCATCGAAGGCAATATCGATTATGTGCGAGACGAGGTGCATCTGCGCGGCACCTTCGTGCCGTTCTATGGCCTCAACAACATGTTCGGCCAGATCCCGATCCTCGGGCTGTTCCTCGGCGCCGGCAGCAACGAAGGCCTGCTCGGCATCACCTATGAGGCGGTCGGGCCGCCCAATGCGCCGCGCATCTCGGTCAATCCGGTGACCGCGATCGCGCCGGGCCTGTTGCGCAAGTTCATTCCGTCCCCCGGCACGTTCGACCGCAATTTCATTCCGACGCGGTAACGTCTGCGCGCGCCGCGGGCGGTCACACCGGCTTCAGCAGCACATGTTTCTTGCGGCCAAGCGACAGCTTGATCACGCCGTCGCCGGTCAGGTCTTTTGCCGTCAGCGTCATCTTGTCGTCGCTGACAGGGATGTCATTGACCTTGAGCCCGCCGGCCTTGATCTGGCGGCGCGCGTCGCCGTTCGACGACACCAGCGCGGTCTTGTCGGCGAAGGCGATCAGGACGCCGATGCCGGCTTCCAGTTCGGCGCGCGGGATTTCGACCGTGGGCAAAGCTCCGGCGAAAGCCCCTTCCTCGAAGGTCTTGCGCGAGGTGTCGCCGGCCTCGGTGGCGGCGGCGCGGCCGTGCATCAGCGCGGTCGCCTCGGTTGCCAGCACCTTCTTGGCTTCGTTGATTTCCGCGCCCTGAAGGGCCGACAGCCGCGCAATTTCGTCGAGCGGCATGATCGTGAACAGCTTGAGGAAGCGGCCGACGTCGCCGTCCTCGGTGTTGCGCCAGAACTGCCAATAGTCATAGGGGCTGACCAGATCGGCGTTGAGCCAGACCGCGCCGGCGGCGGTCTTGCCCATCTTGGCGCCCGACGCCGTGGTGATCAGCGGCGCGGTCAGCGCGAACAGATGCGCGTTGTTCATGCGGCGGCCGAGATCGATGCCGTTGACGATGTTGCCCCACTGGTCGGAGCCGCCCATCTGCAGCGCGCAACCGTAGCGCTTGTTCAGTTCGACGAAGTCGTAGGCCTGCAGGATCATGTAGTTGAATTCCAGGAACGACAATTCGTGCTGGCGCTCCAGCCGCAGCTTCACGGAATCGAACGACAGCATGCGGTTGACCGAGAAGTGCCGGCCGACGTCGCGCAGGAAGTCGATGTAATTGAGGGTGTTCAGCCAGTCGGCATTGTTGGCCATGATGGCATTGCCGCCATCGCCCTCGAACTTCAGGAATTTGGTGAAGGTCTTGCGGATGCTGCGAAGATTCTCGTTGATGGCGTCTTCGCTGAGAACGCGGCGCGTCTCGTCCTTGCCGGACGGATCGCCGACCCGGGTGGTGCCCCCGCCCATCAGCGCGATCGGCCGGTGGCCGGTCTGCTGCAGCCAGTACAGCATCATGGTCGGCAGCAGGTGGCCGATATGCAGCGAGGGGGCGGTGCAATCGTAGCCGATATAGGCGGTGAGCGTGCCGTCCTTGGCGCGGGCGTCCAGGGCGTCGGGTTCCGACACCTGGTGGATGAAGCCGCGCTCGGCCAGAATGTTAAGGAAATCGGACTTATAGGCGCTCATTGTCGGGGTCTCGGCCTGTCGCTTTGGGGTGGCCGGTGGTGTAACAGGTCCGGCGCAAAGGAAAAGGGGCAGGCTCCGTGGGGGTTGTCAGGGCAATCGGGCTGATGAGCGGCACCTCGCTCGACGGCGTCGACGTGGCGTTGCTTGAGACCGACGGCGAGCGCATCGCCGCCTTCGGTCCGACCGGCTACCGGCCCTATGCGGACGACGAGCGCGCGCTGCTGCGCCAGGCGCTGAGCGAAGGCGCGGCCCTGACGGACCGCTGGCAGCGCCCCGGCGTGCTGGCGGAGGCCGAGGTACTCATTACCCGCGCCCATGCCGAAGCGGTCGAAAGCTTGGTCCAGGCCGCGTCGATCGACCGCGGCGGCATCGCCGTCGTCGGCTTCCACGGCCAGACCGTGATCCACCGTCCGGAGGCACGGCTGACGGTGCAGATCGGTGACGGCCCCGCGCTGGCGGCGCGCCTTGGCATGACGGTGGCGTATGACTTTCGCGCCGCCGATGTCGCGGCCGGCGGGCAAGGCGCGCCCTTCGTCCCGGTCTATCATCAGGCGCTGGCGCGCGGCCTCGATCGCCCGCATCCGATCGCTGTGCTCAATGTCGGCGGCGTCGCCAATGTCACCTTCGTCAATGGCGGCGATCCGGTTGCCTGCGACACCGGGCCCGGCAACGCGCTGATCGACGACTTCATGCGCGCGCGCACCGGCCATCCGCTCGACCGCGACGGCGACCAGGCGGCGCGCGGCAAGGTCAACGAGGATTTCGTGGCGCGCGTGCTGGCGCATCCGTTCTTCGATCAGCCTTGCCCGAAGTCGCTCGACCGCAATGCCTTTGCCTTCGCCAATATCGGCCTGCCGGACTTCACCGTGCCAGATGGCGCGGCGACGCTGTCGGCGCTGACCGCGGCGTCGGTGGCCCGCGTCGTGCGGCTGCTGCCGGAGCCGCCGCGCTCGTGGATCGTCGCCGGCGGCGGCGCCCGCAATCCAACCTTGATGCGGATGCTGGCCGACCGGCTGGCGTCCGCCACGGTGGAAACCGCCGACGCGGTCGGCTGGTCGTCGCAATCGATCGAGGCGCAGGCCTTCGCCTATCTGGCGGTGCGCACGCTCAACGACCTGCCGCTGACGTTCCCGAAGACCACCGGCGTCGATGCGCCGATGCGGGGCGGCGTGATCGCGCGGCCGTGAGGCTTACGCCGCCGGCTTGCGCTCGGTCTTGAGCCGCTTGTCGAGATAGCCCGCGATCGAGGTCATCAGCGGCTCGACCTTGCCGTCGAAGAAGTGGTTGGCGCCGGGCACGACCTTCTGCTCGATGACAATGCCTTTTTGCGTCTTCAGCTTTTCGACCAGCGTATTGACGTCCTTGGCCGGCACCACGGCATCCTTGTCGCCATGGATGATCAGGCCCGACGACGGGCAGGGCGCCAGGAACGAGAAGTCGTACAGATTGGCCGGCGGGCAGATCGAGATGAAGCCCTCGATCTCCGGCCGGCGCATCAGGAGCTGCATGCCGATCCAGGCGCCGAACGAGAAGCCGGCGATCCAGCAGCTCTTGGCCTCCGGATTGATGGTCTGGGCCCAGTCGAGCGCCGCTGCCGCGTCCGACAGTTCGCCGGTGCCGTGGTCGAACGAGCCCTGCGAGCGGCCGACACCGCGGAAATTGAAGCGCAGCGCCGAGAAGCCCCGGTGCACGAAGGCGTAGTACATCTGGTAGATGATCGGATGGTTCATCGTGCCGCCGAACTGCGGGTGCGGGTGCAACACGATGGCAATCGGGGCGTTTTTCTGCCGCGCCGGGTGATACCGGCCCTCGATCCGTCCAGCCGGACCGGTGAAAATGACTTCAGGCATGTGTCGACCTCAAACCGGGGCTGCTGCGTTAGCGGATCGCGGCCAGCCGATGTTTCGCGCCTTGTGGAACTTGGCGCTCCAGGCACCAAATTGGAATTATTCTAATTATATGATTTCCGCTGTTCACCGCAGCAACAATGGCTATAAGTTGCCCGGTGAATGCGGCTTCTAACACGACCCCCCGGGTAAAATGCAAGCTTTTTGCGGGTCCGGGGCGGAGGCCGCCGCCGGAACCTGAAGCAATTTCAATGGCTGAGCGCGCTTATTTCGACTGGAACGCCACCGCTCCGCTGCGCCTTGAGGCGCGGGCGGCGATGCTGGCTGCGCTCGACCTGACGGGGAATGCCTCGTCGGTCCATGCCGAGGGGCGGGCGGCCCGGGCGCTGATCGAGAAGGCCCGCGCGCAGGTCGCGGCCCTGGTCGGCGGGGTGGCCCGGAACGTCACCTTCACCGCCAGCGCCACTGAGGCCAACATGCTGGCGCTGACGCCGGCCCTGGAACCCGGCGGCCGCAAGGTGCCGCGCGACCGGCTCTTCGTGTCCGCCACTGAGCACCCGTCGGTGCGCAGCGGCGGCCGTTTCCCGGCCGAGGCGGTGGACGAACTGCCGGTGACCGGCGACGGCCTGCTCGATCTGGCCGCGCTGGAGCGCAGCCTGCAGCAGTCCGAGCGACCGCTGGTGTCGGTGATGCTGGCCAACAATGAGACCGGCGTGACCCAGCCGATCGCCGCGATCGCCGCCATTGTCCACGCCGCCAACGGGCTGCTCCATGTTGACGCCGTGCAGGGCGCCGGGCGCATCGATTGCAGCCTGAGCGACCTTGGGGCCGACCTGATCAGCCTGTCGTCGCACAAGCTCGGCGGCCCGCAGGGCGCCGGCGCGCTGGTGCGCCGCGAGGACCTTCATATTGCCGCGCCGCTGATCCGCGGCGGCGGCCAGGAACGCGGTGCCCGCGCCGGCACCGAGAATATCGCCGCCATTGCCGGATTCGGGGCCGCCTGTGCGGCCGCGGATGCCGCTCGGAAGGCGGACGCCGGGCGCATGGCGGCGTTGCGGGATCGCATCGAAGCTGAAATTCTGCGCCTCACGCCGCAGGCGGTCATTTTCGGCCGGGGCGCGGCCCGGTTGCCCAATACCTCGCTGCTGACGATCCCCGGCCTGAAGGCCGAGACGGCCATAATCGCCTTCGATCTCAAGGGTATAGCGGTGTCGTCGGGCGCGGCCTGTTCGTCCGGCACCGTGCAGGCCTCGCACGTGCTGGCGGCGATGGGCGTCGAGCCTGCGCTGGCCCGCGGCGCAATCCGCATCAGCCTCGGCTGGAGCACCACGGAACACGAGGTCGAAAGTCTGATAAACGCTTGGATGACAGTGACTTCGTCACTACTTAAGAAGCACGCCAATGCTGCCTGAGGCAGCGCCAAAAGGAATGTTCGCACCGCGATAAGCGAAACGACCATAACCGACAAATCCAACCCGCGGCCCTTGCAGCCGTGAGCGGAGGGAAAAATGCCGGCCGTACAAGAGACCGTCGATCAGGTCCGCCTCATCGACGTTGACCAATACAAATACGGGTTCGTCACGGACATCGAGTCCGAGAAGGCCCCGATCGGTCTGTCCGAAGACACCGTTCGCTACATCTCGGCCAAGAAGAACGAGCCGGCGTGGATGCTGGAGTGGCGTCTTGAGGCGTTCAAGCGCTGGCTGACCATGCGCGAGCCGACCTGGGCGCGCGTCGACTATCCCAAGATCGACTACCAGAACGCCTATTATTATTCGGCGCCCAAGAAGAAGCCGGAACTTGCGTCGCTCGACGAGGTCGATCCGCAGATTCTCGAGACCTACAAGAAGCTGGGCATTCCGCTGCGCGAGCAGGAAATGCTGGCCGGCGTCGTGCGCCGCGACGAAGACGGCAACGTGCTGGCCGAGCGCCGCGTTGCGGTCGATGCCGTGTTCGACAGTGTCTCGGTGGCCACCACCTTCAAGGAAGAGCTCAAGCGCGCCGGCGTGATCTTCTTGCCGATGTCGGAAGCGATCCAGCAGCATCCCGATCTGGTGCGCAAATATCTCGGCTCCGTGGTCCCGGTCACCGACAACTTCTTCGCCACGCTGAACTCGGCGGTGTTCTCCGACGGCTCGTTCGTCTACGTGCCGCCGGGCGTGCGCTGCCCGATGGAGCTGTCGACCTATTTCCGCATCAACGAGGCCAATACCGGCCAGTTCGAGCGCACGCTGATCATCGCCGACAAGGGCGCTTACGTCAGCTACCTCGAAGGCTGCACCGCGCCGATGCGCGACGAGAACCAGTTGCACGCCGCCGTGGTCGAACTGGTCTGTCTCGATGACGCCGAGATCAAGTACTCGACCGTGCAGAACTGGTACCCGGGCGACGCCGACGGCAAGGGCGGCATCTTCAACTTCGTCACCAAGCGCGGCGATTGCCGCGGCGCGCGGGCGAAGATTTCCTGGACCCAGGTCGAAACCGGCTCGGCCATCACCTGGAAGTATCCGAGCTGCATCCTGCGCGGCGACGAATCCCGCGGCGAGTTCTACTCGATCGCGATTTCCAATGGCCGCCAGCAGGTCGACAGCGGCACCAAGATGATCCATCTCGGCAAGAACACCACCAGCCGGATCATCTCCAAGGGTATCGCCGCCGGTAAATCCGACAACACCTATCGCGGCCTTGTCACCGCGCACCGCAAGGCGACCGGCGCGCGCAACTTCACGAACTGCGACAGCCTGCTGATCGGCGACCAGTGTGGCGCGCATACCGTGCCCTATATCGAGGCGAAGAATTCGTCCTCGGTGTTCGAGCACGAAGCCTCCACCTCGAAGATTTCCGAGGACATGCTGTTTTATTGCCGCCAGCGCGGCATGTCGGCCGAAGAGGCGACCGCTCTGGTCGTCAACGGCTTTGTCCGCGACGTGCTGCAGCAATTGCCGATGGAGTTCGCGGTCGAGGCGCAGAAGCTGATTTCGATCAGTTTGGAAGGGAGTGTCGGATGAGCCTGGATCGCAACAAATTCAAGGCCGATGTCACCGCCTGTCTCGGCACCGCCAAGCCGGCCGGCGAACTGGTCGATTGCGTCACCGAACACTTTCCCGACGTCGAGGCGTTCCGCCAGAACGACGATCTGGTGATCAAGGGCGGGTCACGTTTTCTGGTCGTGCGCCGCGACGGCGCCGACCGCTTCCGTGTGACCGAGAGCGCCGCGGTGCCGTCGACCAATGAAGTGGCCGCCGGTGGCGGCGCAGCACGCTCGCTCGACGAACTCATTGATGAAATCGCCGCGCTGGCGACGTAAGGAAAGACAATGTTGCTTGAGATCAAGAACCTGCATGTCGAGGTCGAGGACAAGAAAATCCTCAACGGCCTGACGCTGACGGTCGACAAGGGCCAGGTCGCGGCCATCATGGGGCCGAACGGCTCCGGCAAGTCGACGCTCGCCTATGTGCTGGCCGGCAAGGACAACTATCACGTCACCGACGGCGAGATCCTGCTGAACGGCGAGAGCATCCTGGAGATGGCGCCGGACGAGCGCGCCGCCAAGGGCGTATTTCTGGCCTTCCAGTATCCGGTCGAAGTGCCGGGCGTCGCCACCATGACGTTCCTGCGCACCGCGCTCAACGCGCAGCGCAAGACGCGCGGCGAACCGGAATTCTCCACGCCCGACTTCATCAAGCTGGTGCGCGACACCTCGGCCAAGCTCGGCGTCAGCCAGGAACACTTGCGCCGTGCGGTCAATGTCGGCTTCTCCGGCGGTGAAAAGAAGCGCAACGAGATTCTCCAGATGGCGATCCTGCAGCCGGTGCTGGCGGTGCTCGACGAAACCGACTCCGGTCTCGATATCGACGCCTTGAAGACGGTGTCGGAAGGCGTCAACCGGCTGCGGTCGCCGGAGCGCTCGATGATCGTCATCACCCATTATCAGCGGTTGCTGGACTACATCGTGCCGGACGTCGTGCACGTGATGTCGAAGGGCAGGGTCGTGAAGTCCGGCGGCAAGGAATTGGCGCTCGAGCTCGAAGCGAGCGGCTACGCGCAGTTTACCGACGAGGCGGCGTGATCTCATGAACGCCGACGTGCGCGCCATCAAGACACCGGCCGAACAGGGGCTTGCGCAAGCTTTTGCGGCGGCGCGCGATACGTTGCCCGGCAAGGGCGCGGTCGCCGCGCTGCGGGAGAGCGCCTTTCGGGAGTTCGATTTGCGCGGCCTGCCGCACCGGCGGGTCGAGGAATGGAAATACACCGATCTGCGCGCCCTCATGCGCGAGGCGGTGCCGCTGGCCGGCGTCCCGGACGCTGCCGCCAAGGCGCGGGCCAAGGAGGCCGGCGCGGCTTTCAAGGGCGTCGATTGCCGCCGGCTGGTTTTCGTTGACGGCACGTTTGTAACCGAAATGTCGGATCTGGCGCCGGAAGCCGGCCTGACCATCGGCTCGATGGCGCAGGCCCTGGCTAAGGGCGATGCGCGGGTGGCCGCGCAGGTCGGCAAGACCTTCCCGAACGCCGACGTCGCCGTGGCGCTCAACACCGCGCTGATGGGCGATGGCGCCGTGGTCCATGTCGCCGCCGGCACGGCGCTGGCGCGGCCGATCCATTTGGTTTTCGTTGGCGGCAGCGAGAAGCCGAGCGCGGCTTTCGTCCGCTCGCTGGTGGTGGTCGAGAACGGCGCCAAGGCGATCATCATCGAGAGCCACGAGGGCGGCACGACGCAGGTCAATGCGGCACTTGAACTGGTGGCCGGCGACGACACGCAAGTCGATCATGTCAAACTGACGCAGGGCCGCGCGCTGCACGTCGCCAGCCTGATGGTTTCGATCGGCGCGCGCGCCGCGTTCAACACCTTCGCCTTCACCGGCGATGCGTCGCTGGTGCGCAACCAGAGCTTTATCCGCTTTGCCGGCGAGGGCAGCCACGGCGGCATCCGCGGCGTCAGCCTGCTGCGCGGCAAGGAGCATGTCGACAACACGCTGCAGATCGAGCACGCGGTGGCGCATTGCGACAGCCGCGAGCAATTTCGCGCCGTGCTCGACAATGAGAGCCGCAGCGTTTTCCAGGGCAAGATTGTGGTCAAGCCGCACGCCCAGAAGACCGACTCGAAGATGATGACGCGGTCGTTGCTGCTGTCGGACGACGCCGAGGCCTACAACAAGCCGGAGCTGGAAATTTTCGCCGACGACGTGGTGTGCGGTCATGGCGCCACCGCCGGCGCGCTCGATCCTGGCCTCAAGTTCTACCTGATGTCGCGCGGCATCTCGGACAAGGAATCCGAAGCGCTGCTGATCCAGGCCTTCATCGGCGAGACGGTCGAGGAAATCGCCCATGAGGGCATCCGCGAGGCGGTGATGAACCAGGCCATCGCCTGGCTGAAGGGGCGCGCGTAACAATGGCAGAGCTTGGCCCCACACGCCGTTCATTCCCGCGAAAGCGGGCGGAATAATTTGCGAGACGACTTAATGCATCCCGCAGTGAGCAATGGCAGCTACGACATCGCCCGGATCCGCGCCGATTTTCCGGCGCTGGCGATGCAGGTCTATGGCAAGCCGCTGGTCTATCTCGATAACGCCGCCTCGGCGCAGAAGCCGACGCAGGTGCTGGAGCGCATGCACCGGGCCTATACCGAGCAATACGCCAACGTGCACCGCGGCCTGCATTATCTCGCCAACGAGGCGACCGAGGCCTACGAGGGCGCGCGCGAGGCGGTGCGGGCCTTTATCAATGCCGAGCGCACCGAAGAGATCATCTTCACCCGCAATGCCACCGAGGCCATTAACCTGGTGGCGGCGAGTTTCGGCCGCACGCGCATCCAGCCGGGCGACGAGATCGTGCTCTCGATCATGGAGCACCACTCCAACATCGTGCCGTGGCATTTCCTGCGCGAAAACTTCGGCGCCGTCATCAAGTGGGCGCCGGTCGACGAGGACGGCAATTTCCTGATCGAGGAGTTCGAGAAGCTGCTCGGTCCGCGCACCAAGATGGTGGCGATCACGCAGATGTCGAACGCGCTCGGCACCGAGGTGCCGGTCAAGGATGTCATCCGGCTGGCGCACGACCGCGGCATTCCGGTGCTGGTCGATGGCGCGCAGGGCGCGGTGCATCTCGACGTCGACGTGCGCGATCTCGACTGCGATTTCTACGTCATGACCGGTCACAAGCTTTACGGCCCGACCGGCATCGGCGTGCTGTACGGCAAGCACAAGCTGCTGGAAGCCATGCCGCCCTTCAACGGCGGCGGCGAGATGATCCGGGAGGTCTTCGAAGACCGCGTCACCTATGGCGAGCCGCCACACCGGTTCGAAGCCGGCACCCCGGCGATCGTCCAGGCGGTCGGATTGGGCGCCGCGATCGACTACGTGAATTCCGTCGGCAAAGCGCGCATTCGTGCCCACGAGAACGAATTACTGAAATATGCCCATGAGCGGCTGGGGGCGATCAATTCCCTGACCATCATCGGCAAGGCCAAGAAAAAAGGTCCGATCGTCTCGTTCGAGATCAAGGGCGCCCATCCGCACGACGTGGCCACCATCATCGACCGGTCGGGGGTGGCGGTGCGCGCCGGAACCCACTGCACCATGCCGCTTTTGGCGCGTTTCGGCGTGACGGCGACGTGCCGCGCCTCATTTGCCATGTATAATACCCGGGAGGAGGTCGACGTTTTGGCCGCCTCGCTGATCAAGGCCCAGGAATTCTTCGCATGACCGACGAAACTCCCATGACCGGCGCTGTCGCCGAGAAGCCGCCCGAGACGGCGGCCGCCAGCGGCGTGTCGGCGATCCCGCAGGACGAGTTGAACCGGCTGACCGACGAGATCATCGCCGGCATCAAGACCGTGTTCGACCCTGAAATCCCGGCTGACGTCTACGAACTGGGCCTGATCTACAAGATCGACATCGGTGACGACCGCGCGGTCAAGATCGATATGTCGCTGACCTCGCCGAACTGCCCGTCGGCGCAGGAACTGCCGATCATGATCGAGAATGCCGTGGCCAGCGTGCCGGGGGTCAAGGATGCCAAGGTGGACGTCGTCTGGGACCCGCCATGGGACCCGAGCCGGATGTCCGACGAGGCCCGACTCGTGCTCAATATGTGGTGACTTCCATTATCGCGTTTCGGCACTAGATAAAGCTCACCGAACGAGGATGACCATGGCGACTGCCCAACCCCGACCCCGGCCCCAGGTGATGCGGCTGACCGATGCGGCCGCGCTGCGCATCAAGGACGTCATGGCGCGGGCCGACAAGCCGGTCGCCGGCGTCCGCGTCGGCGTCAAGAACGGCGGCTGCGCCGGCATGGAATACACCATGGAATATGCCGACGCCGTGAAGCCGACCGACGAGGTGGTCGAGGACAAGGGCGTGAAGATCCTGGTCGACCCGAAAGCGGTGCTGTTCCTGCTCGGCACCGAGATGGACTACAAGACCGAGAAGCTGTCGGCGCAGTTCGTGTTCAAGAACCCGAACCAGACCTCGGCCTGCGGCTGCGGCGAGTCCGTGCAGATCACACCGGCCGCGGATGCCGGCAAGGATGACGTCGCCAGCAGCCACTGAGCCTGCGGGCGCGCCGGTGGACCCGGATCACCTCACCGAGCTGTTTTCCGTCTTTGGCCCCATCGAGGTGCGGCGCATGTTCGGCGCCGCCGGTCTGTTCGCCGATGGCGTGATGTTCGGGCTGGTGTCCGGCGGCGTGATCTATCTCAAGGCCGATGCCGACACGGCGCCGCGCTTTGCCGGCGAGGGCTGCGAGCCGTTCAGCTACGCGACCAAGACCGGCCGCCGGACCTTAACCTCGCACTGGCGCCTGCCGGACCGGCTTTACGACGACCCGGACGAACTGGCGCAATGGGCGCGGCTGGCGCTCGGGACCGCGGTCGCCGCCGCCCGTAAGAAGCGCCGGTAGACCGATTTCCAGCGGTCCGCCTTTGGTGCCTTGACACCGTTCAGTGTTTTCGCCCGAATTGAGTGGGGGATGGCATGACGTGGCGGGGCGTTTTCGTTGTGGCAGTGCTGTGGGCGGCGGGCGCGGGCGCTTTCGCGGCCGAGGCACCTTCGGCATGCCCGCAGGATCAGGACCGCGCGGCCAGGACGTGGCCCTATGACGCCGACGACCCGCAGCGCGATGAGGCGGGCGTCCGCTTCGATCTGGCGGGCGCCTGCGCCGAACTGACCGCGGGCGTCTCCTACACCTACCAGCATTCGAAGAAATCGACGTCGGGCCTGCCGGTCATCGTCAATCGCAACGGCACGGTCTCGGACGGCAGCAGTTCAAATTCCGTGTCTGCCAACATCGGGCTGGAAACGGTGCGCGACACCGCGCTCGGCGAATTCAAGACCACGGTGTCGGCGAACTGGTCGAAGGCGACCGGTGATGACAGCCCGAACGGCACGTTTGCCGTGTCCGGCTGGAGCGTCGGGCTGGGCGGCCTCACGGTGGGCTATACCGGCACGCTGATGAGCTTCTGGGAGAGCGAATTTCTGTCCACCGCCCATGCGCCGGGCCGATCCGCCAATACCATCGTCTACGAATACGCCATCAATGACGAAAACACGATCGCAGCCGGGCTGGAATCCAATCTACCCACCACGCCGCAGAGCGTCAGCGGCCTGAAGAACTTCGCGTTTTCCGATCCGGTCTACACGCTGCGCTGGCGCTATGAAACGGACGTGCTGCGCCTGCATCTGTCCGGCTTGGCGCGACGGGCGGATTTCTCAGCCTCGCCGCTGCTGCCGCTGTTTCCCGATACCGCGACGGTGCGCACCGGTTGGGCCGCCAGCCTCGGCGTCGCGGTGCCGACACCGTTTACCGGCGAATCCGACGAGATCAGGTTTCAGGCCACCTACGCCGTCGATGCCTCGTCCTATCTCGGGATCAGCACAGATCTTACCACGTACCAGCACACGGTACGCAGCCGCGGCCCCACGACCGGGTGGAGCGCGGTCGGTTCGTTTCGCCATGTCTGGTCGGAGCTGTTCGAGTCCAACATTTTCGCCAGCTACCTGGCGTTGCGCGCCGACCTGCTGCTGGCACGGCCCGAAGCAAGCACGTTCCGCACCGGCGTCAATCTGTACTGGAAGCCCCGGGACAAGGTGAAGTTTGGTGTCGAACTGGGCACGGTCGACAGCAGGATTGAGCCGAACGGCGTCCTGGGCATCTTCAACGGCACGAGCGGACGTGCGCTGGTCGGATATATCTCGATGGCGGCCGAGTTGTAGCGAACGCCGTCAGGCCACCTGCTGGGCGGTAGGGGAGGCGGAGACCTCCGGATCGGTTTCGCACATCACCCGGTTACGGCCGTGCCGTTTGGCGGCATAGAGGCAGGCGTCGGTGCGCTCAATGAGCGACTGGACGGTGTCCGACTTGTGCAAGGTCGCGACGCCGATCGAAATCGTGATACGGCCGAGATGTTCGCCGGTCGAGCGCTTCATTAGTTCCTTGGTCATCACAGCACGACGAACGTGGTCGGCGACCGTGATCGCCGAGCGCAAGACGGTGTTCGGCAGGATGACGGCAAATTCCTCGCCGCCGTAGCGCGCGGCGGTGTCCTGGCCCTTGACGTTCTGCTTCAGCGACAGCGCCACCAGGCGCAACACCTGGTCGCCGGTGAGATGGCCGAAACTGTCATTGAAATTCTTGAAGTGGTCGATATCGGTCAGCATCAGCGACAACGGCTCGTTGTTGGCGCGGGCCTCGATGATGGCCTCTTCCAGCGTGGTGTCGAAGAATTTGCGGTTGGCCAATTGGGTCAGCGGATCGGTCAGGCTTTCGGTGCGGACCGTTTCCAGATCTTCCTGCAGGGAGTTGATTTCCTGCTTTGACGCGCTCAACCGCTCCTCGAGGGCCTTGTTGGAGACTTCCATCTCCTTGGTCGTCTGCACCAGGCTTTCGACGATGGCGCGCAGACCGTCGCGGTCCTTCGACTGGACCAGCTTCTCGGACATGCCAGCCAGGCTCTCGGTGTAGCTGCTGGCCGAGCCGGCGGCGGCGTCGATCATCGCCATGACCTGCTCGATTTCGCCCTTGACGTGGCTGCCGACGGAGTCGATCCGCTCGGTCAGTCGGGCTGGAGACAGGTAGGTCCGATGAATCTTCTCGAGGTCGGCCTCGGCGAGAGCGCCGCTGCGCTGGAGAGTCTCATTGATGGTTTGATTGAGCGAGGGATGATATCCGGTCGCATAGGCATACCAGATTTCGTAATTGCGGGGTATCGCCGCCTGGCCCAGCGCCTTGATCTGGCCGAGAGCAATCTCAGCGAACGCCATCGTGCGTTCGTGCTCATCGGCATGACCCGTCATCGCGAAAGCCCCAACCAGTGACGTCAAAACCCTGGGAAGCGGACGCAACTGACCCCGCCAGCCCCCGCTGCGTCTACGCCGGCAGGTTAGGGGACGGAAATGAACTGACGGTAAATTTGCAGCTTGCCGCTGCTACTTTGCAGGCCACCACAACCCGGCGATTGCAAGCCGCCGCCCGTCTCACGCCTTGATGGTCACTGGCCGCAGCAGGAAAGCGGGCAAATGACTGCCATCTGCGTCATCCATGGCCTCCTGGCGGGGCCGCGCTGGCGGCCTGGCATCGGGACGCGGCGCGGGCTTTGCGGCGCGGGGCGGTTCCTGGCGCGGTTGTTGAGGCGGACGCTCGCTCTGCGGCGGACGATCAGCCTGGGGCGGCCGTTCGTTGCGGGGGGAGCGCTCGCGCCGGGGGCCGCGCTCGCGCGGCGCCCGTTCGGCGTGCTGATCCTTGCGCGGCGGACGTTCGCCGGGCTTGCGCTCGCCGCGTGGACTTTCCTCGGTCGCTGCGCCTTCGGTTGCAGCGGGTTCGCCCATCCACGGGATCGGCATGCCCATCAGCTTCTCGATGGCCCCCACCGACTTGACGTCGATCGGTGCCACCAGCGTGATGGCGGTGCCGGTCAGACCGGCGCGGCCGGTGCGGCCGATGCGGTGAACGTAATCGTCGGGATGATGCGGCACGTCGAAATTGAAGACGTGGCTGACCGCCGGAATATCGAGGCCGCGCGCGGCCACGTCGGAGGCGATCAGGAGCTTGGCGTCGCCCTTGCGGAAGGCTTCGAGCGCGGCGGTGCGCGCCGACTGATCGAGATCGCCGTGCAACGCCACCGCGTTGAAGCCGTGGCTGACCAGCGATTTGTGCAGCAGCGCGACTTCGCGCTTGCGGTTGCAGAAGATGATGGCGTTCTTGAAATTGTCGGCGGAACGCAGCAGGCGCCGCAGCGTCTCGCGCTTCTCGGCCGCGTCGCGTCCGGTCGCGACCTGACCCTGTGTGATCGTGGTCGCGGCGGTGGCCGGCTTCGAGACTTCGACGCGCACCGGATTGTGCAGGAAGTTGTCGGCGATGCGCTGGATTTCCGACGGCATGGTGGCTGTGAAAAACAGCGTCTGGCGCGTGAACGGCACCAGTTTGCCGATGCGTTCGATGTCGGGAATGAAGCCCATGTCGAGCATGCGATCGGCTTCGTCGATGATCAAAAGTTCGACACCCGACAGCAGCAGACGTCCGCGTTCGGAGTGGTCGAGCAGGCGGCCGGGCGTGGCAATCAGCACGTCGACGCCGCGCGTCAGCTTGACGTCCTGGTCGCCGAACGAAACGCCGCCGATGATCAGTGCAACGTTGAGCTTGTGATTGGCGCCGTATTTTTCGAATGCCTCGACGACCTGCGCCGCGAGTTCGCGCGTCGGCTCGAGAATGAGCGTGCGCGGCATGCGCGCGCGGGCGCGGCCTTTTTCCAGCATGGTCAGCATCGGCAGCACGAAGGCGGCGGTCTTGCCGGTGCCGGTCTGGGCGATGCCGAGGACGTCGCGGCGTGCCAGGACGTGGGGAATGGCTTGTTCTTGAATGGGCGTCGGCGTCTTGTAGCCCGCCGCTTCGACGGCGCTGACTACCTTGTCGGACAGCCCAAGATTGGAAAAGGACATAAAACCTCTAAAACGGTGCCCGTCTGGGGCCCGCGCCGTTCGGGCAACTCATGTTTCAATGCGCGGGGGACGGTCGAATCCGAGTTCAGACCGGTCCCTTGGAACATAGGGCGGCAAGTGCCAAAGTCAATGCTGCGGCAGTGCAATAAGTCCTTTAATTCTTAATCTTTTCGACGCTGGAGTGTCATCATGGCGCAATCTTTACCCCTGGTTCTGGTCCCCGGCCTGCTGTGCAGCGCCCGCCTGTATCTGCCGCAAATTGCGGCGCTCTGGCCGCAGGGACCGGTGACCGTGGCCGATCATCGCCGCGACGACACGGTTGACGCGATTGCCGCGCGCATCCTCGCCAGTGCGCCGCCGCGCTTCGCGCTCGCCGGGCTCTCGATGGGCGGCTACATCGCGCTGAACGTTCTGAAGCTTGCGCCCGATCGGGTGACGAAACTGGCGCTGCTCGACACCTCGGCGCGGCCCGATCTGCCCGAACAAAAGGCAGGACGTGAAAAATTTATCGCCATGGCTGAAGCGGGCAAGTTGATGGACGTGGTCGAGACGCTGACGCCGAAGTTTCTCCATCGCAACCGGCACGGCGACGAAGCGCTCAAGCGCGTGGTGCGCGAGATGGCGGCTGAGACGGGGACCGAGGCTTTCGTGCGCCAGCAGAAGGCCATCATGTCACGTCCGGACTCGCGGCCGCTGCTTGCGACGATCCGTTGTCCGACGCTGGTGCTGGTCGGCGAGGGCGACGAACTGACGCCGCCCGAGCTGTCGAAAGAGATCGCTGCCGGCATTGCCGGTTCGCGTCTCGTGACGGTGCCGGACTGCGGTCACCTGTCGACCATTGAGCAGCCGGACGCTGTGAACGCGGCGATGAACGATTGGCTCGCCGCATGATCGGCCGCAAGGAGACGGTATCATCAAGCGATACCCCCGGCGTTATCGCGCCGCCGCCGTTGATCGCGCTGGCGGCAATCGTTCTGGGCCTGCTGCTCGACTGGCTGTTGCCCGCTTACGTGCTGACGGTGCTGCTGCCGTTCGGCTTTCGCCTGACCGTTGGGCTGGTCTTGATCGGCGTCGGGCTCGCGCTGGGCATTGCTGCGATCCGGCAATTTCGCGCGCACCGCACTCATGTCGAACCCTGGAAGCCGTCGACGGCAATGGTGACCACCGGCGTTTTCGCCTGGCTGCGCAACCCCATGTATATCGGCATCGCCATGAGCCTTGCGGGCCTGTCGATCCTGCTGGCATCGGACTGGATGCTGGTGATGACCATCCTGTTCATGCCGGTCATTCATGTCGGCGTGGTGCGGCGGGAGGAGCGCTATCTGACGGCCAGGTTCGGCGAGCCGTACCGGCTCTACCTCGCACGTGTACCGCGATACGGCTGGCCGTTGTAGCCGTCGCTATTTGCCCGTCGCACGGCTTCGCGTATACCGTGCGGCCCGGGGAGGAAACACATGTTGCGGACTCAAGTCGGAATCGTTGGCTGCGGGCCCGCGGGCCTGATGCTGTCGCACCTTCTGCATCTGGCCGGGATCGAGTCGATCATCATCGAGAACCGAAGCCGCGAGTATTGCGAAAACCGCATCCGCGCCGGGCTGATCGAGCAGTGGGTGATTGATCTGCTGAAGGATACCGGCGTCGGCGAACGCATGCAGCGCGAAGCCATGTTTCACAGCGGCATCCATCTGAATTTTTCCGGCGGCCTGCATTACCTGAATTTCAAGGACCTGGTCGGCCGCAGCGTCGCGATCTACGGCCAGCAGGAAATCGTCAAGGATCTGATCGGGCACCGGCTCGCGGACGGCGGACAAATCCTGTTCGAGGTGTCCGACACCAGCGTGCACGATATCGATGGCAAGGCGCCGAAAATCCGCTTCAAGCACGACGGTGCGGCGCAGGAGATCGCCTGCGATTTCATCGGCGGCTGTGACGGCTTTCACGGCGTTTGCCGGCCGGCGATCCCCGAAGGCGTGCTGACCACCTATGACCGCGAATACCCTTTCGGCTGGCTTGGCATCCTCTCGGAGTCGCCACCGCCGGATGACGAGCTGATCTATTCGTACCACGACCGCGGCTTCGCGCTGTACACCATGCGCTCTGCGTCGCTGGCGCGGCTGTATTTCCAGTGCGCGCCCGACGAGGATATTGAGAAGTGGCCGGATGCGCGCATCTGGGAGGAACTGCACAAGCGGCTGGGCGGCGTGCGTAAACTGCAGGAGGGCAAGGTCCTGCAGAAGGGCGTGACGCCGATGCGCAGCTTCGTCACCGAGCCGATGCAGCACGGCCGTTTGTTCCTCGCCGGCGACAGCGCCCACATCGTGCCGCCGACCGGCGCCAAGGGCATGAACCTCGCCTTCGCTGACGTGCGCATGCTGTCGCGCGCGGTGGCCGAGTACTACAAAACCGGCCGGACGGAAAAGCTCGACGGCTATTCCCAGGCGGTTCTGCCGCGCATCTGGAAGGGCCAGCGCTTCTCCTGGTGGATGACGTCGCTGTTGCATCATTTCCCCAACGAGAATGCGTTCGACCGCCGCCGCCAGATTGCGGAACTGGATTACCTCACCAGTTCGCGCGCGGCGGCGACAACGCTCGCTGAGAATTATTCCGGGCTGCCGATCGACGAGTGCGGTTAAAGCGTCGCATGCCGGAGTATTGATTGCCGGTGCGCCTCACGCTGCTATGCTCGGGCCCGGTGTTTGAATCGGGTGGAGCGGCGAAGTCATGCGAATTGCGGCGCTGGTGGCGATGGCGGCCATTGTCCTGATGCCGAATTTGCCCTCCGCCGCCGACCCGGTTCCGATGGAAGCCGTGTTCACAGAGATGGGGCTGTTCGGCCACTGGGCGCTGGATTGCGCCGGGCCTCCCTCATTGGCCAATCCGCATGTCCGGATAGCAACACCGGAGCCGGGGGAGGTGGAGGAAGTCCACGAGCACGGTCTGGAGTTCTCGGCCAACCGCTACCGGATCTTGTCGGCGGAACGCGTGGGTGAGGATCGCCTGCAAATCACGGCGATTTTCCAGCCCGGAACCGACACCTCACAATTGCAAACGCTGGCGTTCCAGGTCGGCCGCGGCACCCGCCGCACGCTGTTCAACCAGCCGGACGGGGCGGCGGTCCGCGTGAAGGATGGGGTCGTCGTCGCCAACGGCCGCCGGACGCCGCTGCTCAAGAAGTGCGACTAGCCACTCGATCGGCCGCGTGCCGTTCCCGGCGGTTCACACGTCCAGCATTTCCTCGGCGGCGAATTCGGCCCGCTCCTGGATGAAATCAAAGCGCGCCTCGGCCTTGGTGCCCATCAGCCGTTCGACCGCGCCGGAAGTCGCCTTGGCGTCGGCTTCGACCAGCATCACCCGCAGCAGCGTGCGCTTGGACGGGTCCATGGTGGTTTCCTTCAATTGCGCCGCCATCATCTCGCCGAGGCCTTTGAAGCGGGACACCTCGACCTTGGCATTGGCGTTGAACTGGCTCTTCAGCAGTTCGGCTTTGTGGGCGTCATTGCGCGCGTACATGATCTTGCCGCCGTGCTGCAGCCGGAACAGCGGCGGCACCGCCAGATAGAGCCGGCCGGCGTCGATCAGACCCTTCATCTGACGGTAGAAGAACGTGATCAGCAGCGAGGCGATGTGCGCGCCGTCGACGTCGGCGTCGGTCATGATGATGACCTTCTCGTAGCGCAGGTCCTTGGCGTCGAAGCTGGCGCCGGTGCCGCAGCCGAGCGCCTGGATCAGGTCGGAGAGCTGCGCGTTCTGCGCCAGCTTGTCCTTGCCGGCGGAGGCAACGTTGAGGATTTTTCCGCGCAGCGGCAGGATCGCCTGATTGCGGCGGTCGCGCGCCTGCTTGGCGCTGCCGCCGGCCGAGTCACCTTCGACGATGAAGATCTCCGAGCCTTCGGAGGCCGAGCTCGAGCAGTCGGCCAGCTTGCCGGGCAGGCGCAGCTTGCGCACCGCCGACTTGCGGGCGATGTCCTTTTCCTGCCGCCGGCGCAGACGGTCCTCGGCGCGCTCGATGACGAAATCCAGGAGCTTATTGGCCTGCATCGGGTTGCCCGACAGCCAGTGATCGAACGGGTCCTTGATGGCCTGTTCGACGATCTTCTGCGCTGCCGCGGTGGCCAGGCGGTCCTTGGTCTGGCCCTGGAATTCCGGCTCGCGCACGAACACCGACAGCATGCAGCCGACGCCGACCATCAGGTCTTCGCTGGTGACGATGCCGGCGCGCTTCTCCTGGCCGACGCGGGCGGCATGGTCCTTCAGACCGCGCAGCAGCGCGGTACGCAGCCCGGATTCGTGGGTGCCGCCATCCGGAGTCGGGATGGTGTTGCAGTACGACTGAAGAAATCCGTCCTGGTCGGCGGTCCAGGCGACCGCCCATTCGACCGCGCCATGGCGGCCGGTCTTGCCGGAGGTGCCGGTAAAAATATCGGGATGCACCAGCGTGGCGCCGGTCAGATTGGCGCCGAGATAGTCCTTGAGCCCCTGGGCGAAGTGGAAGGTCGCTTTCTCCGGCACATCGTCGACGCCGCGCAGCAATTCCGGCGCGCAGTGCCAGCGGATCTCGACGCCGGCATAGAGGTAGGCCTTGGAGCGCGCCATCTTGAACACGCGCTCAGGCCTGAAGGCGGCCTTCGGACCGAAAATCTGGGCGTCGGGGCGGAAACGGATCCTGGTGCCGCGGCGGTTCGGCACGCGGCCGGCTTTCTCCAGTCTGCCTTTCGGAATGCCGCGCTCAAACACCATCTTGTAGAGCTGCTGCTCGCGCGCAACCTCGACCTCCATGCGCTCCGACAGCGCATTGGCGACCGACACGCCAACGCCGTGCAGGCCGCCGGAAGTCTCGTAGACCTTGGAGTCGAATTTGCCGCCGGCGTGCAGCGTGCACATGATGACTTCGAGCGCCGACTTGTTCTTGAACTTCGGGTGCGGATCGATCGGGATGCCGCGGCCGTTGTCGGTGATGCTGATGAAGCCGTCGGCTTCCAGTTCGACCTCGATCCAGTCGGCGTGGCCGGCCAGCGCCTCGTCCATCGAGTTGTCGATCACCTCGGCGAACAGGTGGTGCAACGCCTTTTCGTCGGTGCCGCCGATATACATGCCGGGACGGCGGCGCACCGGCTCCAGGCCCTCGAGAACCTCGATGTCCTTGGCGGTGTAGCCGGCTTCGGCGCTGGAACCACGCGAGGGCTTGGCCTTGGGCGCAGCCGGCTTCGGCGCACTGCGGGTATCGGTCTTGCCGCCCCGCGGTGCCGGCGCCTCGAACAGATCGGGCTGTGGAAGGGCTTTTTTCGTGGTCGCGGACTTTGCCATGGAAACCTGTCGACGAATGGAACCTGCGAAGCGAATCAACAGCCGCCACTATGCCATGAAGGGCAAAGCGGCGGCGGCGATAGGCGCGGTGTTCGGGGAAGCGTCGTCTAAAGGCTGGGCAGGAAGGTGGCAAGCTGCGGGAATACCGCCAGCGCGAAGACCACGGACAGCAGAATGGCGACATAGGGCAGGGCGCCCCAGAAAATCTCCGAAAGCTTGACGTCGGGGTCGGGCACAGCGGCCTTCACCGTGAACACCAGGATGCCGAACGGCGGGGTCAGGAGGCCGGTCTCGATGGCCAGGATGCCCATGATGGCGAAGGCGAGCGGATCGAAGCCGAGGGCGGCTGCGATCGGCGCGAAGATCGGCACCGTCAGCAGGATGATGGAGATCGAGTCGATCAGGCAGCCGAGCACCACCCAGATGGCGATCATCACGGCGAGGATGCCCCAGGTGCCGGCGCCGGTCGCCAGCAGGAATTCCTTGGCGGCATCGGTGAAGCCGGTCATCGACAGCACGCGCGCATAGAGCTGGGCGCAGAACAACAGCAGCAGCAGCGGACCGGAGGTGCGGCCGACGTCGAGGACGACCTGCCAGACTTCGCGGGGCGTGATCCCCTTGATTAAGGCCAGGATGAGCGCACCGACTGCACCGATGCCGGCGCCTTCGGTCGGGGTGCAGATTCCCAGCCAGATCGAGCCCAGCGTACCGACAATGAGGCCGATCACCAGCAAGGTGCTGATCAGCATCGAACGGAATTCGGCCTCCGTCGGCTCAACCGGCGGCGGAAACGGCGATGCCGTCACATCGGCGCTCAGCGCGCTGCCGCGGCGCGAGACATGGCTCTCGCCGACCAGTTCCGGCTTGAGCTTCGCCGCGATGACGACGTAGGCAACCATGCCGCCGGCCGCGAGCAATCCCGGGATCACGCCGGCCAGAAACAGCTGGCCGATCGAAATTTCAGTGAGCACGCACCAGACGATCATCAGCACCGAAGGCGGGATCAGCATGCCAAGGCAGGCGCTCCCCGCGACCGAACCGAGCGCGAAGTCGCGGCGGTAGCCGTAGCGCCGCATTTCCGGGTAGGCGATGCGGGAGAAGGCGGCGGCGGCGGCGATGCTGACGCCGGTGACGAAGCCGAACAGGGCATTGGCGACGATGGTGGCGGCGGCAAGCCGGCCCGGCAGCCATTTGCTGGCGCGGTTGGCGAGCGTGTAGAGGTCGCGCGCCGCCCCGCATTTGGCCAGGAAGTCGCCCATCAGGATGAAGAGAGGGATGACGGCAAAGACGTAGTCGCGCAGCGCCTCGTAAGCGGTGTTGGCGATGAACGTGCGCACCGTCTCGATGTCGCCGGTCATCAGGTAGATGCCGAGCGCGGCGGTGATGCCGAGCGCGATGGCGATGTGCACGCCGGCAAAGACGAGGCCGAGCACGACCACCACAATGGCAATCATATCGAAATGGTCGAGCATGACGCGGGCTTCTCTGTTTATCAGTGCGTGCGGGCGGGCGGCGCTACGTCGGCGCGGCCGGACACAAGAACGTTAACAGCACGGACGGCGTGCAGGGCATAGCTGACGATCACCAGGATGGCCCCGGTCAGGACGACAACACGGGCCGGCCACGCCGGTACGCGCATCGCGCCTTCGCCCTCGAACTCGCCGCTGGCGATGGCGTGCATCGTGGGTTCATAGCTGCCCCAGAGCACCAGGCCGAAGAACATGATGCCGAAGATGGCCGAGAGCAGCTGGGAAAAGGCAACGCCGCGAACGCCGAACATGCCGGTGAAGACGTCGGTGTAGATCATGCCGTTGCTCTGCACGGCATAACCGGCGAGCAGGAAGCAGATGATGACGATGGACATCGACACCATCTCCGGCGTGCCTTTGATCGGCGTGTTGAAGAACGCTCGGCCAAAGACGTCGGCGCAGACGAGAAATCCGAGCAGGAAAATGATCGCCGCCGCAGCCACGAGCAGGGCGCGCACGACGCGGGCGTTCAGAGCTTCAAGCATGCGATCCGTTTCAGCGGTCGGGAGTGGGAACGGGAACGGGCGGCCGCCTGAGGCGGCGCACCGGCCACTTGTGACCGTTGTCTTCCGCGGCCTTGAGGGTCGCTTCGAGAACCTCCGTGCCGGGCATGCCGGCGGCGTCAAGTTCTTTGGCCTTCTGCGCCGGCCATGCGGCGAGCGAATTGGCCCAGTCCTTGACGACGCTCTCCGGTGTCTTGCGGACGTTGACGCCGAACTTCTTCAGTTCCTCGATCTGCTTGGGATAGTTCTCGGCGTTCACCGTTCCGGTCCTGGCCTCGTATTCGGTGGCCACTTCCTGGATGATCGCCTGAACGTCCTTCGGCAACTTGGCCCAGCGGTTCGAGTTGATGGTCAGACCGTGCCAGGTGATCGCACCGAAGCCAACTTCGGTGTAGAACTTGCCGACTTCATAGAGCTTGAAGTTGACCCAGGCCGACGGGAACATGATCCAGCCGTTGTACACGCCGGTCTGCATCGAGGTGTAGGCCTCGACCAGCGTCGACTGCACCGGCGTCGCACCGGCGAATTCCAGCCACTTCAGGTTCAGGCCGGCGCCCGCGATCTTCTGGTTCTTCAGATCGGCGACGGTATTCCACTCGAAGTTGGTGCCGAGGTTGTAGCCATTGTCGGCGATCAGCGCGAGGAGCTTCTGACGGAATTTGTCCTCGAACACTTTCGACATGTACGGCACCTTGTCGTACACGGCGCGCGCCACCTTCAGGCTGGTCGTCGGGTCCATGGTGCCGAAAGGCAGCATGACCTGGAACGCATGCAGCGGAAGGTTGGACGGCTCGAAGCAGAAGCAATAGGCGCCGATGTCGATAATGCCCGACTGCACGCCTTCCAGCGTGTCGGCGACCTTCACCATCGCGCCGCCGTAGCCTTCGACGAACTCGACTTTGTGCTTGGTCCGCTCAGCGACCCGTTTGGTCACTTCCGGCACAAAGAAGGTCTGCATCAGATTGACGTAGGTGTTGACCGCCGGATGGCCCGACGCGATCCGCAGGCGGATGGTCTCCTGCGCGCTGACCGCTGTCGACGTCACGGCCATGACGGTGGTGAACGCAAGTACTCGGAGCATGGTCTTTAGTGTCATGATGTTTCCCCGTGCCCAGGTGGGCATTGTTGCTTTTTGATGGGCGACCATTGTTTGGTTCCCCGCACCGTGTCAATGCCCGGACTGTCGCACCGAAGGACCTAATCACGAAAAAAGCGCGCGCTTTGTCAGCCCGTTGCAAAATGTGGCAACTTTCCGGCGAGTTGTCCGTTATATAGGGCTTCCCATTTCGTAGTATGAAATTTCGAGCGCAATGAACCAGAAATCGAACTCCGGTGGCTCGCGCCGCAAAACGCCATTGACCATCCGTGATCCGGAGCCGGTGGCCGAGGTTGCGCAGGTCTGGCTAACGGCGTCCCAGATCGCGACCGTCGGTATCTTCATCATTGCGCTGATTGCGGCGCTCAGCCTGGCACGGCCGGTGCTGCTGCCGGTGGCTTCGGCCTTTGTCATCACGATGATGCTTGGGCCTCTCTCGGCGCGGGCTGACCGGGCGCGCATACCGACCGTGCTGACGGCCGTTGTGCTGTGGTTGCTGGTGATCGCGGTGGTCTACGGCGTGATCGTGCTGCTGGCAGCGCCGGTGGTCGACTGGCTCGGCAAGGCGCCCGATATCGGCCGGACGATCCAGGACAAACTGCGTCTGCTCGACCGGCCGCTGGCAGCGTTGCAGGACATGCGCAACGCCTTGCTGCCATCCGACACCAAAGGCGGGCTCGGCTTCGACATCATGATGGTGGTTTCGCCTGCGGTGACGATTGTGACGCCCGCGATCGGGCAGATCTTCATCTTCTTTGGCTCGCTGCTGTTCATGTTGCTCGGCCGCTCGCACATCCGCCGCGTGCTGGTGGTGTTCTTCGATGACCGCGCGGCCCGTCTGCGCACGCTTAAAATCATGAACGACATCGAACACAACCTGACCAGCTATCTCAGCACGGTGGGCATGATCAACATCGTGGTCGGCATCGCCGCCGGTATGATCGCATGGATCGTCGGTCTGCCCGATCCGGTAGCGTGGGCGGTACTGGGCTTCGTACTGAACTTCATTCCCTATATCGGCGCCTTCATCATGCAGGCGGCGCTGTTTCTCGTCGGCATCGTGACGTTTCCGACGCTGTTTCAGGCGATGTTAGGGCCGCTGCTCTACCTCACGTTTACCTCGCTGGAGGGCCACTTCATCACGCCCGGGATCATCGGTCGCCGCCTGACGCTCAATCCGCTGAGCGTGTTTCTGGCGCTGGTGTTCTGGAGCTGGCTGTGGGGACCGGTCGGCGCTTTCCTGTCGGTGCCGCTCCTGATCATGGGGTTGGTGGCCATCAGCCATCTGTTCCCCAATGAGGATCCAACCTTGCCGGTATGACGCTGGCGGATCGGTCGCCGTCACGCTAGACACCAGCTCCCGCAGGCCGCACTCGGTTCGACACCGCGATGGACTTAAGCAGCAGCTTTGAACAGATCATCGCCTTCGTCCGCGACAACGCCGCGTGGGCGCCGCCGATCGTGTTTGCGCTCGCATTCGCGGAGTCACTGGCCTTTGTGTCGCTGCTCATCCCGGCCTGGGGGCTGCTGGTGGCGATTGGCGGATTGATGGAGTCGGGCGGCCTCAACTTCTGGCCGATCTGGATCGCCGGTTCGCTCGGCGCGGCTTTTGGGGACTGGGTGTCGTACTGGATCGGCCAGAAGATCGGGCCGCCGGTGGCCAAGATGTGGCCGCTGTCGCGCCACCCGAACCTGTTGCCGCTGGGCGAAGCCTTCATCAGGAAGTGGGGCGTTCCCGGCATTTTCATCGGCCGCTTCTCGGGGCCGTTGCGCGCTTCGGTGCCGTTGATCGCCGGCATTTTCGAGATGCCGTTCTGGCGATTCCAGTTCGCCAATTTTTCATCGGCGTTTGTCTGGGCAGCCGTGCTGCTGGCGCTCGGCGGCGGCATTTCCGAACTGATCGCCTGGCTGTGGCCCTGACCGTGCTGCGATGCAACGGCGGGACCGGTCGCGCAAAAGTGTCTGGAATTCCGGAGTTTTTTCTTTCAAAAACGTCTGGCTACGGATCAAGGCCCGTCGCTGGCCTTGCGACGTTATGTTTCGGAATAGGGGCGGTCGTGCGGGGTTATAGTCTTGCGTAGACTGGGCTGGCGACCCGGCTGACGAGGCCAATCACAAACAAGGCGTGGCATTAACGCCGACCGAGATTTCACACCACTCGGACCAATTCAAACCACAGGGAGACATCCATGATCGAACTTTCGCGCCGTAACATGCTCGCAGGGGCTGCGGTGGTAACCGCCGCTGGCCCGCTCGGAATCAGCGCGCCTGTGCTCGCTGCAGCGCCGCCGGCCGGCAAGCAGAACGCCGGTTTCTACCGGACCAAGCTCGGCACCCTGGAATTGACGGTGGTGACCGACGGCGTGCGTGTTTTCCCGCTGCCCGACACTTTCGTTCGCAATGCCAAGAAGGACGAGGTCAACGCCGCGTTGCGCGCCGCCTTCATGAAGCCCGACGAAATGGTGATCCCGTTCAATCCGACAGTCGTCAACACCGGCTCGAAACTTGTTCTGATCGACACCGGCTCCGGCCCTGGCGCTCTGGCGCAGACCAAGGGCGCGGTCGGCCAGTGTCATGGCAACCTGGCCGCAGCTGGCATTCAGGCGAGCGCAATCGACACCGTGATCATTTCCCATTTCCACGGCGACCACATCAACGGCCTGCTCACAGCCGATGGCAAACCTGCCTTCACCAATGCGGAGGTCATGGTACCGGCGGCGGAATGGGCGTTCTGGATGGACGACGCCAACATGGGCAAAGCCCCGGAAGCCGCCCAGGCCGCCTTCAAGAACGCGCGGCGCGTGTTCGGCGCGCTCGGCAACAAGGTCACCCAGTATCAAGGCGACAAGGAACTGGTGCCCGGCATCACGTCGGTTTCCACGCCGGGCCATTCGCCAGGGCATACGTCGTTCGTCATCGCGTCGGGCGACCAGAGCCTGTTCTGGCAGGCCGATGTCACCAATGCTCCCGCCTTGTTCGTGCGCAATCCGGGCTGGCACGTCATGTTCGACATGGACGGACCGGCGGCCGAAGCGACGCGCCGCAAGGTCTATGACCGGCTGGCGGCCGATCGTCAGATGATGGCGGGCTTCCACTTCCCGTTCCCGGCAATCGCCCATATCGAGAAGGACGGCAACGGCTACCGTCAGGTGCCGGTCGCCTGGAATCCCAGCATCTGAACGACCGCGTTGGAACACATCGAGGAAGGCCGCCGCGTTGGCGGCCTTCTGTTTATGGGGCATTCTTGACCCGGATCGGGCCGCGTCCTATATCGCGGCCATGATGACTTCGACCGCGATTGCGTATCGCCGCCGCCGTGCCGCTCCGGCACGGGCGCGCCGTTAGCGTTTGCCCCGTGCCGCCGGGATTTGGCCGCGGCACTTTCATCCAGCCTTGCCCGATCCGCTCCGAACCCTCCCGCAAGGGAGGTATGTTATGCCCGCCGGCGATGTTGCGGCGACCTGAAGGAATAAGACAATGGCGACCAAGGCAAAGATCGGCGTGCTCGGCGCCTCCGGTTACACTGGGTCCGAACTGGTGCGCATGCTGTTGCGCCACCCGCGCGCCGAGCTGGCGCTGCTGACCGCCGAGCGCAGTGCCGGCAAGGCCATGCGCGATGTGTTTCCACAGTTCGCGCCCTATGAGCTGCCGACGCTGGTGGCGCTCGAGGGACTCGATTGGGCATCGCTGAAACTGGATCTGGTGTTCTGCGCGCTGCCGCACGCCACGACGCAGAAGGTGCTGCAGGAGCTTCTGAGCAAGGCGCCGGCGACCAAGGTTGTTGACCTGTCGGCCGACTTCCGCCTGGCCGATACCGCGGCCTATGCCAAATGGTACGGCCACGACCATCATGCGCCCGAGCTGCAGAAGGAAGCCGTCTACGGCCTGGCTGAAATTCACCGGCGCGCCATCAAGCAGGCGCGGCTGGTCGCCAACCCGGGCTGCTACACCACGTGCGCACAGCTGCCGCTGATCCCGCTGGTCAAGGCCAAGGCGATCGACCTCGACGAGATCGTGATCGACGCCAAATCCGGCATGACTGGTGCCGGGCGGGCGGCCAAGGAAGCCATGCTGTTTTCAGAAGTGTCGGAAGGGTTCAACGCCTATGGCGTCGGCGGCCACCGGCACATGGCCGAACTCGACCAGGAGCTGTCGCTGGCCGCCGGCCGGGAGGTGCTGGTCACCTTCACGCCGCATCTGGTGCCCATGAACCGGGGTATCCTCTCGACCATTTATGTCCGGGGCAAGCGCGGCCGCACGCCTGAGGAGCTTCATGCGATACTTTTAAAGTTCTACGTGAAGGAGCCCTTCGTACACGTTTTGCCGTTCGGCCAGACGCCGCAGACGCGGCATGTCCGCGGCTCCAACATGACCTTCATCGGTGTCGCCGCCGACCGCGTGCCGGGCCGGGCCATCGTCATTTCCGCGCTTGATAATCTGGTGAAAGGCGCCTCCGGCCAGGCCATCCAGAACATGAACCTGGTGATGGGCTATCCGGAGACCATGGGCATCGATCAGGTGGCGCTGTTTCCCTGATTCGCGGGGTACACTGGTGGCGTCCGTCAGCGCTCTTGCCGGAGACGCATGCCATGTTCGAGGTCAGCAACCAGCCGCCGCCGCTCGAGCCCTATAACCTGTTTGCCAGCGATGCCGTGTTGCGCGCGGCTGTCGAACGCGAAGGTGCCGCTTGGGCGGCGCCGGATCTGGAAGCGCTCGGCGCGACCCTGGGCCACCCGGACACCCTTGCGCTGGGGCATGCTGCCAACCGGCATCCGCCCGTCCTGCGGGCCTTCGACCGCTTCGGCCATCGGATCGACGAGGTGGAGTTTCACCCGGCCTGGCATGCGCTGCTCGGGATGGCCGTGAAGGCCGGGCTGCATTCAAGCCCCTGGGCCGCGCCGAAGCCGGGTGCGCATGTGGCGCGCGCGGTCGGCACCTACATGCTTGGCCAGGTCGAGAGCGGCGTCTATTGCCCGATCGCCATGACCTACGGTGCGGTGCCGACCTTGCGGCAATCGCCGGCGGTCGCCGCGGAATGGCTGCCGAAAATATTCGGCCGCGATTACGATCACCGTTTCCGGCCCGCGACGGAAAAAAACTCGGCGTTGATCGGCATGGGCATGACCGAGAACCAGGGCGGCTCGGACTTGCGCACCAACGCCACCCGCGCCGAACCGGCGGGTGACGGCAGTTTCCGCCTGCACGGCCACAAGTGGTTCATGTCGGCGCCGATGTGCGACGCATTCCTGGTGTTGGCGCAGGCGCCAAAGGGGCTGAGCTGTTTCCTGATGCCGCGCTGGACGCCGGACGGGACTCGCAATGCGGTGCAGATCAACCGGCTGAAGGACAAGCTCGGCAACAAATCAAACGCCTCGAGTGAGGTCGAGTTCAACGGTGCCTTTGCGCAAATGATCGGCGAGGAAGGCCGCGGTATTCCGACCATCATTGAGATGGGCAACTATACGAGGCTCGATTGCTGCATCGGTTCGGCGGGGCTGATGCGCCAGGCCGTGGTCCAGGCCGTGCACCACGCCGCTAATCGCAGCGTTTTTCAGAAGAAACTGATCGACCAGCCGCTGATGACCGCCGTGCTGGCGGATCTGGCGCTGGAGTCGGAAGCGGCCACGGTGCTGACCCTGCGGCTGGCGCGCGCCTACGACGACAACGACGAAGCGGCGCAGGTGC
>LNFM01004266.1_pt1 | contig 47650 bp, 48 predicted proteins | sample 596031 | NCBI WGS metagenome assembly LNFM01 (sample SAMN04254537, study PRJNA301005) | activated carbon metagenome | isolation source: dual media filters at the Ann Arbor, Michigan drinking water treatment plant | place: USA: Ann Arbor
ACCTGGGCACCTACAAGGTGCTGGGCATGGTCGACACCTCGGCCAGCGACTGGAACATGTACTTCAACGTCGCGCACATCGCCGTGGTGGGCGTCAATGCCGACGCACCCTTCCAGACCATGAAGGACCTGCTGGACGCGATGAAGGCCAAGCCCGGGGCGATCTCGGTGGCCACCGCCGGCGTCAACTCCAGCGGCCACGCCGCCATCGAAGCCATCGCACGCGCCACGGGCACGAGCTACAAGCACGTCACCTACGACGGCGGCAACCCGGCCGTGGTGGCCACGGTGGCCGGCGAGACCCAGGTCACCACGCAGCTGGCTGCCGAGCAGACGACGATGATCCGCTCGAAGAAGATCCGCCCGCTGGCCGTGGTGGGCGACAAGCCGCTGGAGATCGAAGGCTTCGGCACGGTGCCGCCGCTGTCGCAGTTCATCCCCGGCTTCAAGGACCCCGTGAACTACTTCGGCATCTTCGTGCCCAAGGGCGTGCCTGCCGAAGTCACGGCCACGCTCGACAAGCTGTGGGCCGGCCCGATGGGCAACAACGCCGAGCTGCGCAAGTACGCGCAGAGCCGAGGCGCCATGTACGCGCCGATGGCCGGCGAGGCCGCACGCGCCGCGGCCTTCCCCGCCATCCAGGCCTATGCGTGGACACAGCATGCGGCGGGCAAGGCCAAGGTCAGTCCCGACACCGTAGGCATACCCAAGCCCTGAGTCCATGTCTGCTTCGATGACGGAAGGGCGCGCCGACCGCCTCGGCGGCGCGCTGTGGATGGCCTTCGGACTGGCCATCGCCGTCGGGGCTTGGCGCATGGACCGCTTCGAGTCCATGGGGGCGGCCATCTACACCGCGCCGGGCCTGGTGCCCGGGATCTACGGCGTGCTGATGATGGCGCTGGGCGCCGTGCTGGCGCTGCGGCGCCGGCGTCCGCTGGGTGCCGAAGCCGAAGCCGACAGCGGCGAGCCGCTGATCAACCGCCGCATCCTGATCATGCTGGTGCTGGCATTGGCCTACGCCGCGCTGGCCGTCGGCCGCCTGCCCTTCGGGCCGGTCACCGCGGTGTTCGTGGCCGTCTTCTGCGGCGTCTTCAGCGACCAGCCCTCGATGCCGCGCCGTGTGCTGACGTCGCTGGCCGCCGGCGTGCTCACCGCCATCACGGTGGTGCTGGTCTTCGAGCGCGTGTTCCTCGTGCGCCTGCCCTGAACCGATCGGCATCCCGGTGTTCGAAGGACTGATCGGCCTCGGCCATTCCATCGCCAGCTTCAGCTCGCCCACCGTCATCGGGCTGGCGCTGCTGTCGTCGCTGGTGGGCGTGATCATCGGCGCCCTGCCCGGCCTCACGGCCACGATGGGCCTGGCGCTGATGACCACGCTGACGCTCAAGCTGCCGGCCAGCCAGGCGCTGCTCATTCTCATCTGCACCTACGTGGGCGCCATCTACGGCGGCTCGCGCTCGGCGATCCTGCTGAACATCCCCGGCACGCCAGCCTCGGCCGCGTCCTGCCTCGACGGCTACGCGCTGGCACGGCAGGGCATGGCCGGCCGCGCGATGGGCATCGCGACCACGGGCTCGGTGCTGGGCACGCTGATCGGCATGTTCTTCCTGGCCGCCTTCACGCCGGTGCTGGGCGGGCTGGCGCTGAAGTTCGGAGCCTACGAGTTCTTCTGGCTGGCCCTGTTCGGCGTGCTCATCGCCGGCACGCTGACAGGCAAGGACCCGCTGAAGGGCTGGATCGCCGGCCTGGCCGGCCTCTTCGTGGCCACGATCGGCCAGGAAGCGCAGTACGCCTACGACCGCTACGCCTTCGGTGTGCGCGACCTCGCCGGCGGCATCCAGCTGGTGCCCGCACTGGTGGGGGCCTTCGGCTTCGCCGAGCTGCTGACGGCGATGAAGAACCGCCAGGCGCCGGTCAAGATCAGCCCCTTCGACACGGTGATCCCACGGCTGCGCGATGTCACGCAGTACTGGCGCACCATCCTGCGCTCCGGCCTCATCGGCACCGGCGTGGGCATCGTGCCCGGCGTGGGCGAGGACGTGGCGGCCTGGTCGTCGTACGCCGCGGCCAAGCGCGCCAGCAAGGAACCCGAGACCTTCGGCAAGGGCAGCATCGACGGCCTGATGGCCGCCGAGACCGGCGACAACGCCTGCGTGCCCGGCGCGGTGATCCCGGTGCTGACGCTGGCCATTCCCGGCTCGGCGCCGGCCGCGGTGCTGATGGCCGCGATGATCATCCACGGCGTCGAGCCCGGCCCGCTGATCATGACCACGAACCCGCAGTTCGTCTACGACGTGGTGGCCATGATGCTGTTCGCCACCATCGGCATCCTGATCTACGGCCTCACGCTCACCAAGCTGCTGGTGCAGGTGCTGCGCGTACCGCAGCACCTCATCGTGCCCATCATCTTCGTGCTGTGCACGGTGGGCAGCTTCGCCATCGCCGGACGCCTGTTCGACGTCTACGTGATGCTGGGCTTCGGCCTCATCGGCTTCGTGCTGCGCCACCACGGCTACCCGATGGCGCCGCTGGTGCTGGGCATCGTGCTGGGCGACCTGCTGGAGAAGAACCCGACGGCGACTGGGTGCCCTTCGTCACGCGGCCCATCTCGGCCGCCATCGTCGCGCTGATCGTCGCCACCGTGGGCTGGAAGCTGTGGTCGCTGCACCGTGAAAGGACCCGCGCATGAAGCTCGCGCTGTGCAACGAGGTGCTGGCCGATCGCACGTTCGATCGGCAGTGCGAAGCGGCGGCCGCCATCGGCTGCACCGGGCTGGAACTGGCTCCGTTCACGCTGGCCGACGATCCGTTCACGCTCGACGAGGCCGAGGCCGTGCGGCTGGCCGGCGTCGCGCGCGGCCACGGGCTGGCCATCTCGTCGCTGCACTGGCTGCTGAAGGCGCCTGCGGGCCTGTCTATCTCCAGCGCCGATGCAGCCGTGCACCAGCGCACGCTCGACCTGATGCAGCGGCTGGTGGCTTTCGCCGCCGCCTGCGGCGCCCCGGTGCTGGTGCACGGTTCGCCGGCTCAGCGTTCACCCACGGCGGGGCAGACGCTGCCCGACGCGCTGGCGCGCAGCGAAGACGCCTGGGCGCACATCGCGCCCGTCGCTGCCGCGCACGGCGTGGTGTACTGCATCGAGCCGCTGTCGCCCGCCGAGACGCCGGTGATCAACACGCTGGCCCAGGCCGCGGCCGTGGTCGACCGCATCGGCTCGCCAGCGCTGCGCACGATGTTCGACCTCAGCGCGGCATCGCAGTCGGAGAGCGATCCCGTGCACGAGCTGCTGGCGCGCTATCTCGCGTCGGGCCACGTCGCCCACGTGCAGCTGAACGACCGCAACCGTCGCGGCCCGGGCCAGGGCAGCACGCCGGTGGCCCCGGTGCTGCGCGTGCTGCAGCAGGCGGGCTATCGCGGCTGGATGGCGCTGGAACCCTTCGACTACCACCCCGACCCCATGAGCTGCGCTGCGCTGAGCGCGGCCTACGTGCGCGGCGCCCTGGAGGCCCTTCGATGACCCCCACACCGTCCCGCGTGCGCGTTCGCAGCGTGCAGCTCTTCGAGCGCCCGGTCACGCTGCGCCTGCCCTTCCGCTTCGGGGCGGCCACGGTCACGCAGTGCCCGCAAGCCTTCGTGCGGCTGAACGTCGAGGTCGACGGCCTGCCGCTGGAAGGCGCCACGGCCGAGCTGATGGTGCCCAAGTGGTTCGACAAGAACCCGGCGCTGACGCACGAGCAGAACTTCGAGCAGCTGCGCTCGGCGCTGCGGGGAGCGGCCGCCGCCTATGCCGACGCGGGCGCCTGTGCCTCGGGGCACGCGCTGTCGATGCAGGCCGGCGAAGCCGCCATCGACCACGGCCGCGCCCTGGGCTTGCCACGCCTGGCCGCACAGTTCGGGCCCGCGCAGATGGACAAGGCCGTGGCCGACGCCGTGCTGCGCGCCGCGGGCGCCGGCTGGTGCGACGGCGTGCGCCGCGGCCTGCTGGGCGACCCCTGGAGCCGGCAGCTGCCGCTGCTCGAACCGAGCAGCGTCGCGCTGCGCCACACCGTCGGCCTGGCCGACCGCCTGCGCAGCGACGAGCCCGGCCCCGATCCCCTGGACGGCCTGCCGGCCACGCTGCAGGACGCGATCGCCGCGAACGGCCTGACGCACTTCAAGCTCAAGCTCTGCGGCGTGGCCGAGCGCGACATCGAGCGCCTGACCGCCATCGCCGCGGTGCTGTCCGCGCACGCAGCGGACTGGCAGGTCACGCTGGACGGCAACGAGAGCTTCGCCGACGTCGACAGCCTGGGCCGCTTCTGGAGCATGCTGCGCCATACGCCCGCCCTGGCCGAGCTGCGCGCCCGCACCCTGCTGCTCGAGCAGCCGCTGCCGCGCGCCACCACGATGGGCACCTCGCTGGCGGGTCTGGGCATCGACGTTGCGGTGATCATCGACGAGTCCGACGACCACGACGAGGCCTTCGACCAGGCCCGGGCGCTGGGCTACCGCGGCGTGTCGAGCAAGGCCTGCAAGGGCCTGTACCGCTCGCTGCGCAACGCCGCCGACATCGCGGGCCGTCCCCAGGCCGCGCTGCTGCTGTCGGGCGAAGACCTCACCTGCCAGGCCGGCCTGGCCGTGCAGCAGGACACGCTGCTGGCCGCCAGCCTGGGGGTGGCGCACATCGAGCGCAACGGCCACCACTACGTGAACGGTTTCGGCGTCGCGCCCGCGCACGAGGCCGCGGCCTTCGCGAAGGCGCACCCCGGCCTCTACCGCACGGCGGGCGGCGCACCGTGCCTGAACGTCGTCGCGGGTCGGCTCGACCTGCGCTCGCTGCACGGCCCCGGCTTCGCGCACGACGCGGCGGCCGGCGCCACCCCCGACTGGGACAGCCTCGTCCCCATCACTTGACCCACGGAGATCCGACATGGCCCAAAGAACCCTCGGCATCATCATGCACGGCGTGACCGGCCGCATGGGGCTGAACCAGCACCTGGTGCGCTCCATCATCGCCATCCGCAACCAGGGCGGCGTGCTGCTGTCCAACGGCGACCGCGTGATGCCCGACCCCATCCTGATCGGCCGCAACGCCGAGAAGATCGAGGCGCTGGCGCGCGCCCACGGCATCGCGCGCCACGGCAGCAACCTCGACGCCGCGCTGGCCAACCCGGCCGACACCGTCTTCTTCGACGCCGGCACCACGCAGATGCGCCCCACCCTGCTGGCCAATGCACTGCGCGCCGGCAAGCACGTCTACTGCGAGAAGCCCATCGCCACCACGCTGGGCGAGGCGATGGAGCTCTGCCGCACCGCCGAGGCCTCGGGCCTCAAGCACGGCGCGGTGCAGGACAAGCTCTTCCTGCCCGGGCTGCGCAAGCTGGACATGCTGCGCCGCGCCGGCTTCTTCGGCCGCATCCTCAGCGTGCGCATCGAGTTCGGCTACTGGGTCTTCGAGGGCGACCTGCAGCCCATCCAGCGGCCGAGCTGGAACTATCGGCAGGAAGACGGCGGCGGCGTCATCCTCGACATGGTCTGCCACTGGCGCTACGTGCTGGACAACCTCTTCGGCGAGGTGCAGTCGGTGTCCTGCCTGGGGGCAACGCACATCCCGCAGCGCTGGGACGAGGCCGGCAAGCCCTACGCCGCGACGGCCGACGACGCCGCCTACGCCACTTTCCAGCTCAAGGGCCCCGACGGCGCGCCGGTGGTGGCCCAGGTCAACAGCTCGTGGACCACGCGCGTGCGCCGTGACGACCTCGTCACCTTCCACGTCGACGGCACGCACGGCTCGGCGGTGGCCGGCCTCACCGACTGCCGCACGCAGTCGCGCGTCAACACGCCGCGGCCGGTGTGGAACCCCGACGTCAAGCAGACCATGCCCTTCTTCGACCAGTGGCAGGAGGTGCCCGACTCGCAGGTCTACGACAACGGGTTCAAGATCCAGTGGGAGGCCTTCATCCGCCACGTGGTGGAAGAGGCACCCTACAAGTGGACGCTGCCCGAAGGCGCCAAGGGCGTGCAGCTGGTGGAAGCCGCGCTGCAGAGCTGGAAGGAAAGGCGCTGGGTCGACGTGCCGGCACTGAAGGTCTGAGGAGCGTTCGATGAAGATCACCCTGCCCGCCGCCGACGGCACGCTGCAGTCCTACACCCTGCAAGGCCCCGGCAGCTTCACGCCGGCGGCCCCCGGCACCGTGCTGCCGCGCATCGCGTTCTCGGCCGCGCACGTGGTGGCCGATGCGCGGGCCGCCATCGACCCCTGGCTGCAATGCGCCATCGACTGGGACGCCACCATCGCCTACCGCCAGCGCCTGTGGCGCCTGGGCCTGGGCGTGGCCGAGGCGATGGACACGGCGCACTGGCCGACCTCGCTGGAGCTGATCCGCCGCTCCATCGACGCCAGCCGCGACGTGCCCGGGGCGTTCCTCGCCAGCGGCTGCGGCACCGACCACCTGTCGCTCGACGATGCCCGCAGCGTCGACGACGTGATCCGCGCCTACAGCCAGCAGATGGAGGCCATCGAGGAGCTGGGCGGCAGGCTCATCGTGATGGCCAGCCGCGCGCTGGCCCGTGTCGCGAAGAGCCCGGCCGACTACGAGCGCGTGTACAGCCATGTGCTGGGCCAGGCCCGCGAGCCGGTCATCCTGCACTGGCTGGGCGACATGTTCGATCCCGCGCTGGCCGGCTACTGGGGCAGCGCCGACACCGACCGCGCCACCGACACCGTGCTGGGCATCATCCAGGCCCACGCGCACAAGGTCGACGGCATCAAGATCTCGCTGCTGGACAAGGACAAGGAAGTGGCACTGCGCCGGCGTCTTCCGGCAGGCGTTCGCATGTACACCGGCGACGACTTCAACTACGCCGAGCTGATCGCCGGCGACGGCGTGGGCAGCACCATCAACCAGCGCCAGAGCGACGCGCTGCTGGGCATCTTCGACGCCATCGCGCCGGCGGCCAGCGCCGCGCTCGCCGCGCTGGGCCGCGGCGACGAGGCCGGCTTCCACCGCATCCTGGCGCCCACCGTGCCGCTGTCGCGCCACATCTTCAAGGCGCCCACGCGCTTCTACAAGACCGGCGTGGTCTTCATGGCCTGGATCAACGGTCACCAGGACCACTTCGTGATGGTGGGCGGCCAGCAGAGCACGCGTTCTCTGCCGCACTTCGCCGAACTCTTCAGGCTGGCCGACGCCGCGGGCCTGATCGAGCAGCCCGAGCAGGCGGTGCAGCGCATGAAGACGCTGCTGGCGCTGCACGGTGTGCACTGACCGAGGAGACCCCGACATGAAACCCATCGCCCTGCCCTTGCTGGCCGCCATCGCGGCGGCCTGCCTGCCCTTCTCCGCCCAGGCGCAGACCTGGCCCGACAAGACCGTGCGCATGGTCATCCCCTTCCCGCCCGGCGGCACGCTGGACAAGGTCGGCCGCATGCTGGCGCAGCGCCTGGGCGAGCAGCTGGGCCAGACCTTCGTGGTGGAGAACAAGCCCGGCGGCAACGGCGTGATCGGCGGCGACACGGTGGCCAAGGCCACGGCCGACGGCTACACGCTGCTGTTCAACGCCAGCACCTTCGTCACCGCGCCGATGACGATGAAGTCGGTGCCCTACAAGGTGCAGACCGACTTCGTGCCCATCAGCCTGGTGGCGCAGGCGCCGCTGTCCATCGCCATCGGCAACAAGGTGGGCGTGAGCGACCTCAAGGGTCTGATCGCGGCCGCCAAGGCGCAGCCGGGCAAGCTGAACTTCGCCACCGGCAGCATCGGCTCGGCCGGCCACCTGTGCACCGCGCGGCTGGAACAGGCGGCCGGCATCAGCGTGACCATCGTGCCCTACAAGGGCACGGCGCCGGCCTTCCAGGACCTCATCGGCGGGCAGATCGAAGGCTTCCTCGACCCGGTGCTGGGCTCGGTGCAGTTCCACCGCGTGGGGCAGGTGAAGGTGGTGGCGGTGACGTCGGCCAGGCGCAACCCCAACCTGCCCGACGTGGCCACCGCCAGCGAGACGCTGCCCGGCTTCGAGTGCGCCAGCTGGTACGGCCTGTGGGCGCCAGCGAAGACCTCGGCCGACATCGTCGCCAGGCTCAACGCCGCGGTGAACAAGGCGCTGGCCGGCGACATGGGCGAGAAGCTGCTGGCCGACGGCCTGGTGGTGGGCGGCGGCACGCCGGCGGAGTTCGCGAAGTTCCAGACCGACGACATCGCAGCCGCCGCGAAGATCATCGCCGAGAAGAAGATAACGATTGATTGACCCCCCCCGAAGCGGCTTCGCCGCTCCCCCCCAGGGGGGCGACGCCAGCGGCCCGGCGAAGCCGGTTCCGCGGCGTCCGCTCGAGGGGCTCGCGGGCTCGCCTTGAAGGTCTGACATGACAGATCGATCCGCCATCGTCACCGGCAGCAGCTCGGGCATCGGAGCGGCCATCACCTCGCGCCTGCTGGCCGATGGCTGGCGGGTGCACGGAGTCGACTTCGCGGCCGCGACGATCACGCACGAACGTTTCGCGCCGTACAGCGTCGACCTGACCGACACGGTGGCGACAAAGACCGCCATCGACTCGCTGCTGCCTGGCGGCCCGCCGCAGGCCCTGGTGCACGCCGCCGGCGTGCTGCGCACCGCGCCGCTGGGCGCGCTGAACGGCGACGACGGTGCGCTGATGTGGCGGCTGCACGTCGACGCCGCCACGCGCATCGCCGACGCCGTGCTGCCGGCGATGGCCCAGGCCGGCCACGGTCGCGCGGTGTTCATCGGCAGCCGCGTGTGGCGCGGCCTGGCCGGCCGCAGCCAGTACGCGGCGACCAAGGCCGCGCTGCTGTCGCTGGCGCGCAGCTGGGCGGCCGAGGTGGTGACGGCCGGCGTGACGGTCAACGTGGTGTCGCCCGCGGCCACCGACACGCCCATGCTCGCCGACCCCGGCCGCGCCGGCAGCGCGCCGCGCCTGCCGCCCATCGGCCGCCTGATCCGGCCCGACGAGGTGGCGGCGCTGGTGGCCTTCCTGCTGTCGTCCGAAGCGGGCGCCATCACCGGGCAGGACATCGCTGTCTGCGGCGGGGCCTCGTTGCCGCGATGAGTGCCGGTGCCGCCCCCGTCGGCCTCGTGGGGCTGGGCCTCGTAGGCCGCGCCCTGGGCGGCCGCCTGCGCCGTGCGGGCCTGGACGTGCTGGGCTGGGACCACGGCAGCGGCGCGCAGCAGGCGTGGACCGCCGACGGCCATGCGCTGGCCGCGTCCCTGCGCGACCTGGGCACCGCCTGTGAGGGCATCGTGCTGGCGGTGTACGACACCGCCGGCGTGCTGCAGGTGCTGGAAGGTCCATCGGGCGTGCTGTCGGGCGGCACGCCGCGTGTCGTCGTCGACTGCTCCACCGGCGACCCCGACGCGCTGCAGGCGCTGGCCGGGCGCCTGGCGGCCCGCGGCACGCACTTCATCGAGGCGCCGCTGTCGGGGTCCAGCCAGCAGATCGCCGAGGGCACGGCCACCGTGCTGCTGGGCGCCGCGCCCGACGCCCTGGTCGAACACGCGGCCCTGCTCGACGCCCTGGGCGAGCAGCGCATCCACGTCGGCGGCGCCGGCATGGGCGCCCGCGCCAAGCTGGCCACCAACCTCGTGCTGGGCCTGAACCGGGCCGTGCTGGCCGAAGGCCTGGTCTTCGCCGAACGGCTGGGCATCGCGCCGCAAGCCTTCCTCGACCTCGTGCTGGCCACGCCCGCGCGTTCCGACGCGGCCCAGACCAAGGGCGCGCGCATGGTCAGCGGCGACTTCACGCCGCAGTCGCGCATCCGCCAGCACCTGAAGGACGTGGACCTGATGCAGGCCCAGGCGCAGGCCGCCGGCCAGCGCCTGCCGCTCACCGAAGCCCACGCCGCGCTGCTGCGCGCGGCCGTGGCCGCGGGCGACGGCGACCTCGACAACGCAGCCATCGTGCGCCAGATGCGGCGCGAGACTCCCTGAGCAAGGCCTTCCCATGCGCGACTTCAGCAACGACCACCGCTGGCTCTCGATCAACACCGCCACCGTGCGCCGCCAGCGCGGGCAGGACTGGGGGTTGCTCGACATCCTGGACGCCTGCGCCGCACGCGGCATCCGCGCCGTGTCGCCCTGGCGCGACCAGGTGGCCGCCGCGGGCCTGCAGAACGTGGCGCGGCGCCTGCTGTCGCACGGCATCGAGCTCAGCGGCTACTGCCGCGGCGGCATGTTCACCTACACCGACGCCGCCGGCATGCAGGCCGTGCGCGACGACAACCGCCGTGCGCTGGACGAAGCCTGCACGCTGGGCGCGCCCTGCCTGGTGCTGGTGGTGGGCGGGCTGCCCGGCGCGCTGGCCGGCAAGGCGGCGCACCGCGACATCGCCGGCGCACGCGAGCAGGTCACCGAAGGCATTGCGGCGCTGCTGCAGGACGCCCGCGAGCGCGGCATGCCGCTGGCCATCGAGCCGCTGCACCCCATGTACGCGGCCGACCGCGCCTGCATCAACACGCTGTCGCAGGCGCTGGACGTCTGCGATGCGCTGCGCTGGGCGTGGCGGTGGACGCGTACCACGTGTGGTGGGACCCGCAGCTCGAAGCGCAGATCCGGCGCGCCGGGCGCGAGCGCCTGCTGGCCCTGCACGTCTGCGACTGGCTCACCCCCACCACCGACCTGCTGGAAGACCGCGGCATGATGGGCGACGGCATCATCGACCTGCCGCAGCTGCGCGGCTGGGTGGAAGACGCGGGCTTCGCCGGCTACAGCGAGGTCGAGATCTTCTCGCGCGCCAACTGGTGGCAGCGCGACGGCGGCGAGGTGCTGGACACCTGCATCGAACGGCATCGGCGCCGCGTCTGAGCGTGTGCACGCTCGGTCAGGTGTGCTGGATCGCCCATCTGGCCCGGGGTCATGTTCGCTTCTCAAGAGGCTGCAGCACCAAGCCGGCGGCTTCACCGCCGGAACGCCCAAAACGGCCGTGGCCCTTTCGCCGCCGAATGGCCTCAGGCCGAAGTCACCGCCCTGCCGTGGGTCAGATCACCATGCCCGGCCAGCAGCCCGTCGATCGACACATCCTCGTCGATGAGGTCCCAGTGGATGCCGCGAGGGCTCAGTTCGAACTGTGCGCGCTGCTCCGGCGAGGCCGCCAGCAAGCGAGGGAACCACGCCAGCGGCACACCGACGGTCCGACCATCATCCAGATCGACCCACAGGCTGTCCTCGTCGAAGCGCACGGCCTTAGCCGAAGCAGTCATGCCAAGTCCTTTCGATCAGGTCCCGGTGAGATCGCGCCACGTCGACCAATTCACGCAACGTGCTGGCGTCGAAGCCATAGCTGGTCGCGACGCGCACCTGCGGTGAGAGCCAAAGTTTCGCTTCGCTGCCGCCGGCTCGCACGTGAATGTGCATCGGCTCGCGAGGATCTCCCTCGTTGGAGTAGAAGAAGAAGCGGAAACCTTTGTAGCGGAACACTACCGGCGTGCTGCGATTCTAGGCAGGTCCGAAGAAGCAAGGGTTGTGCCGTTCTTGCGCCAGAGCCCGGTTGATCCGCGCCAGCACCGGTGATCGCCAACTCGTGTCGCGCGCGGTGGGCACCAACCACCCGCAGCCGAAGTCGAGCAACCGGCACCTGCCCAGGTCGAGCATGACCCAGTTCATCGAGGAGGCGGTCGTCGCGGCCGCGGCCTGGCGTCGCGTGCAGCATGCGCCTGTTGTCCTGGTCTCCCTACACCTGTCGTCGGGCGGATCTGGGCAACGGTCGCTCGCGCGAACTGATCGTCCCGTACGGCAGCACTGATGCGAGTCGCAAGGGCGCAGTTCGTGCGACGGGCTGGCTGAAGGCACCTGCATCCACGCTGGGTCCCCCTGCAAAGGCGCCCCCGGATCCTGCGGCACCATAGCGCCATGTCCTCACCTCCTTCGACGTCCGCCCGCATCCTCATCGTCGGCGGCGGCTTCAGCGGCGCCACCGCCGCCGTGCAACTGGCGCGCAGAAGCCCTCGGCCGCTGGCCATCACCCTCGTCGAGCCGCGCCCGCGCGTCGGCCCCGGCCTGGCCTACTCGGCCGTCGACCCCGACCACCGCCTGAACGGTCCGGTGGCCACGCACACCATCGACCCCGAAGACCCGGGCCACCTGCTGCGCTGGTGCGAGGCCACCGGCGTGCTGCAGCGCGACCCCGGCGCCTTCAGCGCCACCGGCAAGCCCTTCCTGCGCCGCCGCGACTTCGGCGACTACCTGGCCGCGGCCGTGCACGAGCACGCACTGCACAACGCCTCGGGCTCGCGCATCACGCACCGGCAGGCGCTGGCCATCGGCGCCCGCCTGGCCGACGGGCCGGAAACAGGCACCGCCGCGGCGCCCGTCGAGCTCCAGCTGGACGACGGCAGCACGCTGCCCGGCGACCTGCTGATCATCGCCACCGGCAACCCCCGGCCTCGGCTGCGCCCGCCCTTCGACGCGCGCCTGGCCGGGCACGCCCAGGTGTGGGCCGACCCGCTGGACCCGTCCCACCCGCTGCAGGTGCCGACCGATGCGCGCGTGCTGGTGGTGGGCAGCGGCCTGACCTCGCTGGACCTCATCTCCACGCTGCTGCGGCAGGGCCACACCGGCCCCATCGAGGTGCTGTCGCCGGCCGCGTCCGCAGTCGCCCGACCCGGTGCTGGCGCCCGGCGCGGTGGCGCCGCGTGCGCTCGATCTCATCAACCAGCCAGATGTGCCCGCCTGGCTGCGCGGCGCCAGCCCCACCGCACGCGGCTGGACACGCGCCGTGCGCGAACGCATCGCCATCGGGCTGGCGCGCGGCGAGACCTGGCACGCCGGCTTCGACGAGCTGCGCAACGTCGTCTGGCGCGCCTGGCCGCTGCTGCCGCCGGCCGAGAAGCGGCGCTTCCTGCAGCGTCTGCGCACCTGGTACGACATGCACCGCTTCCGCGCCCCGCCGATGACCGACGCGCGCGTGCGTGAAGCCGAAGCGCGCGGGCAGGTGCGCTTTCGTGGGGCGCGCGTGCAGTCGGTGTCGGCGGCGCCCGACAGCACGCTGCGGGCGCGCTGGACCGACGCCGACGGAGCCCAGGAACGCACCTTCGACGCCGCGATCAACTGCACCGGCCTGGACGCCGCCGCGCAGGTGGCCGACAACCCGCTGCTGGCGTCGCTGATGGCCCGGGGCCAGTTGCAGGTCGACCCCGCCGGCATCGGCTTCGCCGTCGACCCGCAGGGCCGGGCGCTGGGCCGGGACGGCTTGCCGAAGTCGCGCCTGCGCGTCATCGGTCCGCCCACCGCCGGCACCTTCGGCGACCCGCTGGGGGCGATGTTCATCGCGGCGCAGGTGCACCGCTCGGTGCCGGGGTGGCTGGCGGGGCTGGGCACCGACCCGGGAGCCTGAAGCATCGTGGCAAGCCGCGTTCAGCGAGGCATGCGTGTGATCGACACCCCCGGCAGCGCGCCCTTCGAACCGCGGTGCACGATGGGGCAGTTCAAGACCACACGGGTGGCTTCCAGCGTGGCGGCGCCGCGCTCGACAGCCGCCAGCACGTCTTCTTCGGACTTGAGGATCTGCGGGGTGGCGCCAGCCGCCCAGGTCACCTTGACCATCTGCCACAGCGGGCTGTAAGAAACATCGCGGCTCGCCGACCCCATGGGAAATGGCGCCGACGCAAACACACTGGCTTGCTTGAAATTGGTCACGGCGTAGACCTTGTCCACCGACGAGCCGCCTGGCACCGCCCGACCCTCGGGCAAGGCCAGGGCGAGCCGGGGTGCGAAGTTGGCGCCCTTGGCCTCTGCGACATCGGCATGCGAGACATCGGTGGTGATGTAGAACACCTCTTCGCCGTCGAACCAGCCGCTCAGCACGGGCAGCGAAGACTGGCCAGGGCCGGCCGGTGGGTGCACCGACGTGCAGCCGCTTGCCATGAGGATCGCCAGCAGGATCGGCATCGCGGCCAGCGCCCGGCGCGGGATGCCCCAAGAAGCGGGGCGTCGTGTGTCGGACGCTGACAGGTCAAAAGGGATCATGTTCAATCTGCGATCTCCTGGGTATGAAGGCTTGCCGCTCCATCGGGTTCCCGGTGGGCGACTTCGCTTGGCCTTGGGCGCCGCCCGCAACAGCCGGCGAGCCGCTCTGCCATGCCAGCCGGTCCGGCCTGGGACGAACAGTGTCGACTCAGCGGCGATGGTTTGCCGATCATCCGTGTCCCACCACCACAGTGCAGGGGCCCATCGCCCCCGGAGTTTCCACATGAGCACACCGACCACCTCTTCCACGCCGCTGTCCACCCCGTCCGTCCTGATGCCGCGCCAGGCCGTGCCGGCACTGAGCGTGCCGACGCTGGACCACGGCCCCTACACGCTGAGCCAGGACACGGCGTCGAACTTCATCATGGTGGTGTTCTACCGGGGCCTGCACTGCCCGATCTGCCTGAAGTACCTGCTGGAACTCGGCCGCCTGCAGGCCGAGTTCGACAAGCGGGGCGTGAACGTGATCGCGGTTTCCAGCGACGCGCGTGACCGGGCCCAGGCCATGGCCGACAAGCTGCGTGTTCCCTCGCTGCGCCTGGGCTACGACCTCGGCCTGGCCCAGGCCAGGGCGTGGGGCCTGTACATCAGCACCTCGCGCGGCACCACCTCCCTCGGCATCGAAGAACCGGCACTGTTCTCCGAGCCCGGCGTGTTCATCGTGCGGCCCGACGGCACGCTGTACTACGGCGCGGTGCAGACCATGCCCTTTGCCCGCCCCCACTTCGATGAACTGCTGGCGGCGCTGGACTTCGCGCTGGCCAAGAACTACCCGGCCCGCGGCGAGTACGCCGGGCCGGTGTGAGCGATCGGGGTGCCCGGATGACCAGCCCCCACTGGCCACGCCGCCAAGTGCTGAAGGCGGTATCGTGCGCCTGGGCCGCCCCCATCGGTTTCACGGATGCCCTCGCAGCCTCATCGCCCTGGACCGCACGAACCCTGGTGGTGGCCGAGCCCATGCGCCGGGTCCACGCCGGTGGGCCCACGGGCCTGCTGGGCATCGGCGCCGGCGGCAGCCTGTGGGCGCTTTCCAGCGCCGGGCAGGCACCCCGGCGCCTGGCCGGCGAACTCGACCCCGCGTCACGCATCGCCACGGGCCACGGCCGCATCGCAGCGCGCACTGCGCAAGGCGGACTCTGGGTCTGGGACGACGGCCGCGCCGGCACGCTGCCATCGGCCCGGCTTGCACCGCATGCCGGGCTGCTGGTCCTGCCGCTGGCCGTGGTGGCCGTCGTGGACGACGGCTCCCGGGAGGGCATGGCCCTGCGCCACGTGGTCGCTCGCTTCGAGCCCGGGCAGGGCGCGACATGGCGCGAAGTCGCTCGTTCGCAAGACGCGGTGCTGCCCGACGCGCGCCCGGTGCAGGTCGACCTGGACGGCCGCGGCGATGGCGGCCACATCGCGGTGCTGGCCGGCCCCGACGAGCGCCGCTACGCACATGGCGTGCTGGGCGACAGCATCGAGGCCACGCGTGTTCTCTGGCTGGAGCGCCACGGGCTGCAGGCGCTGCGCTCGCTGACACTGCCGGCGCCCCAAGTCTTCGAAGACATCGAGCCCCGTCCGGTGCAGGTGCCGGATGCAGGGGGCGCGGCGGGCCTGCTGACCGTGCGCGCCGGGCCCGAGGGCGGACAGCTGGCCCTGGTGACCGCCGACCCCGCCCAGCCCCGGGGCCTGCGCGTGGCCGCGCTGGGCGACACCGTGGGCGGCTTTCACCGCTGGCTGGCGCCGACCACGCAGGGCAGGCACCTGGTGGCGGTGCACACGCCGCACATCGGCGGCGTGCTGCACGTCTATCGGGTCGACGGCCCGCGGCTGGATCGACGCCGCCTGATGTCCGACGTCAGCACGCACGCCATCGGCTCGCGCGAAACCGACCTCGCGGCCTGGGTCCGGGACCGGCTGGTGCTGCCCAGCCAGGACGGCCGCCTGCTGCGGGTGCTGGACCCGGCAGCCGACTGGGCCGAGTCGACCACCGTGCCCCTGCCCGGCCGCGCCACGATGACGGCGGCCCTGCAGGACGGGACTGGCGTTGCCGTGCTGCTGGCCGATGGACAGGTCGTGCTGGCCAGCGCGTAGCCCGGCCCGCGGCCTCAGGTCGCCAGCGGCAGCGCCAGGCACAGGCGCGTACCGCCCCGCGGCGCCGGCAGCGGCCGCAGGCTGCCGCCGTGCAGCACGGCCACACGCTGCGCGATCGCCAGGCCCAGGCCGCCGATGCCTCCGCTGCTGCGCTTGATGGGCGGGTCGCGCAGCGACAGGCCGTGGTCCAGGCGCTGGTGCAGCTCTTCCGGCAAGCCCGGCCCCGCGTCTTCGATCACCACTTCGGCCTGCACCCCTTCGCGGCGCAAGCTCACGCGCACCGCCTGAGGGCCGGGCGCATGGCGCACCGCGTTGTCGATCAGGTTGGTGAGCGCACGTTCGATCAGTTGCAGATCGCCTTCGAGCTCCAGGCGCCCGGGCGGCACGCCGTCCAGGGTGACGAGGGCGGGCGTGTCGCCGAGCCCGAACTTCTGCACCGCATCGGTGACCAGATCGTCCAGGCTGAAGCGCTCGCGGTGCAGCACCTGTTCGGTCGACTGCAGCGCTGCCAGCTCGAACAGCTGCTGCGACAGGCGGCTGACCTTGCGGCTCTGCGCCAAGGCCGACTGCAGCACGGCGCCGCGGCGGCCGGCGTCCGGGGCCACTTCGCCCGCCAGCACCTCCAGGTGGCCGTGCAGCGCCGTCAGCGGCGTGCGCAGATCGTGCGCCACGCTGGCCATCATCTCGCGGTGGTCCGCCACCTGCCGCTGCTCGCGCGCCGCGTGCGATTCGATGCGCCGCGTCATCCCGGCGAAGGCCTCGGCCAGGGCGTGCACCTCGTCGCCGCCGGCAGGCTGAGGCGCTTCGGCCGCACGTGCGTCGGTGCCGTCGAGCCCTTGTCCGGATGGGCCGGTGCGGCTGTAGCCGCCCAGCGCCCGCGTCAAGCGGCGCAGCGGCAGCGTCATGCGCCGGAAGGTGAACAGGCCCAGCAGGAAGGTCGCCAGCAGACCGGCGGCTGCGGCCCCGGCGGCACCCCACCACAGCCGCCCTGCCCCGACCTGTGCCGCCACCGCGTCGCGCGCGGGGCTGTCGAGGACGATGTACAGGTAGCCGGGCGGCCGCAGATCACCGGCCTGCGCCGGAAACATCGCCGCACTGAAGATGCGCGGTATGCCGGAGCCCATGGGATCGGTACCGCGCAGGGGCAGCTCGGCGCCGGCCAGAAAGGCCCGCACCACGTCCAGGTCGACCTGGAACTGCCGCACCATGCCGGGCTCGCCGATGTAGTGCTGCACGCGGCCGTCGGCGTCCAGCAGGTACACCTGCACGCCCGGGTTCACCGTCATCAGCATCGACAGCAGGGCGCTGCGCGCCGATCGCTCGGCCTTGTCGCGGTCGGGCGACGTGATCTCGGGCCAGTGACCCACGATGTGCCGGGCCAGGCCATGGGACAGCCGCTGCTGGGACTCCTGCTCCTGCTGCGCCATGACATGCCGCCCCAGCAGCGCCACGAAGGCGCCATAGGCCAGCAGCAGCACGGCCAGCGCCAGCGACAGCCGGGTGGTGAAAGAGGATCGGGACATCATGGCGGAGGTTCTGGATCGAAGCGGTAGCCCACGCCCCAGACGGTGACCACGCGCCTGGGTTCGCGCGGGTTCTCCTCGATGCGGTTGCGCAGGCGGTTGATGTGTGAATTGACGGTGTGCTCATAGCCGTCGAAGCCATCGCCCCACACCCGCTGCAGCAGCTCCGCGCGGCTGAACGGGCGGCCCGGGTGCTTCACCAGGAAATGCAGCAGGTCGAACTCGCGCAGCGTCAGCGGCACCGGCGTGTCGGCACACAGCAGTTCGCGCCTGACCGTGTCGAGCCTGTAAGGACCGAAGGCGAACTCCAGGCGCGAGCCCGAGGTCGAGCGGAGCTGCTCGATGCGTCGCAGCAGCGCCCGGATGCGGGCCACCAGTTCGAGCATGGAAAAGGGCTTGGCCACGTAGTCGTCGGCGCCCAGCTCCAGCCCGAGCACGCGATGCGCTTCGGCCGAGCGTGCGGTGAGCATGATGACCGGCGTGTCGGCATGCCGGGCGCGCAGGTGGCGGCAGACCTCCCAGCCGTCGGCGCCGGGCAGCATCAGGTCCAGCAGCACCAGGTCGAAACGCTGGCGGTCGATGGCCGCCATCGCCTTGTGGCCATCGGCCTCGCGGTGCATGCGGTAGCCCGCGCCTTCGAGATGCAGGCGCAAGGCCACGGCGATCGCATCGTCGTCTTCGACCAGCAGCAGGTGCTCGTTCATGGGCGGGCGTCGCCACTTCGTTGCAGCAGCGGTGCCCGATTGGAACAGAGGTCTGCGAAGAACTCAGGCCCTGGCACCGTTGCCCTGCGCCGTGTCGGGGCGGCGACGACGCGACACGACACCAACGGCCATCAGGGCCGCTGCCGTCAGCGCAAAGCTTCCAGGCTCGGGCACGGCGGTCGCGCTGAAGCTGATGCGGTAGATCTCGCTGCCGGCGGTCAAGGCGCTGCGGAACACGTACCCTGCGCCGGTGGTCAGGCCGTCGAACCCCTCCAGCTCGAGAAAGTTGAAGGCCACCACCGAGTTCTGGTCGCGCCGCAGACTGTTGTCGCCCACGAAGGCCGCTGCGGCAGGATCGAAGAGCTCGGAGCCGGCGTCCCAGAGGTCAGAAGCGCCCAGGGTGATGGAAGGCACCTGCAGATTGCCATTGGCATCGAACAAGCGGTACTCCGTCGGGCTGTCGTTGCCGATGAAGAAGTCGTTGCTCGGTACCGCCATGGCGCCGAAGGTGAAGAACGGGTTCGCGGCGGTGTCGACGCGGAAGCTCAGGCTGCTGCTCGCGCCCGGCAGCAGCAGACCGCCGATGCTGCCGCGCGTGGCACCGGGATCGGCCGCAGCAAAGGCCGCCTGCCAGTCAGTGCCGGAGCCGCCCTCCGCAACGGAGATGATCGGGCTGGTGGCGACGCCGCCGACGTCGAAGGCATCGAAGCTGCCGTTGTTGAAACCGACATGCAGCGGCGCGAAGGAGATGCTGTTGGTCGGTGCCAGGTTCTGCACGACCACGGTGACGGTGACCATCGCGGCTTGTGCCGCGGTGCCTGCCAGCAGGAGGGCGGAAGCGCCGATGGCGGTGCGGAGGAAGGTGTGAAGGGAACGAGACATAGGAAAACTCCTGGTTGAACTGTGGTGAAGGAACGCGGTTCGATGGGCCGAGTCCGCTCCGACCATGCTAGGAAGAGGATCTCATCAAGGCCTCATCGGGAGGTCACCGCGGCGGGAACACTGCGGCGCAGGGGGTCGGCGCGCGCCCGTGCCCCACGGGCGCGTGCCGTCGCCCGCTGTCAGGTCATTGCCGCTCGACAGCGGCCGTGCCGACCACCTTGGCGTAGACCTGGAAGACGCCGGCCGGCGGCCGCGGCGACAGCAGGTTGCTGGCGTTCGAGCCGAAGGCCACCCGCGTCCCGTCACGGGAGATCACGGCGCCGGTCGATTGGCCGTTGCTGGCCACGCCGCTGCTGCTGGCGCTGACCAGTGTCTGCTGGCCGGTGGCGCGATCGAGCACGAACACGCGACGGTTCCAACCGTTGCCGTAGAGCTGCCCGAAGGCCACCTTTCGCCCGTTGCCCGAGAGCACGGCGTCGGCCCCGCCGTCGGCGTTGCTGAGCACCAGCGTGAGCGTGCCGCTGGTCAGGTCCTTCAGGTACAGACCGGCTGCTCCCAGGCCGCTGGCTCCCGTGGTGCCGAACGCGACCTGGGTGTCGGACGCGAACGTCGGGTTGACGTACTGGACGCCGCCAGCGGCCACGCCCTCGCTGTTGCTCGACACCAGCGTGGTGCTGCCGCTGACGAGGTTGCGCACGAAGACGTCGGGACGTGCATTGGTGTCTCCCGGCACCAGCCCGGCCGACGAGGAAACGAAGGCCACCTGCGTGCCGTCGGGCGAGATGGCGAAACGGGTGCCCACCACTTCACCCTGCGCGACGATGCCGTTGTCCGTGGCCAGCGCTTCCAGGCTGCCGGTGTTCAGGTCGCGCAGCATCAGCCGCGCAGGAATCACGTTGACGAAGTTGTAGGCGCCTGTGTAGGTCGTGACGGGCGTGGTCAGGAACACCAGCTTGCTGCCGTCGTCGGACACCACGCCACCGAAGAAGCCCGTCACCTGCGGCACGCTGGAGAGCGGGGGCGAGGCCTGGATCAGCACACCGGTCTCGGTGTTCTTGGCAAACACGGCGTTGCCCGAATTGAAGGCCACCACGCGAGCGTCGGGCGTCATGGTCGTGCCCAGGCAGTTCCCACCGTTGGCCAACTGCACGCCGTTGCTTTGTGTGGTCACACGCGTGACGGCACCGGTGTGCAGGTTCTTCAGGAACAGGTCCGCCCTACCGTTGGTGTCGCCTGCGACCAGGTTGCTGGCATCGCTGAAGAAGAGCACCTGACTGCCATCGGCCGACACCGAACACGTGGCGCTGCTCACCGTGGCGGCAGCGCCACCGGGACGCGTCGTGACCAGTTGCAGCGTGCCGACCCCAGGGCTGACGGCAGCGGCCTGGAGGCGCAACTCCTCGGTGATGGCCGCAGCTGCTGCCGCGGTGGCGGTGTCTTCGAGAGCGTCGGTGGCGTCTCCACCGCCGCCGCAAGCGGCGACGGCGGCAAGTGCCGCCAGCGCAGCCGAGATGCGTGTGCGACGGATGATGCAGCTGCGGGTGATCGGATTCATGTCGGGACTCCTGGTTGACAGCGGGTTGCCGTGCCTCATTCCAGCGGAGCAGGGTCCTGAAGTCCTCACCGTCCTGTGAACAGGACGTGATGAACGCGTGAGGAGTCTGGCTATGGCGCCCGAGGCCCCGACCTGCACCGGACCCGACGCGGCTCTAAACTCGACAGCCCGACCCTCGCGGGTGGACACGACAACCCATGAAGAACATCCTCGCGCACCGACAGGCCATCCCGCGGCAGCGGCCCGCCGACCGATGGCTTCTTGCGGGCCTGTTGCTGGTAGCTGCTGCGCTGACGGCGGGCCCGGCGACATCGGCGAAGGCAACGACAACGGCAACGGCACCCGCCACCACGGCGCCCAAGGTGCTCCGCCTGGCCTTTCCCAGCCGCGAGAACAACTTCGACCCGGCGCAGATCTCCGACGTGGTCTCGGCGGCGATGGTGGCCAGCCTGTACGACGCGCCGCTGCGCTACGACCACCTGGCCCGGCCGGCCAAGGTCAAGCCGAACACCGCCGCCTCGCTGCCCGAGATCAACGCCGACCACACGCATTTCGTCTTCACGCTCAAGCCGGGCATCTTCTTCCCCGACCACCCGGCCTTCGGCGGCAAGCCGCGCGAGCTGGTGGCGGCCGACTACGTCTATTCGATCAAGCGCTACTACGACCCGGCCACGCGCAGCCCGACGCTGTTCCACTACGAAGGCGCCGGCGTGATGGGGCTGACCGAGCTGCGCAAGAAGTCGCTCGACGCCAAGACGCCCTTCGACTACGACACCGAGGTGCCGGGCCTGCGCGTGCTGGACCGCTACCGCTTCGAGATCCGCCTGTCGCGGCCGGCGCCGCGCCTGCCCTACGTGCTGGCCAACCCGGCACTGGCCGGCGCGCTGGCGCGCGAGGTGGTCGAGCAGAACCCGTCGACCATCGGCGAGCGGCCGGTGGGCACCGGCCCCTTCCGGCTGGCCGCCTGGACGCGCGGTGCGCGCATCGTGCTCGAGCGCAACCCGGTACACAAGCATTCCGTCTACGACGAGCAGCCTGCCGCCGACGACGCCGCGGGCCAGGCCATCGCGCGCCGCTTCAAGGGTCGGCCGCTGCCGATGCTCGACCGCGTGGAGATCAGCATCGTCGAAGAAGCACAGCCGCGCTGGCTGGCCTTCCTCAACGAGCAGATCGACATGGTGGCCCTGCCCAACGAGTTCGTGACGCTGGCCGCGCCGGGGGGCCAGGTGGCGCCGAACCTTGCCAAGCGCGGCATCCGGCTGCACCAGGAAGTGGCCACCAGCGTCTGGTACACCTACTTCGGCATGGAGAACCCGGTGCTAGGCGGCTACGAGCCGCACAAGGTGGCGCTGCGGCGGGCGCTGGCGCTGGCCTACGACGGCCAACGCGAGATCGACCTCGTGCGCCGCGGCCAGGGCATCCCGCCGCAGACCATCCTGCCGCCGGGCATCCCGGGCTACGACCCGGCGCTGAGAACGGCGATGAGCGAGTTCAACCTGCCGCGGGCCAAGGCGCTGCTCGACCTGTACGGCTACGTCGACCGCGACGGCGACGGCTGGCGCGACCAGCCCGATGGCCGGCCGCTGGTGCTGGAGTACACCTCCGAGCCCACGCAACTGTCGCGCGAGTCGCAGAACCTGTGGCACAAGGCGATGACGGCGCTGGGCGTGCGCATCACCTTCGAGGTGCAGCAATGGCAGGAGAACATCAAGGCCAGCCGAGCCGGCAAGCTGATGATGTGGAGCACCGGCTGGGTCGCCGCGCTGCCCGATGCCAGCTACTTCCTCGATGTGCTGTACGGGCCCAACAAGGGCCAGTCGAACCACGCCCGCTTCGACCTGCCGGCGGTCAACGAGCTGCACCGCAATCAGCGCGTGCTGCCCGACGGCCCCGAGCGCGCGGCGCTGGTGCAGCAGGCCCTGAAACTGGCTGTGGCCTACATGCCGATGAAGGCGACGGCGCACCCCATCAACAGCTGGCTGACGCACCGCCCGGTGCACGGCTACATGCCGCACCCGTTCATCCGCGACTACTGGCGTTACATGGACATCGACGGTCCGGCCGCCGACTGATCGGCCGGCGGCCGGGCGGGCCCCCTCACAGGCGCTCAGCCCAGCCAGGCGCTGCGATAGTCCCGCGCGTACTCCGCAAAGCGCCGCGGCGGGCGGCCGGTGATGGTGGTCACGGCGTCGGTGCTGCGCTCGGCGTAGCCGGCCTTGAAGTAGCCCAGGATCACCAGCAGGAAGTCGGCGTAGTCGGCCGGCAGGCCGGCGGCGAGCAGGCCTTCGCGCATCGCCGCGGGCTCTGTCTCCTGGTAGCGGATGTCGCGGCCGGTCTCGCGGCTCAGGATCGCGGCCACCTCGTCGTGGTCCAGCACGTCGCTGCCGGTGAGGTCGAAGTCGCGGTTCGCGAAGATGTCGTCCGACAGCAGCCGCTCGGCCACCGCCGCGATGTCGCGCGCGTCGATGAAACTGCCGCGCGCGCGGCCCACCGGCAGCAGGATCTTGCCCTGCTGCAGGATGCCCTGCAGCCAGAAGGTGTTGAAGTTCTGCATGAACCAGTTGGGGCGGATCACGTTCCACGGCAGGCCCGAGCGCTCGAGCTGCAGCTCGGCCTTGCGCAAGGGCGCGTTGTCGTCGGCGTTGGCGCCCATGGCCGACATCAGCACCACCTTCTGCAGGCCGCGCTCGCGGGCGGTGTCGATCAGCGGCTTCAGCAGCACGTCCTGGTTCGTGTGGCCGGGCGGGGCCAGCAGAAAGGCCTTGTGCACGCCGTCGAAGGCGGTGGCCAGCCCGCGGCCACTGGCCAGGTCGAGCTGCACCTGCCCGGGCTCGCGGGCCTCGCGGCTGGTGGCACGGCGCACGTCGTGGCCGGCTTGCGCCAGCAGGCGGGACAGTTCGGCACCGACGGTGCCGCTGGATCCGATGACCAGGATGGTGGACATGTGAAGGCTTTCCAATGAGTTTCGATGGACGCATTCTGGAAGGACCATACGGAACTCTGAATGGCCGATAGTCCTTCTTTCATGTCCACGCGTACAATTTGCAGAACTCCTGGGATTTCCGATGGACCTGCTGACAGACCTCCTGCAACAGGCCGGCGTGCGCCGCCGCCTGCTCGACCTGCACCGGCTCGATGCCGCGCGCTCGCTGCGCTTCCCCTGCGACCGCAGCATCGGGCTGCACGTGGTGGTGCAGGGCCGCGTGCATCTCCATGCCCCGTCGCTCGACGCCCCGCTGGCGCTGGCCGCCGGCGACATCGCCGTGATGGCGCGCGGCCAGGACCACGTGCTGAGCCTGGAGCCCGCGTTGCGCAAGGCCACGGTGAGGACCATCGAGCCCTGGCCGCAGCAGCGTGCCGAGGCCCTGCCGGTGGCCGAGGGCGGCAGTGCCGTCATCAGCGGGGCCTACCAGCTGTGGAACGCGCCGCTGCACCCCTTCTTCGCCGAACTGCCGGCGTGGTTCGTGCTGCGCGCCGACGAACTCCCGCGGCTGGGGCCGCTGGCCCTGAGCCTGGGCCTGCTGCAGGCCGAGGTGACGCAGCGCGAGATGGGCGCCGACACCGTCGTGCACGCGCTGCTCGACGTGATCTTCACCTACCTGCTGCGCGAGATCGTGGCCCGCTCCGACCCGCAGCAGGCCGGCTGGCGCCACGCCGTGGCCGACCCGCTGGTGCGCCAGGCCGTCGCGCTGATGCACGGCGATTGCGCCCGCGCCTGGACGCTGGAAGAGCTGGCCGCCGGCGCCGGGCTGTCGCGCACCGCCCTGGCCGAGCGCTTCCGCCAAGCGATGGGCGACACGCCCATGAACTACCTGCGCACGGTGCGCCTGCAGCGTGCGCTGCGGCTGCTCAGCGAGACCCCGATGAACCTGGAGCAGGTCGCACTCGAGGTGGGCTACCAGGACGCCTTCAGCTTCTCGAAGGTCTTCAAGCGCGTGGTGGGCGAGTCGCCGCGCGACTTCCGGCGGCGCGACGAGGAAGACAAGCGCTCGCCGTGGCGCTTCCAGGCAGGCTGAAGCGGCTCAGGCCTGGGCGGCCTGCTTGTCCAGCGCCGCCTTGTAGACCGAGTTCTTCGGCACCGCCATCACACGGCGCACGATGGGCACGAAGGTCTCCAGCGGGTAGATCTCGGCGCGCGCATCGAAGGCCAGGTTGTCGTAGCGGTCGATGAACTCCTGCGTGCGCTCGGCGTGCTCGTGGTCCTTGAAGCGGTCGCGCAGGTTGCGGTCCAGGCCCACGTGGTGGAAGAAGTTGTAGCCCTGGAAGATGCCGTGGTGCACGATCATCCAGTGGTTGGCCTCGCTGATGAAGGGCTTCAGGATCGCCGCGGCCACGTCGGGGTGGTTGTAGCTGCCCAGCGTGTCGCCGACGTCGTGCAGCAGCGCGCAGGTCACGTACTCGTCGTCGCGTCCGTCCTTCAGCGCCAGCGTCGCCGTCAGCAGGCAGTGGTCGAGCCGGTCGATCGGGAAGCCGCCGTCGTCGCCCTTCAGCAGCGACAGGTGCTCGAGAACGCGGTCGGGCAGGGTGCGCGCGAGCTTCATCGCCTCGGGCACGATCAGCGCCCAGTCGGCGGCCGTGCTCTGGTCCATGCGGGTGAAGGTGGCGCGGTCGTTCATGGCGGGGCCCGGAGGGGTTGCGGTATCGCCCAGTCTAGCGCCGGGCGCTCTGCCGGGCCCGCGCGGCGGGATGGGGTTGGGGACCGGCCCGCGCATCAACGCGGCGGCGGGACCAGGGGCCAGCCGCGCCGCGCCCACTCCGACATGCCCCCGTCGACATAGCGCACGTGGCCATAGCCGCGTTCGCGCAGCGCCTTCAGGGTCGCCTTCGAGCGGTTCTGCGTGTTGCAGATCAGCAGCACGGGCTGGCCGGGGTCGACCGGGATCTCGCCGAGGCGCGTGGACAGCTGCCGCATGGGCAGCAGCCGGGCGCCCGCTGCCACACCGGTGGCGTGCTCGGCGGGTTCGCGGATGTCGATGACCACCGCGCTGCCGCTGCTGAGGGCTTCGCGGGCGACCTCGAGCGACACCGAGTCGGCGGCGGACGCCCGGTCTCCACAGGCGGCCAGCGCCAGCAGGCCGGCCGCCAGCCAGCCCAGCGAACGGCGGCGGGTGGCGGCGGCAGGGGACGTGCCGGTGGCGGACAGGAGGGTGCTGGACATGTGCGGACGTGCTGCTGAAGTCGGTGTCGACATCAATAAGTCTACGCTTATATTGAGAGCACCGCACGCTCGCCGATGGGGCCGGACCCGGCCGGCTGCAGCCCAGCAACATCGCGTCGATGAATGTCCCCATGGCATGCACGCGTCTCCCCATGCAAAAACGCCTAGCATCGCCAGCGACATCGGTCGACATGGCAAACGCCGTGTACCGCTCGTTCGGGAGGGCTTGAACGATGGCCTGGATCAAGTGGTGGCTGGTCGCGCTGGGCACCGTGCTGCTGGGCGCCGTGCTGCTCACGGCCTGGGGCGCGGCGCGCTGGGCCGAGGCCACGCGGCTGCTCGAGGCCCAGCTCGAAGCGGCGCGCAAGCAGCCCGTGCCCGCCCGGTACGACCCCCGGGAACTCGAAGGCCTGCCGCCGCCAGTGCAGAACTACTTCCGCCGCGTGCTCACACCCGGCCAGCCGATGGTGAGCGCCGTCACGCTGGCCCACCACGGCAGTTTCGACATGGCCGAGAACGGCGAACAGTGGAAACCCTTCCGCTCGACGCAGCGCGTGGTGGCCCAGAGGCCCGGCTTCGTGTGGGACGGCCGCATCACCATGCTGCCGGGCCTGAACGTGCACGTGCACGACGCCTACGTGGCCGGCGCCGGCCTGCTGCGGCCGGCCATCCTGGGCCTGTTCACGCTGGCCGAGTTGCGCGGCGTGCGGGAGCTGGACGAGGGCGAGCTGATGCGCTTCTTCGCCGAAGCCGCCTGGTACCCGACGGCGCTGCTGCCCAGCCAGGGCGTGCGCTGGCAAGCGGTGGACGGGCGCACCGCGCGCGCCACGCTGGGCGAGGGGCCGCTGAGCGTCACGCTGACCTTCGGCTTCGCCGACGACGACAGCATGGCCTGGGTGCGCGCCGAGGCGCGCGGCCGCACGGTGGCCGGCCGCAATGTGCCCACGCCCTGGGAAGGCCGCTGGTTCGACCTGCAACAGCAGGACGGCATGCGGGTGCCGATGCGCGGCGAGGTGGCCTGGCTGCTGCCCGCAGGCCGCAAGCCCTACTGGCGGGGCACGGTGAGCTCGCTGCGCTACGAGTTCGCGCCCTGACCGAACAGGCGCAGCGGGGACTAAGGCGCCCGCGGCGCCTACTTGACCGTGAAGCGAACCGTGATGGCCTTGGCCGCCGGCGTCACCAGCGCGGCAACGACCTTGGCGCCCTTGGCCAGCTTCAGGCCCTTGGCTTCCAGCTTGTCGCCCGCGACCACCAGAATGGCTTCCGACTTCTCGGCGCCGTTCAGTACCGTGACCTTGCCCTTCAGGCCCGTGGGGGCCATCGGCTTCCCATGGTCCTCGATGTAGATCGCGACGCCGCCGGGCGTGCTGACCAGCTCGAATTCCAGGTCGCTGGCGTTGGCGACGACACCGCCATGCCGTGCGGTGGCGGTGCCGTGGGCCCACGCCACGTTGAACGACAGCGCCGTCAGGCCCAGCGCCATCACGGTCAGCAACTTCTTCATCGTCATTTCATCTCCTTCAAGGGTGCGGTGCATTGCAACAGGCGGTGCAGCCCCGCCTGATTTCAACTCAATAGGCTTCCTGGGTGCCGGCAGCACCTGGCGGCGCGTCGGGCTCAGGCTGCGCCAAGCGCTGGGTGGCCTTCATGCCGAACAGCCAGAACAGCACCGGCGTGAGCAAGGTGTCCAGCAGCGTCGAGCTGACCAGCCCACCGAAGATCACCACGGCCACCGGGTGCAGGATCTCCTTGCCCGGCGCATCTGCCGCCACCAGCAGCGGCGTCAGCGCGAAGGCCGCCACCAGGGCCGTCATCAGCACCGGCGTCAGCCGTTCCAGCGATCCGCGCACGATCATCGATTGCGAGAAGGTCTCGCCCTCGAACTTGCACAGGTTGACGTAGTGGCTGATCTTCAGGATGCCGTTGCGGGTGGCAATGCCCGCCAGCGTGATGAAGCCCACCATCGACGCCACCGACAGGCTCACACCCGCGATCCACATGGCCACCACCGAGCCGATCAGCGCCAGTGGGATGTTGGCCATGACGATGCCGGCCAGCACCACGGACTGGTAGCGGCTGTACAGCACCAGGAACATCATCGCCAGCGACACGAGCGAGAGGCCCGCGATCAGGCGTGTGGCCTGCTCCTGGGCCTGGAACTGGCCTTCCAGGCTGATGAAGTTGCCGGTGGGCAGCGCCGTCTTGTCGATGATGCCGCGGATGTCGGCAATGACCCGCCCCATGTCGCCGCCATCCGTGTTGGCGTAGACGACGATGCGTCGGCGCCCGTTCTCGCGGCCGATCTGGTTCGGCCCGTCGGTCTCTTCCACCGTCGCGATGCTCGACACCGGGACACGGCCGGCCGGCGTGTCGATCAGCGTGCGCGCCAGGTCCTGCGGGCTGCGCTGGTTGTCGGGCAGCCTGAGCACCAGCTCGTAGCGCCGCGGGCCGTCGACGATGTCGGCCCCGTGGGCACCATCGGTCAGCGCCTGCAGCACCCGTATGGCTTCGCCTGGCGCCAGGCCCATCTGTGCCGCCTTGCGGTGGTCCAGGCGCACGGTGATCTGCGGGATCAGCACCTGTTTCTCGACCGTGAGGTCGACCAGCCCGGGCACCGTGGCCAGTTGGCCGCGCAGCTGCTCTGCCAGGCCGCGCAGCGTGTCGGTGTCGTCGCCGAAGACCTTCACCACGATCTGCGCCCGCACACCCGACAGCAGGTGGTCCAGCCGGTGGCTGATGGGCTGGCCGATTGCCGTCTGCGCCGGCAACGTGGACAACCGATCGCGGATGTCGGCCATGATCGTCTCGCGGTCGCGCTCCGATCTCTTGAGGTCCACGTCGATCTCGGCGGAATGCACGCCCTCGGCGTGTTCGTCGAGTTCGGCGCGCCCGGTGCGGCGACCCACCTGCGTGACCTCGGGCACCTGACGGATCAGCGTTTCGGCGACCGCGCCCATGCGGTTGGCCTCGGCCAGCGAGGTGCCGGGCTGCATGATCAGGCCCAGCACCAGCGAGCCCTCGTTGAAGGCCGGCAGGAAGGCGCGCGGGAACAGCGGCACCGTGGCCGCCGCCCCGGCCACCGCCAGAACAGCCAGACCGATCAGCAGCTTCGCGCGGCCGAACGACCAGGTCAGCAGCCCGGTGTCCTGGCGCTTGAGCCAGGCGACCAGCGGACTGTCGCCATGGTCCATGCGCTTCATCGTCGGCAGCAGGTAGTACGACATGACCGGCGTCACCGTCATCGAGACGAGCATCGAAGCGAGGATGGACACGATGTAGGCCACGCCCAGCGGCGAGAACAGGCGCCCTTCGATGCCCGGCAGCGCGAACAGCGGCACGAAGACCAGCACCACGATGACCGTGGCGTAGACGATGCCCGAGCGCACCTCCACGCTGGCGCTGCGAACGACCTCCAGCACCGACAGCGGGTTGCCTGCCGCCCTGTTCTGCTTCAGCCGCCGCAGGATGTTCTCGACGTCGACGACCGCGTCGTCCACCAGTTCGCCGATCGCGATGGCCAGGCCCCCCAGCGTCATCACGTTGATCGACTGGCCCAGTGCCTGGAACACGATGGCCGTGACGGCCAGCGACAGCGGGATGGCCACGAGCGAGATCACCGTCGTGCGCACCGACAGCAGGAAGGCGAACAGCACGATGGCGACCATGATGGCGCCGTCCCGCAGTGCCTGGGCGACGTTGCCGATCGACGCCTTGATGAAGTCGGCCTGGCGGAACAGGACACGGGGCTCGGCCAAGCCCCTGGGCAGGCCCTGCTTCAGCTCGGCCAGCGCGCTTTCGATCTGCGCCGTGAGCTTGACGGTGTCGGCATCGGGCTGCTTCTGCACGCTCATGATCACGGCCGGCTGGCCGTTGTAGCCGGCGTCGCCGCGCTTCAGGCCGGCCGCGAAGGAAACCGATGCCACCTGTTCCAGCAGGATGGCGCGGGTGTCCTTCCAGGCCACGGCGATGCCGCCCAGGTCTTCGGCGCGGTTGGTGCGGCCCAGGTGCCGGATCAGGTACTCGCGGCTGTTCAGGTCGATGAAGCCGCCACCGGCGTTGCCGGCGTAGCCCTTCAGCGCCTGTTCGATCTGCGTCAGCGAGACGCCGAACTGCGCCATGCGCGCGGTGTCGGGCGCCACGCGCAGCGTGCGCACCTCGCCGCCGATGGGAATGACCTGCGAGACGCCGGGAATCGACAACAGCCGCGGGCGCAGCACGAAATCGGCGTACTCGCGCGCCTGCATCGGCGTGGCGACCGGTGACTTGCCGTCCCCCGGCAACAACGGCAGGGCCACCAGCATCACCTCGCCCATGATCGACGACACCGGGCCCATCACCGGCGTGATGTCGCCCGGCATCTGCGTCCGCACGAGGGCCAGCCGCTCAGCCACCAGCTGGCGGTTGCGGTAGATGTCGGTGCCCCAGTCGAACTCGGCATAAACCAGCGACAGGCCCACGCCCGAGGTGCTGCGCACGCGGGTCACGCCCGGCATGCCGTTGAGGGCGGTCTCCAGCGGGAAGGTGACGAGCTGCTCGACCTCTTCCGGCGCCATGCCGCCGGCTTCGGTGAGCACGGTGATCAGCGGCTTGTTGAGGTCGGGAAAGACATCGACCGGCGTGCGCCACGCGGTCATGGCCCCGTAGACCATCAACAGCGCCGCGACGGCCAGCACGAACAGTCGGTTGTGCAGGCTGTAGCGAACGATCCAGTTGAACATGATCGCTTCCCGTTCAGCGGATCTGCGCGATCAGCGGTGCGCCCTGGACCACGACGCGGTTGTCCGCGCTCAGCCCCTGCGTCACCACCACCGTGCTCGCGTCCAGCGGCCGGAACTGCACCGGCTGCGGGATGAAGCGTTCGGCGCCGGACTTGATCCAGACGATGGGCTCGTTGGACGGGTTGCGCACCACAGCCTGCGCGGGCAGCACGACGCCCTTGATGCGATCCTTCGATTGCGCGACCACGGTGACCGGTTGGCCCAGGGCCAGCGGCAAGGACGGCAGGGCGGTGCCCGGCTTCGACGCACTCACGGCGAAGGTGATCGGCAGCACCCCGTCGCGCATGGCGCGCGGTACGCCCAGCAGACGCAGTGTCACCTCGGGCACGCCCTGCAGCGACGCCGCGGCCACACGGGCCGCCAGGGTGACGTCGGCGGTGGTGGCCTCCACCAGCATGCGTGCCGGGTCCACCACCTCGAACAACACGTCACGCGGTTCGACCACCTGGCCCACGACCAGGTCGGCCCGCGCGATCACACCGCTGACCGGCACGGTCAACGCTTCGCGGGACACCAGGCTGCCGCTGAAGCTGCGTTCGCGCTCGGCCAGGCTCGTGGCCTCGGAGCGTGCGGCTTCGATCTCCTTGCGCGGCACCGTGCCCTCCAGGCCTTCGAGGCGCTGCACACGCTGCTCTGCCAACTGCCGCTGCGCGCGCAGTTCGGACAACTGGGCCTGCTGGGCGCCCAGGGCATAGGGCTCTGCATGGTGGCGCACGTAGGCCAGCACGTCACCGCGCCTCACGGCCTGGCCTGCGACCGGCAGACCCTTGGGCCCGGGTTCGATACGTCCCCCATGCACGGCCTGCACGCGACCGCTGGCGTTCGGGTCCACGATCACGCGGCCGGGCAACTCCACCGTGGCAGCGGCTTCGGACGCGGGCGCCAGCACCGTGCGGATGGCCATGCGCCGCTGGGCTGGCTTGGGCACGTTGACGCTGCCGTCCGGCAGGCGGGCCAGGCCCGAGGCGTTGACGGCTGCGCCGGGCGCGTCGAGGTGCTCGCCGTTGGGGCCATGCGCGCCGGGGCCGGCCAGCGATGGCGGAACGCACACAAGGCTCGCGGCCAGCACCGTGATCGCGGTCACGGCGCGCAGTCCGGGTCGTGTCGGTCGATACTGTGTCATCACAGGTCCCCCTGCAGATGGCCGGCGCTGCGGCGGCGCTGGCGCCACCAGGCGATGCCCCCGAGCAGGCCCAGAGCCGTGATGCCGGCTCCGATCCAGGCTGCCCGCTCAAGGTCGTGGTCGTGGTCGTGTCCATGACCTGGGTCGTTGCTGCCGTGGGCATGCCCGTGGTCGCCTTTCGCCGCTCCGGCCGCGACGCCAACTGCGGCGTTCGACAGGGTGCCGTCGAGCAGGTCGCTGTCCTTGCCGGCAACCAACGTGAAGACGAGGCCGTGCTCGCCCGGCGAAGCCAAGGCCTTCAACAGCGCCGCATCGGTGACGGCGTAGTCCCCCTGCTCGGGGCGGAACGCCGCCACCGCCTTGAGCGCACCGCTCTCGACTTCGACATTCGCACCCAGCACGGGCTCGTTGGACTCATAACGGTCGACCACGATGACCAACTCGGTGGCACGCAACTCGGCGACCAGCTCGAAGGCTTCCGAATGGGCTTCGACACGTGGCAGCGCCGATGCCGCACGCATCGGCGTGGGGCTGTCCAGGTGTTCGCCGTTGGGGCCGTGGGCGCCGGGCGCGGCGATGGCGGGCGTACCGGCGACCAGCTGCAGTGCAGCCAGGACCACCGCGATGGCAGCGAGCCCCGGGCGTGGTGATGGGCGAGGGATGAGGTTGTTCATGGCAGGAGTCCGAGTGCTTGTTGCAGGCGGGCACGGGCGAGACCCAGCGCCGCGGTTTGACGGGCGACCGCGCTGTCGGCCTGTGCAGCGGCTGCGCGCGCGCGCAGCAGGTCGGGCAGAGACATCTCGCCGGCACGAAACGCCTTGTCGATCAAAGCAGCGCGCTGGCGAAGCAAGTCCACGCGGGCAGTTTCGGTGTCCAGCTGGGCCACAGCCGCTCGCTCGGCGTCACGGGCCGTCGCGAGGTCGCTGGCCACGCGCTCGCGCAACCGTTGTTCGTGTGTCTCGGCCACCTGCAACTCGGCCAGCGCAGCCGCTTCCATGGGCCGGTTGCGGTCGTCGGTACCGAAAGGCAGACGAAAAGCCACCGCCAGGCTGCCTTGCGATGGCTCGGCCCGGCCCGGCACGTCGTGGCGGAGGCCCAGTGTCAGCTCGGGCGCCTCGCGGCGTGATGCGCGCATCACGTCCACGCGCTTGCGGGCCAGCTCGGTGGACTGCCTGGCCAGCCTCAGCTCAGGGTGCAGGGGCAGCGCACCGGGCTCCTGACCCACATGAGCGCCTTCCGTTGGGTCCGGCAATGTGACCGCACCTGTGAACCAGGTCCATCGCGCTTCGGCCGCTCGCAGACGCTGGCGCACGTCCGACTGCGCCGTGGCTGCCGACAGTCGCTCTGCCTGCGCCGCCAGGGAATCGGCGGGGGCCAGATCGCCAGCGCGCACCCGGCGATCGACATCGTCGGCAAGCTGCTTCAGGACCTGTGCTTCGCTGTCGGCCCGTGCCGACTCTGTCCGCAGCGCGGCGATCTGCCACGCGGCTTCTCGAAGCTCGCCGGCCAGGTGCAGGCGCGCCACCTGCTCGGCGGCCAGGGCCTGCGCCGCCGCAGCGTCGGCGGTGCCCAGGCGGGCGGCCCGCTGGCCGGGCAGCCACAGGGGAACGGCGACGCCGATCTCGGTTTCGCGCCGCCCGGCACTGCCGTGCAGCCGGTCGTCGCGGTAGCTCAGCTCCAAGGACGGTGGCGCGGCCCACGGGGTGTCGGCTGCGACACGCTCTGCTTCGGCACGGCGGCGTTGACCCTCGATGTCGCGCGAGGCGACGGCGCGTGCCCAGGCGGCGTCCAGCGCCGCCCGGAGAGTGACACCGGGCGCACCGGGGTTTCGCGGGTTCGGCATGGCGCTGCCGCCCTGCGGCTGGAGGGCAGGTTCGGCGGGCTGGGCGACCGCAGAGGCGCCCGCCAGGCCGGCCGCCATCAGGCAGGCGGCCAGCCGGTTGAATGGATTCACGATGTTCTGGTCCTGACGGTTCGGCAGCCGGCGCCAGAGGCGCTGCCCACGCCGGAAAGGTCGTGGAGGCAGCGCGAGGCCAGGCCGGCGGGGACCGGGCGTGCACGGTGTCACGCCCGCCGCGGGGGCGGGTCAGGAGTGCGGTCGAGGAGGCCTGAGCAAGCCCTCGAGAGCGGGGCTCGGCCGGGAGGTCTCGAAGTGGCCTGATCGGGCGGCCGACCCTGTGGGGGAGATGACGTCGGTGGCGCAGAGCAGCAGCGCCGTCGGCGAACTCACCTGATCACCCTGTACGTGCTGCACCGACTCTGTCGAGTCGTCCGGGTGGTAGCTGCCATCGTCGTGGTGAACGTGGCCTGCTCCATGCCAGTGAAGCGCGGCATGTTCCAGGTCGGCAAGGAAGTTCACCGTCGAACCGATGCGGGCCATCGCCAGCGATTGCCACAGCAGGGCAAACAGCATGAGCAAGAGCACGGTGAGGCGACGCATAGCGGCGCAAGTCTACAGATGGGGACGGTAGCCCGTTGCTGGAAGGGGACAGGCAAAGCCAGCGCGGCGCCACCCGGGGCCGCAACGCCCGAAGGGCCGATCGCCCTGCGCTTCTCATCCCTCCGATGGACGACCCGGCCATCCGGCTGCCCGGATCGGACGCGCGAATCCGTTCGTACCGATACCAGCCATGCCACCCCACCGCCACGGCTTCGGTGATGCGCACTGTGGCCCGCCGGGCCACGGCGCCGGACACGATGCGCCGCTTTCCGGCTACGCCCTGGTGAGCCTGGGCTGCCTGCTGGCCGCCGTGGCGACCACCGGGCCGCACCACGAGGCCGACAGCGCTGCGGCGACGCACCCGGCAGGAGCAGCGGCCTCCCTGGACTGCACGGTGGACGCCACGACGCACGACGGCGTGGACCTCCGGCTGACCAACAGCAGCGCCGACCGCCTGCCTGCCGGCACGCGCTGGGCCTGGTCGAGCAGCGGCACGCCAGGGCCGGTGGGCGAGGTGCGGGTGCTGCCGCAGGCGCTGGCCCGCGCCGACAGCCTGGTGCTGCACAGCGACCTGCCGTCGCGCGGCCTGGGCTGCATCGCCCGCGTGCTGCACGACGAGCACTGGTTCGATCGCTGAAGATCGTTGTCGAAACGGCGCGGCCTGCTTCGTCGTGGATCAGGCGCGGCAGCGGGCTGCGCCTGCCAGCGACACCCACCCAGGAGCCAGCCATGCCCCATTCGATGGTCTACGTGGACGGCTTCGTGCTGGCCGTTCCCACCGCCCAGCGCGACGCCTACCGACAGCTGGCGCAGGACGCCGCCCGTGTGTTCCGCGACGCCGGTGCGCTCTCTGTGGTGGAGGCCTGGGGCGACGACGTGCCCGAGGGCAAGCTCACCTCGTTCCCCATGGCCGTGCAGCGCCAGCCCGACGAGACCGTGGTCTTCTCGTGGATCACCTGGCCCTCGCGCGCCGCGCGCGACGCAGGGCATCAGCAGGCCATGGCCGACCCACGCATGAAGATGGAAGACATGCCCTTCGACGGCAAGCGCATGATCTTCGGTGGCTTCGAGGCCATCGTCGACGAGCACTGAAGCGGACGCGGGCCGATCGGCCTGCGCCCGGCCCGGCGGGCGGTCAGTTGCTGGCGGTCAGGTGCTGGCGCTCAGTTGCTGGCGAAGCAGTACAGCTTGCCCGACCCGCCGGTGCGCACCAGCGCTTCCTGGCTGCAGCCCGCGCTCTGGTGCGAGAAGTTCCAGGACTTGGCCCAGTTCTCGGGCAGCGGCCCGATGCGGTCGTGGTGGCCGACGATGGCCGAGCCGTCGGTGCTGCTCGTCCAGGCCTTGCACGTGGTGTCGGTCTGCGGCGCGAAGGCCGTGCCGTCGGCACGCGAGCCGGTCAGGATGTCGTGCTCGTTGGGCGTGTCGCCACGGCCGCGGACGACGTTGCCGCGCTCGTCGAGCGCGGTGTCCTTGTTGATGGCGTTGCCGTTGTGCAGATGGGCGACGTCACGCGCGATCAGCACGCCCTTGGCGTTGAACCACGGGCCGGCACCGATGCGGTCGCGTGCGTTCACCGACGCCACGCCCTGCGGGTTGGCGCCGCCCGGGAAGGTGCCGGGCACGCTGAGGTAGGCCCGCCAGGTCTTGCCCCCGGCACCTGCGGCGGCCGCCAGCTTCTGGCAATGGGCATCAGCACCGGCCAGGCCGCCCAGGTTGGCGCCGTTGCCGATGCCGGTGCTGGTGATGAAGAAGCCCATCGGGCCGCTCGACGGCGTGGTGGCACAGGCCGTCAGCATGGCCGCGGCAGCAGCGATGGAGGCGATGAGAAGGGGACGCGTGCGCATGGTGGACTCCTGGGTGTTGTTCGATGGGGGGCTGGCAGGGCGGCGTGCCGCCCGAAACGGCCGCACCCAGGTTCTACGCGCGGCGGGGCCGCATTCTTCCTAGGGGTGTACCCGCATCCGCAGCCGCACTGAAGCCGGGCAGGTCGCCCGGCGCGGGCCGGGGCGTCAGGCGGGCAGCCGGCGTGCGACCAGCCGGTTCTCGTGCCGCTCTCCTTCAAACTCGAACCACGTCAGCCCGTGGTCGGCATAGCCGCGCCGCGCGTAGAAGGCCCGCGCGCGGTGGTTGTGCACCCAGGGGGTGAGCCACATCACGGTGGCGCCGGCCTCGGCGGCCAAGTGCTCGGCGGCGTGCAGCAGGCGCGTGCCCAGCTTGGCGCCCGTGAAGGGTTCCTGCACGTACAGCCGCAGCAGTTCCGCCGGCACGCCGGCCGGCGCCAGTTCGTGCGCAGCGTCCAGCGTCACCTGCGCGAAACCCACGAGGTGCCCGGCGCGCTCGGCCACCACCAGGCGGGTGTCGGTGCGCTGCAGCGCGTCGACGAAGCTCTTCGGCGAATAGCTGCCCAGCACTTCGCGCGCCACGCTCGGCCGTATGCCTTCGGGACAGTAGGTGTCGCAGAAGACCTGCACCGCCAGCACCGACAGCGTCGGTGCGTCGTCGGGCGATGCGGGGCGCAGCGCGATGTCGGTGGTCAGGTCCACGGGGGTCTCCGTTGTCAATCGCCCAGGTCGATGATGCCGGCCCAGCGCACGCCCGCCAGGCCGCGTGGCGCCTCGTGGTCGGCGACGACCCAGGCGCGTCGTGCGTCGCCAGCGGCCTCGGCCAGCAGGGCGTCCACCGCGCGCACCGACGCGGTGTCCAGCGCCGCGTAGGGCGCGTCGATCAGCGTCAGCGCCGCGCCGCTGGCCACGGCGGCCACCACGCCCAGCTTGCGGCGGCTGCCGGTGGACAGCATGTAGATCGGCTTGTGCACGTGCGGCGCCAGGCCCAGCGCCTGCACCAGCGGCGCGATGCGTTCGGGCTGCCCCGCCGGGCACGCCGCCACCGCTGCGGCGAGCGCCGCTTCGGCCACCGCCTGGTCGTCGGCCAGCGCGCCCGACGGCTGCGCAGGGTCGGCCAGGTACACCGTGGCGGCATGGCGCTGCAGCGTGCCGCCGGTGGGCACCATGCTGCCGGCCAGCAACCGCATCAGCGTGCTCTTGCCGCGGCCGTCGCCACCGCGCACCAGGTGCAGGCCGGGGCCCAGCGTGAACGACAGGCCGTCGAACAAGGGCAGGCCGGCATGGCCGAAGGCCAGGCGGTCGGCCACCAGCACGGGCGGCGCCGAAGAAGCTGCGGGGTGCATGGGGCGGGATTGTGGCGGCTGCCGCCAGCGCCTGGCGCCGGGCGTGCCCTGTGGCCACGGTAGCGCTGCCATCGCCCTAGAATGCGCCATGGCCGCCGACCCTCCTCCGCCACGACGCAGCCGGCGCGGCAGCGGCGCCGTCACGCTGCACGACGTGGCCAGGCTCGCCGGCGTGGCGCCCATCACCGCCTCGCGCGCGGTCAACAACCCCGCGCAGGTCTCGCCCGAGGTGCTGCGCAAGGTGACGGACGCCATCTCGCGCACCGGCTACGTGCCCAACCGCCTGGCCGGCGGGCTGGCGTCCACGCGCAGCCGCCTGGTGGCCGCGGTGGTGCCCACCATCTCGGGCCCGGTGTTCCTGGAAACCGTGCAGGCGCTGACCGAGGCGCTGGCCGAACGCGGCTACCAGATGATGCTGGGCCAGGCCGGCTACGCCGGCAACCGCGAAGACGCCCTGCTCGAAGCCATCATCGGCCGCCGCCCCGACGGCATCGTGCTCACCGGCATCCTGCACTCGGCCGAGGGCCGGCGGCGGCTGCTGGCCTCGGGCATCCCGGTGGTCGAGACCTGGGACCTCACGCCCACGCCCATCGACATGCTGGTGGGCTTCTCGCACGTCGACGTCGGCCGCGCCGTGGCGCAGTTCCTGCACCGCAAGGGGCGCCGGCGGCTGGCCATGGTGACCGGCGACGACGAACGCGCACAGCGCCGCTGCGCTGCCTTCCAGGCCGCTGCCGCCGAGCTCGGCCTGCCGCCGGTGCGTACCGTGGTGGTGCCGGCCCCCACCACGCTGCAGCGCGGCCGCACCGCGCTGGCCGAGCTGCTGTCCGGCCGCGGCAAGGTCGATGCGGTGTTCTGCAGTTCCGACCTGCTGGCCCTGGGCGTGATGACCGAGGCCCGCGTGCGCGGCATCGAGGTGCCCAAGAAGCTGGCCCTCGTCGGCTTCGGCGACCTGGAATTCGCCGCCGCGCTGGCGCCGGCGCTCACCACCGTGCACATCAACGGCGCGGGCATCGGCCGGCAGGCGGCGCAGTTCATCGTCGAGCGCGCCGAGGGCCGCGCCGTCGACGCACGCGTGATCGACATCGGGTTTTCCATCGTCGAACGCGACAGCACCTGAGGCCGCGGCAGCGGCACGACCCTCTTGCAGCCCACTCTTGCAGGACACGTTAGGTAGCGCTACCATCACGGCCTCGAGTGGTAGCGCTACCGCATCCGTCGCGGCCGCCAGACCACCACCGTCACCCGCCTGCCTCGCCGGCTCGCCGCCCTCTTCCTCCGGAGACAACCGCCATGAAGACCTTCCTCCCCACCCGCACCCTGGCCGCCCTGGCCTTCGGCCTGCTCACGGCGGCTGCCGTGCAGGCCCAGCCCTGGCCGTCCAAGCCCGTCACGCTGATCGTGCCCTTCCCGCCCGGCGGATCGACCGACCTCATCGGACGCACGCTGGCACCCAAGCTGCAGGAAAAGCTCGGCGGCACCTTCATCGTCGAGAACAAGGCAGGCGCCACCGGCACGGTGGGCGGTGGCCTGGTCAAGCGCGCCGCGCCCGACGGCTACACGCTCTTCGTCTCGTCGCTGGGACCCTTCGTCATCGCGCCGCACCTCATCAAGAACGTGCCCTACGACGCGCTGAAGGACTTCGACTACATCAGTGTCGCGGTGCACGCGCCCAACGTGCTGGTGGTGCCGGCCAACTCGCCGCACAAGACCCTGGCCGACGTCATCGCCTTCCACAAGGCCAACCCGGGCGTCGGCCGGCAACGGGTCCAGCGACCACCTCACCGCCGAACTCTTCTGGCAGGAAACGAAGACCAGCGGCCTGCACGTGCCCTACAAGGGCGGCGCGCCGGCCATGGCCGACCTGCTGGGCGGGCAGGTGGACGCCACCTTCATGAACATCAACACCGGGCTGCCGAACATCAAGGCCGGCAAGCTGCGCGCACTCGCCATCACCAGCGCCAGGCGCTCGCCGCTGTTGCCCGACGTGCCGACGCTCGAGGAGTCGGGCGTCAAGGGCGTGACGGTCTACTCCTGGCAGGCCGTCGCGGCCCCCAAGGGCCTGCCCGCCGACATCAAGACCCGGCTGCACGAGGCCATCGTCGCCGCCCTGAACGACCCCGCGGTCAAGCCGAAGCTGCTGGACCTGGGCTTCGAGATCGTGGGCAGCACGCCCGAGCAGTTCACCGCCTTCCAGGCCAGCGAGTTCGCGCGCTGGAAGAAGGTCATCGAAGTGGGCAAGATCACCGCAGATTGAGCCATGACCACCAGCTCAACGCCCGTCATCACCTCGCTGCGCGCGATCCCCGTCGCCGGCCGCGACAGCATGCTGCTGAACCTCAGCGGCGCGCACGGCCCGTTCTTCACGCGCAACCTGCTGCTGATGACCGACAGCGCCGGCCGCACCGGCGTGGGCGAGGTGCCGGGCGGCGAGAAGATCCGCAAGACGCTGGAAGACGCGGCGGAACTGATCGTCGGTCAGCCGCTGGGCTCGCAGCAGCGTCTGCTGCAACAGGTGCAGCAGCGCTTCGCCGACCGCGACGCCGGCGGCCGCGGGCAGCAGACCTTCGACCTGCGCACCACCATCCACGCCGTCACCGCCATCGAATCGGCCCTGCTCGACCTGCTGGGCCAGCACCTGGGCGTGCCGGTGGCCGCGCTGCTGGGCGAAGGCCAGCAGCGGGACTCGGTGGAGATGCTGGGCTACCTGTTCTACGTGGGCGACCGAACCAAGACCGACCTGCCCTACACCGCGCCCGAGCAGGAAGGAGCAAAGGCCGACGACTGGTGCCGCCTGCGCCATGAAGAAGCGCTGACGCCGCAGGCCATCGTGCGCCTGGCCGAAGCGGCGCGCGAGCGCTACGGATTCGACGACTTCAAGCTCAAGGGCGGCGTGCTGCCCGGCGACGACGAAGTGGACGCCGTGACCGCACTGCACGAACGCTTTCCGCAGGCGCGCGTGACGCTCGACCCCAATGGCGGCTGGCTGCTGAAAGACGCCATCCGCCTGGGCCAGCGCATGCGCGGCATCGTGGCCTATGCCGAAGACCCCTGCGGCGCCGAAGACGGCTTCTCGGGCCGCGAGACGAGCGCCACCGGCCTGCCGACGGCCACCAACATGGTCGCCACCGACTGGCGGCAGCTGAGCCACGCGCTGGCGCTGCAGAGCGTGGACATTCCGCTGGCCGACCCGCACTTCTGGACCATGGCCGGCAGCGTGCGCGTCGCGCAGACCTGCCGCGACTGGGGCCTGACCTGGGGCTCGCATTCCAACAACCACTTCGACGTGTCACTGGCCATGTTCACGCACGTCGGCGCCGCAGCGCCCGGAAAGGTGACGGCGATGGACACGCACTGGATCTGGCAGGACGGCCAACGCCTGACGAAGGAGCCGCTGCAAATCCGCGGCGGCCACGTGATGGTGCCGAAGCGGCCGGGCCTGGGCATCGAGCTGGACCTGGCCGAGGTCGAGAAGGCGCACCAGCTGTACCTGCAGCACGGCCTGGGCGCGCGCGACGACGCCGTGGCCATGCAGTACCTGCTGCCCGGCTGGCGCTTCGACCCGAAGCGGCCGGCGCTGGTTCGCTGAGCGCGGCGGCGCGCACGCGCCCTGCGGTTTACTCGGCTTGGCCCGGGCGCCGATCGGCGCCAACATGACCCCCCGAACAACAACCTCAGGAAGGACACACCATGAAACTCGGATTCATCGGCCTGGGCATCATGGGCACGCCCATGGCCCTGCACCTGGCCAACGCCGGCCACGCCCTCTTCGTGAAGACACGCAGCAAGGTGCCCGAGGCCCTCGCGGCCAGCACCGCCACCGTGTGCCCCACCGCGGAAGACGTCGCGCGCCAGGCCGAGGTGATCTTCCTGATGGTGCCCGACACGCCCGATGTCGAGGCCGTGCTCTTCGGCGAACACGGCGTGGCCGCCGGCCTGCAGGGTGGCGACAGCGGCCCGCGCAAGGTGGTGGTCGACATGAGCTCGATCTCGCCGATGGCCACCAAGGCTTTCGCGGAAAAGATCAACGCACTGGGTGCCGACTACGTCGACGCGCCGGTGTCGGGCGGCGAGGTGGGCGCCAAGGCGGCGTCGCTGACCATCATGTGCGGCGCCGACGAGGCCGTGTTCCAGCGCGTGCTGCCGCTGCTGCAGCTGATGGGCAAGAACATCACGCTGGTGGGCGGCAACGGCGACGGCCAGACCACCAAGGTGGCCAACCAGATCATCGTGGCGCTGAACATCGCGGCGGTGAGCGAGGCGCTGGTCTTCGCGGCCAAGGCCGGCGCCGACCCCGCCAAGGTGCGCCAGGCGCTGATGGGCGGCTTCGCGGCCAGCCGTATCCTGGAAGTGCACGGCGAACGCATGATCAAGCGCACCTTCAACCCGGGCTTTCGCATCAAGCTGCACCAGAAGGACCTGAACCTGGCGCTGCAGGGCGCACGCGAGATCGGCGTGGCGTTGCCGCAGACGGCGGGTGCGGCGCAATTGATGCAGGCCTTGGCGGCCAACGGCGGCGGTGATCTCGATCACTCGGCACTCGTCAAGTCGCTCGAACTGATGGCCAACCATCAGGTGGCCGAGGGCTGAGATGTCCGCCGACCGCATCGCCTGGCTGCGCCTGTCCTCGGTCTACCTGCCGCTGGCGAACCCGATCAGCGACGCCAAGGTGCTGACCGGCCGGCAGAAGCCGATGACCGAGATCGCGATGCTGTTCGTCGAGCTGCAGACGGCCGACGGCCACACGGGCCTGGGCCTGAGCTACTCGAAGCGCGCTGGCGGCCCGGGGCAGTTCGCGCACGCGAAGGAGATCGCGCCCACCCTGCTGGGCGAAGACCCGAACGACATCGCGCGGCTGTGGAACACGCTGTGCTGGGCCGGTGCGTCGGTGGGCCGCAGCGGGCTGGCCACGCAGGCCATCGGCGCCTTCGACGTGGCGCTGTACGACCTGAAGGCGCGCCGCGCCGGCCTGCCGCTGGCCAAGCTGCTGGGCGCCTGGCGCGACTCGGTGGCCTGCTACAACACCTCGGGCGGCTTCCTGCACACGCCGCTCGATCAATTGCTGGTGAACGCGCAGGCCTCGGTCGAACGCGGCATCGGCGGCATCAAGCTGAAGGTGGGCCAGCCCGACCGCGCGCTCGACCTGCAGCGCGTGGCCGCCGTGCGCCGGCAGTTGGGCGACGGCGTGGCGCTGATGGTCGACGCCAACCAGCAGTGGGACAGGCCCACCGCGCAGCGCATGTGCCGCGCCTTCGAAGACCTGGGCCTGGTGTGGATCGAAGAGCCACTCGACGCCTACGACCACGAAGGCCACGCCGCGCTGGCCGCCGCCTTCGACACGCCCATCGCCACCGGCGAGATGCTGACCAGCGCGGCCGAGCACGGCGACCTGATCCGCCACCGCGCCGCCGACTGGCTGATGCCCGACGCGCCGCGCGTGGGCGGCATCACGCCCTTCCTGAAGATCGCCGCGATGGCCGAGCAGGCCGGCGTGATGCTGGCCTGCACGTGCACCTGGCCGCGGCCTACCCCACCGAGCCCTGGGTGGAGCACTTCGACTGGCTGGAGCCGCTGTTCAACGAACGGCTGGAGATCGCCAATGGCCGCATGAAGGTGCCCACGCGGCCCGGGCTGGGGCTGAGCCTGAGCGATCGCTGCGCGGGCTGGACACGAGAAGCCTGCGAGGTCGGCCAGCGCCCTTGAGGAAATGAGACCACCCCCTACGCGCTTCGCGCGCCCCCTCGAGGGGGCAACGCCAGCGGCCCGGCAAAGCCGGTTCCGCGGCGTTCGCTGAGTGGCACCGGCAGCGACTTCATGCAGATAGAGAGAACCTTGTGATGAGCACCGCACCGCTGACCATCCTGATGCACGAGGCCGACAACGTGGCCATCGTCGCGAACGACGGCGGCCTGGGCGCCGGCACCGTGCTGGCTTCGGGCCTGACGCTGACCGACCGCGTGCCGCAGGGCCACAAGGTGGCGCTGGTGGCCATCGCCGCAGGCGCGCCCGTGTGCCGCTACGGCATCCCCATCGGCTATGCGCTGAAGGACATCCCGGCCGGCGCCTGGGTGCACGAGCGCCTGCTGCAGATGCCCGAGGCGCGCGGCCTGGAAGGCCTGCCCATCGCCACCGTGAAGCCGCCTGTGCTGCCGCCGCTGGAGGGCTACACCTTCGAGGGCTACCGCAATGCCGACGGCTCGGTGGGCACGCGCAACATCCTGGCCATCACGCAGACCGTGCAGTGCGTGGCCGGCGTGACCTCGTTCGCCGTGCAGCGCATCAAGGCCGAACTGCTGCCGCGCTACCCGAACGTCGATGACGTGGTGGCGCTGGAACACGGCTACGGCTGCGGCGTGGCCATCGACGCGCCCGACGCCGTGGTGCCCATCCGCACGCTGCGCCACATCAGCCAGAACCCCAACTTCGGCGGCGAGGTGATGGTGGTGAGCCTGGGCTGCGAGAAGCTGCAGCCCGAGCGCCTGCTGCCGCCGGGCAGCTTCGAGATCGTCGACCAGCGCACGCCCGGGGCCGTGCCCGAAACACTCGACGTTGTGTGCCTGCAGGACGACGCGCACGTCGGCTTCATGTCCATGGTCGAGTCGATCATGCGGCAGGCCGAACAGCACCTGCAGCGCCTGGACCGCCGCCGCCGCGAGACCGTGCCGGCCAGCGAGCTGGTGGTGGGCGTGCAGTGCGGCGGCAGCGACGCCTTCAGCGGCGTGACCGCCAACCCCGCGGTGGGTTTCTGCACCGACCTGCTGGTGCGCGCCGGCGCCAGCGTGATGTTCAGCGAGACCACCGAGGTGCGCGACGGCATCGACCAGCTCACGTCACGCGCCACCACGCCCGAGGTGGCCGAAGCGATGATCCGCGAGATGGCCTGGTACGACGCCTACCTGCAGCGCGGCAGCGTGGACCGCAGCGCCAACACCACGCCGGGCAACAAGAAGGGCGGGCTGTCGAACATCGTCGAGAAGGCGATGGGCAGCATCGTCAAGTCGGGCAGCGCGCCCATCAGCCACGTGCTGGCGCCCGGCGAGAAGCTGAAGGCCAAGGGCCTGACCTACGCCGCCACGCCGGCCAGCGACTTCATCTGCGGCACGCTGCAGCTGGCCGCGGGCATGAACCTGCACGTCTTCACCACCGGCCGCGGCACGCCCTACGGCCTGGCCGCCGTGCCGGTGATCAAGGTGGCCACGCGCAGCGATCTGGCGCGCCGCTGGCACGACCTGATGGACGTGAATGCCGGCACCATCGCCGACGGCACGGCCACCATCGAGCAGGTGGGCTGGGAGCTGTTCCGCTTGATGCTGGACGTGGCCAGCGGGCGCAAGAAGACCTGGGCGGAGCAGTGGAAGCTGCACAACGCGTTGGTGTTGTTCAATCCGGCGCCGGTGACTTGAGGGCGGCTGGGAAAGACTGGCTGCAGTCGCTCGATATACAGCGCTGAGCGGCCGCCGTGGCTCGGAGCCGACACTCGCGTTCATCTCCTCGACCGGCAACGGTGCTTCGGGGGGAAGCCACCGCTAAGGCCGTCTGAAAGCTACTGTATCCTGGTGTCCGCTGGCAACTTCTACCAACGAGTGCCGGACGGAGCGCAGTTCGATGCAGGACGAAATTCTCACCCTTCCAGAAGTTGCCCAACTGTTGAAGGTTGCGGAGAAGACCGTCTACACGATGGCCCAGAGGGAACAGCTACCGGCGTTCAAAGTCGGGGGGCAATGGCGATTCAAGCGTGTGGACCTTGACCAGTGGATCGAGCAGCAGAAGGCTGCTCGTCACATCGGAGACCGTAAGGCGCCCACCAAGTACATCGATGAGATCGTTAGGAAGTGCACGTCGCCCGCTGTGAAGTCCGCGCTGAAGAGCCCGCTTGACGCACCTGCTGCCTTGGGTGCGGCGAAGAAGACCAGAAGGGGAAGACGCAATGCTTGAGTCCATTCACCTGAAGAACGTCGGCCCGGCGACCGAGATGCAGATGGATCTCGCACCCCGGCTGAACCTCATCACGGGGGACAACGGCCTCGGCAAGAGCTTCCTGCTCGACGTGGCCTGGTGGACGCTGACGCGGACGTGGGCGCGCGAGCCTGTCATCCCTAAGGCGGGCGCCAGGGCCGAGATCACCTACCAGTACACGAAGAAGACGAAACCGTCATACGCGTTCAAGAGCTCGTATGAAGCGGCACGTGTGCGGTGGACTGTGAAGCAGAGCCGACCGCCTATTCCAGGGCTGATCCTTTACGCCCAGGTCGACGGCGGCTTCTCTGTCTGGGATCCGATGCGGAACTACTGGACAGAGGACGCCTCCGATCGGCCCAACGCGTTCCTATTCACCCCCGAGCAAGTTTGGAAGGGCAATGAGTTCTGCAAAGGACTTCTCGATGACTGGGCACTTTGGCAGGCGGGCAACGACCAGTCGTTTCAAGTCCTGAAGCAGGTCATCGAGACTCTGTCGCCATCTGCCAAAGAGAGGCTGGTTCCTGGCGACCTTCGAAAGCTCTCCGTGAAGGACCCACAGCGCTATCCGACCTTGCGCATGCCGTACGGTGAGGATGTCGCGGTCATTCATGCATCGGCCGGCATGCGGCGCGTCATCGCGCTGGCCTACCTGCTCACCTGGGCATGGCAGGAGCACGTTGAGAGTGCCAAGCTCCGCGCTGAACGTCCAACTCGCGAGATCATCTTTCTCGTCGACGAGATCGAAGGCCACCTTCACCCTCAATGGCAGCGCCGTATCGTGCCCGCACTGCTCAAGGTGATGGACGTCCTCACGGGCAAGCACGGTTCCAAAGTGCAGCTTGTTGCCGCAACGCACTCTCCGCTGGTCCTCGCTTCGGTCGAGCCCTCCTTCGACGCGGATGAGGACGCGTGGTTCGACTTGGATCTTGAGAGAAAGAACGTCATTCTCAGGAAGCGTCCATTCGTTCGCCACGGCGAAATCGGCAATTGGCTGGTGAGCGAAGCCTTTGACCTAAAGGAACCCCGTTCGCTGGAAGGCGAGCAAGCCATTGCGGAAGCGCAGGCAGTGCTCGAGGCGGCAGACCCGTCGGCTACAGCGATCGAGAAGGCCGATCAAGGGCTTCGTCAGGCCCGGCTACCCGACATCGATCCCTTTTGGGTCCAGTGGGGCTACTTCAAGGAGCGGAGCACAACTCCGCGCAAGATTGCGGTCAAGCGGCCAGCAAAGAAGGGACCGAAGTCGTGATCCCTGTCTCCCTCGCACCAGAGCCAAAGGGGTTCGACAAGGATATCCGCCAGGCAGGCCTCTCGGCGATCGACGAGCTTGTCGGGCGTGCACCCCGAGTCAAACGCCGCGGGAGGCGGCGCGCCGCGATCGCCGCCACAGAGTCGAGCATCCCGGCCGACAAGTTCCCGCCGTTCTGGCGCAATGCGCTCGACGACATGATGACGGCGTACGAGCAGCGTTGCGCGTACCTAGCGATGTTCATAGAGGAGACGGGGGGCCCCACCGTGGACCACGTCATCCCGAAATCGCTTGCATGGGATCGGGTGTACGAGTGGTCGAACTATCGACTCTGCGCAGGCGTCGTGAACGCCAAGAAGGGGAATCTGCTTGGTCTGGTGGACCCCGTAGATGCAAAGATTGGCTGGTTCGAATTGGACTTCGTCAGTTACCGCGTCGTAAGGGGCGGCTCGGCGCCGCAGGCGCAGCAGGTAAGGATCGATGCGACGTTGCCCTTGCTCAACATCCGCGACTGCTGTGCCCAGCGGAAGCGGTATGTCGAGGAGTACCGCCGCGGGCCCGGTGCCAAGGGTATCGACCTTTCCTACCTGGAACACCGCGCGCCGTTCATTGCTGCCGAGCTCCGTCGGCAGGGCCAGCTCGTGCGAGGAGACGTCTGAGGCGCGCGCTCCCATGACTACGTGGCCAAACAGCTCGCGACACCTGTTTGCGCCGATGAAGAGCGGTCTGCGGTCGTCGGCGCAATGACCGGTCTCTGACAGGAAGTGTGCAGTCGGCAGCCGCGATCGACCGTCAGCTCACGCTGCAAAGAAACCCGAACCTGTAGACCGAATACCCCACCTCCCTGCCCTTCCCCAAACGGTCTCGCTAGCCGCGTCGCCCACGTGCTCCAACGCCTCGCGAGCTGCGAGCTTCGCCCCCCACCGCGCCAGACGTGTGGCCCTTGCATCCGCAGTGCGTTAACGTCTCGCCCCCATGCCCATCGCCGTCATCGACTTCGAAACCACCGGCAGCTCCCCCCACCAGGGCGCGCGCGCCACCGAGATCGCGGCGGTGCTGGTCGAGGGC